>Ga0114932_10004547_pt1 | contig 12915 bp, 13 predicted proteins | sample 2SBtaG_2_FD_87286 | JGI IMG/M metagenome (GOLD analysis project Ga0114932, IMG submission 87286) | Deep subsurface microbial communities from Kolumbo volcano to uncover new lineages of life (NeLLi) - 2SBTROV12_ACTIVE470 metaG | ecosystem: Environmental > Aquatic > Marine > Volcanic ...
AAAAACAATTCATTAAATAAATTTATGAAAAAAGAATCTAAAAAACATTTTCCAGCCGAAGGGGAAGCTACATTATGTGGAACTTTAGTTGAGTGTGATGATGAAACAGGACTTGCAATCAAGATTGAAACTTTTATTTTTGGAAGAATTTTAAAAAATTATTAACTGAATCTATGGCAGGACATTCTCATTGGGCTGGAATTAAACATAAAAAAGGTAGAGCAGATAAACAAAAATCAAAAATATTTTCAAAATTATCTAAAGAAATAACTGTCGCTGCAAAACTAGGAGATTCTAATCCTGAAATGAATTCGAGATTAAGAGCAGCCATTCAGTCGGCAAGAGCAGCAAATATGCCAAAAGAAAATATTGAAAGAGCAATCGATAAATCAACAGTTTCAAATGGTGAAGATTTTGAAAGTTTAAGATATGAAGGATTTGGACCTTCTAAAATTGCAGTTATAGTTGAAACTTTGACTGATAACAAAAATAGAACTGCTTCTAATATGAGAACATTATTTCAAAAAAATGAGGGATCACTTGGTACCTCAGGTTCCGCATCACACAATTTTACTCAAATTGGAATAATAAAAATTCATAAAGATGAAATTTCTGATGAAAAAATTTTAGATTTAGTAATTGATGCAGGAGCTCAGGAATGTTTTTCTTTTAGTAGTTTTCACGAAGTTCATTGTAACAAAAATGAGTTATATAATATTAAGCAAAAATTAGAGTCCAAAATTAATAATTTTTTATCAACCAACATAGAGTGGAGATCCATTAATAAAATTAAATTAAGCAAAGATGCTGAAGACAAAGTAAAGCACTTTATTGAATCTTTAAATGATGATGATGATGTACAAAAAGTGTATACTAACTTAGATTTAATGGAAGATATTGATTGATGTATATAATTGGAATAGATCCAGGAATTACTGGTGCAATTTGTTTTTTTGAGGATGGAAAAATTTTAGATGTAATAGAAATGCCCAATATGCCCGAAGGAAAAAAAAATAAAAAACAAGTTAATGGTGCACAAATAACTAATGAAATTTTATCTAGAATAAAAACAATTGACAAAACAAGTATAAAAGTTGTTATCGAACAAGTCTCTGCAATGCCTGGACAAGGTGTTACAAGCATGTTTAATTTTGGACAATCCTTTGGTGTGTTAAAAGGAATTTGTTCCGCTCTTCAACTTTCAGTGTTTTTTGTTAGACCCGCAAAGTGGAAAAAATATCACAACTTAATAAATTCCAACAAGGATTCTAGCCGAACTAAAGCTATAGAAATTTTTCCATATATATCTCATGAATTATCAAGAAAAAAAGATTCTAACAAAGCTGATGCAATACTAATTGCTAGCTTTTTTTATAAAAGTTTAGATTTTAAATAGAACAAATAGACAAATTCATGACACATTTTAATGAGAAATCAGTGTAATGGAAGCTGATATTACATCTCAAGCAGTAGGACTAGCCAGTAACACAGATTTCTCTCTTATGAACCTTTTTCTGAGAGCAGACATAATAGTAAAGTCAGTTATTATAATACTTTTGGCAGCATCAATATATTCATGGGCTATAATTTTTAATAAAATTAAATTATTTAAAAAAATAAATATTTCATCAAATGAATTTGAAGATAAATTTTGGAAGTCAAAGTCAGCTGAAACGGTTTACAACAACTTGCCCTCTAAATTAGAAGATCCAATGGCAAATATTTTTAAAAATTCAATGCAAGCTGCTCTTAAGCACAGATCTAAATCTAACTTAAATGAAAGAATTTCTAATATGTTAGAAATAAATATAGAAAAAGAAATGGAAAAAATTGAAAAAAGCTATACTTTTTTAGCAACAGTTGGGTCAACAGCTCCATTTATCGGATTGTTCGGAACAGTATGGGGAATTATGAATTCTTTTCAGTCAATTGCAATATCTAGAAACACAAGTCTTGCTATTGTTGCGCCAGGTATTGCTGAAGCACTATTTGCAACTGCACTTGGTCTTCTAGCGGCGATACCAGCCGTTATTGCTTTCAATAAATTTAATAGCGACTCTAAAAAATATACACAAAAGTTAAATAATTTTTCAAAAAGATTATTATCAATAATTTAATCAAATGGCTTTTATAAAAAAAACCAACTCACGAGAGCCAATGAGTGAAATTAATGTAACTCCTTTTGTAGATGTAATGTTAGTTCTACTTATCATTTTTATGGTAACAGCGCCATTATTGACTGTTGGTGTTCAGGTAGATTTACCAGAAAGTTCAGCTGACTCATTGCCTGAAGAACAAGAACCTTTAACTTTAACAATTAATTCTAAAGGTGAAATTTTTATCCAAGAGTCTAGAGTTGAATATGATAATGTCATTGCAAAAATATTGGCAGTATCAAAAAATAGAACTGATACAAGAATATATGTAAGAGGAGACAAAACTATTAATTATGGAAGAGTTCTTGAGATTATGGGAATGTTATCAGGATCAGGTTTTACTAAAGTTGCATTAATTTCAGAACCTTACAAAGAAAGATAAAATGAATAGGGAAATATTTCTTTCATTTTCATTTCATTTACTTATTATATTTGGAGCTACACTAACATTGCCTTTTTTGCTTAAAAAACCAATTGATTTACCACCTATAATTTCAGTTGAATTAATTCAAATTACTGAAAAAACAAATATCCCTTTTGCTCCTAAGGCTAAAAAAATAATTGAAAAGGTTAAGGAGAAAGAAAAATTAGTTTCAGAGCAAGCGCCACCAAAAAAGGTAAAAAAAGAAAAACCTGATTCAATCCCATTACCTGACGAAAAGGTTGAAGTAATAAAGAAACAAGAGGAAAAAAAACAAAATCCAGAAAAAATTGAAGATAAAATGAAACAAGTTTCGGAGTTTGAAAAAAAAGAAATGTTTGATACTAATCAGATAGCCGCATTAATCGATAAATCTAAAGAAGAAGAAGCTAAGACAAATATTAAATCAAATAAAATTACTCAATCACAAGATGATTCAGTGGATATGACAAGTTTAACTCTCAGTGAAGAAGATGCGCTTAAGGCTCAAATTTTTGGATGTTGGAGTATTCCATTGGGATTACCATATAACGAAAACTTACTTGTAAGAATAAAACTAAAATTAAAACCTGATGGAACTGTAATGAAGTCTGAAATTTTAGATCATGCGAGAATGAATAAGCCTGGACAAGGTTTTTATAAAGTTTTAGCAGAAAGCGCTCTTAGAGCAATTCAACTTTGTCAACCTTTAAGAGTTCCATCAACAGGGTACGAAAGATGGAAAAATCTACAATTAAATTTTGATGCGAGGGAAATGTTAGAAGGATAAAATGAAAAAAAAACTATATATATTTAGTGTAATTATTCTTACTTTAATTCCATTTAAGGCGATTTCTTTAATTGAAGTTGATATTACTAGAGGAAATTTAAATCCACTTCCAATTGCTGTATCACCTTTATACATTGATGAAAGTTCAAAAAAAATATTTTTTGAAGAAACTAAAATTGAAAATTTAGGATCTGAAATTACTAAAGTAGTTGAAAATAATTTAAAAACTACAGGTTTATTCAATCCGTTAAGCAAAGATGCTTTTTTACAAAAACCTGATATAGCACATTTAAAACCAAGATTTGAAGATTGGACTTTGATTAAAGCTCAAGCTTTGATTACTGGTAAAATAACAATAGTAGAAAAAAAAATTAGGATTGAATTTAGACTTTGGGACGTTCTTGCAAATAAAGAAATGTTGGCTTTAGCTTTTACGACTGTTCCAAATAATTGGAGAAGAGTAGGACACATAATAAGCGACAAAGTTTACGAAAGACTTACTGGTGAAAAAGGATACTTCGATACAAGAATTATATATGTTGCTGAGGAAGGACCAAAAACTAATAGAATTAAAAAATTAGCAATCATGGATCAAGACGGATTCAACACAAAATATCTTACTTTAGGTAATGAGCTAGTTTTAACTCCAAGATTTAATCCGACAAATCAAATGGTAACTTATTTATCTTATTTTAGAAATTTACCAAGAGTATATCTACTAGATATTGAAACAGGAATTCAAGAAGTAGTTGGAGACTTTCCCGGAATGACATTTGCCCCAAGATTTTCACCAGATGGAAAAAAAATTATTATGAGTTTTGCGTCAGAGGGAAATTCGGACATTTATACAATGGATTTAGAAACAAGAGTTGTCGAAAGAATAACAAATCATCCATCAATCGATACATCTCCTTCATATTCTCCGGATGGTAAATATATTTGTTTTAATTCTGACAGAAGCAGGTATCAACAGATTTATGTTATGAAAAGTGACGGATCAAATGTTAAAAGGATATCTTTTGGCAAGGGGCTGTATGGAACACCGGTTTGGTCACCCAGAGGAGATTTAATTGCTTTTACAAAACTCCACAAAGGTAAATTTTATATTGGCGTTATGAGAACAGACGGTTCGGGAGAAAGGCTTTTAACAGAAAATTTTTATCAAGAAGCACCTTCTTGGTCTCCAAATGGAAGAGTTCTAATTTTTTATAGAGAGACAAAAACAAATGATAAAGGGGAAGGTTTTTCTGCTAAACTGTGGTCTATCGACTTAACAGGGTATAATGAGAGACTTGTTACAACAAAAACAGATGCATCTGACCCATCTTGGTCATCATTATTAAGTAAATAGCATAAATTTTCTTTATTAAATTGTTGATTTTTAAGCTTGAAAGATTTAATTGTTTGTGAAAAACTGAATATATTCAATTTAAGGAGCAGTAATGAACTTAAACAAGATTTTTAAAAATGCGTTTTTGATTGTATTAGTGAGCTTTGTTTTATCTGCTTGCGCAACAAAAACTAAGCAACTAGGTTCGCAAATTCAAGGCGATGTGTACACAGGGACAGATACAGTTGAATATTTAGCATCTGGTGTTCCGGACAGAGTGTTTTTTGCAACAAATGAGTCAGTATTAACTACTGCTTCAAGAGAAACTTTGAGAAAACAAGCTGCATGGTTAAGAAAGAATCCAAATATTAATGTTGTTCTAGAAGGACATGCTGATGAAAGAGGAACAAGAGAATACAATTTAGCTTTAGGAGAAAGAAGAGCAAATGCCGCTAAAGATTATTTAATGACTTATGGTATATCTTCAAATAGAATTTCTGTTATTAGCTATGGAAAAGAAAGACCGGTAGACTCAGGATCAAATCCTCTAGCTTGGTCAAAAAATAGAAGATCGGTTACAGTTAAAGCAAACTAATTAAACTAAATTAAAAAGATTTAGACCCCTGCAATATAAAATATTACAGGGGTCTTTTTTTTGCCATTATTCTTGTTAAAAATTTAGTTATAACGATAAATGAAATATTGGTTTAATAAAATTATAAAAATAAAAATACTTGTAGTATCTGTTTTTTTATTTTTTTCTGCAAACGCAGATGAAAATTTAAATTTTGTTTTAGATAAAATACAAAAAGATTTAAAAACTTTAGAAAAAGCTGTTTATTCACAAGCTTCTTCGGATAATAACTTTACTCAAAACAATCTAGATCAAAACTCAGAGGATGTTTTGACTAGACATCTGTTAAAACTTTCAGAAATAGAAAGTCAATTTCAAGACTTAACAAATAAATTTGAGGAAATAAATTTTAAGTTAGACAAGTTATCTAGCAGATTAACAAAAGTTCAATCAGATAACCAATTCAGATTTCAACAGTTAGAAAGTGGAGCATTAATTAATAATAATACAAATGAAATTACGAAATTAAATGAGAATAAAGAGTCAGAACAAATTTTACCAGGATCTTCACAACCACAAGATCTTGGAGCAATTTCTTATAAAGACAGTGAAGCGAAAGAACTAACACAACAAACACAATCAATAGACACCACTAGTAGTGTTGTTACAGAAACTTTTGTAAGTGAAGAAGAAATATTGCCAAAAGAAAATCCTGAAAAACAATATGAATTTGCTACAAGTTTTTTAAAAGTTGGTGATTATAATATGGCTGAACGTGCTTTCAGAGAATTTGTGCTTAAAAATTCAGAGCACGAACTGGCAGGAAATGCTCAGTATTGGTATGCAGAAACTTTTAGAATTAGACAACTTTATACGGATGCAGCCTCAGCATATTTAGAAGGATATCAAAAATATCCGAAAAGTGAAAAGGCTCCTGTAAATTTACTTAAACTTGGTATATCCTTAGTTCAAATTGGAGAAAAAGATCAAGGTTGTATGATGATATTAGGGGTAAAAGAACAATACCCTAAAGCTAAACAGTCTATACTTCAAAAAGCTAAGTATGAACAAAAAAAGTTTGAGTGCAAACCAGAAAATTCATAATCATCTACTTAAATTTTTAAGTTACAAAAAAATTTTTAAAATTTATTCAAATTTCGTTAAACAAGTAGAGACAAATGGCAAATCTGATAAAATTGGGGTAGCAGTATCAGGAGGACCCGATAGTCTTGCTTTAGCCTTTTTTACCAAGTGTTTTTCTATAAAAAAAAATATAAATTGTTATTTTTTTCTAGTAGACCACGGTTTAAGAAAGGAATCCCAAAAGGAAGCAAAATATGTAGCCTCAGAATTAAAAAAATTTAATATATTTATAAAATTAATTAAATGGAAAGGTAAAAAACCAAAATCAAATATACATCATTACGCGAGAATTCATCGTTATGATTTAGTATTGAAAAATTGTAAAAAAATGAAAATTAATAAATTATTACTGGGCCACCACCAAGATGATTTGGTAGAAAATTTTTTTATAAGACTGTTTAGAGGAAGTGGACTAAAAGGCCTAGCATCTTTTGGAACAGAATCGGGATTAAAAGAAGGAAATATAAAAATAATAAGGCCACTCATCAATCATGAGAAGAGTGACTTGGAGTATGTTTCAAAAAAAGTTTTTAAATTTTTTATTAATGACCCTTCTAATACCGATGAAAAATTTACAAGAAGCAGAATAAGAAATTTTTTAAAGTTAGAAAATTTTGATTTAAAAAAACTAAAATTAACATTAAAAAATTTAAATAAATCTGACCAAGCAATTGAGTATTATGTTAAAAAAAATATAGATGAAAATTGCAAATATTTAATAAAAAAAAGAAAGATTATATTGTCTGAAAATTTTTTTCAAAATTCTGAGGAAATTGTATTTAGATCATTAAATTACATTTTTACCAAAATTAGTAAAAAAAATTATCCTCCACGAGGTAGAAAAATGCTAGATTTAGTTTTGAGAATTAATAGTAAAAATTTCAAAAAAACTACCCTTGGAGGCTGTTTAATTGAAAAAATTAATAAAACTACAATGATTTACAAGGAATAATGACAAAATGTATTAATTTAACCTATTGTTAATTTCAAATTAATTCTTATTTTATAGAGTATGAATATTAAAAATTTAGCTATGTGGGCAATTATAGTAGTCCTAACAGTAGGGCTCTACAATATGTTTAAAAATCCACAAATAAATTCTTCAAAAAATAACACAATAATTTTTTCTGAATTTTTATCAGAGGTAGATAACGGGAGAGTTGTTGAAGTTCAAATTCAAGGTAACAATATTCAGGGAATATTATCTAATGGTGAACAATTTAAAACATATTCACCAAACGATCCAAATTTAATAGAAAAATTAACTGAAAAAGGTGTTAACATTTCAGCATCACCTTTGGATGAGAAAATGCCTTCTCTGCTTGGCGTTCTTTTGTCGTGGTTTCCAATGTTATTACTTATTGCCGTATGGATTTTTTTTATGAGGCAAATGCAAGGTGGCAAAGGTGGCGCAATGGGATTTGGAAGATCAAAAGCAAAAATGATGAACCAATTAAAAGGACAAGTAACTTTCAACGATGTCGCAGGAGTTGAAGAAGCAAAAGAAGAAGTGGAAGAAGTTGTAGAATTTTTGAAAGATCCTAAAAAGTTCAGTAGACTTGGTGGAAAAATCCCCAGAGGATGTTTATTAGTTGGTCCACCAGGAACTGGAAAAACATTACTAGCCAGAGCAATAGCTGGAGAAGCTGGAGTTCCTTTTTTTACAATTTCAGGTTCTGACTTTGTTGAAATGTTTGTAGGTGTAGGCGCATCAAGAGTTAGGGATATGTTCGAACAAGGAAAAAAAAATGCACCTTGTATAATTTTTATAGATGAAATTGATGCAGTTGGAAGAAGTAGAGGAGCCGGTTTAGGGGGAGGAAACGATGAAAGAGAACAAACTTTAAACCAGTTGCTTGTAGAGATGGATGGCTTTGAAACTAATGAAGGTGTAATAATTATTGCTGCAACTAATAGACCGGATGTTCTAGATCCAGCACTTTTAAGACCAGGTAGATTTGATAGACAGGTGGTTGTTTCACTTCCAGATATTATAGGAAGAGAAAAAATTTTAAAAGTTCATGCAAAAAAAATATCAATGGCACCTGACGTCAATTTAAGAACTGTCGCAAGAGGTACTCCAGGTTTTTCTGGAGCCGATCTTGCTAATCTTGTAAACGAGTCAGCGTTATTAGCAGCAAGAAAAAATAAAAGAATTGTAACAAATCTTGAATTTGAAGAAGCTAAAGATAAAGTAATGATGGGTGCAGAAAGAAGATCTATGGTAATGACTGAAGATGAGAAAAGATTAACAGCATACCATGAAGCTGGTCACGCAATAGTAACCATGAATGAAAAAGCAGCTTATCCTATACATAAAGCAACAATAATTCCAAGAGGAAGAGCATTAGGTATGGTTATGCAGCTACCTGAAAAAGATGAAGTTTCTCAAACTAGAGAACAGTTACATGCACAAATGGCAATAGCAATGGGAGGAAGAGTTGCGGAAGAATTAATTTTTGGAGATGACAAAGTAACTACCGGAGCTGCCAGCGATATTGAACAAGCTACTAAAAGAGCAAGAGCGATGGTTATGAGAGCAGGCCTTAGCAAAGAACTAGGTCCAGTTGCTTATGGTGAAAATGAAGAAGAAGTATTTTTAGGTCGTTCAGTAGCAAGACAACAAAACATGTCAGAAGAAACTGCCAAAAAGGTAGATTCTGAAATAAGAAAATTTGTTGAAAAAGGATATGATAGAGCAAAAAAAGTATTAACTGAAAAAATTGATGATCTACATAAATTGGCCAAAGCTCTTTTGACTTATGAGACATTAACAGGTAGTGAAATTGAAGATTTAATTAACAAGAATGTATATCCATCCAATAAAGAAGATCTAAAAAGCAATGATAAAGATGATAATTCGGCTCTTGGAACTATTGGATTAAAACCAAAAATTGTTCACTAATTCGTAATGGAAAAATATTACACTAGAGCGTGTAATTTTTATTATGGAGATCAGTCATTAAGAAAAGTCAAAAACAAAGCTGCCTTACCATTAAATAATAATAAATTCATATCATTTGATACAGTTGAGATAATAACTAGGAGTTATAAAAAAAAAATTCATTTTAAAGATATTAATTTACAAAATAAAAATTTAAAAAAAAAAATTAAGAGTGACTTAAAATTAATTATAAAAAAAAAATATTTTAAAAAATTAAATTTTGAAAATTCTCCATTATTGATGGGTATTATTAATTTAACCCCAGATAGTTTTTCTGACGGAGGCAAGTATAATAAAAAAAATAAGGGATTTATTTATGCAAAAAAATTAATTAAAAATGGATGCAGTATTTTAGATATAGGTGGTGAGTCTTCAAGACCAGGATCTTTTGAGATTAAAAAAAATATAGAATGGAAGAGAATTTACAAAACAATAAAAAAAATAAAAAAGCTAAATAGTTTTGTTTCATTAGATACAAGAAAAAGCTGGATAATGAAAAAAGCAATCGATTTTAAAATTGATTTAATTAATGATGTATCTGGCTTAGAGTACGACTCTAATACAGTAAATGTTCTTAAAAAAACAAAAATACCTTTTATAATAAATCATTCAAAAGGAACTCCTAAAAATATGCAAAAGAATCCAAAATATAAAAATGTTCTTTTAGATATTTATGATTTTTTTGAGAGTAAAATTAATCTAATTAGATCTGAAGGAATTAAACATAATAATATTATTTTAGATCCAGGAATTGGATTTGGAAAAAACTTGAAACATAATATTACCTTAATAAATAATATTTCTATTTTTCACTCACTTGGATTTCCTATAATGTTAGGTGCTTCTAGAAAAAAATTCATTAAAGATTTATCTGGAAATAGTGACAGTAAAGAAAGGCTAGGTGGGACAGTAGCATCAAATTTATACGCAATGATGCAAGGAGTTCAAATATTAAGAGTGCATGATGTCAATGAAGTTAATCAAAGTATTAAAGTTTTTAAATCATTAAATTATTAAATAATGTATAAAAAATATTTTGGAACCGATGGAATTAGAGGAAGAGTAAATCAAACAAAAATTAATGGAGAAATGTTTTTTAAATTTGGTTTAGCCTCAGGTACATATTTTAAAAACTTAAAAAAAAACAAGCAAACAGCTATAATTGCTAAAGATACGAGATTATCTGGATATTCTTTAGAACCAGCGCTAGTTTCTGGACTTGCATCAGCAGGCATGCATGTTTACACATTAGGACCATTACCAACCAATGGTCTTGCAATGTTAACTAAAAAAATGAAAGCAAATATGGGCATTATGATTACTGCCTCCCACAATCCATATTATGACAACGGTTTAAAATTATTTGGTCCAGACGGACTTAAACTATCTGATAAAATAGAAAAAAAAATTGAAAAACTCATTGATTCAAAAATTACTAGAAACCTTTCTCAACCTAGAGTTCTTGGAAGAGTAAAAAGACTAGAAGATGCAAATGATAGGTATATTAATATTTTAAAAGAAAATTTTCCAAAAAAATTTAATTTAAAGGGAATTAAAATAGCAATAGATTGTGCTAATGGTGCAGGATATAAATCTGGACCAAAACTTTTAAAATCTTTGGGAGCTAAAATATATACCGTTGGTACATCTCCTAATGGATTAAATATTAACCACAAATGTGGATCAACATATCCAAATAAAATCAAATCTTTAGTTAAAAGACACAAGGTAAATCTGGGAATATCCTTAGACGGTGATGCAGATAGAATTATTTTATGTGATGAAAAAGGAAATATAATTGATGGAGATCATATCATTGCAATGTTGGCCAGCAGATGGAAAAGAAAAAAAATTCTTAAGGGAGGAGTTATTGGTACATTAATGTCCAATTATGGCCTTCAAAATTATTTTAGACAGGAGAAAATTAGATTTATAAGAGCAAAAGTTGGCGATAAACACGTTAAAGAACAAATGAAAAAAAATAGATTTAATTTAGGCGGAGAACAATCAGGACACATTATACTTGGAAAATTTGCAACAACCGGAGATGGTTTGCTAGTTGCTTTAGAAGTATTATTTTCAATGAAAAAAGGAAAGAAAGCAAGCGAGTTATTTAATATTTTTAAATCCACTCCACAAGTTTTAGAAAATGTTGTAGTTAAAGATAAATCAATTATTAACTCAACAAAATGTAAAAAAGCAATAAAGGTTGCCAAAAGATTAATAAAAAATCGGGGACGATTATTAGTAAGAAAGTCTGGAACCGAGTCCAAAATAAGAATTATGGTAGAATCCGATAATAAAAAAACATTACATCAATGTGTTAACATGGTTAAAAGGGCAGTTTTGTAAATTGAAACCTAAATCTAAAGTATTAATAATTGCAGGATCTGACTCTAGTGGAGGAGCTGGAATACAAGCAGACATAAAAACAGTTACAGCTTTAGGATCCTATGCTATGACAGCAATTACTTCGGTAACATCACAAAATACAACTGGAGTTATATCTATAGAATCTATCTCACCTAAGGAAATTTCAAGACAAATAGAGTTTACCTCAAAAGACATAAGACCAGATGCTATAAAAATTGGAATGTTGCACTCGAAGAAAATAATAAATTCTGTTTTAAAATCTTTAAAAAAAATTAAAGTAAAAAAAGTAATTTTAGATCCTGTAATGGTTGCAAAAGGTGGAACTAAGCTTATAAACAACAGTTCAATCAAAATTCTAAAATCAAAATTAATAAATAAAACAAGTCTAATTACACCAAATATTCCAGAAGCTGAAATTTTAACAAATACAAAGATTGGATCGGTGAAGGATATGATTTATGCATCAAAAATTTTAATAAAATTGGGTGCAAAAAATGTTTTATTAAAAGGTGGACATTTAGAGGGAAAAATAATGCAAGATGTTTTTTTAAACAAAAATGAAATTATAATTTTTAAAAATAAAAAAATTTATACAAAAAATACTCATGGAACAGGATGCACATTGTCGAGTGCTATTGCAACATATTACTCATGTGGAAAAACATTAAAGAAATCTTGTGAGATGGCAATCAAATATGTTAACCATGCAATTGGTACAGGACCAAAGTTTGGCAAGGGTCATGGACCAATAAACCATTTAAACACAATAAATATAAATAAAAAATTTAGATGAATAATGTTGTTGTTATAGGCTCTCAATGGGGAGATGAAGGTAAAGGAAAAATTGTAGATTGGCTTTCAAGTAAAGCTGATGTTGTAATAAGATTCCAAGGTGGACACAATGCCGGACATACATTGGTTATAGATGGTGTTACATATAAACTAAGACTTCTTCCCTCTGGAATAGTAAGGAAAAACACAATTTCAATAATAGGGAATGGAGTTGTAGTTGATCCATGGGCTTTGTTAGATGAAATTAAAGAAATAAGCTCTAAAGGTATAGAGATAACTCCGAAAAATTTAATTATATCAGATTCTGCAAATTTAATTCTTCCTTTTCATAAAGAACTGGATGAAATAAGAGAAGATGCAGCTGGAAAAGCAAAAATTGGAACTACTAGACGAGGAATAGGTCCTGCTTATGA
>Ga0114932_10004548_pt1 | contig 12913 bp, 11 predicted proteins | sample 2SBtaG_2_FD_87286 | JGI IMG/M metagenome (GOLD analysis project Ga0114932, IMG submission 87286) | Deep subsurface microbial communities from Kolumbo volcano to uncover new lineages of life (NeLLi) - 2SBTROV12_ACTIVE470 metaG | ecosystem: Environmental > Aquatic > Marine > Volcanic ...
ACCACAGCGTCCGACACCTTGGCTTCGCGCAGAAAATTCACCAGCTCGTCGCGCAGCATCACCGTCGGCGCCTTAATCCAGAAATGATAGTGATAGGCCTTGACCTCATTGGGATGGCCGTCTTCCGAATAGACGATGGGGCGTTCAGACGTCAGGCCGTCGGCGACGAAGCGGTCGATTTCGACGGTCCCAGGCAGGATTTTCGCGGCTGGCGGATTGCCCGCGTAGACGGCCTGCAAGCGGTAATAGCGGTCTTCCGGCACGGGCGGTGCCGACCCGCAGGCACTCAGACCAACGCCAATGACCATAAATATCGCCAGACCAACCATGCGTGGCCGACGTTGGGGATGGCCAAGCGATGTATGGAATATGGAACAAATGGACATCGTCATCCCCTACTGTGCACGGTCTTGTTGCGGCGAGCCACCCAACAACAGGCCCGGGTTGGCGCGAATCTGTCGGGAGAATTCATTCATGTTGCGGGCCGCGCCTTCCATATTCTGATTGATGGAATCAATGTGTCGGGAAACGGAATCGACGATATAGCGCGTTTCCGTCAACAGGGCCTGGATATCCTGTTTCGGGTCAACGACCAGATTATCAAGATTGCCGGCAACCTTTTTGACCAGATCCAAAACGTCCTGAACCTGGCCGACGGTTTTATCCATGTTGCCCAATAGAACCTCAATCTGTTTGCGGTTTCGGCTGGAGGCCAATTTCATGACCTCGCCGCTGGCTGCGTTCATATTGCCAATAAATAGTTCGATGTTGCCGACAATCGGCGGTATGCGGGCCTTGATATCGTTGACCAAGTCCTTCACGTCCTCAACAGTGGCGGTTACGTCTTTGACCAAGCCGACGCCGTCCTTGATCAAGAAGTTGTTGATGTCGTTGACGGCAAAACTGACATTCTGCAGCAGCGGCTTGACTTCCGTCTCCACCAAACCGGCAATCGAAGCGGCAAGACTGGACATGGCGCCGAAGACGTCCGCCGAATCAATCGTCTTGACCGGATCTCCGGGCTTCAGGGCAACTTTCGAACTGCCGGCGTGAATACTAAGCGTCTTGGCCGACAGTGGGCTCGGCGCGGCGATCTCAACCTTGCTGTCCTGGGGTATTCTCCAGCCCTGGACGATGGCGACGTCGATGCGGAAGACCATACCGCCTTCTTGCGGCTCGGGCGTCACTTTCTCCACCTGGCCGATGGGATATCCTTCGTAGATGATCTGGGTGCCGAATTTGACGCCCGTGACGTTGCGGTAAATGGCATGATAATTATCGACCGCACCTGTGCGGCCCGTCAGCACGGCAATAGAGCCGATCAAAACACCCGCCATGACAATGACGAACAGGCCGACGATCAGATAGTTGAGTTTTGAGCTTCTCATAAGGGCTGGTTCCCCACGTCGAATTGTTCCCCGGTCAGGCGCGCCAGATACTCGTCGGGATCGAGATCGTCCCTATCGGGCACCCGATTCAGCAGATTGTAAATACGTTCGTTGGACGAGTTTTTCACTTCGTCCACCGTGCCAACCATCAGGATGTGGCCACGGTCCAGAATGGTAATCCGGTCGGCGATTTTAAACGCGCTCTCCAGTTCATGGGTAACGACGACGATGCTCATGCCCATGGCTTCGCGCAAATCCAAAATCAGATCATCCAGGGCTGACGCCACGGCCGGGTCCAGGCCGGCTGACGGCTCGTCACAGAACAGGATGCGCGGGTCCATGACACAGGCCCTGGCAAAGGCCGCGCGTTTGACCATGCCGCCCGACAATTCCGCCGGCATCAGGTCTTCGAACCCGCCCAATTCCACCACTTCCAGCTTCATGCGGGCCATGATTTCCATGGTCTTGCGGTCAAGCTCAGTGTGTTCGTACAACGGCAACATGACGTTTTCGCCAACAGTCAAGGAACTGAACAGGGCGCCGCCCTGAAAAGCGACACCCAATTTTTTGCGAAGATCCGTGAACGCCATCGTACCCAAAGCATCGATATCCTGGTCCAGAATACGCATGGTCCCCGAGGTCTTCATTTCCAGCGCCATGAGATGACGCAGCAAGGTCGATTTGCCGGACCCGGATCCGCCCATGATGACCATTATTTCACCTTCGCGGACCTCCATGGTGACGCCCTTGAGAATCATCCGCTCACCATAGTGAGTGACCAGGTCTTCGACCTCGATGACGTTGGCAGGCATGTCATTCATCGCCACGTCCCTCAAAACGTCGACATGATGACGACGATCATCGCCGTCACGATGATCGCGGAAATGGCCTGCACCACGGACCGCGTGGTTGCCTTGCCGACGCCTTCGGCGCCGCCGCGCACGCCGGCCCCGTTGACGACGCCAATGATGGCGATCTCGATGGCGTAGATGGCGCTTTTGCCCAGGCCCTGGAAGACATCTTCGGTCTGCAGAATATCGACCACCTGGTCCCAGAAGGCGGATAGGGAAATCCCCAGTTCCACGTTGATATAGACGCCGGCCAGAAACAGCCCGACGACGGCACTCATGACGGTCAGGCACGGCACCATGATCAGCATGGCGATCAGCGGCGGCGCCACCAGATAACGCACGGGGTTGATGCCCATCACCTTCAAGGCATCGATTTCCTGATTGATCTTCATTGTCCCGATGCGTGCCGCCAACGCTGAACCGGACCGCCCGGCGACCAAAATGCCGGTGATCATCGGCGCAAACTCGCGTACCACGACGAAGGCCAGCCCCGCCGTCACGTGGCTTTCGGCGCCGAATATGCGCAGGGTATGGATGCCCTGGATGGCTAATGTGACGCTGATGGCACCACCCAGCATGGCGATGATGGGGATGGCGCTGATGCCGATTTCCATCATCTGCTCGACAACGGCGTTCATGCGTACGGGCTGCTTCATCCGATAGCCGAACAACAGCCAATAGAAGGATTCGACGACCATCACGCCGCCGTTGCCGACTTCTTCAATGCCGTGGACGGTGGTCCGGCCGACCCGGTCTAAAAACCGGCTGACGGGGTTGCGTGGGGTTTCGGATGCCATGATCGGGCCGGTTATCCGAGCGCGGCGATCCCGTCTTCAACGGTGTCGCAAATGGTGAAGACCTTGTCCAGCCGCGCCAGTTGCAGCACCCGCTTCGCGCCGTCGCTGACAGATACCAAAATAAGTTCATTGCCAGCCTTGCGGGCCGACTGGAAACTTTCCACCAAGGACGCCACGCCCGACGAATCGATATAGCCCACTTGGCTCAAATCCACCAAAATCGCCTGGTTCTTGCCGACAATGTCCAGCAACACCTGGCGTGCTTCCGGGGAGCTCTGCAAGTCGATGTCACCTGCGAAAGACACCACCATGGCTCCCTGTTCTTCTCTGAGCTCGTGTTTCATGCGCCTGTCTCGGCCCCTTCCCTCTGAATTCGGCTTTATGCCTTGATCTCTTTTACCATTCTTAGCACGTTGCCGCCATCCTCGGCTTGCCCGCGCGGTGGCGGCAGGAAATCCACCTCATCCATTACTTCGCGGATGAAATGCGTGCCCAGGCCGCCGGGCCGGATGTCGTCCAGGTCGCGCGGTTTCACGGTGCTGGGATCGACCGTCGTCGCCCAATCGCGGACCGCGATAATCAACGTCGAACCGGCGTGGCTGATGGTCACTTCGATAGCCCCGTCCGTGGCGCCGCCATAGCCGTGGCGGATGACGTTCTGCAAGGCCTCATCCACGGCGATCACGACATCGCGCGACGCATCCAAGCCACAGCCCGCCATATTGGCCGCTTCCGCGACCAATTCGCGGACCAGCTTTAATCGGTTTGGATGGGAGGGAATGCGAACCGACGCCAGTTCCTCCGTGCTTTCCCATATGTCCTCTTCGTCAGCCGTCGCATCGTCGTGATTGATGAAGGCGGCGCGGCCATCAATGCCGAGCAAGGTCAAGTCGTCGCGCAAGGCCTGTCCCCTGCGATTGATGATTTCGGCGATTGCCGCCAAGCGGGTTCCAACCGGGGCGTCGCGATGTTCATTGAGCAAATCCCTGACCCCTTCGGCGCCCAATTCACTGCCATCTTCCTGATAGCCTTCCGTAACGCCGTCAGTGAAGATATAGAGCGCGCCGCCGTGCAGATCGAATTCCTCTTGCGGATAGCCCTCATCACCGACCAGGAAGGGTGAAATGCCGATCGGCGGCGCCTCCGCGGGCATGTCAACGAAACTGCCGTCAGCGCGGTGCAGTAGGGGCGGCTCATGCCCGGCATTGGCCAACAGTACAATCCCGGACTTGGGATCATAAATGCCGCCAACCATGGTCACGAACATGCCGCGCGCCGCGGTCTCACAGACTTCTTCGTTGACCCGCGCCAACAGCTTGCCCGGGTGTTCGATATCCTTGCCCAGGCACCGGTACAGGCTGGCCGTCTTGGCCATCATCAGCGCGGCGTTCATGCCCTTGCCGGAAACGTCGCCCAGGTTGAAGCAGATGCGGCCGTCATCAAGTTCAAAGAAATCGTAGAAATCTCCAGACACGGTGCGCGCCGGATAGTTGACACCGGCGACGGGAAAATCCTCATCCGGTTCATCGGGCAGCAAAGAGCGCTGGATTTCCGCCGCCAGTTCCAGTTCGCGCGCGATCCGTTCCTGTTCGACCAGGGCTTCGGCCATCTGGGCGTTATGAATAGCCAGGGCCGCCGATGCGCTCATGGCCTGCAACAAATGAAGGTCATGATCGTCGAACAGGCCGTCGCCGCTGCTTTTATTGATCAGTTCAATGGCACCGATGCGCTCGTCCTTGACACTCATCGGCGCGCACAGGATCGACAAAGTGGTAAAACCTGTCTGTTCGTCGACGCCCTTATAGAAGCGCGGGTCGTTCTGGGCATCGCGGATGATTTCCGGCGCGTTGTCCTGTACGGACCGGCCGACGATGCCCTGGTTGCTGGGCAGGGTCAGCCCGGTGATCTCCGTCGGGCCGACGCTGGCGTGGCATTTCAGGGTCTGGCCTTCGTCCTCCAGCATGAACAGGGCGCCGCCCTCGGCGCCCACGTAATCGGAGATATGTTGCACGGCCCGCCGCAACGACGCCGCCAGATCGCGCGTCGAGACAAAGTCCTGGCCCATCTCCGAGAGCAGTTCAAGATGGTCGTAAACGGCGGTTTCAGCGACCGCGGATTCCGTTGGATTCGGCATGTCAGCAGGGTCGTTCATCAATGCCGGCCGCCTCAGGTATCGAGCCGGATTTTCACGTAGGACCCCGGCGCATCCTCGATCGGCTTGAACTTCTTGGAGCCCGGCACGCGGGCCTTGACCTTGGCGCCGGCCGGCTTCTTCACCCAGTTCTGCCAGTCAGGCCACCAGGAGCCCTCCGTCTGCGTCGCCGCGTCGAACCAGGAATCCGGATCGGCGGGCGTCTCGGCGCCCGTCCAATGGCAGTATTTTCCGGCCGCCGGCGGGTTGACGACGCCGGCAATGTGACCGGATGCCGCCAGCACGAAACGCACCTTGGTGCCGTAAAGCTGGGTCGCCCGGTACGTCGACTTCCACGGTGCAATATGATCGTCCTTGGTGGAAATAATATAAGTGGGCACGGAAATTTTCGTCAGATCGATGGCCACGCCGTCGAGACTGATGCCACCCGGCTCCACCAGCTTGTTGTTGAGATACATCTCACGCAGATACAGCGCGTGCATCATCGCCGGCATGCGGGTCGAATCAGCGTTCCAATACAATAAATCGAAGGCCATGGGCTCACGGCCCATCAAGTAGTTGTTGATGACGAAGGACCAGATCAGATCGTTGTCGCGCATCATGTTGAACACCTGCGACATATGGCCACCGTCCAGATAGCCCTTCTCGGCCATGTGTTCCTCGAGGTGCGATAGTTGTTCTTCATCGATAAAGACACCCAGTTCACCGGGCTCGGCGAAATCCACCATGGTGGTGAAGAAGGTTGCCGTTCCAACCCGCTGATCGCCCTTTTCGGCCATATAGGCCAGGGTGCAGGCAGTCAGCGTACCACCGATGCAATAACCGATGATGTTGACCTTGTCGGCGCCGGTAATCTCCAGGGCCGCGGTCATGGCCGCCAGCGGACCTTCAATCATGTAGTCATCGAAGCGCTTGCCGGCATGGCGTTCATCGGGATTGACCCATGAGATGACGAACACCGTGTGGCCCTGATCGACGGCCCATTTGATGAAGGAATTTTTCGGCTGCAGGTCCAGAATATAGAACTTGTTGATCCACGGCGGCACGATCACCAGCGGCCGCTTGAACACCTTTTCCGTGCCCGGCGCGTACTGGATCAACTGCATGAGGTCGTTTTGGAACACCACCTTACCCGGTGATGTGGCGACGTTCTCGCCCAGTTGGAAGGCCTCCGTATCAGTCATGGAGATGCGCAGTTGGCCTTCGCCCTTTTCCAGATCGCCTAACAGGTGATCAAGACCGTCCAGCAAATTCTCGCCGCCGGTCTCGATAGTTTTCTCCAGGACTTTCGGGTTGGTCGCGGCGAAATTGGTCGGCGACAGGGCATCCACGTACTGGCGGGTGTAAAACTCAACCTTTTCGCGGGTCTTTTCATCCAAGCCGTCGACATCGCGAAACGTGCTCTGCATCCAGTTGGCGCTGAGCAGATAGGATTGCTTGATGGTATCGAACATCGCCTGTTCGCTCCACGCGGCGTCCTTGAAGCGGCGGTCGTCCTTGGCCGGCGCGACCACGGGTTCGACCTCTTCTCCGGCCAGGCGTTTGGCCGCCGATTCCCATATCTGGGCGTAGCCCTGCCAAAGCTGGGCCTGGGCTTCGACAAGTTTCTGCGGGTCGGCCATCATCTTGGCGCCCAATTCCATAAACGCCTTGCCAACGACCTGGGGATCTGGAATTTGGAATCCGCCGTCGGCGGCCTGGCGTTCACAAAAACTCTGCATGATCCGCTGGCTGCGTTCGGCGAAGGCCGTCATGCGTTCGACCGTCTCCTGGGTATCGGCCGGCGTCCCGGATTTTCCGGTTTCACTCATGGAAATCACCCCCGCCAAAATCCGCGCCAAAGACCGTATCGAAGTCCGGGGCAGGATAGACCGGGCATGGGCGAATGGAAAGCGATCACCGCAACGTGAAACCGGAGCCGCGGTCCCGTGCTATAGTCCGCCCATGGACAATCGTAAGCTCATGAAATTGGGCATTTCCGGCACCGTGATCGCGGCCATTTGTTGCGCCACGCCGGTGCTTGTTATCGCTTTCGGCGCCGTCGGGTTGGGCGCGCTGGTCGGCTATCTTGACTTGGTGCTGTTGCCGCTTTTCGCGGTTTTCATCGCCATCACCTGTTACGCCCTCTACCGTAAGCAGCAACTTGGCGGCGAGGCCGGCGCCGACGAATGACCAACATCGTCATGCAATCGACATTGACCTGTCCCGAATGCGGTCACCGGGAGACGGAGACTATGCCGACGGATGCCTGCCAGTTCTTTTATGATTGCAGGGGCTGCGGCGCCGTCTTGAAACCCGAAACAGGCGACTGCTGTGTGTACTGTTCCTACGGCACGGTGCCCTGTCCGCCGATCCAGGAAAATGCAGGAGACGGCGCTTCCCCTTCATGCTGCGCGTGATACCATCGCGCCCATGAAGGATGATCTGTTTCGCCGCGAAGCTGCGATCTTGGAAACTGCCCAAAAGGTCTTGGCCCGTCCCCAGGCGACGGGTGAGGAATTGCGCGCCGCCTTCGGCGAATTAACTGGTTCCTACCAAAAATTATTTCGCGAAACCCGCCGCTTGGTGCGGCTCAGCGACCGCAACGAGGCGGAACTCCAAGACGCCCGCAAACAGGCTGAAGCTGCGACCCGCGCGAAAGCCGCCTTCCTGGCGACCATGAGCCATGAGATCCGCACGCCGATGAACGGCATTGTCGGGATGATCGATCTGTTGGCTCAGGGCCAATTGGACGCCGACCAGCGCCAGATGATGGCAACCATCCGTGAATCTTCATTCGCACTGTTAACGATCATCAACGATATCCTGGATTCGTCGAAAATCGATGCCGGCCGGATGGATTTGGAAATCATTCCCTTATCCGTGCGCGACGTTGTCGAAGGAACAGCGGAAACCCTGGTCGCCAATGCCCTGGCTAAGGACCTGGAATTCGAGGTTTTTGTCGACCCGGCAATCCCACCAAGCGTGTTGGGCGACCCGGTACGGCTGCGGCAAATTCTGCTCAATTTAGCCGGCAATGCGGTGAAATTCTCGGAAGCCGGTGACGTTCCGGCCGACAACCGGGTCGCCCTCAAGGCCTTGAACACCGACGCTGGGGAAACCCTGCGTTTCGAAGTGACGGACCAGGGTATCGGCATGTCCGAAGAAGCCGTGGCATCCGTCTTCGAGCCCTTTTCCCAGGCCGACAGTTCCACCACCCGGCGGTTCGGCGGCACGGGACTTGGTCTGTCGATCTGCAAGAACCTGACGGATCTCATGGACGGCACGATCGGTGTCGACAGCGTCGCCGGCGAAGGATCGACCTTTTGGGTCACCGTGCCTTTACAAGATGATGATGCCGGTGATGGTGATGACGTCGCCAACCGGGACGCTTTTGCCGGGCTCCGCGTTGCCGTCACATTGGAATATGCCGCTGACTTGGCGATCGTCGGCGCCTATCTCGAACATTGGGGGGCCGTCATCATTGGTTCGGCGGACGATGCCGGTCCGGACATCGTGGTGACGGACAGGGACGGCCGGTACCCGGTGCCGACCCTCTGTCTTCAGCCGCCCGGCTTGGACCCGCCGACGGCGCGCGACAACATGATCGTCTTACGTCGAACCCCCTTGCGCCGGGCCAGCTTCCTTGGCGCCGTCGCCGACCTGACGAGCCGGGACGCGCCGGAGGCCGGTGCCGATCTTGCGACCGACCTGGGCCCGGCCCGGAAGGCCGAGGACACAGACGTGGCCGCCGCCGCGGGACGCCTGATCTTGGTCGCCGATGACGTGGCCACCAACCGCGACGTCATCATGCGTCAAATAAACGCGCTGGGTTACGCCGCGGATGCGGTCAACGACGGCGTCGCGGCGCTGGCATCTCTCGATAGCAAGCCTTACGGCCTGTTGCTGACCGACTGCCACATGCCGAACATGGATGGCTTCACATTGGCGCAGACGATCCGGGGGCGCGAAAGGCCGCAGCACGGCCGCCTGCCGATTGTCGCCATCACGGCCAGCGCCATGAAAGAAGATGAACAACAATGCATGGATGCGGGCATGGATGCGGTGCTGACCAAGCCGCTGGAGATGACGAAACTCAAGACGGTTTTGACAGAACGGCTACCGCCCCTGGATACGGACTTGGCCGAAACTGAGCCGGTCATCACGCCGCCCAAGGATACATCAGCGGCGGGTTTGCCCGTTGACCGATCGGTTTTGGCAGCCATTTTCGGCGACGACGACGCGACATTCAGGGACATCCTTCGTGAGTTCACTGGCCCGGCTCAAGACATTGCCGGCGAAATTTTCACCGCCTTCTCCGGCAACGATCCACCCGGCGTGACCGCCGCTGCCCACAAGTTGAAATCAGCCGCCCGCAGTATTGGCGCCAATACCTTGGCGGATCTCTCCGAAACCCTGGAAAATGCCGGCAAGGCCGGCGATTGGCCGGCAATCGAACACGCCATGGTGTCCTTTGACGGCGTCCTCGCCGATGTTCTGAATTTCATCGACGCGCTCTGACGCCCGCGATAGTCTACGCCGAAGCGCAACAGGAGGGCTGACGAACCGATGGCGGACAAACCAGATTTCGCGCTCCTGCGCGTGATGGTGATCGACGACGAATCGTTCATGCGCAACCTGATCATCCGAATCCTGAGCGAGGTTGGCGTTACAGACGTCAGCACGGCACGCGATGGCGCCGAGGCGCTGGAGACACTGTCCGACGAGAGCGCGCTGCCGAATGTCATTATCTGTGATCTGGAAATGCCGGAAATGAACGGTTTTGAGTTTGTCCGGAACCTGCGAAAACACGACCGCCTGGCGTTGCGCAACTTGCCGGTTTTGATCGTCACCGGCCATGCCGATCCGCAGGACGTCTATGCCGCCGTCGACGCCGGCATCCACGGTTATCTGGTCAAGCCGATATCCCGCCACACCCTGGAAAGCCGTATCGCGATGGCCCTGACATCGGAGCCCATTGATCCCAATAGCGTCCCGAGATAACGGGGACCCGGCTGCACCGATGGCAAAAACGGCGCTGATTACCGGCATCACGGGGCAAGACGGGCCCTACCTTGCCGAACTTTTGCTGGAAAAAGGCGTTGAGGTGCATGGTATGGTCCACCGCACGGCATCGGAAATCGCCGCTGCGGCGGATGCCCGCTTGATCCTGCACGACGGCAATTTGGTCGACAGCGACGGCTTGCAGCGATTGATCGAGACCGTCAAGCCGGATGAGATTTACAATCTAGGGGCTCAGAGCGAAGTTAGAGCCTCCTTCGATGAACCGCTGTATACCGCCGATGTGACCGGCCTGGGGGCGTTGCGCCTGTTGGAGGCGATCCGTACCGTTGGCGCCGAACGGACCGTCCGATTTTACCAGGCCTCCAGTTCCGAAATGTTTGGCAACGCCGCCAAAACATCGCTGACGGAAACCGCGCCCTTTAAGCCCCTGAGACCCTACGCCTGTGCGAAGGTGTTTGCGCATCTGCAGGCACAGCAATATCGGCTTGCTTATGGCATGCATATTTCCTGTGGCATCCTGTTCAATCACGACAGTCCGCGCCGCGGCGGCATGTTCGTCACCCGCAAGGTCACCCGCGGCCTGGCTCGCATCCTGGCCGGCAAGGACGACAAGCTCACCATGGGCAATTTGGATGCGAAACGCGACTGGGGTTACGCCAAGGACTATGTCGAAGCCATGTGGCTGATGGTACAGCAGGACGTTCCCGACGACTATGTCATCGCCACTGGCGAGACTCACAGCATCCGGGAATTGTTGGACGAAGCCTTCGGCGCCGTCGGCCGCGACTGGCACGATTTCGTCGAAATTGATTCGCAATTTTTCCGGCCAGCGGAAATTGACGTATTGTCCGGTGACGCCACCAAGGCCCGTGAAAAGCTCGGTTGGTCTCCGAAGGTTGGATTTGAAGAATTGGTCCGGATCATGTTGACCCATGATTTGCGGGCGGCAGGGCTGGAGCCGGGGAAATTCGGGTTATGACGGCCTATCGAAGCACCGTCGTCCAAGACGACTTCCACGCCGACACGCGCGCTTATTTCGCCGGGCGCACGGTTGCCGTCACCGGCGGCAGCGGCTTCATCGGCTCGCACGTGGTCGAACAACTTTTGGCCTTGGGGGCCCGGCCCATCGTCCCGACCCGGCAAACCGCACCGCCGTTTCTTGCCCACCTCGATGATGAAATTGAGCGGCGGCAAACCGATCTGAGCGGTCTCTCAGCGGCCCGACAGGCCGTTGAGGGCGCCTCCGTGGTGATGAATTTAGCCGCCGTGGTCGCCGGCATTGAATACAACGCGACCCACCCGGCGTCGGTTTTTCGAGCCAACATGAGGACCTTCCTAAACGTCATGGACGCCGCCCTGGCATGCGGCACCGAGCGTCTTTTGGTGGTCAGCTCGGCCTGCATCTACCCCCGCCATTGTACGGTGCCGACCCCGGAAGCGGAGGGCTTCGCCGACTGGCCCGAGCCAACCAATGCGGGCTACGGCTGGGCCAAGCGCATGGAGGAATATGCCGCCCAAGCGGCGCTTGAGGAATACGGTCTGGAGACCGCCATTGCCCGGCCCTACAACGCCTATGGACCAAGGGACAATTATAATCCCAACAGCTCCCACGTTTTGCCGGCCCTGATCTTGAAAGCCTTCGACAGCACGGATGGCATGCTGCCCGTCTGGGGCGACGGCACACCGACACGGTCATTCCTCTATGTCGACGATTTCGCCCGTGGCCTGATCGAGATCACGGCGCGCTATGCCGAAGCCGACCCCCTGAATATCGGCGCCTCGGAGGAGGTTCGCATCGGCGACGCGGCCCGCATGGTGGCGGACATTGTCGGCGCCCATCGCGGGCAAACCATCGAACCCGTGTTCACGCCGACGGAACTTTCAGGACAGCCGCGGCGCGATTGCGACACCACGAAACTGGAACAGAAACTGGGGTTTGCGCCCCGGGTCAGCCTACGCAGCGGCCTTGAGGCCTCCATTTCTTGGTTCGTGGAAAACCGCGAGCTGGCGTTGACGGCTCATCATCTATGACAACCGCAACGGACCCGCTGCTGCAGCCCTTCCAATTGCGCCACCTGACCTTGAAGAATCGGGTCATGAGCACCTCGCATGCGCCGGCTTACGTCACTGACGGCAAACCCATGGAGCGCTATCAGCGCTATCATGAGGAAAAGGCGAAGGGCGGGCTGGCGCTTTCCATGTTCGGAGGATCATCGAACATCACCGCCGATTCGCCCTCCATATTCGGCCAGATATATGTCGGCAATGACGAAGTGATCCCGCATTTCCAAAGCTTCGCCGATCGCCTGCACGGGCACGATTGCGCGCTCATGTGCCAGCTCACCCACATGGGCCGGCGGACCACTTGGTCGGATGGTCACTGGCTGCCGGTGATCGCGCCGTCGCGGGTCCGCGAACAGGCGCACAGGTCATTCCCGCGGGAGATGGACGACGACGATATGGAACGGGTCATCCAGGCCTTCGCCGCTGCCGCCGGGCGTTGCCGCGAAGGCGGCCTGGACGGCATTGAACTGCTCTGTCACGGCCATTTGCTGGACCAGTTCTGGACGCCTTTGGTCAACAAACGAACGGACGGCTACGGCGGGTCACTGAAAAACCGCATGCGGTTCAGCCTGGAAGTCCTGGACGCGGTGCGCGCCCAAGTCGGGCCGGATTTCATCGTCGGGCTGCGCATGGGTATTGACGAAGCCGCCGACGGTG
>Ga0114932_10004553_pt1 | contig 12900 bp, 10 predicted proteins | sample 2SBtaG_2_FD_87286 | JGI IMG/M metagenome (GOLD analysis project Ga0114932, IMG submission 87286) | Deep subsurface microbial communities from Kolumbo volcano to uncover new lineages of life (NeLLi) - 2SBTROV12_ACTIVE470 metaG | ecosystem: Environmental > Aquatic > Marine > Volcanic ...
AGATGTGGTTGTCCCTGCTAATGTAGGTATTACGTTTGGTACTGGTGAGAAGATAGAAGGTGATAACACAGACTTAACCGTTACATCAGGAGGTAAAATTAATTTAACAGCTACTTCAGATGTACATATTCCTAACAATGTTGGCATAGTATTTGGAGGAGCTTCAGAAAAAATTGAAGGAGATGGTACAGATATGACCATTTCTTCTAATAATCTTACTGTCGATGCAGCCGCAGATATTATACTAGACGCCGCAGGAAATAATATAACAATTAAATCTGGTGGAACATCTATACTTGATATAGCAAATAATTCTTCTGACGTTGAATTAACTGTTAGTGTAGCTGATAAAAACTTTAAGATAAAAGGCACTGACGGTAGTTCAGCTATTACTGCTCTTGATATAGATATAGCAGATGCAGGTGCAGCAACATTTAGTGGTAACGTAACAGCTTTCTCTGACAGACGGTTAAAGTCTGATATTCAAACACTTGAAAATGGTCTTGAGAAGGTAGAGCAACTTAGGGGTGTTACATACACTAGAGATGACAACGTAGACGGTGGACAACAGCTCGGTGTTATTGCTCAAGAAATAGAAGAAGTGTTTCCACAAGTTGTGCGTACAGCAGATGACGAAAGAGGCACTAAGTCAGTAGACTACGGCAGATTAACAGGTGCATTGATTGAGGCTGTTAAAGAACTGTCAGCTAAAGTTAAAGAACTAGAAGCGAGGTTAGATTAATGCCATTACCTGCAGCGGGGAACTCAATATCTCTTGACCAGATACACGTAGAGCTAGGTGAAACTTCAGGCACAACGGTATCTTTAGGTGACGATGACGTACGTAATTTAGCGTCTGATACTTCTGGTGCAATAGGCATGGACCAATTTTTTGGCTTGTCTAGTGCATCTAATATTGAAGATGTATATTCTACTTTTGTTTACAAAGGTGATGGTAGCACACGAAACATTGTAAATGGATTAAATCTTAGTGGGGATGGTGGACTTGTCTGGATTAAAAATAGAGACACAACCAATGATGACCATGTGCTAGTAGATACTGCTAGAGGAGTTACAAAAGTTTTAAGTTCAAACACTAACGCTCAAGAATCAACTGATACGGATACTATTACGGCTTTTAATAATAACGGTTTTTCATTAGGTGCTGATGTAAAAGTAAATACAAATAATGAAAATTATGTTGCTTGGGCATGGAAAAAACAAGCAGGATTTTTTGATATAGTTACTTATAATGGCACTGGTTCTTCTCAAAATATTAGTCATAATCTTGGTGCAGTCCCTGGAATGATAATTATTAAAGCTAGGGATAAATCTGAGTCATTTGTTGCTTTTCATCGTAGTGCTATTAATGCATCAGTAGGCATTGCTAGAAGTAGTTTTGTAGATTTAAGGTCTGTGTCAGGTGCTTCAAATACTTCAACTATGTGGAATAACACAGACCCTACTTCTAGCGTTTTCACAGTCGGTAGTGCAGGAGAATCAAACGAAAATAATAAAACCTATGTAGCATATCTTTTTGCTCATCAAGCAAATGACGATGCTGCTGCTTTAATTTCATGTGGAGGTTATACAGGAAACGGTAATGATTTTTCTGATGCAGCAGATGGTGATGCTTTTACAGAAGTAGACTGTGGTTTTGAACCTCAATTTGTTATGATTAAATCTACTCAAATTTCATCAGGCTCAGGGGATTGGATGACTTTTGATACAATGAGAGGGATGTCTTGTTATGAACAACAACAATTTGGAACTGGTCCAGATGCATATTTAAGTTGGAATGACACTGGCAATGAAGATGCAGAAAATTTTGTAACACCTACAGCAACAGGGTTTCAAATAACTAGTAATAATAGTATTGTAAATGAAAATAATGGTAAATATATTTACATGGCTATACGAAAAGGACCAATGGCTGCACCAACAGCAGGTTCACAAGTTATAAGTATAGACACAAACGGTTCAAGCGAACCTTATTTTGATTCTGCTCATCCAGTTGATATGGTATTTCATCATAGAGATAGTACAAAATTTATATGGGCAAGAAAAAATCACAATAGAGAATTACGTTTCAACGCTCTTGATAGAGATGGGGTTGAAGGTGATATTGTATTTGATTATATGGATGGTTTTTCTAAAGGTAGTTTTAGTAATTATACGGCTTTTATGTTTCACGAAAGTCCAAAAGCATTTAGCACACTATGTTACAGAGGTACAGAAAGTAATAGAACAATAGCTCATACGTTAGGTGTAGCTCCTGAACTTATAGCTATAAAAAATAAGTCGGTAAATGACGATTGGGCAGTATATTATGGAGATAATACAGACCATTTACATTTTTCTAGTGTTGGTACTGTTGATACTGACGTTACAGGTGAAGATTCGTATTGGAATGACACAAGTCCTACAAGCAGTTTAATTTCTTTAGGTACAAATCACGATGTGAACGCAGCCAATGAATTTTATTTTGCTTTTATGTTTGCAACAGTCGCAGGAGTTACAAAAGTTGGTACAGTTAATGTAACAGGAGCAACAAATGTAGATTGTGGTTTTAGTAATGGGTCAAAATTTGTAATGATAAAAAGATACTCTAGTAGCGGTCACTGGTTAGTTTTTGATACTACAAGTGGACTTGTTGCAGGTAACGATACTTATCGTAAAATGGACAGTAGTAGTGATGTTATTACTAACGCAGATGTAATAGACCCACTTAATGCAGGTTTTAGTTTAACAGCCGATTTCTTAAATATTACAAATAATGGAAGTGGCGATTATGTATTTGTAGCTATTGCAGCTTAGTAGGAGTGTAAAATGAAAATTAGTGAAGTAAAAGCAGAACTAGACACTTATAAGGCTGTATCAGAAGAAAGATGGTTAGAAATAATTAGTCGTGTAAAGCGATTAGAAATGGTGCTGATAGGCAGCGCAGGCACTACGATTGTATTACTTCTAAGTTTGGTTGTTAAAGGTTAACACAATGGACCCGTTAAGTATTGCCCTAGTTTCATTTACGGCCCTTAAAAAGGGAATAGCCTTGGGCAAAGACATTTCTGCTATGGGAAAGGATTTAAATAATCTTTTTTCTTTTATTGATGGAGCAAAGGAAGCACAAAAATCTGGTAATAAAAATGATCCATTAGCTGAACTGACCGCATATTATAAAGCACTTGACATGGAGAAGGCGATTGAGGAAGCGGTGTGGCAGAGTCGTGGATCGGCAGGCGTTAAAATGCTTAAACAATTTAGAGAAAAAGCTAAACAACGTGAAAAAGAAGGTAGGTATTTAGCCACAAAACGTAAGAACCAAATATTAAACGTTGTAGGAGTTATGTTTGCAATTATTATTACAGGTGTTGGAGGGTATTTTATGATTTGGTTTGCAATGCAGTATAAATGATATGAATGATACCCAACAAAGTAATAATATCATTTACTCTCGCGTTGCTTTTATTAGCTTATTTAGATTCTACTACAAATGAACCATATTGGATGATGATAAAATGAAGAAATTAGACCCAGAATCAAAACTAAATAAAGCTGATACAAACGGTGATAACATCGTAACAGATGCAGAGATTGCTAGATTAGACGCAGAACTCGATAGAGAAGAGCGTAGAATACGAATGGATAACGCAGACAAAAAAGAAGACCAAATACGTGTCCTTATATGGTTTCAATCCGTAGCTACTGTGGCTTTTGTTGCAGTATTAACTTTTCCAGAGTTTGTGCCAGAATCCAGATTAGATCATTTAGTGGGTGTCAGTTCGACTTTTATAATTTCCAACTTGGGCATAATCGGCTCATATATTGGTGCATCTGCTTGGACTAAGAGTAGAGAACAGAAGATAGAGAAAGCAAAAACATGAGTTTAATAACTTCGTTAATAGGTCCAGTAACTGGTATCCTTGATAAAGTAATCCAAGACAAAGATCAAAAGGCGAAGCTTGCCCACGAAATAGCTACCATGTCTGATACCCATGCCCAACAAGCGTTGCTTGCTCAATTAGAGATAAACAAAGCGGAAGCAGCCTCTGGTAGTTTGTTTAAAGGCGGTTGGCGGCCCTTTATTGGGTGGACATCTGGGATTGCTTTTGCGTATCATTTTGTGCTGCAACCTTTTTTGGTTTTTATTTTAACTGTAACTGGAGTTGAAATACCAGAATTACCAAATTTCGACATGAGTACGCTCCTCACGGTTTTAGGCGGAATGTTGGGCATAGGCTCCCTCAGAACATATGAGAAGCAGAAAGGTTTAACGAAATAGAAGATGAAGTTTGTATTGTCTGTGGAACTAAAATAAATGTATACTGGATATACACTAGAGAACAAAAATGGAAAACTATGAAAGAAGTTTGTCTTACGTGCAAACAAAGGAGTGACGATGAAAGAAAATTTCGAGAAAGCTCTGGAAATGCTTTTAAAACATGAAGGTGGCTACGTTAACCACCCGCGTGACCCTGGGGGCGAGACTAATCACGGTGTAACACGTTTAGTTTGGCAACGATGGGTTGGTAGAGAACTCAAAGATAATGAGATGAAATATCTTAGTCCAACTGATGTAGCTCCTTTGTATAAAAATCAGTATTGGAAAAAAATTAAAGGAGACGACTTACCATCTGGTTTAGACTTTTTTTGTTTTGATTGGGGTGTTAATTCAGGAACAAGTCGTAGCGCCAAAGCTTTACAAGGTATTATCGGTGCAACACAAGACGGCGGTATAGGACCTAAAACATTAAAGATGCTTGCAGAACACGATGCAAAAGAAGTCCTACATAAAATGCACGATAAGCGTCAAGGGTTTTATGAAGGATTGTCAACATTTGATACATTTGGTAAAGGTTGGACAAGGAGAAATAAAGAAGCGTTAGAAGAAGCTCTACAACTAATATAGGAAGTGCTATGCCTCTTAAGAAGTTATTATTTAAATCTGGAGTTAATAGAGAAAATACTCGTTATACTAATGAAGGTGGTTGGTTTGAGTGTAACAATATACGGTTTAGACAAGGCACTCCTGAAAAAATTGGTGGGTGGACCCGTATAAACTCTTCAACTTTTGATGGTATTGCCCGATCATTACATAACTGGATTACTTTATCAGGACAAAATTTAATAGGTGTAGGTACTAACCTTAAATTTCTAATAGAAAACGGGGGAGCTTACAATGACATTACCCCTGTGCGTAGTACAACCTCATCAGGAGACGTAACATTTAGTGCGTCTAATACAACTTTAAGTGCTAATGTAAGTTCAACAAGTGCAACAACTATAGCTATAACTGATGCCACGGGGTTTCCAATAGCAGGGAAAGTGTTAATAAACAGTGAGATTGTAGATTATACAGGTATTACTGACAACACGTTGACAGGTTGTACACGAGGAGCCTCTAAGCTTGTAGACGACGTGGCTACTAGCACAACAGCGGCAACACATAGTTCTGGAGCCGCAGTAACATGTTTTACTATACTTGTTACAGATGCTGCTCATGGAGTTGTTGCAGGAGACTTTGTAACATTTAGTGGAGCTGCTTCACTAGGAGGTAATATTACTGCTACTGTTTTAAATAGAAATTATCAAATAGAAGCAGTAGAGACTCCAGATACTTACACAATTCTTGCTAAAAGTTTTAGTGACAGTACATTAAAATTTACTAATGTTGCATCTACTTCTTCAGATTCTGGCAACGGCGGTAATAGTGTTGTAGCAACTTATCAAGTAAGTACAACTGCAGCATCTGCTACAGAAGTCCGAGGGTGGGGCGCAGGTGCTTGGGGGTCAGGTCCTTTTGGTACTGGTGAAACAAGTACAGAAGATTTTAGATTATGGACACAAAGTAATTTTACAGAAGACTTAATCTTTGGACCAAGAGGAGGTAGATTGTATTATTGGGATGCAAGCGTAGATTCTCCTTTAGAAACAAGAGCGGTTGAACTTAGCACTCTTGCAGGGGCATCTAATGTACCTACCGTTCAAAACGGAATATTAGTTTCTGATGTAAGTAATTTTGTGTTTTGTTTTGGCGCTAATATATACGGATCTACTACTCAAGACCCTATGCTTATACGTTGGTCAGATATAGAAAGTGCTGTAAATTGGGAGGTTACTGCTACTAGTCAAGCAGGGTTTCTAACATTATCTAAAGGAACGGAGATAGTTGGAGCAAAACAAGGTAGACAAGAAATTCTTATTTGGACTGATTCTGCTTTGTATGCTTTACAGTATGTAGGAATAGATTCAGGTGTGTGGAGTTCTCAACTTATTGGTGAAAAAATATCTATAGCTTCTCAAAATGCTATGGTTACCGCGGGGGGCGCAACCTATTGGATGGGTAAAGATAAGTTTTATCAATATGATGGACGGGTGCAAACATTACCATGTGATTTACGTAAACATGTTTTTACTGATTTTAATACTGAACAATATACTCAGGTGTTTGGTGGTAGTAATGAAGGGTATAATGAAATATGGTGGTTTTATTGTTCTAGCAGTGCCACTAATATTGATAAATATATCGTGTACAATTATGTAGAAAATATTTGGTATTATGGGTCTATGGCACGGTCTGCTTGGCTTGACTCAGGACTTCGTAACTTCCCGCTAGCAGCCACTTACAATGGAGTGCTTGTTGATCATGAGAATGGTATAGATGATAATGAAACAGGTACTACAGCGGCTATATCTTCGTTTATTACTTCAGCAGAGTTTGATTTAGATGATGGACATCAGTTTATGTTAATGTCTCGTGTAATACCTGATGTATCTTTTGAGGGGTCCACTGCTGATAGTCCTGTTGTAACAATGACATTTTTTGGTTTGGGGTCTTCAGGTTCAGGATACAACAACCCCGCGTCAGAAAGTGGTGTGAATACAGGCACAATAACACGTTCAGCTACATCTCCTGTAGAGGTCTATACAACGCAAGTACACACACGAGTTCGAGGTAGGCAAATGTCTTTAAAAATAGAGTCAAGTGCTACAGGAGTTCAATGGCAGTTAGGCGCTCCAAGACTTGATATGCGTCCAGATGGGAGGCGCTAATGACTACAGAATATAAAGTAGAGTTTCGCGCACCTGCACTACCTTTTCCTCCTGATGAATATGATAAGTTGTATGTAAGTGAATTTAACGCATTATTACGTATATATTTTAGTCAAATAGATAATACATTACGTGACACTGCTATTGTAAACAGATCCGAAGCACAAGCGTGGTTTTTTAGCTAATGGCAAATACGTATACAAATGCAAAAGCAGATCTAACAAGCACAAGTGTCACAACACTTTACACCTGTGCAACGTCTACAACTGCTATATTTAAGTCTATACTTGTATCTGAAGACTCAGGTAACGCAGATACTATAACTGTTACTTTGACTAATGGCACTAGTGTGTTTAGTCTATTTAAAACAAAGTCTATTAGCGCAAATGCTACAACAGAGCTACTTACTGCACCTCTTGTTGTTACTGCAGGAGAAATAATAAAAGTAACTGCTGCTACTGCTAACAGGTTACATGTTGTTGCTAGTGTATTGGAGTTAACATAATGGCAAAAGTAGGCGACTTTAATTTTTGGTCAGGAAAACCAACGACACAAGAAGACATAGACAAACAAAATGCAGCTTTAGCTCAAATAGCAGAAAGTAATCCAGATTTAGATTTAAGTAGTTTTGGTATTGGTCCAAGCGAAGATTTCCTAACTGCAGGAGCAGCAGTAACAGAAAGACTAGAGGAAGAACAGGCAGAGGCGACGAGGCTAGCGGAAGCACAAGCGGCAGAACAGGAAGCGGCTCAAGCAGAGGCAGACAGGTTACAAGCAGAAGCAGATAGGTTAGCAGCGGAGGCAGAAGCAGCAATACAAAATGCAGAAAATGCTTATGAAACAATGCTTTCAGCCCCTGGCACAGGACAGTTTACAGGACCTAATATAGATGGGACTGCAGGATATATTGACCCTAATATAACTCCAGAACAAGTAACAGAAACACAAGAAGCCCAACAAAATTATACAGAAGCGCAGACGACGGCAGATACATTAGCAGCTCAAGCAGAACAGGCAACAACGGCGGCAACTCAAGCAGATGCAATAGCAAACCCACCTTATGACACTGATATTTATGAAAAAAGTGATGGGTATTGGTACTACCAAGACGAAGACGGTAATGAGATTGATATAGGCACTCGTAACGAAGACAGAGCTGCGGGGATGTTGGATAACTATGAAGAAGTTGTTAATGAAAATTTAACTCCCCTAACAGATACAAGTGCGTATATGGATGAAAACGGTGAACCTAGAGAAGGTTATAGATTTGGTGAAGATGGCACGGTCTTTAAAGATGTAGGTAAAACTTGGGCGCAAGTTTATGTGAACGAAGATGGAGAAAATGTAGAAAAAGATACGGGTAGAACAAAATTTGAACACGCAGTAGATTGGGAAAAAGGCGCAGAGGGCGAAAGAAACGAAGGTCTTGGCGGTGCTATAAATAGGTTTATTGATAGTGGTATAGGAAAAGGATTTCTTGCTATTGCTTCAGGTGGGTTATCTGTGCCTTATACAACTGCAGCAACAGTGCTTAAAGGTGTATCAGACGGAAATCTTAATGCGTTTCAAGCTTTTACAGGGTTGGGTGGTTTTACTACTTTAACAAACAACATAATTAAAGATTTACCAAACATATTAGGAACAGAACCGCCACAAGAATTAATTAACACTATTAAAGGTATTGGATCAGGAGCAACGACGAAAGACATAGTGTTGGGCGCTATTGGTATGGATGAAGCTATAGATAATATTGGTAAAGAAATAGCAAATGCCATAGGACAAGAAGCAGGTTTTTCTTCAGACGTTATCGATGGGTTCGCAAACACCATATCAAATCTAACTAAAGGACAAGATTTAGATAACGCCATAGGAAATGCAATGACGACTTTTGCAACAACTCCAAAAGAAGAAATAGAAAAGAACATAGATGTTGATGTTGAAGGGTATCAACAGCTTGCCGAATCCTTAGAAGAAGCAGGTTTAACTGGTGTGGGTGATTTGGGAGATACAGGTGCAACAACACCTACTACTGACGAAACAGAACAATTTGCTACTGCAGGAGGAAAAAGTGGAGATCAAGTAGACACTGGAAGTATATTTTACCCACCCGACGTAGATACAGACCCTCTTTCTCAACCTGAAGGAGGTGACTCTATAGCAGACCCTACAACGGTAACGGCTGAAGATGATGCACCTGTAATAAAAGATCCAGATACACTAGAGTCTCCCGCAGATGCTACAGATGCACCTGTTATAAAAACAGCAGAAGAAGAATTAGAAGGATTAGGGTTAACTGATGGCGCTCCACCTCTTAGACCAGATGCGCCCAATTATGAAGATTTGTACGGACCTCTTTATAGTGAAGCTGCCGATAACTCACTCACATTTAAAGGTACGGACGTTAAGGATTATGTTAACAAGTTAGCAGGAAGTGAAAGTAGCAATAATTATCAAGCTGAGTATGAAGATAGTCAAGGAAGACGTTTTGTAGGATTACTACAATTTGGGCAAGATAGAATTGATGATTATAATAAAGACAATAATACTAATATTACTTTAGATGAATTTAAAAATAACAATGAGTTACAAGATACAGTTAACGCATGGCACATAAATGATATTGATGAACTTTATGATAGTTTAGATAGAAATACAGTACTCGATGCAGGAGTAACTAAAGATGGTTTTCGTGCTATGGCACATCTTGGAGGGCGAACAGGCGCAATAAATTTTATAAACACTGGGGGCGAATATAATCCAGATGATGAGCTTGGTACTACTCTTTCTGCATATAATGACAAGTTTGGCGGGGCGTTTGTTGTACCGACTACACCTTTATCTATTTCAGACGCAGAAGATACAATAACAAGTTTATTTCCTGGGCTTGATGACGAAACTTTTGATGCAATGGTGGGAGCCGCAACAAATCCTGAATTAACTTATGAAGAAAGATCAGCCGCATTTGATGATATTGTTAAAGAAACACTAGGTGATCCTGATTCTTCTTTAGGTGGAACAGAAGATGTATTTTTTACTGATGAGCCTGCAACATTGTCTGATGATATTGGGGTAGATAATGTTCTTTCTACTGCTATTCCTGGTACTGGGGAAGGTTTTGAAGACGATAAAACAATAAAAGAATATTTTGAAAATGCAGGGAAAAATATTTCTAATGTTGAAGATTTTCTATCAGACGCTTTTGGTGCTAAAGCTGAACAAGAAGCAAGTAAACCAGAAGAATACCTTGACACTATAAAAGATGCTTATAGCACACTTTCTAACGCAATTGTACCTTCTGCAGAAGGAGCTGTGTTTGCTGCTCCTTTATTAGCTCCTGTTATGACACCTGCAGTTCAAGCACTTTTAGCAGCGGCAACCGCTATAACTGGAGCAATAGTTACTTCAGAAGTAATTGATGGGGTTCGACAATATTTTGCAGATGGCAAACCTATAGACGCAGCCACATTACAACAAGTCACTACTACTTTTCCTGAATCAGGCACATACGACGAAATTGGACCTCTTATAACAGGCACGGGTTTTGATGACTCTGGTGCAGACGAGTTTGCAGGTATGTTTACTGATGCTACTGGAAGTCCATATATAGAAGGTACAACTATACCTTACGCATCTCAAGCCGCCGCTGATGGCGCAAATATTATGGCAGGTACTGGTCCAAAAGTGGTTGATGATCTAGATATAGATTTAACAGGATCAGGCGCAGGAACGGGAGCAACACTTACAGATATAACGGGAGATGATGCACCTGTAATAAAAGATCCAGATACATTGGGGACACCTGCGGGAGCGGGTACAACACCTGTGATAACAACTACTAAACCAGAAATTACTGACGAAACTGATCAGTTTGCAACCGCAGGTACGGGTACAACACCTGTGATAACAACTACTAAACCAGAAATTACTGACGAAACCGATCAATTTGCAACTGCAGGTACGGGTACAACACTCGCAGGTGACACAACAACAGAGTTAATAAATGCAATAACTAGCACTGATGGAGAAACAATCGGGCAAGGCGATACAGATATAGGCGCAGGAGCAGGAGTAGGTGCAGGAGTTATAGGTACAGGAGACGTAACAACAGGTACAGATACTACTACGGGTACAGGTGAAGATGTTATCACAGGTACAGATACTACTACAGGTACACAGACAGGTACACAGACAGGTACAGATACTACTACAGGTACACAGACAGGTACACAGACAGGTACACAGACAGGTACACAGACAGGTACACAGACAGGTACAGATACTATTGCAGATACCACAGTTGGAGAACCCGTAATTCCTCCTATATTACCTCCCGCAGTGCCTCCCGTTACACCTCCTGCTGATCCTGTAATAGAAACTGAAGAAGAGGAAGAGAAAGAAGAGGAAGATCCTGTAGATGAAATTAGAAATATTTTATATGGGCAACAAGTAAAAGTAGAACCGTCAGGCGTTGCAGATATAGGTGATCCTTATGATTTTAGCAGTATATTTGGTAACAGAGAACAACAAAACAGGTTTACTGGCACTTCTCCCTATGGTACAACAGACCAACTACTTAACTTTTTAAGGAGTATTTCTTAAATGCTATCTAGTTTTTTTGATTTTATTGGCGATGTCGGGGGTAGTTTATTTTCTACCGATGGCAAATTAGATCCTGGTAAACTTGCGGGTATTGCGGCGTTATTAGGCAGTCCTGGTGGTTTTAATTTAGCTCCAGGGCTTTTTGGTCGTCCAGATCAACCTGTGGGGTATCAAGGTAGTGTACCAAACTATACTGCTGTTCGCCGTCGTGTGCCAATTACGAATGATCCTAATCGTCGCCCAGGAAGTGGTGGACGGCGTTACTTTACAGATATGCAATATGCAACAACACCTGAATCAAAACCTATAACATTAGAAGAAGCACAAGCAGCGGCAGAAAAACAAGTAGAAGAATTATCGCTAGCACAAACTCCAAAAGGAATAAGTTCTGTTATACCTTCTACTGCACCTCCTTCTTCTCCTATTGCACCTCCTGCTCCCGCGTCTGCTGTAATTGAAAATATGCCTGTACCAACATTTTCTGCTAAACCAATACCTAGTTCTAACGATATTAAAATGGGTACAGGAAGTTCAATCCCACCTGTTGCTATCCCTCAACAAAATGTAGAAACCCCAAGAACACAGGGTAGGGCAAAGGCATCAACGTCTCCCGCGTCTGCTGTAATTGAAACTATGCCTGTGCCAACATTTTCTGCCATGGATCTTATAAAACATCAACAAGAGCTTCTTAATAATCCTGAAAAATTACAACAAGAGCTGATAGAGGCAGGGGTCAAAACTGTTGAAACTTCTCCAAGTGACGATTTAGACTTTATAGTTGATCAAGCTATTTCTGATTTTCAATCAGGTAAAGGTGGTACAGGAAGTTCAATTCCATATAGTGGGGGTATTATGGAGAGTGTTATGCAACAAAATGAAGAAACCCCAAGAATAGGTATGTCAGCGGGTGGTATAGCTAGCGCACAAGAACAAGCTAGAAAAGATGCAGAAGCTCTTGGTATAACGATTGATGAGTATTATGCGCTACCTCTTAAAGAACGTTTAGGTTTAGCCGCAAAGGATATTAAAGAATTAGCTGACCCATCTCTTGGAGATGCACGAAATCTCGGTATTTTATCACTTCCTAAACCTAAACCTACTGCTCCTACTCCTGAAATAACTCAAGAAAATTTACCTAAATATCAACCTCCTGCTCCTCAAGAAACTACAACAGCAAATAGACCTGAAAGTCTTACTTTAGAAGATCAAATAGGTATTAATCGAGGAAGAATGACCACATATCCTACA
>Ga0114932_10004554_pt1 | contig 12900 bp, 5 predicted proteins | sample 2SBtaG_2_FD_87286 | JGI IMG/M metagenome (GOLD analysis project Ga0114932, IMG submission 87286) | Deep subsurface microbial communities from Kolumbo volcano to uncover new lineages of life (NeLLi) - 2SBTROV12_ACTIVE470 metaG | ecosystem: Environmental > Aquatic > Marine > Volcanic ...
CGGGTCTCGGATCCCGCGGCCCGTGAGCGCTTTGAGGCCGCCTGGGGAGTGCCTCTGTCCCACGACGATGGCCTCAACCTGAACGTGATGATGAAGGCCATGGCCAAGGGCACGATGAAGGGCCTGTTCATCATGGGCGAGGACGTGGTGCTGTCCGAGCCGAACGCCGAGAACATCGAGTACGGGCTGAACCAAGTCGAGTTCGTCGTGCAGCAGGACATCTTCCTGAACGAGACCAGCCGCTTTGCGGACGTCATCTTGCCGGCGGCCTGCTTCGCCGAAAAGGACGGGGTGTTCACCAACTCAGACCGGCGCGTGCAGCGCGTTCGCAAGGCGGTCAGCCCTCCGGGTGAGGCGCGTGCGGACTGGAAGATTCTGGTCGAGCTGGCGCAGCGCTGTGGCTACCCAATGCCCGACTACGCGGGACCCGCTGAGATCTACGCCGAGATGGCCAGCCTGGCCGACAAGTTCAGCGGCATCAGCCACGAGCGCATCGAAGCCGAGGGCGGCCTGCAGTGGCCTTGTCCCACTCCTGACCATCCCGGAACGCCGACCCTGCACGAGGACGGAGTGCTGCGTGGAAAGGGGCACTTTGAGGGCGTGGCCTATCGCCCAAGTGCCGAGCTTCCCGATGGCGACTACCCACTGCTTCTGTCGACTGGGCGGACGCTCTACCACTACAACTCGGCCACTCAGACCACCCGTGCGGCCGGGGCCATGGCCAAGCAGCCCGAGAACTTCGTCGAGATGCACAAGCGCGACGCCAAGAAGCGGGGCCTGTGGCACGGAGACCGGGTTGTGGTGACGTCCCGGCGGGGCGCAATCGAGTGTGTGGTCGACATTAGCGGCCGCATGCGACCCGGGTGTGTCTGGATGCCGCTTCACTTCGCCGAGAGCAACACCAATCGCCTGACGAACGACGCGGGAGATTCCATCACCGGTACCGGGGAATACAAGGTCTGCGCGGTACGGATCGCAGGCGTCGGAAAAAACGAAGCGGCGAAATAGGCTGTATTAGGCTTGCTGTGCGTTCTTTCGTGGCGCTGAGAGGGCCTCTTGGGATAGGATTGTGAATCGCGTTCCTCCGCGATGCACATTCTGGAGACTGGTATGTCCAAGGCAAAGCGCCCTCAAAAGGCGGCAGCACCCTCCGCTAAGTCGAACTCAGCCGACACCGAACTCGCCGCGAGCCCGGTGAGCAACGAGGCTGAGCAGGCCTCGATGGGGCAAGAAGAAGAAGAGGAGACACCCACCCTCGACGCAGCCGTCGAAGGCAATGGCGTGGCGGCCGAAGCGCCCAACGACCCGTGGGCCGATGCGACCGGCGATGGTGGCGATCCGCTGCCCTATGGCAACGACATGGAGGCCGCCTTCGGAGACGTCTCAGGACTGACCGCCCACACCGGAAAGGGCGAAGAAATGGACGCCCTGGGCGGCAACGCCGGCAGCAAGGATGGGGACATTGCCTTCGCTGACGACTCGCCCTCCAAAGAGCTCGTGGCCGAAGAGGTCGCACACAGCAAGCAGGGCGATGCCAATGCCGCCGAAGGCTCGGTCAGCAGTGGCAACGAGTCGGCCGAGGGCGAGGCGCGTGGGGCGGCCAAACAAGCGGCTGTGGGCCAGAAGCCCGAGCCCATGAAAGAGACCCGCTCGGCGGACATCCACCTGAACAACGAGAAGGGAAAAAGGCGGGGCAAGACCGTCAGTGGCGGTTCGGACACCGATTCTTCGAACCTCAAATACGCAACCACCGAGTTCGGCAAGTTCGAGATCCACCCGGACCCCGAGGGCTTCTTTGCCAAGATGGGCTTCGCCCTAAAGACGGCCGAGAAAGAGGGCTATACGGTCATCGCGCAGTCGGACTTCACCGAAAAGAAGCAGGCCAACGAGCGCCTGGTCAAGGCGCGCACAGCCATTCTCGGGTACGCCAAGACAGCCAAGACCGAGAGCTGGTGTGAGACCCTCAACCGGGCCATGAACGCAATTCCGCAGGCCGACCGCGAGGCGTTGCACGCCGACCCTGTGTTCCTGAACGACCCGATCTGGCAGTCCAAGCCCGAGCTGCTGGTGACCATCACCAACAAGCTCGACCCGCTGTTCTTCTTTGCCAAGGACCTCGGACGCGCCTGGGAAGAAGGCAAGGCCAACGCCGACTTCGTCAAGACCTGGGCAGGCAGCCACGCCGGCTCCTGCGAGCGGGCCCTGACCGACGCCAGCGTGCTCGGCGTCATGGGCGCCTACCTGACGGCCAAAGACTTCGCACTGGCCACCCAATACTTGATGGGCAAGGGGCAACTGCCAGACGACGCGCGCTCCCGCATGCAGCGCGCCCTCGAAGCGGGCGATGACAAGGAATTCCGCGTTGCCTGGACCGACGTCTGCTCGGACGCCACCCTGCTTGCCAGCTACCAGAACGACGCCAACTTCCTGATGACCGTCGAGTCCAAGATGCCCACGGTCATCTTCGACTTGGTGCGCACGACCCTCGAAGGCGGAGTCGGCGGAGCCAACGAGAGCTACGAACTGCTCGAAGACGAGAAGGGGCTGGTCGACACGGCGGCTGCCAAGACCAGCAAGGCTCTGTGGACCGAGTTCGACGCCTATTGGTGCGAGGACGCGGCCGTCCTGAGCGCGCTCAACGGGTTCTTCTCGGCCGTCGACGCCCTGCTGTCTGCCGTCACCGACGAGAAACAGAAAGCGGCCAAGACCGAACAGGCCCGGGACATTCTCAAGCAGACCTACTTGGGCTACTACGGCAAGTCCATCAACCATGGCATCTGTGCCGGCATGTCTGGCGGCGACAAGAAAGAGGCCCTGGCGCTGGTCAAGAGCCAAGAAGTCGAGACCGGACCGTCCAAAGAAGGCGAGGGCGAAGGCTCGAGTCTGCCGCTCAAGATGACCGACGAAGAGAAGAAGAAGCTCGCCCGTCCGCTCGAGACGGCCATCAAGACGATGCGCAACGAGTTCGACTCGTACTGGTGCGAAGACGCCGTCGTCACGGGAGCCATCGACACCTACGATGCCGCGGTCAAAGAGACCATCACCAACCCCGACGAGAAGGACCCCAACCAGCGCCCGGCCATGATCTCGCGTCGCAACGACGCGCGAAGCTGGCTGGACCGCGAGTACCAGGGTCGGTACGGCGAGAGCCTGCAGTCGGCCATCGCCGGCGGCATGAGCGGCAACACCGCAACCAAGGCCTCGGGCTTCTTTGCCAGGGCCGAAGAGAACGAGCTGCCCCCGGTCGAGAGCGACACCTACACCGAAGAGATGAGCGACTCTGAAAAGAAGCGCGCTCTGGACGCGGGCCGCAAAGGTGCTGGCATCCTCAACGCCGCCTTGGACGTGATGTTTGTGGACGACGCGCAGGTGCACGCCGCCATGAGCACGGCCCAGATGCTCATGCGCAACTCGGTCCATCCTATGCACGTGCTGGGGCCCAAGGGCAACTCGCCGACCGGCGACGACGCGCGCTTCTTCTTGGTCAAGACTCGCCTGGCGATGGTCACCCTCAAAGAGGCCTACGACGCACAGTACGGCTCTCTGGTGGGCGAGCTGCACGACTGTGTCGACGACTCGGCCGTGCTCAACTTCTGCCTGATGGCGGTGGGCGACCGCGGCGGCGCCAACAACGAAGCCATCGACGCGGCGGTCGGCAACTCCAAGGACCCCGAAAAGTTCGGCCAGATGCTGGTGACCTTCGACCTGCAGGTCAACGCACTTGCGGCTCGATTCGCAGACGAGCTGTACGACTCGGGCATGACCGACTGGGTCGGCGACGACGCAGTGGCTTCGCTGTGCAAGAGCTTCACCACGATGAAGCAGAGGTTCTCAGAGCTCCCAGAGCTGTCCGAGGACTTCAACGAAGACTCGTATCTCGAGTACCTCAACCGCGCCTACCTGCCCCTTGGTGGCTCTCTGGCCCAGGGCATCCAGGCCGGCCTGGACCCCAAGAACGCCGAGGATGCCCTCAAGGAACTGGGTCTGGGCAGCTTTGCCTCGGCCACAGTCAAGCGCGACGAAGAGCTGGCCGAGCAGAGCAGCGAGGCCGCTGACGCCAAGCAGGAAATCACCCCGATTCTGTCCAAGCTGTTCTATGTGATCGAGGACCTGCCCGCGTCGGTGAACACCACGGGCAGCTTGGTTGCAGCAGGCATCGGCAATGGCATTGCGGGTCCAGTCGGCGGCATCGTCGCCGGTGGCCTGTTCGCAGCCGGCTCCGAGGCTGTCAGCGAGTCCGAGCGCCCCGAGCGCTGGGCGATGGTCATGGCGGGCCTGATGCAGGTCGCGGCCAAGACCATGGGGCTCATCGGCAAGATGAATGCCGACGGCACCGCGGTCGATCGGGTCGGCATGGTCTTGAAGACCTACGAAGAGATCGGCTCGATTGGCTTGGCTGAGCACATTGGTCTGATCGCCAGCGCCCCAGAGCGCAAGCAGGTCGAGGGCCTGTTTCCCATCAAGGTGCCCGCACTCGCTCCCCCCACCAAGGAGGACTTGGTCGGCTCCATCAAGGAAGTGCAGGAGCAGGCACAGGATCCGAACAATCACGAGTACGACATCGATCAGCAGAAGTGCAGCCCCGGCTTCACCATCGAGATGGGCATGCAGCGGGCAGGCGCCATCAATGCGGCGCTGACCGGCTTCGACATGAACTTCGAGTACACGCTCACCAAGAACCTGGCGGGCTTTGCCGAAGACAACCGCATCGTGCGCAAGCTGTACAAGAAGGCCTTTGGCGTGGACATGGAGTTCCACATCAAGTCCCGCTTCGGCGAGAACCGCTCCGACGACGCCGAGCGCTACAAGCAGACCGCCAAGACCGGCGGCGTGCCCACAGACTGGGCCACCGAGCTCGAGTCACTGATCTCGGCCGGCGACCTGAACGAGCTGTACAGGCAAGTCTATCTGGCCGACCCGGACCAGCGTGAACAGGCTCTTGCCGAGCCCAACACCCTGTACAAGGTCAAGACCGAGTTCGGCGAAGAAGCCTATGACCGCGTCTACCGCAGCCTGACCGGCCAGCTCAACCTGGGCGACATGCTGCGCACCCGCGACGAGGGCACCGAGTGGTACACCTTCGGCTTCGGCACCGATGAAGAGGGCACCGAGTCCGACATCAAGCTGTTCTTCGAGAAGTTCAAGAAGGACGTCGAGTACGACCTGCGTCAAGCCGGCGAAAAGGACAAAGAGTCCATCAAGACCGCCACCACCGAGCAGGCCAAAGAAAAGGCCCGCCAGGCGTTCAACGACCCCGATGTCGTGGCCATGCTCGAGGGCGAGTTCAGCTCGGACGAGCTGCTCAAGATGCAGCAGTTCGTGATGGGCGCTGGCGAGCGCTCGGGCACCGACGAGGTCTACGCCGACATGAAGGGCTTGGGCACCGGTGACGAGATCATCGCGCACATCAAGAAGATGACCGATTCCGAGCGCGAGTCCGCACGCACCGACCCGACCTTCCTGGCCTGGATCACCGGCGACATGCAGGGTACCGAGCTGCAAGAAGCCCTGAACATCCTGAATTCCAAGCAGGGTGAAGATGGCCTGGCCGAGATCGAGAACGGCCTGAACAGTGGCACCTTCAGCACCGACGAAAAGAAGATCTTCGACGGCGTGCTGTCGATGAACCCGGCCGACCTGCAGAAGCTGGCGAACGACCCGATTCGCATCGCCAAGATTCGCATGGACCTGGACAACACCCCCGACGAACTGCAGATGTTCGACGAGATGATGAAAGAGGCCAAGCTCATCCAACAGGGTGGCGACGGCGTCGACGGCAACCTGGGGGTCAACGACATCACCCAGAAGTCGCAGCACCTCGTCTTCAAGCACACCTTTGCGCTCAAGACCGCGGTCTATGAGGGCAAGGACGCGACCTTGGCGGCGGCACAGAAGTGCTACACCGAGAAGAAGGACGTCCAGCAGATGAAGGAAGACAAGACCAGCATGGTCGAAGTCTTCGGCGATACGCAGCGCGGCTCGATCTGGAGCTCTGTCGACAAGCTGATCACCGTCGAGCTGGCCCAGGTTCCCGGATGGATGGAAGCCCTCGCATTCGGTGTCGGCGGCCCCATCATTGGCGGCGTGCTGAACGACGTGCAGAAGGCCGCGGCGGTCGATGCGGCTGCCGAGTACTCCAAGGTCATCGAAAAGGCCGTCATGGGCAAGGAAGACCCCTCGGCCTTCCGCCTGAAAGAGGGCATCACTGGCGCCGACAACGACGACGCCATCAACGGCGCCCTCGAGAACGTGTCGACCGCCTACCTGGCCGCGAACTGGACCAACATCTGCGAGCCCGGAGACAACGGCCCGTCGATGAAGAGCGTCTACGAGACCTACATCTTGGCCAAGAACAAGCACACGGGCGCTCCCGAGGACGCAGCCCTCAAAGAGCAGTTCATGATTGCCAAGCGCAACTTCGCTCTGTTCCCGCTCGACGTCAGCAAGAGCCTGGCGACCACCCTCAAAGACGAGGGCATGATGGGCATCGACGAGAAGGCCTTCTTGGACTTCAAGGGCAAGGTGCGTCCCAAGATCTTGGCACTCACCTCGGCGGACATCAGCGCTGCCCTCGGCGGCAGCTACCAAGCCGTGCTCGATGACAAGGGTGCGACCGACGAAGAAAAGGCCCAGGCCACACAGATGAAGGACTCGCTGGCAGGCGAAGCCGACATGCTGGACAACGAGACCCGCGACACCGTGTCGCAGCACGCCTACGACGTCGACACCTACGACCACCAGCGCGGTCAGGTCTCGGCCCTCGACGGCATGACCGACGACTACGAAAAGGTCGACAACGCCATGACCGCCTACTCGGGCGAGCTCGGTGAGTCGGTCGAAGCCGACTTCGAGAGCGGCGATGTGGGCACCATCGACGAAGACGAGATGGCCAAGCTCAAGGAGCGCAAGGGCGCGTTTGACCGCTCGGTCACCGAGTACAAGGCAGCCAAGGCCGCGATGGCCGACCTGTTCAAGTACATCGCCATCGCCATCATCACGGCGGTCGCGACCATCCTCACGGGTCCTGGTGGAGCGACGTTGGGGGCGGTCTTGCTCACAGCGGCTGCGCAAGCGACAGTCACAGCACTCATCGACGAAGCCTTCTTGGGCAACGACTTCGACTTGGCCATGGACGGCGGCAAGCGCGTTCTGGTCGAGACCCTGTCGGCGGCGGCGACCTTCGGCATGGGCAAGGGCTTCGATGCGGTGGTCAAGAAGGTCCCCTTCCTCTCCAACATCGGCAACAAGTTCGACGCCATCGAGGCCAAGCTGCTCGAAGGAGCCGACGAGGGCCTGGGCGGCATGATGCTGCACTCGGCCTACAAGTCGACCATGGACACGGCCACCAAGCCGTTCAAGGATATGCCAGGGGACATCATCGGAATGGTGGACCTGGGCAAGATGAAGTACTTCGACTCCAGCCTGGGCAACCACATGGGCAAGGAGATGGAGAAGAAGTTCGACGCCATGCCCAACGACCTGGCATGGGAGTGGATCAACAACTTCGGCGGCAACATGGCCGACCACGCGGGCAAGAAGACCTTCAAGTCCCTCAAGGGCGAGGAGGATCCGGAAGTGCTCGGCGGAGTCGCGAGCCCCACTGGCGGCCAGAACGACAAGGAAGGCGGCGGCGGTCCGAGCTTCATGGACATGGTCGGCAAGGGCGCCAAGGACACGTTCGCATCGGCAGACGCCATCACCTCGGTCTATACGCAGGCATTCGGGGTCATCAGCAGCAAGGTCCAGGCCGGCACCATCTTCAAGACCTCTGGTTGGGACGAATCCGAGATCGGCGCCTTTGCCAGCAAATGGATGAAGGGACGCGGCAGCAAGTTGGTGAACAACGTCGCTGGCCAGGTCAAGGACGAGCGCAACAAGGGCATCGTCGACGAGCGCTACGCAGAGCTCGAGGCGGACCTCAAGAAGTTCTCGGAAGCCAATGTGCCCGAGCACATGCGGGGTGCAGCAGGCGCCAACATGAAGGCGTGGCTCATGCAGACCGGCAGCACCGACTTTGCGGCCTGGGAGTCCGGCTGGAAGGAAATCCAGGGCAAGGTCGAGGCCAACATCTCGGGCATGAGCAACGGAGACGCCATCGCCTACTCTCGCTGGCTGTTCGCGTCGCCCGACGGCGTCGAGGACCGGCTCAAGACCCCGGCGGGCGAGGTCGTCAGTGCCATCACCGACGCCAAGAAGCAGATGGAGGCCATGCAGAACTCCCCGGCCTTTGGCGCCATGGACCAAGAGCAGCAGGAGTTCTACCTGACGACCCTGGACTCTGGAAATATGGTCACCGCCAAGTACGGTGATGCCAGCTCAAAGGTGAAGTTCGACCTGACCAAGCCCGAGGACGCGGCGAAGTTCGAAGCCTCGTACATCAAGACCAAGGTCGGCTGCTACAAGGCCTTCTCGACGTCGGTCACCGATGATTGGACCAAGGAAGAGAAGGACGCATGGACGGCCCATCTCGAGACGGCCGACGTCTCGACGCTGCCCTCACTGAACCCGACCAATGAGGTTCAGATGGAAGTTCAGGTCAGCGTGTACGCCGCTGCATTCAAGGCGAGCCAGAGAAATAGCTGATGTCTGAAGACCTGATGGAAGAAGCTCTCGTCGCGCTGCGGCAGAGCCAACTCGCTGCGGCCATTCAGGCGACGCAGGTGCCCAAAGAGCCGATCGAGGCGCTGGTGGCAGCATTCCCTAGCGAGAGCGTGCGTCTGTGTACGGTGCGCTCATCGGCGGGCTTTCCCGAGCTCGACGTGTCGACGACCGTGTTCGGTCTGAGCTCGATCGAACGCCTCGAGAAGCTGCTCGAGGACGGCTTGGGGGCTCACCAAAAGGTCGGTCGCCTGCTGCGCCATGTGATCGAAGTGCTCAATGCGGGCGCCTTCAAGATTCGCGTGCGGTCAAACAAAGACGGCTCTGCGGGACTGCTGGTCGGGGTTCCGGTCGAGAAGCAGGTCGGGGACATCCTCGAGGTGCTGTCCAAGTGCCGGGTCAAGCCCGAGGTGCTCGAGGCCTTCGACACCCGCCTGGGCGCCCTGCTGAGCCCGCGCATCAGCCAGTTCTCGGTGGAGTTCCCCTCCCTCGATGGCCCGCCTCGATTCTGGGTCGATGTCGCCCATGTGTTCACCGCCGAGAACCAGCCGCGATTCGTGGCCGTTCAGGAGCGCTTGATCAGCGACATTGGTGCCTCCAAAGCCCAGCAAAACTGGCACACGACCATGGGCCAGTTCTGCACCCAGGGCTCGGTCAACCACGTGACCATCCGGGTCGGAACCGAGTTCGACGCGATGCTCGACGAGGCCACCTTCAGCTATGGCCCGGTGCCGGTGAAGCTCGTGCTGAAGCTGCTGTCGCAGTTCGCTCCTTCCGATGGCACTGGAACGCGCATCGCTGCGCTGTCGGTCGCGGCAGGCTCGGCCGATGACATCGTGCAAGCACTGCACCTGGGGGCTTGGAAGAGTGAGCCGCCTCGCGTGGGCTTCGAGTGGCGCTCTCCGGGCATGCCGAGTGTCGGCGATGCCTGATGAACACAGGGCCCGCATTGCCGAAGCGAAGGGCCTGCTGACCCCGTTTCTGCGGGCGAAACAGGTCGAAGCTGCAGGACTGGGTACGCCGTCTGATCTCGCCCGAAAGCGGCTGCTGCCGCGGGATGATGACTACGCCAAGGTGTTCGCTCCACAGCTCGCAGAACAGGCCAAGGCCGCCTATACCAAGCTGTGGGAGACCGGACCGGCGCCGACGGCCAAGCCCCATCACACCGAGGTTCGCTTGTTCGCGATCACGGTCGAAGAGCTGCGTGAGGGCACCGAGTTGGCCCGAAAGTTCCCGGGTGGCCTGCGCGAGATGGCGCATGTGCTGCAGCCCGGCCCAGTGTGGATGCGCTTCCGCTTCGCCGAGGCTGGCAATGACGTCGGCATGGTGTTCGACGGGCTGGTCTATGTCGACGACCACTGGGCTTGGTTTCCCAAGCCCTGGCGGGTACTGCAGGTGCCTACTGAACCGAGAGCTCGACCGTAAAGTCGCCGCCGGCGTCTTCGTCCCAGCCATCGAGCACCAAGTACACCGTTCCGTCCACGGTCGAGACCCAGCTGATGTCTTCGAAGGCGTTGGACTCGACGTCGTCGGCCGCGGCCAGGATGGTCGTCGTCGAGATGGTGTTGCAGTCGCCCATCAAGTAGATCGAGATGTCGAGGCCGCCCATCAGGCGAGCGTGCACAGTCACCGTCTGGCCCGTGGTGACGGCGATGGGCAGAACAGCGTCTGCGCCGCGGGTCTGGTAGCCAGTCCACTCGTTCTCGTCGCCCAGGTCCAGGTCGTTCGCGAGGCCGTCGGTGGTGCCGTAGTAGTTGCCGGTCACGAGCGGGTCGGCGCTGCCGGCCGCGGTGCAGTTGCCCGTCGGCGACAGCTCGGTCCAGCCATCGGTGTCGGCGTAGTTGAGGTAGAACCACTGCTCGGAGAGCGTCAGGACGCGCACCATGTTGCCGGACGCGTCGGCCTCGCTCATGGTCCAGCGCCCAAGCTGCACCAGCCGGTCGTCGAACGGCGGGGTCCAGGTCGCATCGTCGATGTTTAGGGTGTAGGCGCCGTCATCCTCCAGCGCGTAGATCTGACCGCCGAAGCGCAAGATGACGTCCCCTTCGCCGCCGGTCTCCCAGGCGAAGTCCATGGTGTCGCCGGGTCCGACGTCGTGCTCGACAGTGGCATCGGGTGCGGTCGTGGTCATGGCTCCAGCCCACACGAAGTCTTCGGTGCCGGCATGAGCCGCCAGGTCGCCGTTCCACTCGAGGCCGCCCGAGCCGGTCAGCATCTCGCCGCCGTCGCCTTCGTAGTAGATGCGGCCCGAGTTGAAGTACTCGCGGTTGAGGGTGTAGCCACCCACGGTGATGGCGCCGCCAGCGTCGTACTTCTCGGCGTCGGCGAACCAGTCGGTGTCCACGTCGGGGTCGACGGGGGTCTCGGTGCTGGGCCAGGCGTCCAAGCAGAAGCTGCCGCCGAGCACGCACTGGGACAAGTTGATGACGCCGTGGTCGTCGGCCACGAACAGGGCGTTGGCCTCGCCGAGTGCGTCGTATCGCGCGTCTGCGGGCCAGTGAACCATGGTCACCGAGCCGATGATGCCGGTGGTCTCGATGTCGACGTCTTCGGTGTCTTCGGTGTCTTCGGTGTCGTCCGTCTCGATGGCCTGTTCTTTGTTGCAGGCGAAGAGGGCGAGCAGTGCGAAATAGTGCGGTTTCATCGGGCGCTCCGTGGCTGGTGACGCCGTCTAAGCTCAGAGGGGCTCTGCCTCCACCACGAATTTCCAGCCGGCCATGTGCAGCTCGAACCAGGCAACGAGGCCATCTTTGCTTTCGAGGTGGCCGGCGGGTCGCTGTGCCATCGCTGCCAGGGCGTCTGTCCGATGAAACAGCGGCTGCTCATGTTGGGGTGTTCGAGCTGGGCTGTGATCTGTGCCTCGGCCAGAAAGCGGCGGATCAAAGCCGTGTTCTTGCTGATGCGGTCGGCCATCACCTTGTAGGCAACCTTGCGGGATCGAGGCGCCAACATTCATCTTGGTGGACTTGTCGAGGTACTGCTTGAGCCAGTCCATCTGCATGTTCAGTCCTCCTTCACTTGCTCATAGGACCAGATGGCGAACGCCGGGACCGCCGACAAGGCCGGGGCCACCAGGAAGACGTTTGCTGCCTGATCGGGCCAGGTCGCAATGACGGCACCGCCAATGAGCCAGCCGATCGCCATGACGAGCAGCCACCATCCAGCCAGGGTGATGGCCGCCGCCACGAATACCACGGCGACAATGAGCATGTCCCCGGCCAGCACGTGGGTGGGCTCCATGTCCATCCACCATCCAAAGATGCGGTGTAGGAGAGGGCCCCCGCCGCCCAGGATGAGCATGCCGCTGATCTGGCGGTTCATGGAGTTCTTGGTGAACCACCGAACACCGAGTGCGAGCCCCACCCAGATGGTCGCGTTGACCCCGAAGGCGATCAGCACCATGTCGGGGTGATTCGGCTTCCAGCCGGTGTATCGGCTGACATAGATGATGACGAGGGAGCAGGCGATTCCGGCTACGGACAGCCCCGCCAGCAGTCCGGCGCGCTGCCAGATGCTCACGCTCGCGTCCATGTCCTCGGCCATCTGCCGCAGGCCCTGTTGTTTGGAAGCCAGGGCTTGCAGCTGGGTCCCAAAGGTCTCGAGCTGCTCAGAGCCCAGCTGCTCGAGCTCGCCGATGTGGGTCCGTGCGCCGTCGAGGTTGCTGCGCTCGAGCTCGACGACGATGCGCTTCTCGAGCAGGTCCCGCAGACCGGTGCGTGCAGCTTCGTTGTCGCTCCACTCGGACAGGGCCGCTCGAAAGCCAAAATGTGCCCCGGCAAAGTCAGCAGCCGCGGCCCGTTGTGCAGCCTGGGCGGCCACCTTGTTCGACGAGCGATGCTGCAGAAAGCTGGTCAGCGCAGCCCGCAGGTCGGCAACGCTCGCATAGCGGTCTTCGGCGTCCGCTTCGCAGGCCCGGTTGCAGATGGCGGCCAGCTCGGCGGGAATGTGCTCGTCGAAGTCAGCAGGAGCCGACACATAGGCCGCCGCGATGACCTGCTGCATGTCGGTCCCTTGGTGCCGTGGGGCTCCGGTCAATGCCTCGTGCAGGCAGGCCCCAAGCAGGTAGACGTCTGTTCGCGCGTCGATTGAGGAGCCAGCGATCAGCATCTCGGGGGCCATGTAGGCGGGGGTGCCGACGACAGCACGGGTCTGCCCGACGCCTTGGTCCATTCGTGCCGCGATGCCCCAATCGAGGACGTAGACCTCGCCATACTCCCCAAGCATGACGTTCTCGGGCTTGAGGTCCCGGTGCAGCACGCCGCGCGTGTGGGCGAACTGCATGGCGTTGCAGACGTCGATGAG
>Ga0114932_10004558_pt1 | contig 12887 bp, 16 predicted proteins | sample 2SBtaG_2_FD_87286 | JGI IMG/M metagenome (GOLD analysis project Ga0114932, IMG submission 87286) | Deep subsurface microbial communities from Kolumbo volcano to uncover new lineages of life (NeLLi) - 2SBTROV12_ACTIVE470 metaG | ecosystem: Environmental > Aquatic > Marine > Volcanic ...
ACCTCGGTCCCCGTCCTGCACGGCCATCCATCTGGCGACGTCACCCATCGTGTGGCCTGACACGGCAGCCGCGTACAGCACTGGCCACAGCAGCTGCATGCCCTTGGTGGCCCAGTAGTTCGCGTTGGTTACGCCCTCCGTTGGGCCCGCGTCGAGGAGCGTGGTCGCGGATTGCTGGGCACCTGAGATGGATGCAGACGCCTGCAGCGGCGACCAGCCCACCCGGGTCACGCCAGGACCGGGATCCTCGGGGAGCTCTCCGAAGGGGTCGAATACAAACACGTCGCCCAATCGACGACGACGTTCGATCGTGTCCAGGTAGAGGTCAGGCTTAACGGACGACAAGATCGCGGCCGAATCCCAGTCCAGAGCACCGGCCGTGATGGTGGCTGTCTTGCCACAACGGGTTGGGCCAACCACCGCCACCGCCGAGCGATCACCGATGCGGCGGTGCATGCGCCGCCGCCGACTCATCTGAGGCTGGCTCAGCCGGTCTTCAGTGGCAACGAGATGGCGTCCGACGCGGCCAAGGATGAACCGGCCGTGAGTCGGACCCGCCACGACAATCGACTTCAGGTCACGGTGCCGGGCGAACCGAGCTCGCGGCTCGACACCGAGGCGCTCGCTGCGGCTGGTTCCGATCCGAGTCGACGTCACCGCCAAGAAGGCGCCAACGCTTACCGCTATCGCGACACCCAGCGCTAGAGATGTTGCTCCCCAGTACACCCAGGGGCCCGGCACCTCACCCGAAGGCGGACCCCAGGCAGTGGCCGGGTCGCCCGGGGTGCTCGGGAGGCGTCCGATGGCGCGCAACGCGTCCGCAGGCGATGCATCCAGCGGCTCACTCACCGAGAGCAGCCAGGCCAGCTGCGCGCCCGCCCACACCGCTGCAGCGGCTAGACCGACGCCGATCACTCCGACGGCAAACCACTCGTCGCCTCCCGCCGTGCTTGACGTACGTGCGTGCCCGTTCACACAGCGATCCCTGCGTCCAAGAAGGCCTCACGGTTCTCGATCAGCCGCCGCTGTGCCCGCGTGCGGCGCTTGCGGAGCCGCTCCGACTCGCGCTCGTCACCGCCGGCGAGCGCCCGAGTCGGCACCTCATGGTGTCGGGTGACCCACACCAAATGTGCGTCTTCGCGCGACACAATCCCCAGATCCACGGCCGTCGAGAGAGTCTCTGCAAGAAGCTCCGACGTCGTCGGGCCATCATCCTTGACGACCCGCCCTGCCTCGCCGTGCTCGTCGAACAGTTCGTACTCCTCCGCCTGTCGACGATCGATCCACTGGCTCCGCTGACGAGTGATGATCTCGATTGTCCGGCAACGAAGCGTCCGCAGCGGGTACGGCACTACCAGGCGCGAGTAGCCAGCGATCGCCTTGGCAGCTGCGCCCATCACCAAGGCGACGACATCGGCATCCTCGGCGCGAACCTGGGCCGCCCTCAGCACCTTGCGCGAACGGAAGCACTCCGTCGCCAGCGTCGGGACCATCACCTGGATCAACAGCCGCGCCGCGAGGCGGTCAGTCCGTGCCATACGAAGCACAGCCTGGCTGACCGCAATCGAGTCCTCGAGAGCACCGTCGCCGACGATCCCTTCGAGGACCCCGTGTGGCGACTCAAAGGCCGCCAGCATCGGTTCCCTACTCGTCCATCCGGCCAGAGACCGCCGGGCGGCCATTCCTGTGGAGATCACGGCCCACTCGGTAGCCAGCGCCTTGTCGAACCCATCGCAACTCATCTTCGGCATGAGCCCGACAGTGCGAAGCCCAACCCATCGGCGATCTCTGCAGCGAGCCCTTCAACGACCTCACATTCGAAGAATCCCCAATCGCCACCTCACATCGATCTCGCGGAACCTCGCGAAACCACCCCCACCAGGCCAAACGCGCGAGATCGGCCTGTTGGCGTCGCTGACGTCACGATGGTCTGGCACACTGGAATCCGGCTCGGAGCCCGCCCGGCGGCTCCCCTTCACCTCACGTGAAAGGGAGTTCACATGCCTGGTCGAGGCCACCTATCACTCAGGCACGCTTCATCGCACGAGGCAATTGCCTACCTCGCATCGGCCTGCGATGGCGCACAGAGGCGCGATGGCCACGGATTCAGCGCCGACCACGTTGTCATCGGCCATCACCTTGCTGACCGTCGTCGGTGGTCCCGTCGGGATCGCCGCCGCGCTCGCGGGCTCGTTGTCTACTACCAGCGACAGCTCACCTGGGCAGGGTTCAACGTGGACGCGATCCTCACGCGGGCCCGACGAACGCGACTCAGAGGGCGACAACGGACCAAGAGGACATCGGCTCAGTGGGCGGCAGACCCGACAGCGGTGCACCGGTGGCGCTACTGGAACGGCCGAAGATGGACACACCTCGTCGCTGACAACCACGAGCAGCCCAATCCCCATCCAAGTGTCGTTCTCTAGCGGATCGGCGAGAACTGCCGACTCGGAGTGCGGCGCCTGCCCGCGCGCAACTCTGCAACACAGGGGAACCGGAGGCGTACCCGAATTCCGCCGCCGACCTACTGGGCGATGACGCGGCAGAGCGCCTCAGCGTCGCTGATGGCACGGTGCGCCTCGCCCTCTCTGACCTGAAGACGCTGCCCGATTCGAACGGTCGTTGTGCCCACCGTATCGATGTACCTACTGTCGACGATTCCGTCGCAGTGGGTGAAGACGTGGCGCGCCGCCCAGACTCGGATGAGCTCCGGCCACTGCGAGCCGATGTCGGCTCGAACGTCAACGTTCAGGTGAGCATGGAAGAGTTCGGCGAGGTCGTCGAGTCGCTGGAAGACCTTGCCTTTCCCCTTGAGCACCGCGTCTGCGGCTGGAACGCCATCGCGAAAGCGGCGGTCAGCCAGCACCTCGACGATTGCGACAACGTTCTCGATGGTGTCGACGTACGTGCGGTGGAGCACCCCGCTTTCGCGAAGTGAGGCTTGGGACTGCTCTGGGAGGTCTGCGAGTGCCGCTAGCCGCTTCGTCTCGGCTTCGAGCGCGTCGAGCGCAGTCGGCAGGGGCGGCAGGATGCCACACACCGGGCAGAACCGATGCTCTCCGAAGACTGCATAGCGCAGCTCGCAATCGCCGCAGGCTCGTTCACGAACAAGCTTGTCCTCAGCGATTTCCGGGAGAGGCGAGGGATAGAAGGGTCGGGAGCGGTAGTGAATCTGGATCGCCGAGCGTCGGGATCGGCGGGCCATACGGCCGAACGTATCGTCGAGCATCTGGCCGACGAGTTGCTCGGCGTAGTCGCCTGCAACCCGCATCAGACGTTCCTCCTGTTGGCTGGTGAGGAACTCACCGTGGTCGTCCGTGTGGCCGCAATAGACGCACCAGAGACGGACATCATCCGGCAGCCTGTCGTAATCGGTATGGGCAATGCGGAAGTGCTGTTCGCACTCCGGGCACTCTCGTCCAAAGAATCCGTCGTCGTCGATTGGGATGCTGACACTGAACGAGACGTTGCCTGAGCCATCGTCACCCAGGAACTCTGCGCCGTCGGGGAAGCGGAATCTACTCACGACTCCAGTGTGTACCGAGGGTGTGGCACTGCGCCGCCTCGCCGAAGCCAACGGCCCCGCGCATGGAAGTGGGGCTGTCGAACGGTGACTTCATCGCACGCGTGCCCATAGGGCCGTGGGTTCGACTCGGATCGCAGAACAGATGGCCAGCGCCTCCTCGGCGGTAAGTCGGTGGAGTTCTCCGCTCAGCAGATCCTCGACCATCTCGAGCCGCACGCCGAATCCCTGGGCGACGAGCTCAGCCCTGTCACCAGTGGCGGCGCTCCAGCCGAGGAGAAACAGCCGCAACGGCTCAGCGCTGACCCACCGGATGGGAGAATCTTGCTCGACCGTCTGCAGGTACGGAGCGAGGCGCTCGACCAGGTCTCGTCTTGGTCGGCGGCGACAGCCGTTGGGTCTCATACGGTCAACCGCCCGTCTGTGTCGCAGATATCCCATTCCCGCGAGCCAATTCGGTGTTGCACGATGGCGGTGTGGTCTCCGACCCGCCAGAGGGATCGTCCTCGGGCAAGGCGGGGCAGGATCTCGGCTTCGACCGCACTCAGTCCGAGCAGGGAGACGGCTTCGGGTATCTGGTCTGAGGACTGCCGGAAAAGGATGCGGGTCTGGGTGTCGGCGAGAATCCCCATCGAGACCTTGGCCGCGGATGTCCCGTCATCACTCTGAGCACGAAGGTCGCTGATGCGGTGCGCAACGGAGATGTTGGCGACGCCGAAGGCGCGGGCGAGCTTTTGACACGACTGGTAGTACTTGGCGACTCGTTCGGAACCAAGGAGCGCCCAGATCTCCTCAAGGACCTGGATCCGCCGAGGGACGCCCTCGCCTTCGGGCGCGGCGAGGAGCGCCTGGAGCCATCCGGTGGCAGCGATCATCACGACGGTCATAGCGTCGGGGTCTTGGTGGACGGCTGAGAGGTCGATGACGATTCCTCGGCCAGACCAGTCGAGGCTGACCGTCGACGGGCCGTCGAACATCCCCCGAAGCGGCCCGTCGAGCAGCTTGCCGAGCCCGTGCCGCAGGTCGGCGATCGACCTTGCCAGGTCGCGCGGCCTGTCTTCGACGGAACGGCGCACCATCTCGTCGGTTGGATTGGCCAGGAGGTCGACGATGTCGTGCAGGGTTGGGTGGTGCTGCCCTTGCTGTTCCTGGTCGGTGATGAGGTCGACGGTCCATCCGAGCGCGGCTTCTTCACTGGGGGTCAGCTCGCGATGCAGCATCGACGCCGCGAGCGCTGCGCACATCTGTGTACGTCTGGCTCGGAGCTCGTCGACCGAGCGCACATGTGGACCGGCATCCAGGGGATTGAGGCGGGTCCGCCCGCCGGGGAACAGAGCGAGACGATGAAGCCCCAGCGCCCGGGCCAGGGGCCCGTACTCGCCTTTAGGATCCAAGATGGCGCACCAGCGTGGCTTGCCGTCTGATCCGAGCATGCCGACGGTTCGGTACAGGAGTGTCTTGACGGCCGATGACTTACCGGCGCCGACCATTCCCAGGACCACGATGTTGGGGCTGGTAATGACGCCACGTGTGTAGAGCTGGAAGACGTCGTAGTGCCAACTGCTCCCTCCAGCGGACACGTCTTCGCCGATGTAGATGCCGTCGGGACCGAGTCCTTCGTCGGCATGGAACGGATAGAGCGCGCAAGTGTGAGCGGTGGTGCCGCGGTGACGAGGGATTCGCAGACCGGGTCGAACCATTCCCGGACCGGGGCGCATGGTCTGCGGTCGCCCCGACGCTCGGAGCTGTCTGATTCTCGTCATCTTGGACCCTTTGGTGCGAGCCCCCGCGCGATCGGAAGGGTGGCTGCGAGCGCCTGGTCGTGGCGGCCGTGGAGGGGGCGAAGCTCCAAGCCGATGGATGCGGCGACCTGGGTGATCTCGTCAGATGCGGACTCGAGGTCGGCGAGCGTCGGGGCTGTGACGCAGACGACGCCGGCGTAGAAGAACTCGCCGTAGCCGGCGACGAGTTCTTCCTCGCGCTCTTCGACAGCGCGTGCAGCGCGGCGGTGATGAGCACCGACCCGGAAGCCCTTCTGGGCACGCTGCTCGGCATCGGATTCGAGCTTGGCGGCGTCGCGGGTGATGGACCGTTGTGAGCGAGACCTCGGTACAGGCTCGAAGAAGACCGACACTGTTCGGACGGAGCCGTTGTACAGCAGGAGATCGCTCATCCATGCGGCGGGCACGTCGAGGCGAGGCCATTCGGTCACGTACATCGCTCGGTGCCACGAGTCGTCGGTGTGCCACGCTCCCCAGGTGGTGGCGGCCGCGGAGGGCACCGCGTTCGCGATGCTGACCTCAGCGGAAGCGTCGGCGAGGGGCTGACGACGTCCGTCGAGGCGAGCGCGGCAGGATGGGTCGAGGCGGAGCCGCATAGCTCTAGACCACTCAGCCGGTGACAGTGGCGCCGAGACGAGCAACCCTGCGCCCTCGAGGCGTTGGGCGAAGAGCTTCATCTCTGACAGGAGCAGCTCAACCGCGGCAGCGGTGCGATCGCCTTCGTGGCGATGCCCGACCTTGATCCGGCCGCCGTCAATGGTGACAGTGACGAGAACCTCGTGGCGGGTGGCCTTGGATCCTGATTCGGCGAGGAGCCGTTCGTAGGCGTCACGAACATCGTGGAGGGGGTTGGCGTCGAGGTGCTCGCGCAACCAGTTGCGGTGCTCCTCGAGCCCAGCGGGGGCGGCCCATTCTGACCACCGAATGGAGAGCACCGGGGTGCGCTCGGCGATGAATGCCTGGAGAGCAGTCCCCCACTGGGTCACCATCCAGTCCTGTTCACCGCCGTCAGTTAGGGAGAACTGACGTCCGGCAACTCGGATGGTCGCAGCGTATGTGCCGGCCTTGCTGTCGCGGCTGACGGCGATGCGCTGGCCGGGTGGACCTACGCCGAGCGATCCGGCGTCGACGACCACTACTTCGTGGTCTGCAAGTGCTGGAGGGGCTGGGTGTTCGCTGCCACCGAGCAGAGGAACGACCGAGAACCAAGGGCCAGTACGCCCGACAGACTGTCGCATGTAGCGGGCGGCTTGAGGAGCGAGCTCGACGAGCGATGCCCCGTGGACTCGAGCGAGGCCCAGAGTTGCCCCGATGGTCAGGATTGCGATTCCGATCGGCACGGATGCGCTGACCATCAGGATCGAACCGACCACGACACTGCCGCCAACCAGGATCAGTTGGGCGAAGCCGAGGCCGAACATCAGACCGGTTCGGTCGGGCGGAGACAGTCGGAAGGTCCGCCCCTTTGCTGCAGGCGTGCTTGCGACGCTCATTGCCGTCGGCTCCTCGACTCACCCAACGGGTCAGAACGGCGGCTTGGCCGCTGACCCGCTGGCGGTGCCGCGGTGGAGGGTTCCGGTGTCGCGGGCACGGCAAGGACTCCAACACCGGGTCGTCCACCGACGGGTTCAACAAGGATCGCGGGCGCGCTCGAAGCGTCGCCGACGTCGGGGGCTCGCGACGAGACGCCGTCTCGAGCGCGACTTGTGTCGCTTCGTGTTGGTGCAGTGCTCCTGTCGGCTTCGGTGTTGGAGCTTGAATCACCACTGGTGGTGGCACCGCTGTCAGATCCGGGACCGCTTCCGGTCCCGGCAGGGGCGCCGCCGGAGGGCGACGGGCCGGCACCACTGCTGCCGCCATCGCCGCCGCCCGACGTTCCGGGGACCACCGCCGCGCCGCCACTACCTCCGCCAGATCCGCCGCCGGCAACTCCTGCGCCCCCGCGTACGGCACCGACACCCCCGCCGGCAAGTTTCGCCGCGAGGACCGTGCCCCCGATGGCCGCGCCAGCGCCCACAACTGCTGCTCCCGCTGCGGCCTTGTCGGCACCAGATGCCGCGGTTGCCGACTCGACTATCGGGATGACCTTGAATACGGCGAAGGGCATGAACGCCGTGAGCAGCATGATCGTTGCTCCGACCAGCATCGCTGAGAGATTGACCTCGTCAGTGGTCACCTCCCCACCTCGGAGTGCTTCAGCGCCCAGCCGAAATGAGACGGCCATCACGAATTTCGACAGGATCAGCGCGACGGCGACCTCGATGCCGCGCCGGGAGATGCCACGCGTGCCCGGGTAGGCGCGGGTCACCCACAGGATCGGGGCAAACGCGATGACGATGTAGATGAGGGCCGCCCGCACGAGCAGTTGGATCCACACCAACACGGCACCGATGATGAACAGGATCCCGAACAGGATCCCCAGCAACCCCGCACCGTTGAGACGGTCAGCGTCCGCGAGCGACTCGCCGAAGGCCGAGAGCTGCTCACCGTCTGCGCCCAGCAGGCTGACACTCGCGACATCGACGATCTCCAACAGTCCCGATGCCACCACGACGGTGAGGGCGGTGCCTAGGAACGCCACGGGGACATCGATCAGCGATGCCCGCCACATTGCGGAGAACTCCCCGGCGAACAGCGCTCGAACTAGGGCCAACAGCAAGAACACAAGAACGAGCGACCCGGCGATGACCGACGTCATCGCGGTAACGGTCGCCCCGCCATCGGAACTGAACCAGCCACCAACGAGGTCGACCCGGCTTGAGTCGCCGTTGAATGCCGGGGCGAGCGCAGTGGTGATCGCAGCAACAGCGTCGGCCACGAAGCCGAAAATCACTCCCAGGACCAGCTCGATGATGGCCCCAGCGGCGTCCTCTGCGAGGCCACCGAAGAACCCGCCAATGCCTCCAATGATGTCGCCAGGCGACGGGATGTCGATTCCGGGGATGTCCACTACGACAGCCCCTCGTCGCTGAAGCCGTCGAGCAGCGCCTCGAAGCCGGCCGGCGTCGTCGATCCTGGCTGGGTCCCACGGCCCGGCGTCGGTCCTCGCTCAGATTCGAACGAGTCGATTCGCCAGGTGTCGTCCTCCCAGACCATCCGGTAGGTGGCAGTCCGCCAGTCATCGACCACCGCTTCCTTGCCAACGGTGATGGCCTCGACAAACCAGACCGAGACCAGCCAGTCGTCACCCGTCGGCGTTGATCGGGCTTCGATCGGAGCAACACGGACTGTCACGCCGTCCGGGACGGTCTCCAACAGTTCGATCATGCTGTTCTCGGTGTCAGCCGCGAACGTGTCCGCGAAGCGCTCGGTCGACATCGATCGAGCCAACGTGGCTGCCTCTTCGGGGCTCATCTCCACCGCCGCCTCGGTGGTCTCGAGATAGGCGACCGCAGCGCTCCTCGCGCCCTGCTCGGAGTTCTCGAGGGCGGCACGAGGAACCATGGGCGCCGCCTGCCCTTCAGGCAATACATCCGCATCGATCGAGCGGCTCTCCGCCGACGTTGCGCTCACCGTGTCCGTACTTGCATCGTTGGCGGGAGCGATCTGCCGGTCGCCGGTCCCATCAGTGTCGGCCCGGCGCGGAGTGAGCATCCAGCTGACGCCCACGACTGTCACGAGAACACCGACGATGAGAATCACGCGCTTCGGGGATCCCATCACGCGATACCCGACAGGGTGTTGACGATCGTCGCTGCAAGACCAACGAGAATCGCTCCAGCCATGCCGCCGAGGGCGAAGAGCTTCCCCTTCGATGCCCCCATCGAATGCCCGCCGGCGTGTCCGAGGCCCCACACGGCGCCACCGATGAGGAGCGATGCCAGGGATCCAGCCAGGCCGCCCCAGGCCAACCAGCCAAGTACCTGCTGCCAGAAGGCGGCCCCAGGAAGACCCTCATTGGTAGGGGTCACATCGATCTGGGCCAACACCCCGGAAATCGGTCCCATGAATACGAACCTGTCCACGTCGTTCCTCCTTGAGCGTGTGCCGACTTCACCCGTACCTGTGGGGCAGCGGATCGCCGAACTGGGACACAAGGGGGTCAGAAATCTCTTCAGGATCGATGTCCCAAACGCGGTCGGGCTTGCCCCACAGGTACGGGTATGGCGCCAACTCCACAGCCCCACGCCCACGACAGTCCACAGGTCGTCGACCTCGGACCGCTCGCTGCGGCTTGCCGGGAGCTCGTCGGCTGGTACGACCAGCTCATCGCTGGGGAGCACCCACCTATCCACGACCTCGACCGGGCGATAACCGCCCTGCAACTACTCCCACGAGTCGGGGGTCGCATCGGCCGCGACATCGACATCATCGTGGCCGGGGGAGCCAGGTCGAGCTACGACGAGATCATCGGCGCAGTCGAGCGTCTCCGCACCATCGCCAGCCACTCCCCCAGTCCCGACATACGTGGGGCTCACCCTCGAAAGCGAACCCGCCAGCGTCGACCGGCCAAGACTCCAAATGGCCAGACGCCGCTACCCGGGCTCGAACCTCCTACCGACGAGCCACCAGGAGCACCCCGCTGATGACTCACTTTGTAGGGGCCGGCACCATCGCCAGCGACATCGTTCGCAAGGAGACCCGGAACGGAGTTCTCGCAACATTCCGCCTCGCCACCGGCCCCCCGGGCCGCGGGCAGATCTGGATCGACGTCGAAGCTTGGGGCAACCTCGCCGGAACCATCTACCAACACGGGTCCAACGAGCGAGGGGTCGTCGTTGCCGGACGCCTCACCCTCAAGACCTGGCGCGACCGATCAACCGGCCAATCCCGTCACCGCTACGTCATCACGGCGAACGACATCGACCTACTACCCGACCAACTCGAGGTCAGCACCGGCTCCGAATGTCACAACACCGTCCTCACCGCCGGCGTGATCGATTCCGATCCCACAACACGCCCTGCAGGAAGCGGCCATGTCACTGAGTTTCGGCTGGCGGCTGGCCGCGCTGGCGCCAAGACGGGCCGACTCTGGATCGACGTCGAGTTCTGGCAGCCGAACAAAACGCTTGCCTGCTGCCAGCGCTGTCAAGTGATCGTCACCGGGCGCCTCGCCTATGGAGGTCGCGGGGTGCACCGCGGAGAGGCTGAGCGCGGCCGCTACTACATCAGCGCGCGGGCAATCCAGTCTCTTGCGACCGGGCATCAGGGTCACGCACCCAAAGACGCTGCCTGAATGCCGACCTGTACGAAGCCGCTCTGGTCATTCAGCGCTGGCTGCGTGTCCGGATCCCGGGTCTGCGCTTGACGAACTGGCCCGAGTCGGCGGACGGGTTTGCGAAACCTCTGAGCTCGGCGGCTGCAGGTGATGGTCGCCGCTCCTAGGAAGGAGGTAGGTCGGGTTCGCTACGACGAGGTACGCGAACCACAGGCCGATCGCGATGAGTAGGACGCCGGCTACCCGTTTGACGTGCGCACCTTGGCTGCGCAAGTCGGTGACGCGGCGATCTGAGACGGTCGCGAGAAGGATCGCGGCGCAGGTCAGCGTCAGGACCAGCGTTGTTGCTGCGATGGTGAACGCGATGACGGCGTTGGTGAACCCTCCGCTGGTTGCGGCTTGGCTCGCCAGACTGGCGAGCAGGGGGCCGGTTCAACCGAAGCCGGCCAGGATGAACCCGAAGCCGTAGAGCACGTGTGCGGCGTGTGGGTGCTGCGCCGAAACTGCGACCCGGCGTCGCTCGATTGGCTGGGCGAAGCGGGTGACGCGCCACAACGGGACCCCGATGAACCCGAGTTGGACGAGCCCAGTGGTCACGAGAATCGCGGCGACTGCTCCGCGCAGGATCCGACCCGCGACTGTGTCAAAGCTGACGGTCTGGGCGAGACCCTCGCCTATGAGACCGACCGAGACTCCGGTCAGCATCAAGAAGACTGCGGCGCCCGCGCCCATGGCCAGCGCGGTCCCAACTGCCTCGCGGCGGCGCACGCCCGCTGCTGTGGCGCGGTCGGATCCGGCGAGCAGACCGAGGACCAACGGAAACGAGCAGGGTGAGAAGAACACCGCGAAGCCGGTCACTGCGGCGAGCGCGACCATGCCCGCGCCGGCCTCAGTACCCAACTCCAGACTTGCCGCAGCCCGGAACCCGCCATACCCAGCGATCCCTGCCATGGCAACCAGGACAATCGTGAGCGGAGTCCGCACCGAGAACTCCGAGCGCGTCTGGCCCTGACTTCGATCTACCTCGCTCATCGGGTTCGGTCTCGGGGCGCGCTCTCGAGCGCATCGATGGGTGAGAAGACCGCGCAGGCGAGTTGGTCGTCGCGGCGTCGCAACAGGTTGGAGAGGGCAAGGATCTCGCAGCCGGCGTACCCCTTGACCACGGCCAGCACGATCGAGGCCCCATAGAACAGAAGCGCTGGGGTTGTCCAGATGGCGAGGAGTAGCCCAGCAGTTCCGAAATTGACCGCGTAGCCGACGGCTCCGTAGAGATGGAAGGGCCCGCTGCCAGGAGGCCGCAGGACGAGCAGTACCGCCATCTCTGCGCCCGGAAGCAGGACGAAACCGGCGACAAGCTCCAACGCTGAGGGCTCACCGGCGAAGCCGAAGATCAGCAGCCCGGCTCCGACACACACGCGAGCGGCGGTCCCGATGGGCCCGATCTGGCGAGCACCCGGGCCTGCTGCATTACCCACCGGCGTCGCCCTCGTCTTGGGCGTGCTGGTAGCGGCCCCACATAGCGTGACCAAGGTCCACCGTGGCAGCCAGGTCGAGGTCCTCGCCACTCATTGACGGGTGCTCGGCTCGCCAGTCGCTCACGTGGATGGGGCTACAGAACAGGTTGGCGGCCGAGCAGAAGTCGGAGTGCACGTTGTCGCATGGTCCCGTCGGACAGAACAAGGTGACTGGCCCAGCCGCTGTCGCTGCGCCGTCGACGACATGCACGACGATGCGTTCACCGCAGTGGGGGCAACGAGTCACAACCGTCGCGGTCAGCCCAAGCGCCGCGGGAATGCCCACCGCATCGAGCGCACACCATGTGTACATCTGCGCGTCTGGCAGGCTGAGTGCATGGCCCGTCGGGTTGAGGGTGAGGCCGCCCACGCCGACGACCCGGTCTCCATCGAGCTCGATTCGCCCGGCGTCGATCAGAGCCCGGGTGCCGTCCTCGACTTCATCGGCCGACAACCCACTCAGTTCCGCGATGTCCGAGACCGTCCGCGGCATCCCCTCCAGCAGCGAGGCGAGCCCGTGATATTGGACCGCAGAGACGGCTCCCGGTGCTTCCGAGGTATCGGCGAGCATGGCCACGAGGGTGTCCTGGTCGAAATCACTCATCCCTGACCTCCCCGTCAAGGCGGAACTCTCCGAGCAGCTCACCGGTCGGGCGCGTGACCAGAAGCGTACTCACGCCCCTGTTGGCCATCCTCTCGGTCACGTCGCTCACCAACTCATCCGGTCGGATTGTCGTTGGCCCGAGCCCCATGATCTGACCCATGGAATCTGCGTCGGCGGCGACTTCGAGGTCGGAGCGTCGCACGCGACCCAAGACGATGCGGTGCTGGTCGATGACCACGATGTTGGAGTTCCTTTCCGCCGTCGACGCTCGGACTTCGGTCACCGAGTCGTCGAGGAACGCTGTCGC
>Ga0114932_10004561_pt1 | contig 12871 bp, 11 predicted proteins | sample 2SBtaG_2_FD_87286 | JGI IMG/M metagenome (GOLD analysis project Ga0114932, IMG submission 87286) | Deep subsurface microbial communities from Kolumbo volcano to uncover new lineages of life (NeLLi) - 2SBTROV12_ACTIVE470 metaG | ecosystem: Environmental > Aquatic > Marine > Volcanic ...
GCCCCCTCGAGCCTAGGTCGTGTGGCTGTAGCGGCGCTGTCCTGGCTCGGCTTCGAGGTACTGGTCGAATGCCGCGGCCACATTGCGAACCAGCTCTCGGCCCGCTGAGGTGACGGCGATCCCGTGGGCATCCACCTCGACGAGTCCGTCTGGTGTAGCCCTGGAAGTTCCGGCCGACCTGTCCGCGCTCGTAGGCCTGCCACAGTGGGTCGCTGGGAAGGGCAAAGTGGTCGAGTCCGATGCGGTGGTACCCCTGTTGTGCAAAGCGCTCTTCGGCGCGAGCGAACATGGCGCCCTTCTGATCGGTGGTGGGACGGTTGTTCTCCAGGTGCTTCTGGGCAGGCTTCATCCACGGAACATGGGCGTAGTGGAACAGCGCGATTCTGCTCGGCCGCATGCGTGCTGTGGTGTCGAGCGGGCTGCGCGATGGTGCGCCCGGACAGCATGCGGTCGGCGACGAGGTGGGCCTCGGCGAGCACGGCATCGACGTATGGAGCGGCGGCATGGTGCCTGCGTTTGATCTCGACGTGGCAGCCGGCGGTGGGGTAGCTCGTGTAGCGAGGTGCACGAGTTCGGTAGCGGGCCAGGGTGGATTGAGACATGCCCTGCTACCAAGCAAATGGCGTGCCACATCTGGTGGCACGGCTGCTGCAAAGACCACGGGCTATGCGACTGACGATGCAAGATTATGACGAGATGAAGTCCTACGTCGGCTTCGACGACGATGATGCGGCCCGACTGCGGCAGTTCGCAGTGGTCGCTGAGCCGCATGTGGCGCCCATTATCGACCACTTCTATGAGCGCATCGAGGCCTTTCCAGCCGCCAGTGCGGTGCTCACTGGCGACGCTCAGGTCCAGCGGCTCAAGAGCACCCTGCGTGTGTGGCTGCGCGAGCTGCTGGGCGGCCCGCACGACCTGGCCTATTTTGACCGGCGAGAGCGCATTGGGCGGGTGCATGTGCAGGTCAGCCTGCACTCGCGCTTCATGTTCACAGCCATGGCCGTCATCCGCGAGGATTTGATCGAGGTGGCTCGCAACGAGCTGTCAGCGGACGAGGCGTGGAAGGTGGCCATCAGCCTTCAAAAGGTGACCGAGCTCGATCTGGCCATCATGACGGGCACCTACATCTCGACCCGCGAAGAGCGGCAGATGGTGGCACTGCAAGAGCTCATCGTCGCTCACATGCCGGTGGCCATCCTGCTGTTCGATGACCATGGAGTCATCACAGCGGCCACCAAGCCCGGCGTTCGACTGCTGGGCTCTGCGGCCATCGGCCGATCATGGCGGGACGCGCTCCCCGCTGCACTAATCGAGGCCGCCGGGTTTGATGCCGCGGTCGAGCGTGCGACTCGTTCGGGTCAGGTCGTTGCGCTGCCTCGAGTCGATGTGACCCTCGATGCGGGAACACACAGCTTCGCCATCAGCTTTGTGCCCCTCGATACCCCTCAAGCTCGGCTGTTGGTGCATCTCGAAGACCTGACCGAGGCCGTTCGTGCCGAGGCCCGTCTGCGCCGTGCCGAGTCCCTTGCCCAGCTTGGCGCGCTGTCCGCGGCCGTGGCTCACGAGCTGCGAAACCCGCTTGCGGGCATCTCGGGAGCCCTGCAGGTCATCTCGCGCTCCCTCGACGAGTCCGACCACCGGCGCACGGTGATGCAGAAGGTAAACGAACAGATCATTCGCCTCGATGCGTTGGTCACCGATCTGCTGTCCTTTGCCCGTCCGGCGCAGGTCCAGCTGGTTGACGCCGACCTGTGGCAAATCGCACATACGGTGTGTGATCTGGTGTGCGACGAGTACCCCAACCTGAATCTGCAGATCGAAGGGGCTGGAAGAGGTCAAGTGGACGCGAGGCTGGTGCAACAGATCTTGCTGAACCTTCTGCAGAATGCGGCCGTCGAGGTCCAAGGAACAGGGGACGTCTTGGTGACCATCACTGACCACTGCATCGTTGTCAGCGACTCCGGCAAGGGCATTGCCAAGGAACATGGCCAGCGCATCTTCGAGCCCTTCTTCACGACCCGAACTCGGGGAACGGGGCTCGGTTTGGCCATCTGCCGCAAGTCTGCTCAAGAGATGGGCGGCAGCCTCGAGCTCACCCAAGGGCCGCTGCTTGGAGCGTCGTTCACGCTGACATTGCAGGCTGCCGCGTAGTCAGTCCGACAGCCCGTGCTTCTCCATGCGGTACCGCAGGGCATAGCGGGTGATTCCCAGCAGGCGAGCCGCAGCAGACTGGTTGCCACCGGTTCGCTTGAGGGCTTGCACGATCAGACCTCGCTCGACCTTCTCGAGCTCGATTCCGCCGTCTGGCAGAACAAATGGGCAGCCGGCGGTCACAGCGCCGTTACCGGCCGAGTAGCGAATCTGGGCCGGCAGGTGCTCGGGCTGGATGACGGCGTCAGGCCCCAGAATGACGATGCGCTCCAGAACGTTGCGCAGCTCTCGCACGTTTCCGGGCCAATCGTGGGCCTGCAGCAGCTCCATGGCCGAGCCGGACACGCCCTTGATCTCCCGGCCAAACCGCTGTGCGAACGTCGTCAGGAAGTGTTGGACCAGTGCCGGCACATCGTCTCGACGCTGCCGCAGTGAGGGAATCTGGAGGGGGATGACATTGAGCCGGAAGAAGAGATCTTCACGGAATCGTCCCGCCTCGACCTCTTGGCGCAGGTCTCGGTTCGTGGCGGCAATGACCGCCGCGTCCATCGAGAGGGTTGCGACGCCGCCCACGCGCTTGAACCGTCTATTCTCGAGTGCACGCAGCAGCTTTGCCTGTGTGCTTACCGACATCTCGCCGATTTCGTCGAGGAAGACCACGCCCCCGGCGGCGACCTCGAACAGGCCGCGCTTCATCTGCCGGGCGTCTGTGAATGCCCCTCGCTCATGCCCAAAGAGCTCGCTCTCGATGAGCTGCTCGGGCAGCGATGCGCAGTCGATCTCGACAAACACTCCCTTCTGTCGTGGCCCATTGGCGTGAATGGCGCGTGCAATGACGTCCTTTCCTGTGCCGCTCTCGCCAGTCACAAGCACGGTGGGGGCGTCGACGGCTTCAAGTCTGCGCAGCATGGCGAACACGTCGTCGAGACTCGATGAACTGCCGATGAAGTCGCCATAGCCGGAGCGGCGGCGGTTGCGAAGGTAGTGGACCTCGTGCTTCAGGCGGTCCTCTTCGAGGGCCTTGTGCACGGCAATGCTGATCTCGCGCAGATCAAAGGGCTTGGACAGGTACCCGGACGCACCCAGGCGCGTGGCCTCGATGGCGCTGTCCACGGCTCCGTGTGCGGTGATCATGATGACGGGAACGTCGTGGCCGCCCTCTCGAATCTGTTGCAGAGCCGTGAGCCCGTCCATTTCCGGCATCTTCAGGTCCAGCAGAACCAGTGCCGGTGCGACCTCTTTGCCGGCCTCGACGCACTCCTTGCCATTGGTGGCGGTGTGAACGCGGTAGCCCTCTTGGCCAAGATGCTCAGACAGCGACCAACGAATCAGTTCTTCGTCGTCGCAGATCAGAATTTGCTGCCCGTTCATCGGACCTCCCAACGATGAGTCAGAGCAAGACTCTTGCCAGACTGCTCCACCGAGCACCGCGGCGCGATTGCGCCATTTGACCCTCGCCGGCTGTGGGCGATCAGACACTTTGCCTGTGTCAAATAACACAAGCCAGTATGGAACGGGCCGCCACAGCGGGGGATCGGGATTGGCACGGGGCATGCACTGCTGCTGAGCGCTGGCGGTGGCGTCTGGCGGCGGCCGAGAGGCTGCATGCCCACACTCTCACCACACACTCTCCGTGGGCGCGTCGGGCGCTACCGCCACATCCTCAAACCTTCAGCACGAACCAGAAGCGACTGCCTTGAGACACAGTGCTGGAGACCTCGATCTGCGAGTCGTGGGCCTGTGCGATCTGCTGGCAGATGGGCAGACCCAGCCCGGTGCCCTGTGGCTTGTCCGTCAGGGTGTCTTCGACCTGCTGAAAGCGCTCGAAGATCGCGCCAAGTTGCTCCTGCGGTACACCGGCTCCGGTGTCGCTGACTGACAACTCGACGCCTGTGTCGACTGGCTGCGCGCTCAGGGTGACGGTGCCCGCCTCGGTGAACTTCGATGCGTTCGACAGCAGGTTCACCAAGATCTGCATCAGGCGATGCTCGTCTCCGATGACCACCGGCAGTTGCTCTGCACACTCGACCTTCAACACCACATCCCGTTGAGCCGGGAATAGTGTCGACACAGCGTTGGCCGAGCTCGTGAGCAGCGCCGCCACATCGACCGGGTCCTTGCGCCACACAACGCGCCCCGCCTCCATCTTGGCGATGTCGAGCACGTCGTTGATGAGAGCAGTCAGCCTCTCGCCCTCTGAGACAACGATGCCCAGGTTGCTCAGCGCCTGGTCCATCGCCTTCTGTGCGCCCTCGGCCTCGGCTGGCAGCGCGGGAGCCACCCTCTTCTCCAAGCGAGCTCGAATGACCTTTGAAAAGCCAAGCACGCTGGTGAGGGGAGTGCGCAGCTCATGCGAGACCGTCGCGATGAACTCGGTCTTCAGGCGGTCGACTTCTTGCTCGATGGTCACGTCGCGCACCAGGGCGACGATGCCGTATGGCGGGGCCTTGCCGGGGATTGGCGTCACAGTCACCTTGCCGATGCGTTTTCCAGGCAGCTCGATATGCTCGGTGGCCGCCGTGCCGGACTGGCGCACCTGCTCGACCAGAGGCAGCAGATCCATCGGCAATACGCCGACCGACCGGGTCGAACCGACTGTGCACTCGATGCCAAACAGCCGCGAGAGTTGATCATTTGACACGCGAATTGTGCCGTCGGAGCCCATGGCGATGAGGCCGTCGGCCATGTTGTCCAACACCGTCTGCCGGTCGCTGATAGTGTGCGACAGCTGCTCGGTGCGCTTGGCGACCGTGGCTTCGAGTCCGGCGTTCAGCTTGCGATTGCGCACAAGCTCAGCCTCGATGTAGCGGATGGTGGTGACGGTGATGACCCCCATCAACAGCTCGATGCTCAGCATGTCGATGGCGTCGCCGGGCATAAATTCGTCCGGAGTGCCCACGAGCACCCCGCTAAACAAGGGGTAGTAGGCGGCCGTCCACGTCACGGACAGGGCAGTCACCAGCACGGCCGAGCGCTGAGACATAAGCAGGCCGTTGACGCCGATGAACACGGGATACCAGCGTGCCCAGCCCGAATAGAAGTCCTCCGGATGACCGTCGAGGGCGCCAGCGAGGCTGCCGAGCGAGAACACGATCATGATGACAGGCACGGCCAGCGTGGCGGTGTGGTCGCGACCTCGCCACACCAGCGTCATCGCCGTGAGCATGGTCAGCGCCATCGCACCGTCCATTGCGAAGAAGAACTGCGCCGAGTGCACACCCGCCTGCAGGTCGTTGAGCAGCGCCGCGAGGGTGGCCAGAAGGCCGCCTGCATAGACCAGCAACATGGCCTTGGCGCGCACCCGATAGAAGTGCGGCCGGTTGGCATAGACGCGGTCGAGCTGGGAGAGCAGGGGCGGCGGGTCTTCAGCCAGCGCTCATCCGCCCAACTTCATTGACGATGGTCGGCCAGGTTCCAGGGGCCAGATCGTGTCCCATGCCGTCGATCATCACTAGCTTGGCGTCCGGAATGGCTGCGGCGGTCGCCTTGCCGGCCCGAACCGGTACAAGGGGGTCGACGGTGCCGTGAATGACCGTGGTGGGCAGGTTGAGCTTGCGCAGCTGCTTGAGGCGGCTGCCGCTCTTGCACATCGCTCCCCAGTGGCGGAACACCCCCGCGCTGTTGTGCCCGCGGTCATAGGCCAGTGCCGCGCGGTGGCGAACCTGGTCGAAGTCGACGGGCAGGTCGCCTCCGATGACGCGGAAGATGCCCTCGTTGATGTCGCTGGCTTCGTCCCGGGACTTGGGGGCAGGGGTCATGATCGCGTTCAGCGCCCGAGGGCTGCTGCGTCCGAACATGTGACGTCGGCTTCCCGGCCCACTCATGATGCTGGTCAGTGACTTGACCCGGGTCGGGTGCTCGATGGCCAGGTGCTGGGCGATCATTCCGCCCATGGACACCCCCATCACATGGGCGCTGTCGATCTGCAGCTCATCGAGAATGCCAACGGTGTCCAGCGCCATGTCGGACAGGTCGTAGGGCGCTTTGACTTCCATGCGCAGCAGGGCGCGAAGCAGGGACTTGCCCATGTTCGGGCTAGGTGCGTCGTTCAGCCAGGTGGACAGGCCCATGTCGCGGTTGTCGAAGATGATGACCCGCAGTCCCAGATCGGCCAGTTGATCGAGCAGGCCGTTTGGCCAGACCACCATTTGGGCGCCAAAGCCCATGATGCAGAGCAGGGTGTCCGACCCCGATCCCCGTTCTTCGATCTCGATCTCGATGCCGTTGGACGCGATCCGCATGAAGACATCCTAATCGGCCGGTGAATTCATGCTTTGTCAACGCGGTGTCAACGAAGTCCTTCGGATGCCCGTGACATGCAGCTACAATCTGAGGCGGGAAAACCCGATCTTTTTCGGAACCCATGGGAATCGAGACAGTCATTCATCCCGTCCGACTTTCTTCGTGGCCCACTTTTTTCATCCGACCGGAGTACACAGATGCGCTTGCTAGGCTGCACCTCACTCGTCCTCATCCTTTCCGCCTGTTCCGGGGAGCCGTCCGTTGGGCTGCACCTTGACTCTGTCATGGAGGCCCGCACCCAAGGTGTCGTGCTGCACGACGGCGGAGCGCTCGGCAACGCCGCCATGATGGACCAGATCTGCGTCTTCGACCAAGGCGCCGCCACCATCGTTGGTGACTTCGACCTGGGCCAGACCCCCGAAATTCTGCTCGACGCCCACACCGACCGGGCGATCGCCTCTTCCGACGGAATCGTCTTCGAGCTGCCCACGTCTCTGGCGTCCGCCACTCCGTTGTTCAACGCATCGCCGATTGCGGCTCGCGTACTTGACGACGGTGTCGCAGCCCTCATCGACCAGGGCGAGCACTGTGCTGTCGTCTTCGACACCAGCGACACCCAAGCGGTCTACGAGCTTGAAGATGTCGCCTGCGGGCCGGACATTGGCTTCACGGCGGACCGTGCGACGGGCACGGTCTACATCGCCGACGGCAGGAGCTTTGGCGCCATCGAGTCCGACGGCAGCTTCCAGTTCTTCCCCGAAGAGGCGGCCGACATGATCGCCTGGGACTCCACCACCGGCACGGTGTTGCTGGCTCAGCGTGGCGGCTCGCTGCTGCGCTCGGCGAACCCGGACGGAACCATCAACTGGGGCGTCGAGGTCGCTGGCGCAGTGCACGCACTGTCCATGGCCGAGACCCAGGGTCTGGCGACTGTGATGGTCGATGACTACGCAGGTGGCGAGCTCATCGTCATCGATGCGGCAACCGGCGAACAGCTGGTCTCGCACCTGACACCGGACTTGGCCGACGTCACGTTCTCGTCGGACGGCCTGTCCATGGGCATCATCCAGCCCGACGCGGTCTACCTGTACACCGTCGACCCCGACATGAACCCGATGGCTACCCCGACCTCGGCCCAGGCCGCAGACCTCGGCATGGTCATTGGCACGGGCTCTGCGGTCGGTGGCTCGCTGCTGGCCGCTGCCAGCGTCGCGGTCTTCATCGAGTAGTTCGAAGCCTCGAACGAACCAAGGGCGGCCTTCGGGTCGCCCTTTTTCGTGGCTGCCATGGCCTGTTCGTCCGGCTTGCCTGTGTGTGCGGTCCGCGCCACAGTCCACTGCAGCGCGGGCTAGATCACCACATCCAGGCGTAGCTGACGTCGATGCTGCGGAAGCCCGGACCCCAGATCAGTCCAGCAGCCATCTGAATCAGCGGGTCCCAGGGAGCCCAGGTCAGGGCGGCGTTTCCGGCCGGACCCCAGGCACCGTCCCGGTTGGTCAGCCCATAGCCGCCGACGATCTGGACCTCACCCATCGGTACGGCCAGGTAGCCCAGCCCCAGAGGCTGCAGGGCCACGTCCGAGCGCGTCCAGGTGTGCACGCCCATGCGCACCCCTAGAATCGGGTAGCAGCAGTCTTTCATCTGAAGCTGCATGCGCACACCGGTGACGGTGCCCGCTTCAAAGCCGACGTGCAGCTGCGGGTGGTTTCGCTCCCACGGCTCGCCGGTGTAGCCAGACAGCTCGAACTCCAAGCGCTCGACAAAGTCCGGGTCGAGCACGTCTTCCCACTCCTCGAGTCGCTGAAGCAGGACGCGCTCCTCAGGGGTCAGCTCCGAGAGCCACTCTTGAAAGGCACTCCAGTCCGCATCGGGTGCGGGCTCCTCGAGCTTCGCATCCTTTTCCCGCTCTTCGTCGAGCAGGTCAACGTCGACAGGAGGGTCCGGCTCGTCCTGGGCAAACGCGCCAGGAGCCCACATCAGACCCATCACCAGCAGGCTTCTCACCAATCGATTTCTCTGGAGCGGAAGGTGTAGAGCATGACCATCTGCACGTCGGGCTCGGTTCCCCACAGCACGTTCAGGCGGGTATCGAGCCCGTGCCGATGCGCGTCGTCACCGCGACTCCAGATCCATTCCCATCGAGCGCCTGCGCCGAGCGCCACAGCGTTTGTCGTGATGTGCAGCCCTATGTGTTGCCGACGATTCAGCTGCAGCGTGCCGCCCATGTCCAGCATCACCAGCAAGGGAGCGCGGTCCGCGAGTCGGCGGTAGCTGTGCATATACAACGGCATGACGTCGACGCCAAACCAGGACGTCACGATGTCCGACACCGCTTGATTGCACCACTGGCTGATCACCGGACTGCCGGTGGTCGCGACCCGACCTGGCGTGGTGAAGTCCCAGTCGCGCTGTGAAACCGTCGCGCCTCCGGCCCACCCAACAGCCCTCGAACAGTCGTCGGGCCAGAACACCTGCGCTTGTGCAGCGGGTGCGGCGAACAACAATGCAGTCACGGCAAGCGTGACGAGGCTGGACGGGGGGCCGGGCATGCATGGTCCGACAGCGGACTATGCCGTGGGTTCCTGCTGAATCTAGGACGACAGCCGCTTTTCGAGGGCGTCGGCATAGGACGTGATGATCTTCAGTCGGCCGTAGTTCTTGTTGTTGCCCTCGACCAGGGTCCACGGCGCCGTCGATGTGCTGGTTCGCTCGACCAGATCGTTGATGGCGACGGCGTACTCGTCCCACTTTTCGCGGTTTCGCCAGTCCTCGTCGGTCAGCTTCCAGGCCTTCCAGGGGATGAGCTTGCGCGCCTCGAACCGGGCGAGTTGTTCGTCGGGGGTGATGTGCACCCAGTACTTCATGAGCACCGACCCGTGATCGGTGATCTGCTCTTCAAAGTGGTTGATTTCGGCATAGGCCCGCTGCCATTCCGCTTCGGTGGCGAAGCCCTCGACCCGCTCGACGAGCACACGGCCGTACCAACTGCGATCAAAGACCGTGACGCGGCCATCTCGGCCCAAGTGCCGCCAAAACCGCCACAGGTAGTGTTGCGCCCGCTCTTCTTGGGTGGGGGCGGCGACGGGAATGACCCGGTAGTCGCGGGCCTCCATCGACGACACCAGGCGACGGATGCCTCCACCCTTTCCGGCGGCGTCCCATCCCTCGAACATGAGCACCGACGCGATGCCGCGCTCCTTTGCGGCCCGGTAGAGCTTGCCGACCCGGGCCCGCTGCACCTCGAATTCCTTCTTGAACTCTTTCTTGGTCAGCGGCTGGTCCATCTTCAGGCTGTCGAGGATGGTCGGCTGGGTGATGCCGCTCGGCGTGCTGGCCTCGGCTTCAGCCTTGGGGGCCTGCTTGGCGGCCTTGGCCTCGGCGATGCGCTTGCGAACGGCATCGCGGATGGCGGTGGCAACGGTCAGTTCTCGGTACCGCCGGTTGCTGCCCTCGACGAGGATCCACGGTGCGGGCCCGGTAGAGGTCCGCCGAATCGTGCGCTCGGTGGCGCTCAGGAAGTCGTCGTACATGTCCAGGTGCTTGCGGGCGCGGTCGTCGACACGCCAGCTGTTGAGCTCGTCTTCTTCAAGCTCGGTCAGGCGCTTGCTCTGCTGCTTGCGCGACAGGTGCATCCAGAACTTCAAGATGACCGCTCCGTCCTCGGCCAGCTCATCTTCGAAGCCAGCGATGCGGTGCAGCTCGGTGTCGAGTGCGGCGTCGTCGATCTTTCCGTACACCCGATCGAGAAGGGGACCGGAGTACCACGATGACAGGAAGAGGCCGATCTGGCCCTTGGGAGGCAGGTCGCGCCAGTAGCGCCAGAACCGCGGCCGCTCCCGTTCCTCTTCGCTCGGCGTTCGGTAGGCCACGTTGATCAGCCAGCGCGGGTCCATCCACTCATTGAGCTTGTTGACGGTCATGCCCTTGCCGGCGCCGTCCACGCCCGCGAACACCACAATGACGGGGAAGTCTCCGAGCTCTCGCAGCTCGCGCTGCAGCTCCAGAAGTTCGACCCTGAGTGTCGGCTCGGTCTCGTTGTAGGTGTCCTTATCGACCTTGCGACCCAGCTCGGCTGTCTCGAACATTCCTCACCCCCCGGTTCGAATGCGCTCCACCATACTGAAGAATCCGTTGCGCCTGTTGGGGGACAGGTGCTGGTCCAAGCCGATGTCGCTGAACACCTTGTCGATGTCGGCCGTCTTCATCTGTTCGCGGGTGCGTCCCGAGTACACCGATTGCACCACGAAGATGAGTCCGCGCACGATCACCGAGTCGCTGTCCGCGATCACGTCGAACGCGTCGGGTACCCCCTCGGTGGGTCTGAGCACCAGCCATACTTGGCTCATGCAGCCCTTGACCCGAGTCACCTCGGTCTTGTCCGAATCGTCCATCTCAGGCAGCTTTTTGCCCAGATCGATGAGGTATGCGTAGCGGTCGTGCCAGTCGTCAAAGAACTGGAGCCGCTCGACGAGCTCAGAAGCTTCCATCGGGCGGCTCTAACCGGCCTCGGCGTCAACGCCCGGTGGCTACCAGGACGCGGTCGCCAGAAGGTAGATCGGCAGGAACATGAGCAAGACCATCACGGCCATCTCAGCGACTCTGCCGGCCTGCTGCCACGACGGGTTGTACTCGGCTCCATCGTCCGGCACCGGCGTGTAGATCCAGGCCTCGGCATCGCGGTCGTTGTGGCGGCTGCCTTTTCTGCGGGCCAGCGTCTGCTCGCGCCGCGCCCGGGTGTTGCGGGCTGCGCGTGTCTGACGCTTCATCATCAGACCGATGTTTGCGTTGCCACCAGCCATCACCCACCCCCGGTTCGTATGTCATTCATACGCACCACAGAGCGGGGCATTTCAACAATCGACGACCTGCACGGTTCCGTCGATTGCCTTGAGACTCAGCCGGGCGGGATGGGCTGCGGTGCCTCGAGAGCCACGGTCGCTGTCTGGTTGAGCGTCGCGCTGCCGTTGAAGGACACGGTCAGCGTCCAGTCGCCCACGGCAGCCGGTCGCACGACGGGCTTTTCTTCGACGGTCACGATCGCCTGGGTGCACATGTCGCCCTCTTGCCGCAGGGTGACCGCCAGCTCGATGGTTCGGGTGTCGGCGTGTTCGGTCACCGCAGACTCGTGCCGCCAGCACCCATTGGGCAGCTCGTAGGTGACACCCATGGTGATGGGGTCCCCCAACACCGACAGGCCCGTCTGGGTCGTCCAGCGCGGGTTCATGGGCACGCTGGCCGCATTGGGCTGGACCGGCGCCGCCTCGATGAGGGGAGCGGGCTCGATTCCCGGCTCGGCATGCGGGGTCTCGGGGCCTTCTTTTGCGCAGGCGAGCAGTGCCAGCAGCAGCAGCCAACTCACGCGTACATGCCTTCGATGATGTCGGCGAAGTGAGCGTGCACCTTCTTGCGCTTGACCTTGAGAGTCGGGGTCAGCTCGCCGTCTTCGACGGTCAACTGGCGGCCTAGGATGGTGAACTTGCGAATGTGCTCAACCCGCGCGAACTTGGCGTTCGACTTCTCTTCAATGTCCTTTTCGATGAGGTCACGCAGGGTCGCGTTGCTGTGCAGGTCGCTTGTGGGCTGGCTGTTGTCATTGGCCCACTTCAGGCAGGCTTCTTCGTCGATCGTCACCAGTGCCGACAGGAACTTGCGTCGGTCACCGATGACCACGGCCTCGCTGATGTACTCGCTGTTCTTCATCGCCGCTTCGATGTTCTTGGGCGCGATGTTCTTGCCGCCAGCGGTGACGATGATTTCCTTCTTGCGGCCAGTGATGTGCAGAAAGCCCTGGTCATCGACCTTGCCCAGGTCGCCCGAGTGCACCCAGCCGTCGACCAACGCCTCGCCGGTGGCCGCCTCGTCCTTGTAGTAGCCGAGGAAGACATTGGGTCCCTTGAAGGTGATCTCGCCGTCGTCGGCAATCTTGACCTCGACGCCGGGCAGCGCCGGTCCGACCGAGCCGTACATGGTCTTGCCGGGCACGTTGAAGCTGGTCGGTCCCGTGCCTTCGGACTGGCCATAGACCTCCATGATCGGCAGGTCGATGCCGCTGAACCACTCCAGAATCTCGGCGGAGATGGGGGCGGCTCCGGACACACAGAAGCGCGCGTTGCCCAAGCCGAGGGCGGGCTTGAGCTTCGAGAAGATGAGCCGGTCGGCAATCTTGTGCTTGAAGCGAAGCCCCATGCCGGGTGTCTCGCCGCGGTTGGCCAGCGAGGTCACTTCGCGGCCCTGCTTCATGGCCCAGTCGACCAAGCGCGCCTTGAGCGGCGAGGCGTCCTTGAGCTTGCCAGTGATGCCCGCGTGGAACTTCTCCCAGATGCGCGGCACGCCGAAGACGATGGTGGGCTGCACCTCTTTGAGGTTGTCGAGCAGCGCGTCCATGCTCTCGGCGTAGTAGACCGACGAGCCATAGGTGATCGGGCTGTGCAGGGTGAACATCTGCTCGGCGATGTGGGACAGGGGCAGGTAGCTGACC
>Ga0114932_10004562_pt1 | contig 12868 bp, 11 predicted proteins | sample 2SBtaG_2_FD_87286 | JGI IMG/M metagenome (GOLD analysis project Ga0114932, IMG submission 87286) | Deep subsurface microbial communities from Kolumbo volcano to uncover new lineages of life (NeLLi) - 2SBTROV12_ACTIVE470 metaG | ecosystem: Environmental > Aquatic > Marine > Volcanic ...
ACTAAATTTCAAAAAACTTTCGACATCGGATATATTCGCAATTTCATCCGGGAAATCTTGCGGAATTTCGGGCAGCGGACCGTCGCGAATATGGGCTATTTCGGCGTCACACCGGGATGCGCCAGATCCGGCAACTGAATGCCCGCGACCTGATCGGAAATGGGTTCGCGCCCGTTGATCGCCGGTTCACAGGAATAGTCGGCAGGATCGTCAAGCGCGTGCCAATCGCCGTCGTGAAACACCTCAAGCGCGGCAAAATTGGCCTTGTAGCCCATCTTTTGGCTGCCGGGCACCCAATAGCCAAGATAGACAAAGGGCAGCCCGGCCTCTTTCGCGATGGCGATGTGATCAAGGATAATATAGGTGCCCGGCGAATGCGTACGGGTTTGCGGCGCGAAAAAGGAATAGACCATCGACAGGCCGTCATCCAGCACGTCGGTCAGGCAGACCGCCGACAATTCGCGCCCGTCCCCGGTTTCGCGGTCGCGATAGTATTCCACCACCCGTGAGCGCACCGGGGTTTCCTCGATCATCGCGGCGAATTCGAAGATGTCCATATCCGCCATGCCGCCATCGGCGTGCCGTTCGTCGAGATAGGCGCGGAACAACCGAAACTGTTCTTCCGTGGCCCATGGGGTAGACGCCTCGCGCGCGAGGTCGGCGTTACGTCTGAGAATCCGGCGTTGCCCGCGCGACGGTGTGAAATCGGCGACGCGAATCCGGGCCGAATAACACGCCGTGCAATCGGCGCAGGACGGACGGTAGAGCACGTTCTGTGATCGTCGGAACCCCTGCTTGGACAGCGCGTCGTTCAGCGCCACCGCCGCATCCCCCTGCAGCGCGGTGAAGAGTTTTCGCTCCACCCGGTCGTCCAGATACGGGCACGGTTGCGGGGCCGTGACATAAAACTGGGGCACAAAAGGCAAGGCGTGACGCATCGATCATCCCAGATCGGGGAACTGGCATGGATTTTAGCAAGTCGGGTTGCACGCAACAACTGCTTTTCGCCCATGTGGTAAACACCATTTTGCGGATGATTGAACGCGAAAGGGCCGATCTGACGCGGCGGGCCGGGCGTCGTGTTCACATGGACGCCCGCAATCGCGACGAATTGCGGATGACAGCAAGACGGGTGCCGGGCCCGGCCATGCGCGCGCCGCAGCTTCACGCGGCACCGATTGTTGCGACGGACGAGCCACCGACCGGCGCTTTGCGATGTTGAGTGGCACTGCAGCGAAGGATGGGGAAAAGCGTTCCATTGCAATGGCTTATCGACAAAATGTTCGTCTAGCCGTTTAGACGGCCAGACGGCCAGACGGCCAGACGGTTAGACGGCCAGTCGGCCATACAGCCAGACGGTTAAATGGCCAGATGGTTAGACAGCCAGACGGCTAGACGGCTGAACGGTTAGGCAGCCAGACGGCCAGACCGCTGGATTGCCGGGAATTCCCGGGGGCAGGGCAACGGTTGGAAAACCTCGGTCCAACTTCAACCCAATCGCCCGGAGGGTGGAGCCGACCAGCGTTCGAGCGACCTCGTGACTTGTCGCCCGCGCAAGGGCGAAGGTTACATTCTCGTTGCCGTAAAGCACGCCCATTATCAGAGGGCGATTCAAGACCACGAGAACCGGCGCCTACCCGCCGGCCATCAAGGGCAACAGCACGACCTCGCTGTCGGCGCGGACGGGCGTGAACCAGCTTTCCTTGTAGATCACGCCATCGATGGCCAGCGAAACGCCCCGCTCGATCTGGGGCGCAAGGCCCGGATAATCGCGCGCGAGGGCGTCGAGAACCTGCTTGAAGGTCGCGGCCTCGACCTCGACCTCGGCGGCGCCATCGGTCGCGGTGCGCAGGCTGCCCCAGACCGCCACCCTGACCATGGCCTAGCTTGCCTTGCCCCGGATGGCCGCCAGCAGGCGCGGAGGCGACATCGGCAGTTGGCTCATGCGGGTGCCGATGGCGCGCGATACCGCGTTGGTGATCGCCGCGAGCGGTGGCACGATCGAGGTTTCGCCCACCCCACGTACCCCATAGGGATGCCCCGGATTGGGAATTTCGAGAATCTGGGTGTCGATGCGGGGCAGATCCGACGCAACCGGTACCCGGTAGTCCAGAAAACCCGGATTTTGCAGGCGACCGTCGGGACCGTAGATATATTCCTCGTTCAGCGCCCAGCCGATGCCCTGCACGGCCCCCCCCTGCATCTGACCCTCGACATAATCGGGATGCACCGCCTTGCCGGCATCCTGAAACACCGTATAGCGCACGACTTTCGTCGCCCCGGTTTCCGGATCGACCTCGGTATCGCACAGATGCACGCCGAAACTGACCCCCGCGCCATCGGCATTGACCTCGTGGTGACCGGCAATCGGGCCGCCGGTGCTGGGCGATTTGCGCGCGATGCGGGCCAGCGGCATCGGGTCGTGGTCACCCGCGTTGGCGCCTGCCGGTTTGGCGCAGCCGTCCTCCCAGACCACGGCATCTTCGTCGATGCCCCACATTTTCGCGGCGCGTGCGCACATTTCCTTTTTCGCGGCGAGCGCCGCCTTGATCGTCGCCAGTCCCACCGCAAAGGTCACGCGCGAACCGTCGGTCACCTCGTTGTGGCCGATGGAATTGGTGTCGGCGACGACGGTGCGGACCCGGTCATAGGGAATGCCCAGCTCCTCGGCCGCCATCATCGAGATCGAGGCCCGCGAACCACCGATATCCGGATTGCCCTCGACCACGCTGACGGTACCATCGAAATTGATGTTGAGCGACACGCTGGTATCCCCGCCGAAATTGAACCAGAAACCGCAGCTTACCCCGCGCCCCTGATCCGGCCCCAATGGTGCCGAATAATGCGGGTGCGCCTTGGCGGCGTTGAGGGTGGCAATCAGACCGATGTCGTCGAATGTCGGACCGTAGGAAGATTTCGTGCCTTTCCTGGCGGCGTTCATCAGGCGCACCTCCAGCGGGTCAAGCCCGAAATGCTGGCACAACTCGTCCACCACCGATTCAACCGCATAGATCGCCATCGGCGCGCCGGGCGCGCGATAGGCCGCCTGTTTGGGGCGGTTGGTCAGCACGTTCAGCCCGCGCGAGCGTACCGCCGCCAGATCATAGGCGGCAAAGGCCGATTGCGATCCCATATGGATGGTGAAATTCGGAAACGCCCCGCCCTGATAGCGCAGTTGCGCACTGGCCGCCGTGATGCGCCCATCCTTTGTCATCCCGATCTTGATATCGGATTCCGACGAAACCGTCGGCCCCGAGGCCTTGAACACCTCTTCGCGGGTCATCACGATTTTCACCGGGCGGCCCGCCTTTTTGCTGAGCATCAGCGCGATGGGTTCGATGAAAACCGTGGTCTTGCCGCCGAACCCGCCGCCGATTTCGCTGGCCGTGACCCGGAGCTGGCTTTCCTGCATCCCCAGCGCCGCGGCGCAAAAGGCCCGCGCCGCGTAATGACCCTGTGTGCAGCACCACAAATCGGCCTTGCCGTCGGGACCCATCGACGCAAGGCAGGCATGGGGTTCGATATAGCCCTGATGCGTCGCCGCCGTCCGGAAACTGCGCTCGACGATCCTGTCAGCCTTGGCGAACCCGGCTTCCAGATCACCGTGCCCGTATTCGGCGAATGTGATCACGTTTTCAGAATGGCCAGCGGGAACGTTTTCCTCGACAAATCCCTGGTGAACGACGGGCGCGTCCGGTTTCATTGCGTCGGCAATTTCGGTGACATGCGGCAGGATTTCATAGTCGACCCTGATCGATCTGAGCGCCGCCTTTGCCGCCGCTGCACTGGTCGCGGCGACCGCGGCGACTCCATGCCCTTCGAACAGGGCCTTGTCGAAAGCGATGCAGTTTTCCAGCACGTTGCGGGCTTCGCCCTTGCGCACTTCGGGGAAATCGGCACCTGTGATCACAGCCTTGACGCCGTTGATCTTTTTCGCCGCCGACGTGTCGATGGATTTGATCCGCGCGTGCGGATGCGGGCTGCGCAACACGCGCCCGACCAGCATGCCAGGGGCGGTCATGTCGGCACCGTAAAGCGCGCGGCCCGTCACCTTGTCGATCCCGTCGGGTCTGAGCGGTCTTGTGCCGACGACCTTGAATTCGCGCGGCTGGTGTTCGTCAAGCGCCATGATCAGCCCCCTCGCATTTCGGCAGCGGCGTCCATTACCGCGCTGATGATCTTGTCATATCCGGTGCAGCGGCACAGGTTGCCCGCCAGCCAGTACCGGATCTCGGTTTCGCTCGGGTCCGGATCCCGCTCCAGCAGGGCCTTTGCCGCGACCAGAATGCCCGGTGTGCAGATGCCGCATTGCAGCGCCGCGTGTTCCAGAAATTTGCGTTGCAGCGGATGCAGGGTTTCGCCGTCGGCCATGCCTTCGATGGTGGTTATTTCGGCGCCCTCGGCCTCGGCCCCAAGAACGAGGCAGGAACAAACGAGCCGACCGTTCATCGTGACCGAGCAGGCCCCGCAATCGCCGGTACCGCAACCTTCCTTGCTGCCGGTCAGGTGCAGATGGTCGCGCAGGACGTTCAGAAGGGGTTCGTCGGCTTCGCACAGAAACTCGGTCGTGTCACCGTTGATCGAGGTGTTGACGTGGATCTTGCTCATGTATCGGCTCCCTTTTCCGATCCTGCCCGTTGCTGCGCGATCACCGCCGCCCGGCGGGCCAGCACGCCCGCGACTTCCTTGCGAAACGCAACCGTGCCGCGCTTGTCGTCGATCGGCGTCGCCGCCGCCGAGGCCGCGCTGGCCAGTGCATCCAGTGCCGCGTTGTCGAGTTTGGTGCCCACCAGAGCCGCCGCGGCGTCCTTTACCAGCAGAACCGTCGCCGCCACCGCGCCGAGCGCGACGCGGGCTGTCTGGCAGGTGCCGTTCCGGTCCAGAACCAGACTTACCCCCGCCGAACAGACCGCGATGTCCATCTCGGTGCGCGGAATGAACCGCAGGTAGGCGTCGGATGCGTGTGCGGGCCGCGCGGGCAGGTGGATCGAGGCCACGAACTCGCCCCGGGCCAACGAGGTCTTGCCCGGCCCGGTCGGGATCGCCTGCACCGGGCAGTCGCGCGCGCCGTCCGGCCCGATCACGCGAACGGTTGCCTCGGCCGCCACCATCGCCGGTACGGAATCCGCTGCCGGAGAAGCGTTGCACAGGTTGCCCGCCAGCGTGCAGCGGCCCTGTATCTGCGTGGAACCGACCAGTTCCAGCGCCTCGACCACGCCGGGCCACAGCGCCCTGACGCCCGCATGTTCGCCCAGTTCGGCGCCGCTGACCGCCGCGCCGATGCGATAGCCGCCGGCTTCCTGCGTGATCGTGCGCATGCCATCGATGGCCTTGATATCCACCACCAGGTCCGGTTCGATCAGCCCGGATTTCATCTGGACCAACAGGTCGGTTCCACCGGCCAGAACCCGCGCGACGCCCTTGGCATCGGCAAGCATCCGGGCGGCTTCAGCCGTGGATTTCGGGGCTGCGTATTGCATCTTCAGCACTCCGGCAAGGAAAGGGATGCCCGGGCAGAGGCCGGGACGTTGGGCCGAGAATGAGCCGCCGCCACGCGGATTTCAAGGCGAAGTTTTCGCGGGCTGTGCAGACCGGTTCCATCACAACCGGTCCCGCAGGGAATACCAGGTCATCGCCGCGACCAGCAATGGCCACCTCAGCGCCACGCCGCCGGGAAAGGCGGGTGTCGGGACGCTCGCCATCAGATCGAAGCGCTCGGCGGTACCGGCGATGGTTTCCGCCATGATCTGCCCCGCCAATGTCGCCATTGCCACCCCATGGCCGGAAAAACCGCCCGCGCTCAGGATATTGCCGCGCAGGCGCTGGAAATTTGGCATGCGCGACATGGTGATGCCCAGCGTACCGCCCCAGGCGTGGTCGATTCGGGTATCGCGTAGCTGCGGAAACACCCGCAGCATGGGTTTTCGCACCTGTGCGGCGATATCTTTCGGAAAACGATAGCCATAGCTTTCGCTGCCGCCGAACAACAACCGCCGGTCCTGCGAAAGCCGAAAGAAGTTGACCACGAATCGGCTGTCGGCGACGGCGTGATTGTCGCGGATCAAGGCGCGCGCGGCCTCGGGGCCCAGTGGTTCGGTAGCCAGAATGTAATTGTTGATCGGCATGACGCGACGGGCGATGCGGGGTTCGAGACCGCCGAGATAACCGTTGCACGCCAGCAGGACTGAACCGGCGCGGATGGTGGCCGCCGGACTTGTGATCACAACCGGTTCGCCCGGCGTGATCGCGTTGATGCGCGTGTCCTCGAAGATCCGCACACCCGCATCCCGCGCCGCCGCGGCAAGCCCCAGCGCGTAATTGAGCGGGTGCAAATGCCCCGACCCCATGTCCAGGGTTCCGCCGAAATAATCCTTGGAATCAACAAGTTCGCGGACTTCATTGAAGTCAAGCGGGCGGATGTCGTCGTAGCCGTACCGCGTGCGAAGCTTTTCCGCATAGGCATGGCTGTGCGATACGAATCGCGCACGATGATCCGCATGGATAATGCCGGGCGCGTAATCGCACGCGATGTCGTGCCGTTTGATCAAGGCCCTCACCAGCGTCAGCGATTGGACCGAGATGTCCCACAGCGCGCGCGCCGGGCCTGTCCCCACCGTGGCCTCCAGATCGTCCTGATCGACGCGCTGGCCACTGCCGACCTGCCCGCCATTGCGCCCCGAGGCGCCCCAGCCGACGCGGTTCGCCTCGACCAGCGCGACGTCATATCCGGCCTGCGCCAGATGCAGCGCGGCGGACAGCCCGGTGTAACCGCCGCCGATCACCGCGACGTCGCAGGACAGATCGCCCATGGCCGCCCCGAACCGGGGCAGCGCGCGGGCCGATGCGGCGTAATAGCCGGGCGGATATTCGCCCGGCCGGTCGTTGGCGGTCAGCAGATCCATGGGGGGCCTAGGCGGCCGTCATCATCGATTCGGCGATCAGGCGGGCGTGGGTCTGGTCCAGCGCCCGCGCTGCGCGGTCAATCAGGGTGTCGATCTCGGGCTTTGTCAGGACCAGCGGCGGCGAGATGATCATCGAATCGCGCACATGGCGCATCACCAGACCTGCCGCGAAAGAGAAATCCCGACAGATGGTTCCGACTGCGCCCGGGGCCGAGGCAAACCGTGCCCGTGCCGCCTTGTCCGGCGTCAGTTCAAGCGCCGCCATCATCCCGGAAATCCGCGTTTCGCCCACCAGCGGATGATCGGCGAGTGCGGTCCATTTTTCGCGCAGATAGGGTGCGGTATCGTCGCGGACGCGATCGACGATGCCCTCTTCTTCCAGCAGGCGCAGATTTTCGAGCGCCACGGCGCAGGCAACCGGATGACCGGAATAGGTGTAACCGTGATTGAAATCGGCGCTGTCGAGCACGGCTGCAACCTCGTCACTGACCACCGATGCACCGATGGCCGCGTAGCCCGAGCTCAACCCCTTGGCCAGCGTCATCACATCAGGGCGGATATCGAACGTATCGCAACCGAACCAGTTGCCGGTGCGCCCGAAACCGCAGATCACCTCGTCCGCGATCAGCAGAATCTCGTGTTCGTCACAGATGCGCTGGATTTCCGGCCAATAGGTTTCGGGCGGCACGATCACCGCGCCGGCGCCCTGTACCGGCTCGGCGATGAAGGCGGCGACGTTGTCTTCGCCCAGCCGGTCGATCTCGGCTTCAAGGGTGCGCGCGCAGGCGAGACCGAAATCCGCAGGCGACATGTCACCGCCTTCGGCCCACCAGAACGGCTGGTCGATATGGGTGATGTCGGCAATCGGCAGGCCGCCCTGCGCGTGCATCGGTTGCATCCCGCCCAGGCTGGCCCCGCCCATCGTGGTGCCGTGATAGGCGTTTTTGCGCGAAATGATGGTCTTCTTGGCCGGCTTCCCCCGGATGGCCCAGTAATGGCGCACGAGGCGGATATTGGTGTCGTTCGCCTCGGACCCGCCGGAGGCAAAAAAGCTGTGGTTCAGATCGCCCGGCAGCAACGCGGCCAGTTTCTGGCCGAGTTCGATGACCGGCGGGTGCGAAGTCTGAAAAAAGGTGTTGTAGTAGGGCAGTTGCTTCATCTGATCGAACGCGGCCTGCGCCAGCTCGTCGCGGCCATAGCCGATATTGACGCACCACAGACCCGCCATGCCGTCCAGAAGTTCGACGCCATCGCTGTCGGTCAGGGTTGAGCCGGTGGCGCGGGTAATGATGCGCGCGCCCTTTTCCCGCAGGGCGTCCCCGTGGGTGAACGGATGCAGATGGTGCGCGGCGTCAAGTGCCTGCAATTCGGCGGTGGGCAGGTGGTTGAACAGACGGTTCATGGCGATGATCCTTTGGGTCAAGATCGGAGAGATTCCCGGCGGTCCGCGGATCAGCCGGGGGTCGCCGTATCATATGATCAAAATATTCCGGGTCAACCGGATTTGATCAAATCGGGGCCCAGCCGAATTCCGACCGCACGATTTCAAGACCCTGAGCGATGTCGGAATGTATCGCACGGGCGACGCCGTGGTGGTTCCGTTCGGCAAGGGCCTTCATCGCCTCTTCGTGCTTGTCGTCGATGTTGGCGGTCCCGTATTTGCCGCAGATGATGCGGGAAACCGGCCCGAAGCGCAGCCAAAGCGTTTCGGCGATCGGCATCAGGACGCGCGAATTCGCACCCGAATAAAGCGCAAAATGAAAGCGGTAGTTCTGGCGCATATATCCTTGCGCATCGCCCGCGCTGATTGCCTGATCCAACGCCAGATCCTCGATCTTCATCGCGTCCAGATTTCCGTGCAACATGTTTTTGGAAGCCATTTCCGCCAGTTGCGGCTCGATGCTCAACCTGGCAAAGGCCAGTTCGGCAAACCGTCTTTCCCCCATGATCGGTACCGAGACCCGGCGGTTGCCCTGAAATTCCAGTGCGCCCGCCGCCGTCAGCCGCCGGATCGCCTCGCGCACGGGCGTCATGGATACGCCCAGTTCGGCGACCAGACCCTGAATGGTGACCATTTGCCCCGGCGCAAGGTCGCCATAAAGGATCCTGTCGCGAATCGCGCGGTAGACCGTTTCATGTGCCGGCAGTTTTTCGGCGAAGGTCTGCATTGGAATCTGTTCCTCGCGTGATAGACCGACCGGACCACGGGCGCAATTCCCGCGATGGACCGGCGGCACCGCCGATGGCCGCCATCCGCGAACAAACCAGTTTCGGCACGCATATTGAACCGGTTTTGATCAAATTATGCAACGGCATTTCTGTGATCGCCCGACCGCATCGGCGAAAGCGAACAGACATGAGACCGGCATCCGGAATGGTACCTGCCGCGCTGGCGCGGGCCTGATCTGTCTCCAATTGGCGAAAATATCCCCGCCGGAGGCTTCGGTTGCCGGTTTCGGGCGCCTTCGGCGAGAGTATTTCGGGAACCATGAAAGCGCGGTCAGCCCCGGTTCATCCGGTTCGCGATCAGATCCTCGACCACGGCCGGTTCGGCAAGGGTGGACGTGTCGCCCAGCGCGTCGAAATCGTCCTCGGCGATCTTGCGCAGGATGCGCCGCATGATCTTGCCGGATCGGGTTTTAGGCAGGCCCGGCGCCCATTGGATCAGATCCGGCCTGGCGATCGGGCCGATTTCCTTGCGCACCCACCCCGCGAGTTCGTCGCGCAGATCATCGGTATAGGACTCGCCCGCCATCAGCGTGACATAGGCATAGATGCCTTGCCCCTTGATGTCGTGCGGGTAGCCGACGACCGCGCTTTCGCTGACCTTGGGATGGGCGACCAGCGCGCTTTCGACTTCGGCGGTGCCCATGCGGTGGCCCGACACGTTGATCACGTCATCGACGCGCCCGGTGATCCAGTAATAGCCGTCCGCGTCGCGCTTGCAGCCGTCGCCGGTAAAATAGAACCCCTTGAAATCGGCGAAATAGGTAGCGACGAACCGGTCATGGTCGCCATAGACGGTGCGCATCTGGCCGGGCCAGCTTGCGCGTATGCACAGAACGCCCGCCGCTTCGGTCGTGGTGATCTCGGCGCCGGTTGAAGGCTCCAGAATCGCGGGCTCGATGCCGAAAAACGGCCGGGTCGCGGAACCGGGTTTGGTTTTGGTGGCGCCGGGCAGGGGGGTCAGCAGGTGGCCGCCGGTTTCGGTCTGCCACCAGGTATCGACGATCGGGCAGGTGTCGCGGCCAACGACGTCGTTATACCAGGCCCAGGCCTCGGGATTGATCGGCTCGCCGACCGTGCCCAGAACCTTGAGGGCCGAGAGATCACAGCAGCGGACGAAATCATCGCCCTGCGCCATCAGGGCGCGGATGGCGGTGGGGGCGGTGTAGAACTGGTTGACGCGGTGTTTCTCGCAGACCTGCCAGAAACGGCTGGCATCGGGGTAGGTTGGCACGCCCTCGAACATCAGCGTGGTCGCGCCGTTGGCAAGCGGCCCGTAGACGATATAGCTGTGCCCGGTGACCCAGCCGACATCGGCGGTACACCAGAACACGTCGCCGTCATGATAATCGAACACGTATTCGTGGGTCATCGACGCATAGACGAGGTAGCCGCCGGTGGTGTGGACGACGCCCTTGGGTTGGCCGGTGGAACCCGAGGTATAGAGGATGAACAGCGGATCCTCGGCATTCATCGCGGCGGGCGCACAATCGGCGGACGCCGCTGCCATCAGTGCCGTGTAGCCATGATCGCGGCCTTCTTTCATCGCGACGTCTGCTCCTGTACGCTCTACCACAAGGGTTGTGACATCGCCCGAAATTGCCAGCGCCTGATCGACATTGGTCTTGAGCGGCGTGTTTCTGCCGCCGCGCGGGGCCTCGTCCGCCGTGATCACCAGCGAGGCCTGGCACCCGCTGATCCTTGCGGCCAGCGCCTCGGGTGAAAAGCCCGCGAAAACAATCGAGTGTACGGCACCGATCCGGGTGCAGGCAAGCATGGCGAAGGCGGCCTCGGGGATCATCGGCATGTAAAGCACGACCCGGTCGCCCCTGCCGATGCCAAGACCCTGCATGACATTGGCAAGCCGGTTCACCTGAGCGGACAGTTCCCGGTAGGTGACGCGGCGCGGCGCGGCCGCAGGATCGTCCGGTTCCCACAGGATCGCGGTCTGATCGGCGCGCTGCGCAAGATGCCGGTCGATGCAGTTGGCGCTGACGTTGAGTTCACCGTCCTCGTACCACTTGATCGAGACATCGGGATAGGCGAACGTGGCGTTGCGTACCCGGGAATAGGGCTTGATCCAGTCGAGCCGCTTGCCGGCCTCGCCCCAGAACCGATCGGGGTCGGCAATCGAAGCCGCGTACATCTCGTGATATTTCGCGTCGTCGATCAGGGCATTTTTGACGAAATCGGCGGCGGGGGCGTAAATCTCTTTGGCGGGCATGGCTGGCGTTCCTGTTGGCGCAATATTCGATTGGATCGGGGCGATTTGATGCGCTTTCGTTTTGTCACCGAAGCGGCCCCGGATCAAGGCCGGGGCTGCGCGGGGTGCCGCACGGGCACAAATTGGCGTCGTGCATGGCCCGATCGTGGCCCCAAAAGGGTTGGAACGCAGCCGATGGCAAACCGGTGGCAAAGGGCGCGGAGCCCGGCGTTGATGGCCCGGTCATGCTGCCCTTTTGCCGGTCAACCCTTTCTAAAGGCCTGATTGTTTAGGATTGGCGGAATTGTGGGTCACCGGACCACAGACGGGGAAAACATGCCGAGCGGCGAAATCACCATACGGAAGATCATTGATGCTGCCAGCAGGATCGATGGCGAAACCTCGGCGCAGGGTGCCCATGCGCTGTCGCTTGCGGCGGGCAAGGCGGCGCGCGGGCTTTTCGATGTCGAGGCCAGTCTTCACGATGCAAGCCAGACGGAATCCGGCAAGTCCGAGCTGTTGGAGAACGCGCCCGATCCGGGATTGCTGTTCGTGCTGACGGCGGCGGACGGCGCACGCGGGTTGTTGAGCCTTGACGGGTTGCTGGTCAACGCGCTGGTCGAAGTGATGACCGGTGCGGCGGATAACAGCGTTTTCAAGGAACAGCGGGTCCCGACGCGAACCGACGTGGCGCTGTGCCGTGATTTTTGCACCCATCTTCTGGATTTCTTTCCGGCGGAAATGGCGGTGGCGGGGGTTGCGGATTTTCCGACCTTCCGGCTGCATCAACACGAAACTCAGGCGGCAAAGCTGACCTATGCGCTGGATGACCTGCGATATTGCTGTATCGGCGGGCAAGTGCGGTTGCAGAACGGCATCCGCGGCGGCGGTCTGGTGCTGGCGCTACCGTATTCGGCGTGGAATGCACGTCCAAGGACCGGCCGGGCGGGCAGTGATGCGTGGTCCGGTCGATTGGCCGAGAACGTGCTGGGTGCCAGGCTGGTGCTGCGGGCAAATCTGGCCACGATGTCGGTGTCGCTGGCCGACGCCTTTGCGCTGAAGGTCGGGGATGAACTGCCGGTGGCGGCGCGTGCCCTTTCGGAAATCGATCTGATCATCGACGGGGGGGCACCGCTTTTGCGCGGGCGACTGGGGCAGATGAACGGCCGCAAGGCCATATCGGTCGCGACCGGAAGCGCGGCCAAGCCGGCGTTTGCGAATGCGGCGCAGACAGCCACAAGGTTGCCGGCGTCGGATAACGGGGCCACTGCCGCTGCTTTGCCGCCGGAGGCCGATCAGGTCGCGGATACACCGCCCGAAAGCCACGGGGAACCGGCGCCGATGCCGGATTGAGCCGCGCGCTGGCCTGCCTTGCCGCGGATCAGCGTATTCACGATTTCCGCGCGCTTGGTTGCGGTCGTCTGTTTCTGACGCCGTGCGAGCCGCGAAACCCCGGGCGCGTGATTGCCGGCGGGATCAGCGAGCGCACCGCGTGGCGACGGGTGGGCGTTTGGCCGAATGTGATCCCACCGGCCCG
>Ga0114932_10004563_pt1 | contig 12867 bp, 13 predicted proteins | sample 2SBtaG_2_FD_87286 | JGI IMG/M metagenome (GOLD analysis project Ga0114932, IMG submission 87286) | Deep subsurface microbial communities from Kolumbo volcano to uncover new lineages of life (NeLLi) - 2SBTROV12_ACTIVE470 metaG | ecosystem: Environmental > Aquatic > Marine > Volcanic ...
AAATTTCGATTTAAATGAAAGCAGTTATTCTTGCAGGAGGAATTGGAACTAGAATTTCTGAAGAAACTAAATTAAAACCAAAACCGATGATAATGATTGGGGGAAAGCCAATTCTTTGGCATATTATGAATAGATATTCATTTTATGGAATTAATGACTTCATTATTTGTTGTGGGTATAAAGGAGATAAAATTAAAGAATATTTTTCGGAAAATATGGGAACATGGGATGTGTCATGTATTGATACAGGTTTAGAAACAATGACTGGAGGACGTCTAAAAAGAGTTCAAAAATTTGTTAATGATACATTTTGTTTTACATATGGGGATACATTAAATGATCTTGATGTTTCTAAAACTATCGAATTTCACAATGAACAAAAAACAATCGCAACTGTAACAGCTAGTAAACCAAATGAAAAATTTGGTATTTTAAATTTAGAGAATTTCAAAGTAATTAAATTTCAAGAAAAACCAAAAAGTACACATTGGGTTAATGGAGGATATTTTGTATTAGAACCAGAAATTTTTGATTATATTAAAAATGATTTGACTGTATGGGAACATGAACCAATGTTAGAATTAGTTAAAAAGAAAGAGTTATCAGCTTACAAACATTCTGGATTTTATCAACCAATGGACACAATTAATGAAAAAAAATATTTGGAAAAACTTTGGATTGAAAAAAAAGCACCATGGAAAATTTGAAATGAATTGTAGATCATGTAAATCCCATTTAAACAATATTTTCATAGATTTAGGAATGACACCTTTGGCAAATTCTTTTTTAACACATAATGAGATCAATCAACAAGAAACATTTTTCCCATTAAGAGTTTTTGTTTGTAGTAAATGTTTTCTTGTTCAACTTGAAGAATTTGAAAACCCAGATAAAATTTTTTCAAATTATATGTATTTTTCTTCATTTTCAGAAACTATGCTTTTACATGTCAAAGAATTTTCTAAAAATATAATTAAAAAATTGGAGTTAAAAAAAGATCATCAAATAATTGAAATTGCGAGTAATGATGGATATTTGTTACAATATTTTAAAAATGAAGGAATTCCAATTTTAGGCATAGAACCTGCTAAAAATATTGCTGAAATTGCAGAAAAAAAAGGGATTCATACCATAAATAAATTTTTGACTATAGAAACTGCAAAAGAATTAAAAAAATCAGGAATTAAAGCTGATTTGTTAATTGCATTTAATGTTCTACCCCATGTTCCAAATTTGAATGATTTTATTCAAGCCATGAAAGAATTACTCAAAGAAAATGGGGTGATTGTAATACAATTTTCAGATTATCTACCAAGTTTTATGAAACAGATTGAATTTGATACAATTTATCACGAACATTTTTCATATTTTTCATTAATAGCAGTACAAAAAATACTTGAAGAAAATGGATTAGTAATTTTTGATTTAGAGGAATTTGACATACATGGTGGATCATTAAGGATTTTTTTAAAACATAAAGAAAATCAAAATATTCCAATTTCTTTAAAGGTTCAAGAACAAATTAATAAAGAAATTCAATTAGGATTAAAAAATATTCATAGTTATTCAAATTTTTCAGAAGATGTTAAAAAATTGAAAAAGAATATTTTGAAATTTTTTATTAACACCGACAATGAAAATAAAAAAATTGTTTGTTATGGTGCTCCTGCAAAAGGAAATACTCTTTTAAATTATTGTGGTATTGGGCGAGATTTTATTGAATATACTGTTGATAAAAATCCCCATAAACAAAAATTGTTTCTCCCAGGTACTCATATTCCGATACTTAAACCTGAAAAAATTTTAGAAACAAAACCAGATTATGTAATTATTCTTCCTTGGAATTTTAAAGATGAAATAATGAAAGAAATGAAGGGTATTTTAGAGTGGGGAGGAAAATTTGTTACATTCATTCCAGAGGTTAAAATTTATTCATGATTTTTAAAAAAACAAAATTTGAAGGTGTGTACATTATTGAACCTAAAAAATTAGAAGATGAAAGAGGTTTTTTTGCAAGAACTTGGGACATGGATGATTTTGAAAAAAATGGATTAAATTCAAAAATTCTTCAATGTAGTATTTCACACACTAAAACAAAAGGAACTATTAGAGGACTACATTATCAAATATCACCTTTTGAAGAGACTAAAATAATTCGTTGTACAAGAGGAAAAATCTATGATGTAATAATTGATTTAAGAAAAGATTCTCCGACCTATAAAAAATGGGGATCATTTGATTTAAGCTCTGAAAATTACAATATGTTATATGTGCCAGAAGGTTTTGCACATGGTTTTCAATCATTAGAAGATAATATTGAGATGTTCTATCAAATGACGCAAATATTTCAATCTGAATATAATAAAGGAATTAGATGGGATGATCCAATATTCAATATATCATGGCCATTGGATGTTGCTATAATATCTAAGAAAGATAAAAACTGGGAATTGTTCAAACAGATTTAAGCATAATTTTCTAAATTGATAAAAATAGAATTATCAAATAAAAAAATAACAGATATAATTAATACATTTTTTCTTTAACAAAGTCTCTCCAATAATTCAATGTATCTTCAAGAATTTGTTCAATTTCAAATTTTGGAGACCAATTTGTTAAATCGCGAAACTTTGAGGAATCTCCAATTAATCTTGGAACAGATGTTGGTCTAGTATATTCATCTACTTGTTTTATTTCAATTTTTTTTACAGATGACATAGAAATTAATTTTTCAACTAATTCTTTGTACGTGTGAATTTTTTTTTCTTCATCAGATCCTATTAAATATAATTCTCCAGGAGTACATTTTTCCATGGCAATCCAATAAGCTTCAACAAGATCTTCAATATGTGTGAAATTTCTTTTATCCCCAGTAAAACCTGTTTCAATTATAGGTTCTTGAAGACCTTGTTCAATACGTGCAATTTGATATGCATACCAAGGTACACCAAAAACGTAATCTCTTCTAGGGCCTTCATGATTAAAAGATCTTAGACGAATTACATTTAATCCATAAGTAAGAAAATAAACTTGTGCAATTAGATCTTGAGCAACTTTTGTTACAGCATAAGGATTCACGGGTCGTAAAATAGAATTTTCAGTAATTGGAAGTTCATTTTCTAGAATTTCACCATATTCCTCTCCAGAACCAGGAATCAAAATTTTTGCATTTGTGTTATTTTCACGCATAGCTTCAAGAATATTTACAGTGCCCTTGTAATTAACATCCATATAATGTGAGGGGTGGTCCCATGAAGGACTAACAAAACTTTCAGCAGCTAAATGAAATATTTTATCAGGATTTGAAATAGTTAGAGCTTTTTTTACAGATATAGGATCAGTAATGTCACAATCAATCCATTTGATTTTATCAATCAAATGCCTCACATTTCTCAATCTAGATAGATTCCACCTTTTAAGACCATAAACTATAGAATCTTTTTTGAGTGCAAGATCCGCTAAATGAGATCCAGCAAAACCCGTTATTCCAGTAATCAAAATTCTTTCAGTCAATATTTCAAGTAAAAAATATGTTCAAAATAAATGATTCATATGCAAGTTTTAATGATTTTCATTAAAAAAAATTAATTTATTGAACACATAATTCGATTCATAATATTATGAATTAATTATTATTAAAATTTAAAATCATATTTGCCGCTTTAATTAGATCAGTTTTTTTATCAATTTTAATTGTTTTACAACCAACAGAATCACCTGCCTGTATATCAGAATTACTATCACCAATCATCCAACTAAATTTTGTATCAATATTTAACTCTGTAATTGCTTTCAATAGTAATCCAGGTTTTGGTTTTCTACAACTACAAAGTTCATCTGGTTTATGAGGGCAAATATATATGGCATCAATAATTGCATCATCTTTTTCGATTTTGTATTCAATTTTTTTGTGTATTTGATGTACTTTTTCATCAGTAGTCAAACCTCTATTAATCGCTGATTGATTTGTAACAATTATTACTAAAAAATTATGTTGGTTGAATTTTTTAATAGCATTTCCTACTAAAGGTAAAATTTCCAACTCATTAACAGATTTTACATGATCATTTCTTTTTTTGTTAATTACTCCATCACGATCAAGAAAAATTGCTTTTCTTTTTTTATTCATATTTGAATACAGGTTCACCTGAACTTCTAATTATAGATATTATACCATGACAAACCATAACATGTTGTGATTCAATACTTAACATATCTTGTGAAGGAATTTTTAGACAAATATCACAAAACTTATTCATTTTTCCTCCAGATTTTCCTGTAAATCCTAAACAAATTCCTCCATTTTTTTTTCCAAATTTTAAAGCTTTAAGAATATTTTTTGAATTTCCGCTTCCACTGAAACCTATAAGAATATCACCTTTAGAAAGGTGATTTTTAAGTTGTTCAATAAATATATCATCATAAGATGCATCATTTGACCAAGCTAAAATAACTGGGATATTATCTGTTAATGAAATAGCTTTGAATCGTTTTTCTTTTTTTGTAATGGCTGTTTTTAATAAATCAGAAACAAAATGAGATGCAGTAGAACCTGAACCACCATTTCCAAAAACAAAAATTTTTTTTCCTTTTTTTCGTGCCACTAAAAGTTGATTACAAATGTTAATTATTGTATGTGGATTTGATTTTAAAAATGTCATACAAGATTGTTGTTCATCTATAAATGATCTAATGAAGTTTTCTAGATTCATCTCTTTAGTGTGAAAAAGGTGGTATTAGAATTTTAAAATTACTAAGAATTTTTGTTCAAACTAGATAATGGATCTAAAACTTGAGGTCCATTATTGTAAAATTTAAAATTAACAGGTTTTAAGCCTATATTTGTCATTGTATTAATAAATGATTTTTGTTTTTCTGGTTCACAGTAAAATAACATATGACCACCACCACCAGCACCAGTTAATTTTCCTCCTGTTGCTCCATTTAACAAAGCTTTTTCATAAATTTTCTCAATTTTTGGGTTTGTTACATTATGTGCAAATTTTTTTTTTTCAATCCATCCTTTATTCAATAATTCACCAAATGTGGTTAAATTTGATTTTTTTAAAGAAGTGTGCATTTCATTTGCAAGATCTTTCACATTTGAAAGCGAATCAAGAATTGAATTATTTTTTTCGGTAATGCGATTTATTTGATTGGTTAAAATTTTGGTACTGTTCCTAGTATAGCCTAATGAAAATAATAATAAATTTTCTTCTAATTCATTAAGTGAATTTTTTTTCATTTTAATTGGAATAACTGTAATTTTATTTTTTGTAAATTTTAGAAAATTAAATCCTCCAAATGATGAAATATATTCATCTTGTTTTCCTATCGGCCAATGAAGAATTTTTCTTCCTATATGAAATGCGGTTTCAGCAATTTTTTGTTTACTCATTTTTTCTTTTTTTAAATAATTGATAATATTTACAAGATTGACTGCAAGTGAACTTGAAGCTCCTAAACCTGAACCAGCTATAACATCACTAAAAAGAATTACATTAAGTCCTTTCTTGAATTTAAAATATTTAATTACAGATGATGCAATTTCAGTTCCATCTTCAATAGATATTTTATTAAAAGCAGTAGGTTTGTAATGTTTTTGAAAATCTGGAGAAAAAGCTTGAAAAGAATCATCATTTCGAGAATGAATAACAGAATAAGTAAATTGGGATATAGCTGTAGATATTACATTTCCACCAAATTTTTCATAATATTCTGGCATATCGGTTCCTCCTCCTGCAAAACTAATTCTTACAGGACTAATTCCAACTAACATGGAAATTTTTACGAATAGAATATCTTAAGTATTTTGTGATTGTTTAAAAATAAATTTAATTCCTGAATTAAGATCACAAAATCTAAAATTTATAGATTTTTCCAAATAGCTAGAATTTAAACAAGTATGTTTTGGTCGTGGTGCAAGTTGTTTTTTTTCAAGTGACGTAACTGGAACTATAAATTCCTTATCTAAATTAAATATATCCGCAATTAAAGATGCAAATTCAAATCTATTTACACATGTTTTGCCTGTTGCATGAAAAAGTCCACAAACATTCATTTCTATAATTTTAAGAATTACTTTAGCTAAATCATCAACAAGTGTAGGAGTGTTATATTGATCAATATGAGGATCCGTGATTATTTTTTCGGGTAATGAGTCTAGAATCCAATTAGTAAATCGAGATTTTTTATGCCAACCATATATGACAGCAGTTCTTAAAATAACATTTTGATTTGAAGAATTCAAGATAATTTTTTCTGCATTTAATTTTGTCAACCCATAATAATTTACAGGAGCAGGTTTATCCGATTCAGAATAATTTATTTTAGAATAGCCATCAAATACGGCATCAGTGGAAAGATAGATTAATTTTGATTTTATTTTTGAACAAATATTTGCAATATCTTTTGTTACATCAACATGTAATTCATTAGCTAAATCATGATTTGTTTCACATAAATCTACACTAGAATGTGCTGCAGTATGAACAATAAAATTTGGTTCTATTGTTTGAATTAGATCCAATATTTCATTTTTATTTTTTAATAAATCTATATGAAATGATTTAAGATTTTGATTTTTTGGTTTATTTTTATTATAAGTAAGAATAGTTTCATAATCATCCATTGAATAATTTACAAGAGTACTACCAACTAGTCCACTACCACCTATAATGAGTAATTTTTTTTTCAAAATTAAAACAACAATATTTGATAAATTCAATTATAAAGATGAATCGTATCTTTTGAACACATTTTTTATGAGATGGTAAATGGAATGAATTATGAAGCTGTTTATTTTAAATTTTAATTAAGTATGAATGAAAAATCTCCAAAAATCAGTATAGGGTTACCAGTATATAATAGTGAAAAATTTATGCGTAAAAGAATTAACAATTTATTAGAGCAGACTTTTTCAGATTTTGAATTAATTATTTCAGATAATTGTTCATCAGATTCAACATTTGATATTTGTAAAGAATTTGCTGAAAAAGATTCAAGGATTCATTGTATTAGTCAAAAATGCAATATGGGTGCAGTATGGAACTTCAATTTTGTATTAAATGAAGCAAAAGGCAAATATTTTGTTTGGGTAGCAGCTGATGATTTGTTATTACCAACATTTTTAGAGAAAAATATCAATATTTTAGATTCAAAGAAAAATGTTGTTTGTAGTTCAAGTAAAATTATGATGTTTGGGGATTTTTCAAACTATTTAAAAATAAATTATAATGATTCATTTTTTAAGAAAATTGAAAAAAATATAAAAAAACGTTTTTCATATATGAATTCGTTTTCAGCATCAGGAGATTATGAATTAAAAATATCTCAATTTTTTAAAAATTGTCGACATAATCAAATTTTTTATGGTGTTTATAGAAAAAATATTTTAAAAAAATGTATTATTAATGATACATTCATAGGTTTTGATACTGCATATAGTTTGAATATTTTAAAACATGGTGATCTATATGTAATCAATGATACATTGATGCAAGTTTTTGACGGAGGTGAATCAAGAAGAGGTGACATGATTAATATTTCAAAAAGTACCAACAATAGATGGTATGGAATGATTTTTCCATATTTACCATTTACTATGTGGTGTAAGAGACATTTAGGTATGAGACTATTTTTAAAAAATAATATTTTTTTTATTAAATTAAATATATTAGGCTTATTTTCTCTTTTAATTACAATTTTTAGAAGATTAAGAAATTCAAAAAAAATGGATTCAAATAATGAACTTTAAAAAATTTATTAAAAAAATTTCTAATTTTAAAGATTTTACATCTTTAGGGGTTGCTACCATTTCAACTAATGTAATAGGTGGAATTTTTTGGCTATATATGGCATCATTGTTAGGTACTGAACAATATGGAGAAATAAGTTATTTTATTTCAATTGCAATTATGGCATCAACAATTTCACTTGTTGGGATGACAAATACAATTATTGTTTATGGTGCAAAAGGTCTTAAACTTCAATCAACAGTATTTGCTACAGGTTTAATATCATCTAGCATTGGTGCAATAATTCTATTTTTTATTTTTGAAAATAATTTAGGAACGAGTTTTTATGTAATTGGGTATGTTATTTTTACATTAATTTCATCTGATCTAATTGGAAGAAAAAATTATTTAGAATATTCTAAAGTAATATTTATTCAAAAAATTATGTTAGTGATTTTATCAATTTTATTTTATCATTTAATTGGACTACAAGGAGTAATTTTAGGAATAGCAATCTCATTTATTCCATTTGTTTATATAATAATAAAATCCTTTAAAGAAATCAAAATCGATTTTATAATTCTGAAAGAAAAATACAAATTCATTATCAATAGTTTTTTTTTAGATTTATCAAATGCATCTAGTGGTTCATTGGATAAAATTGTCATAGCACCAATTTTGGGTTTTGTATTACTAGGTAATTATCAATTAGGTTTACAATTCATGGCAATTTTAACTATAATTCCAGGGATTTTTTATCAGTATATTTTGCCAAAAGATTCAAGTGGAGACTCAACAAAAATGATGAAAAAAATAATGATATTGATTTCTGTTGTGATCACTGTTCTAAGTATCATTTTATCACCAATCATAATTCCATTATTATTTTCAGAATTTACTGAAACTGTAAAAATTATTCAAATTATGAGTGTATCAATTATATCTTCAACTATCATTTCTGCATATGTTTCAAAATTCTTAGGATTAACAAAAAGTAAAATTGTATTAATTGGTACGATTATTGGATTAGCAAGTTTAATACCATTATTGATACTTTTGACTACTATTTTAGGAGTAAATGGAGCTGCTTTTGCGGTTGTTATAGCATCAATTATTCATATGTCATTTTTCATTTTGATTGATAATATTAAGAAAAAGAATCAATAGTTAAATCTAAGAGTTTATTGAAAAGTACTTACAAAAATTCTTCTAATCCACATTAAAGATAAATAAGAAATTCTAAATTCTAAAACATGAATATCTTAGTTTGTGGTGGTGCAGGATTTATTGGAAGTACATTCATTAGAAATCACCTAAAAAATAATTTGGATTCTAAAATCCTCAATCTTGATATTTTAACAATTGGTTCAAATCTTAAAAATTTAAAAAAGATAGAAAATAAATCAAATTATAAATTCATTAAAGAAGATATTAAAAATGAAAATGAAATTAGTAATTTAGTAAAAAATGTTGATTTAGTAATAAATTTTGCAGCAGAATCACATGTTGATAGAAGTATCAAAAATCCTAAACCTTTTGTAGATACAAACATTATTGGTACATATTCAATACTAGAAGCGATAAGAAAATATGATAAACAATTCATTCATGTTTCAACTGATGAAATTTATGGCGATGCGCAAGGGAAATCCTCATTTAGTGAAGATTCACAAATAAATCCATCTAATCCTTATGCAGCTACTAAAGCTGCAGCAGATCATTTGGTGGCATCATACTACAAAACATATGGAATAAACTGTATTACTACAAGATGTACCAATAATTTTGGACCATATCAATTCCCTGAAAAATTGATCCCAAAAACTATTATTCGTTCAATAAAAAATCTTAAAGTACCATTATATGGTGATGGAATGCAGATTCGGAGTTGGATTTATGTCGATGATCACACGAATGCAATTGAATCATTAATCTTAAAAGGAAAATCAGGACAAGTGTACAATATTACAGCATATGAAGAAATCACAAACAAGAAAATAATAGAAAAAATATTAAATTTTATTGGAAAATCAAATGAAACAATAGAATTTGTTGAAGATAGACCAGGTCATGACAAAAGATATTCTATTGATTGTTCAAAAATTGAAAATCAAATACAATGGAAACCACAATATGAATTTGATGATGTTTTAAAACAAACTATTCTATGGTATCAACAAAACGAATCATGGTGGGAACCATTAATTAATGAAAATATTTTACATCCACAACCTTGGACCATATCGTGGAAATAATTCTAAAAAATATTTTTACTGAAAAATATAAAAATTAAATTTTAATTTTCATTCATCTATATAATTTTGAGAATTATAAATAAATAATAAAAAGATTTAGTGTTAAATTTTTCTGTTTCAGAAATGATCGATTTTATATTAGTATGAAATATCAAAATAAGAATTGAAAGGAATAATACTTCATGGAGGTCATGGTACAAGGTTAAGGCCATTAACGCATACAGGGCCAAAACAGTTACTCCCTATTGCAAATAAACCAATGTCTCAATATGCTCTTGAAGATCTTAAAACTGTAGGGATAATAGAAATTGGAATTATTATTGGTGATGTATATCCAGAAAAAGTTAAAGAATACTATGGTGATGGTTCTAAATTTGGAGTAAAAATCACTTACATTTACCAAGATTCACCAAAGGGAATAGCTCATGCAATTAAACTATGTAAGGACTTTATTGGAAATGACAAATTTATAGTATATTTAGGAGATAATGTACTAAGAAAAGATCTTACAGATTATACAAAAAAATTTAAATCATCAAATTCTGATGCAATGATCTTATTATGTAAAGTCGATGATCCACAAAGATTTGGAATTGCAGAATTTGACAAGAACAATAATGGAAAGATAAAAAATATTATAGAAAAGCCAAAAAATCCATCATCAAATCTTGCAGTAATTGGAATCTATTTTTTATCACCAAAAATTTTTGATGTTATTGATAATCTAAAACCATCTTGGAGAGATGAACTTGAAATAACAGATGCATTAGACATGTTGATGAATCAGGGAAACAAGATTGAATATGATATAGTTACTGGTTGGTGGAAAGATACTGGAACACCAGAAGACATTATCCATGCAAATAGATTAATTTTAGATTCAATTGGAACTAAAAATCAATTTCTTATAGATCCAGATGTAGAAATCAAGGACAATATTGTCATAGGTAAGGGGACAACAATTTCCAGAGATTCTTTTGTTGAAGGTCCTATAATTATTGGAAGAAACTGCAAGATTGGACCATCAGTTCGTATTGGACCATACGTATCAATTGGAGATAACTGCAAACTACAAAGATGTGAAATCAAAGATTCAATCATCATGGCAGATTGTACTATAAATTCTAAAATAGACTTTACATGTAGTATAATTGCACATGGTTCTGAAATTAAAAATACAAAAGAATCAAAAAAATGTCAATTTTTACTTGGTGAACGTTCACACATAAGACTCTAAAATATTTGAATAATAATTTGGTTTTAAATTTTATAATATTTTTTAAAAGAATAATAATTAGAAAACTGCTTGGTGAATATGAAAGATGGGGAAAATGAACCAATCATAACAATTGGATTACCAGCATACAATGGAGAAAAAACAATTAAAAGAACTATAGATTCAATACTATCTCAAACAGTTTCCAATTTTAAATTAATTATTTCTGATGATGGTTCTATTGACTCTACACCAAAAATTTGTCGTGAATATGAACAAAAAGATGACAGAGTAAAATACATACAAAAAGAAAAAAATGAAGGTTGGATTTGGAATTGGATTTTTTTAGCAGAAAAAGCTTATACAAAATATTTTGTATGGATTTCTCAAGATGATTATTGGGAATCAAAATTTATTGAAAAAAATATAGATGTGCTTGAAAAGAATTTGGAAATCGTTTGTAGTATTAGTGACATACAATTAATTGGTCCAAATATTAAAAATTATTTTTCAGATCAAGAAAAAATAAATTCAAATTATTCCCAAAGAAAACTCAAGATTGTTCGTCAAGTTAAGGGAACATATGAGGAAAAAATTAAAAATGTGCTTGAGTTTAATTGGATTATTAATTTATATTCAATTTTTAGAACCGAAAAATTAAAAGCTAGTTTAGTACATGATGTTTTTGTCAGTTGGGATTATGCATTAATTTTAAACATAATAAAATTTGGTGATCTGCATGTATTAGATGAAGTATTAGCATATAGAGATACAGAAGGAGTGACATCCATGAAATCTATGATTGATTCTATAAAAACACAAAAATTAGGATTTTTTAAAACATATTTCCCATATATGACGTATACAATATGGTGTTTAAAAAATTTAGGAGTGAGAAATTTTATCAAAAATATTTCCATTTTTAAATATTTAATTATTCATTCACAGAAAAAGATCATGCGGGAATTTTTAAATCAAGATTCAAAGTGAGATTATAAATCATTCAGTTTTATTATTGAAAGAATGTAAAGTTTCTTTGATATATTCTATCATAGTTTCATTAATTGTAGGAGAGCATCCAACAAAAAATACTCTATCTAGAACTTCTGTAGCAATTGGGTAATTACGATAGTCGTCTAAATATTGATAAGCAGGATGTAAAAGTATATTTCCTGCAAAATAATTTCTAGTTTGAATCTTATTCTGTTCTAAGAAAGCTACAAGAGACTGCTTTTGTTCTTTATCAGAACATATGATTGGTACACCAAACCAGCTAGGATCTGCATCATTTCTTTTCTTAATAACACGTATGCCATCAATTTCTTCAAAATATTTTTCTATTTTATTTTTAATTTCCTTTCTTTTTCTATCAATTTCATCAAATTTTTTGAGTTGAATTGAACCTACTGCACCTTGTAAATCATTAGGTTTAAGATTATATCCCATATTAGAAAAAACATATTTGTGATCAACAATTTCATCGTATCCATCAAGCCACTTATCAAATCTTTTACCACAAGTTCCACATGACAAAAGATTTTGGGCACCTACACAATAACAATCTCTACCCCACCAGGCAAAACTTCTAGCTATATCAATAATTTCTTTATTATCTGAAGAAACCATACCACCTTCAATAGTACAAATATGATGTGCAGGG
>Ga0114932_10004564_pt1 | contig 12866 bp, 15 predicted proteins | sample 2SBtaG_2_FD_87286 | JGI IMG/M metagenome (GOLD analysis project Ga0114932, IMG submission 87286) | Deep subsurface microbial communities from Kolumbo volcano to uncover new lineages of life (NeLLi) - 2SBTROV12_ACTIVE470 metaG | ecosystem: Environmental > Aquatic > Marine > Volcanic ...
ACTACGTATTCCACCTTGCAGCGGAGGCTAGAATACAGCCAGCAATCGAAAACCCCACGTTGGCGGTTAGAACAAATGTGGCGGGAACCTGTAATGTCTTGCAGGCATCTAGAGAGCATGGCGTGAAGAGGGTTATGTACTCTTCAACTTCATCAGCCTACGGGTTAGTCAACGAACCTCCCTTGCTGGAGACAATGCCGAGGGACTGTCTAAACCCGTATTCGGTCTCTAAGTGCTCAGGAGAAGATTTATGTAGAATGTATTGGGATCTTTTCGGGCTGGAGACTATTATATTTAGGTACTTTAATGTGTATGGAGAAAGGCAGCCCACTAAAGGACAGTACGCTCCGGTTATCGGGATCTTTCAACGCCAAATATCTGAGGGGAGGCCCATGACAGTGGTTGGTGATGGGTTACAAACTAGAGATTATGTGCATGTGTCTGACGTTGTTAATGCAAACATTTTAGCCTCACAGGCAAACAGCCCGGACGCCATTGGGCAGGTGTTCAATATCGGAACTGGATCTAGCCACAGCGTGATTGACTTGGCCGATATGATGGGGGGAGCTAATGCACAGGTTGTTCATCTAGAGCAAAGACCCGGAGAAGCAAGGCACACGGCGGCAAATATTTGTAAAGCACAGCGTATACTAGGGTGGCACCCTGAGATAAGATTGGAGGACTGGCTAACATGAGATTCCTTATTCAATTCCCGACATTGAGGAGGCCAGAGAAATTTCTCAGTGCGTTAAACAAATATGTAAACAAGGCTAGCGGGCATTGGTATGACAATAAGCGTAGTCCTGTCGAGCTGTTCTTTAATATCAACTGTGACTTTGATGACGCAAGTATGAACAATGCGTTTATGAAGCATAGGATTAAAGATACCTTCTTGAATAATGTGCATGCTAACTACCAAATACACTATGACAGAAACACTGAAAAAATTAGTGCTATCAACGCACATATAGACCCGGAGTCCTTTGATATAGTTGTTTGCGCATCAGACGATATGATCCCACAGGTAAACAACTGGGATTTTGACATAGTTGATGCCATGCAAGAACATTTCCCAAGCCTAGACGGCTGCGTACACTTTAATGATGGTCATACAGATGGTAAGTTGATCACCTTCTCCATTTTGGGTAGAGAGCTTTATAAGCACTTCGGATATATCTATCATCCAGACTATAAAAGTCTGTATTGTGACAATGAATTTACACAAGAAGTGACTAGGATGGATAAGGTGCAGTATATTGATAAAATAATCGTAAGACACGAGCACTACGGAGAACAGGGGAGCGAGAATTCTGGGGATTTTGACTATGCCGCTCAAAAAACCCTGCATTATTCAGGAAGAGACGGGCAGGTGTTTGAGTTGCGACAAAGTAAGGGATTCCCCAAAGAAAGAATCACGCTAGACTAATAGGGCGATAAAATGATCCATCTATGTGCTGTATCAGACTACAATTTTTTAGCCAAAGGTCTGGCGCTATACCAGTCTCTGCAAAAGACAAGCAAGCAATTTGTTCTGCATTATTTATGCTTCGATAAAGAGTCTTTTGAGAAACTTAAGGAGCACGAGTGTGGTTCGCTCAGAGTCTACAGCGACGAGATGTTTAATGACCCACAATTAGCAAAACTAAAAGAAGAAGACCGTAAATACTACTCTTACACCTTGGCCTCCTATTTTACAAACTACTTGTTAAACCACAACAAGTGTGACATTACATATATAGATAGTGACGTTTATTTTCATGACGACGTGTCTTGTGTCTTGCAAGAGATAGGCTCAAAGGAAGTGGGAATCTTCAGACACCGGCAGTACCCAATGAACATACCGAACGGGAACGGATGGTTTAACGTGGGTGTGGTTCACTTCAAACATACCCCAGTAGGCAAGCACGTTTTGGGGTGGTGGTCGGATGCAGTTCTACACAGAAAGCACTCAGAGCTAGCTACGTGTGGGGATCAAAGATACCTAGATGCATTTCTGGAAGTACCGCCAGAACGACTGTTTATAGACGGAGACGTTGGTCATGGAGCACCGTGGCAGTGGTTCTTGTATAATTTTGACTCCTATGCTGAAGATGGATACATTACGTGGGGCGATGTAAAACAGAAATTAATTTTTAGTCACTTCTCTCAGTTTGAATATAGTCTGGACGGTGACTCATACGTTCCCTCTACCATGCACCATATATATACCCCAATGCAAATGTACACTGAGAATGTGGGCCTCAAGAAAATATACGACGACTATTTTCAAGTGATAAAGTCTGTTTCCAAAAGTTATGGATTGCATAAAAGGAAGAGCTTATGATTTTTGTAGTGACGGGTGGTCATGGGTTTATTGGAAGCCACTTCGTGGAGCAAGTGCTTCAGGATGGCCACCACGTAATAGATATAGACAAGATGACCTATGCCGCCAATAAAAAGCTGCCTTGGGATGATGACCCAAACTATCGCCATATAGAAGAAGATATCTGCGACATTACTCATATCCCTGTGTGTGACGTAATTGTCAACTTTGCCGCTGAATCCCACGTAGACAACTCAATAGAATCCCCCAAGCAATTCCTAAGATCAAATGTAGACGGAGTATTTAACATCCTTAGCCTGCTAAGAGCTAAGGTTTATCAAAAGCCGCTGCTTGTTCATATAAGCACAGACGAAGTTTATGGAGACGTGAACGAGGGAGAGAAGACGGAAGAGAGCATATTAAATCCTAGTAACCCATACTCGGCAACCAAGGCCGCTGCGGAAATGCTCATCTTTGCCTATGCACGCACTTTTGATATCAACTATCAAATAGTAAGGAGCACGAACAACTATGGGGGTCGGCAATACCCAGAAAAATTAATCCCCAGAATTATACATTGCCTTGACACCAACCAGAAAATACCACTCCACGGAGACGGGTCATATGTTAGGGATTGGTTGTATGTTAAAGACAACGCCAACGCGATATACAAAGTTTGCCAAGCCGACAGTGTCAACGAAATATGGAATGTTTCTACTTACAACTATATGCGAAACATAGAGGTTGTGGAACAAATATGCCAATGGCACAACATTGAGAACTACCAAGACCACATAGAGTTTATAGAAAACAGAATGGGCCAAGATTACAGGTACTCCATCTCCTCTGCTAAAATTAGATCACGCTTAGGATGGACCCCTGAACAAACATCACTGTTCAAATTTTGTTGAGGTTGACATGAAAATTGCATTTGGTATGATAGTATTTGAGGGAGATTATGTCCTCAAGGAGTGCCTAAAGCAGGTGTATCCTTTTGCAGAGCAAATACTCATTGCGGAGGGACCAGTAGAATTTTGGCAACGACAAGGCAGGACAACCTCCACAGATGACACCAATAAAATTCTGAATGAATTCCCAGATCCTGAGAATAAAATCAGGATTACTCATGGTCAGTTCTCAGAGAAGGATGAGCAGTGTAAGGCTTACATGTCATACATTGATGACGACATAGACTATATATGGAATCTAGACTCAGATGAAATCTACAGAACACAAGACCTTGAAAAAATTATTGCCCTACTAGAAACCAAAAGACCCACCAGTGTTGGTGTTAGAAGCTGCTCGTTTTACGGTGGGCTAGAGCACTACCTAACCGGTTTTGAGTTGGCCACCGATAACTTTCTGAGAATATTCAGACACGAAAAGGGGTCTACTTGGCTAACGCATAGACCTCCCACGATTCAATATCCCCCAGAAAGCACAATAGTAAGAAAGCATATAGATAGCGACACCCTCTACAGCCTTCTTGGCGTTCAGATGTATCATTATTCATATGTATTTCCAGATCAAGTTTACAAGAAGGTGTCTTACTATAAAGATAGTGTGTCTAAACAAAACTGCATTGATAATTATTTCAATAACATATATCTCCCTTGGGTAATAGGCAATAATAATGACCGTCTAGCGATAGAGAACAAATACTGGGGCGTGCATGAGTTTAAACCACATATTCGAGGAGAATGTAAAACTGAGCCGTTTCTAGGGAAGCACCCCGAGAGTATTTTAGATAACGTGGCACGCCTAAACAACAAAATCAATTCACAGCTCGCAAAGTATACAGGAGCAGCCAATGAGTAAACCAATTCCTGCTGTTGATGGAAACGCTTTAATCGGAAATAAAATTGTTTCTGGTGACCCATTTATAGCCACAAAAATCGGCGCCGTAGAAAGAACGGTCATCTTAGAGAACATGATCACAGGGCATTACTCTGATCGGGTGAGATTTCATGCCTCCAACAACGCTGGCATTACACCAAGTGACGATGACACGTTAAATTTCTTCTGTCGTGAGTATACAAAGTCCCTATCGGACGCAGACTATGTTGGGTCAATGGAAAGTGCTGAGGAACTAGCTATCATTCAGCGCCACGCCGCGAGCGCCACGTTCTCAGAGCTTAGGTTCTTGGAGCCGTTTTATTTCGACGATCCTTGGAGTGGACAATTGGAAGGCAAGAATGTGCTAGTAGTACACCCATTTGAGGATAGCCTCACCAAACAATACGCCCAACGAGAAGTACTTTTTGCCGACCCCAAAGTACTGCCTGAGTTCAATTTGCTAACTATTAAAGCAGAACAAACTAATGGCGGCGGGATGGCCGGTAAAAGTATGACTTTTGTAGACGCCCTTGGTATCATGATAGACAAAATGGACAACATAGACTACGATATCGCCCTGCTTGGCTGCGGTGCATATGGCCTCATTTTAGCAGGCCACGCAAAAACAAACGGCAAGCAGGCCATTCATATCGGCGGCGGTTTGCAAATATTGTTTGGGATTAAGGGGCAACGGTGGGATGTTCACCCAGAGATTAGTGCCATGTTTAACGAGCATTGGTGCAGGCCGCTGCTAGAGGAAAGAACGACTCACTATGAAATGATTGAAGGCGGAACCTATTGGTAGGAGGGGCAGAAATGATTCCAGTAGTTTTAATTCACAAGGGCTACCAAGACTATCTTGGGTGTAGTATTTTACAAGCCTGCCGTAATAATGACGTATATTTATTGGGTGACACCAACCCAGTGATAGCTAACCATAACTTCCGCTTTGTAGACTTGCAAGAGCTGTTGGGCGGTCTTGATGAGTTTAGCCAACTTTATACACATCTTAACACCACGCCTTATGGATACGAACTTTTCTGTTACCAGAGGTGGTTTGTCCTAAAAAACTTTATGGAGTCAGAGGGGCTGGATGTAATATTTTATATCGATTCTGACGTGTTGTTATGGCCAAATGTGACTCAGGAGTGGGAAAAATTTAACCAATATGATATGACCCTACTGCACAGAACTGCGGCGGTATCCTCGTTTGTAACATACCGTGGCTTGACTAATTTCTGCAACATGTTGACAGACATCTACTCAAAGAAAGAAGAGTACCATTTTAATAAGATAGCTTCGCACTTTGCTGTGCGACAAAATTTTGGGCTGTCTGGAGGCGTGTGTGACATGACCCTATTAGAGTATTTTCATTACCATGCAGAATTCGGGGGAGGGCCGGGTAGGGTCGGAGAAATGATGACTATTATTGATGGTTCAACCTATGACCACAACATAAACGCACAAGACCAAGGGTTTGAATTTGAGAATGGAATCAAGAAACTAAAGCTTATAAGTGGCGATATCTTTGTCTATAATGAAACTTTAAAAGAAGATATCAAGTTTAATTCGGTCCACTTCCAAGGTGGGGCCAAGAATATGATGAGGAGCGTATATGAAGAATGCTTGGAAAAATAAAAATGTATTCGTCAAGCAGCTACAATTCAACCTGCAAGAACTACGTGAAATCAAAAAGGGGCAATTTAACTATCCCGCACACTGGTACTTGTTTTTGAGCATAATGCATCAATTCAACCCTCGCAGCGTCTTAGATGTAGGTTGTGGAGTGGGCGCTTACTATAAATTATGTGAACGGCATCTGCCGAACACAAAATATACAGGAGTTGACTATTCAGCAGACGCTATAGAAATAGCTAAGAATACTTGGCCATGCGGGGACTTTGCGGTAAAGGATATGTGGGGACTCACCGAAGAAGATGTCAGCTCATACGATGTGATCTTTGTTGGGGCGTTATTAGATGTTATGCCAGATGCAGACGCGGCACTAGACTTTTTACTTAACCTTTACGCCAATAATGTTTTCATTAGTAGAATAAGATTGACAAATGAGCCAAGCCATTATAATACATATATCGCGTATGAAGAAATAGAGACCTGTGATTATTACCACAATAATGAAAATTTTAAACGGCTGATAGAAAGTAGCGGCTATGAAGTAGTGGCGGCTGCCGGAGATGACTACGGGACTGGATTTGCAGCTCATTACTATTTGACAAAGGGTAAACCATGAAGTGGACAGACACAGACCTAATTTCCCACTTAGGAGAGTTCAAAGAGCTGTATTCTAGGCGGCCCATCTTAGACAATAGCGGCGGAATGAAATCTCCACACATGTTTCCAGCTTGGTATATTATCAAGCAATTGAAACCCAAGGTTCTCATTGAGAGCGGCGTATGGAAAGGTTTGGGCACATGGTTCTTTGAACATGCCAGCCCTGACACGAAGATTGTGTCTATCGACCCAGCACCTGAATTTCGAGTATACACTAGCCCTAACGCACAATATCAACAAGAGGATTTCTTGGACACAGACTGGTCGGACCTTCCCAAGGACGACACATTAGTGTTTTTTGATGACCACCAAAACTGTATGCCGCGACTCAAGAAATGTTTAGAACTGGGACTGAAGAGGGTCATAATCGAAGACAATTACCCACCAAGTCAAGGGGATTGCTACACTCCCAAAAAAGTACTGAGCAATCAAAATTATATCATCGATTCCAACGGCCAAAGAACCATTTTGCAAAAAAATGATGCCGATTTGGAGTTCTTCAAAGAGCACGTCTCAGTTTATCAAGAAATGCCACCTATCTTTGCTTCGCCAGTAACCAGATGGGGCGACGAATGGAGCCAAGAGCAATATCCCACCCCCAAGGCATTGGTGCTAGAGTTGTGTTCATTACAGTATCAAGAGTTTTTTATGGAACGATTAGACTATACTTGGATTTGTTATTTGGAGTTAAACTAATGCTTGAAGGCTCACAAGCTTATACGGGTGTCTATTTGAAGGGAGAGTAATGAATGTTATCTGCGCCCGTTTGCTCAGGATATTCTGGCTGCAAAATAACTATATCTAACGGAAGGGTGATTAAATCAACCAATGGTTCGTACCCAATAGGAAGACTTGTAAAGCAGGCTAATAAGCAAAAGAAATTTGCGGCCATGAAATACGATGGTGTGTTGATACCAGAGGTGTTGTCTTGTGAGTCGGATAGTAAGGATTGCCACATAACAATGGAATATTTTTCCTGCTTGAATGTAATCGAGTATTTGAACAGGGCGAGCAAGGGGGATCTTGACAAAATCTCAAAGACGGTGTGCTCTTTTGTTGAATCAAATATAAATTCGAGCGAGATGGTTGAGCTTGATAAAGGCGTAATAGTGGATAAATTTGAATCCGTGATAAATAAGATCCCAGCGGCGTCTAGCGTTAGAGTCCCTTTTGAAGAAATCCTCAACAAACATTTACAGGAAAAGATAAAGATTCCAATCGGACCCTGCCACGGAGACCTGACCTTTTCAAACATTCTGTTCAGTACGAATTCCAACGATATCGTACTGATAGATTTTTTAGACAGCTTTTTAGAAAGCCCCATAATGGACATAGTAAAACTCAGACAAGACACCAGACATGGGTGGTCTGCGTTTATATATGAGAGAGACTTTGATAGAGTCAAAATAGACCTGTCGCTAGAATACCTCGACAGAAAGATAGTAAAGCAATTTAAAGATTACAATTTTTACAGTTACTACGACCTGTTTGAGTTTGTCAATCTCCTTAGAATATTTCCGTATGCCACGGGTAAAAAAACTAGAGACTTTTTAATGAGGAAAATATGCTCAACTTAATGATACCCGCTTGCGGGCAATCAACTAGATTTCCAAATTTGAGACCAAAGTGGCTGCTTACGCATCCTTCGGGCAACTCCATGTTGCAGGAGTCTATTGCTGGCCTTGACTTAACCGACGTGGACAGAATTATCGCAGTTGTTTTGAAACAACACGTAGACAAGTACCAATTTATAGAAGGTATAACGCACAGTATCAACGATGATAGGTTTGAGTTCGTGGTTCTCGACGAGTCAACGGACAACCAGCCTGAGACAATCGCCAAGGCCATCAAGAAGGCGGGGGTGGAGGGGACGATTTGCTGCAAAGACTCCGATAACTTCTTTAAGGCAGACATTTCTTCTTACGTTGAACCTAACAACTTCGTGGGTGCAATAGACTTAAGAAGTGTAGGTCACATCAACGCCGGAAACAAAAGCTATGTGATAACGGACAATAAAAACAACATAGTAAATATCGCAGAAAAAGATGTAATCAGCAATTTGTTTTGCTGTGGGTTATACGGATTTGAGAGTGCTCAGAAATATTTGAAGTACTACGACTTAATAAAAGACAGGAGAAACATCTACGTTTCACATGTGATACACTCAATGTTGCTAGGTGGAGAGAATTTCAAGCTAGAAAGGGCGTGCGACTTCTCTGACTGGGGAACTCTGGATGACTGGAACAAGTTCAGGGGTCAATACAAAACGCTCTTTGTTGATATAGATGGGGTTATAGTTGGCTCATCTTGTAGCTACATGTACCCTTTCTTGGGGGAAACAAGCGGCCTGCCAGAAAATATTAATGTTTTAAACAAGCTGTATGACACGGGAAGGGCGACGATTATTTTAACAACGTCTCGACCCGAGAAATACAAGCAGGTAACAGAGGAGCAGTTACAAAAAGAGGGCCTGAAGTACCACAAATTAGTAATGGGGTTACCGCATGCGAAAAGAGTTATTGTAAACGATTTTGCGGCCTCAAATCCATACCCGTCCTGTGAAGCGATAAACCTGCCTAGAAACGCCGACCACCTAAAGGAGTTCGTCGATGGATAAAGTTTTAGATGATATGAGAAATTTATTCTTGTTGAACGTTAGCCACAGCCCAGAGTGTGTTTTGGATCAAATACAAAATATTAAGAAATTTGTGTCTGATGAAGAATACATTGTTATCCATATATCGGGATCAACTAAAGAACAGTTTTTAAAAGAGTCTGAAGAGAAGGAAATAGATTTCTTTTCTATGGAACATGAAAACGTAATTGTAAACCCAAGCAGCGTGATGACCGAACGGGGGGTTCTGCTGACAGAAGCGTTTATCTCTAGCTTTGACTTCGCAAAAGAGAAATTTGAGTTCGACAAGGTCGTTCTAAACTCAAGCAACCAATTATACATAAGAAGAGGCTTAAAGAAACATCTAGCCAAACATGACGCCGGTGTACATAGAGTGATTTCAAGCGGCGAAGGTGGCATGTATAGCTATCAGAGTTGGGCTAGAGACATGGGTAGTGCCGAGCATCAATTTTTAAGAGATGTATTTCAAGAGCCAAGGCGCTTTTATTGGTCATTCCACGAGGGGAGTTTTTTTACAAAGCAAGATTTTGAACTCATATCGAGGCTGTTCAAGCAGCATTTCCCCGAGAGCCTAGTCAGCAGCGAGGAGCAGACCTTGTTTAGTTTGTACAATAACATATTTACTGACTCCAATGCCTCACAGACCACGGTGTGGATGAATATATATTGCGATATACCAGAAATAGATGCTATTGATTTAATTAGAAACAGGAGATATAAAGAGCTAGAGAGCGCTGTCGGGACGGCGTTTGGCCACCCACGAGAGGCGATGGCTTGCGGGGACCACATTTTTGGGATCAAAAGGGTAGAAAGAGACATCAATGACAAAACCAGAAAGTATATACAAACACTGGATTAAAACATGGTTGAACTATTCAATATACCACAGCTTAAAATAGATACAGCGAATTTTACACACCTCCTACACGACGAGGTAGTATGCGAGCTAGAAGAGAATTTTGCCGAGTACGTTGGGGCCAAATATGCATGCACTGCCAACAGTGCGTCCAGCCTTTTGTTCTTATCGCTACTCAAGTACAAAGAGATTATAGACATACCTAGCACCATGCCCATAGTTGTGCCAAACGCTATAGTAACGTCTGGGAATAAAGTTAGATTTTATAACGATACGGATTGGGTTGGACACTGCTACCATCTTCACGACAATATTTTTGATTCAGCACAAGAGGTAAGGAGAAACCAATATCAAGATCTAAAGAACGACGACGCCGTGGTGATATTTAGTTTTTACCCAACCAAGCCTGTTAGTGGGTGCGACGGGGGAATTGTGGTATCTAACAACAAAAGCTTAATAGAATATTATAAAACCATGACAATGAATGGCACCAGCTTTGCAATGGACAATTGGGACCGAAAACACACGGTCGCGGGATACAAGATGCACTGCAACTCTATACAGGCATTTGTTGCTAACGAGAATCTAAAAAAAATAGACCAGAAAAATGACATTTTAGACGAAATAAGTTGTGCCTATAATAGGACTTTAGGCTATAATAATAAAAGTAGGCATCTATACAGAATCAGAGTCAGAAACAATAAAGAGTGCATACAGTACATGAAAAGTAACGGAATTCAGTGTGGGGTGCATTACGCACATTGTCACGGTAAACCGGCATTTGCAGAGGCCGAGGTTCGTCAACCTAGCCAAAGCATGCTGAGTTCCGAAAAGGAATCGCATTCAACGGTTAGTTTGCCATTCCATGAAAACCTTACAAAATTAGAAATCGAAAGGGTTGCAAAATATGCGTTGGACTCAGGACTACTTGACAGAGGTTCACAGTAGCGAACGTGGATCGCTGACTGTCATGGAAAAAAATATACCCTTTGTGGCTAAAAGGATATTTTATGTCAAAAATGTCCCCAAGGGGTCTCGCAGAGGAGAGCACGCTCATTACAAAAACAGGCAGGTTCTCATATGCGTAAAAGGTAGCATACTAGTAGAACTAGATTATGGAAATCGGGTAGAACAAGTGACCCTGAAGGAAGACGATGGCGTCCTTGTCGAAAACATGGTGTGGGACTCACAGATATACCAAACCGGCGAAGACATATTAATGTCGCTTTGCTCTACTGAGCACGACCCTGAAGACTACATTACAGATTACGGTGTTTTTCTAAAAACTTTAACCCCATAGAGGAGTATTTACAATGAAAGACCTTAAAGAAATCGTTAACGTATACACAACAGTGCGATCAGGTTTAGGTCGGCCCAAGGCCGCCTACATTTGCGGGAGTAACCTTCATACCGAGGGTCACGATGACGAAGTTCTTGCTGTTCTGAGAGAAAAATGCGACACAGTTGACCCAAAAGGCCCGACAGAATATTCTGTTGGAACACATTCTGATATTAAGTACGAAGTCCTTGTTCTGAATGGAGAGCCAGAAGCGTTCGAGCACTTACTCGACGGCGTGCAAATGGCAGTTTACATTGGTCCGAAAACAGGAGTAAGGAATGGGTTTAGAAACACAATGGATTGGAGTCAAAAGCACAACATTCACGATTTGGTCGTTACTCCTGAAGGCGCACTCGTATATGCAGTACGTGAAGTAATTGAAGCCTTAAAGTCGGGGCTAACTTCAACTACACGTCCACCAGACGCTGTGTGGGAGGATACCACAACTACTCCTGAGCCTGTACTCGATGATCCAGAGCAACCAGTGAACACCACAACTCCTCCAAGGGACTTCTTTTCTATGGGGCAATAAGCAATGAAAATACTACTCACCGGAGCAACTGGTTTTTTAGGTAATAACTTAGAACCTGTGCTATCAAGACACCATGTGGTAATTGGGCATGGGTCTAGCACATGGGATCTGAGAAACCAAATGCAAACTGAGTACTGGGTGGGGCATATCAAGCCAGACGCCATTATTCACGCGGCAGGATCTGTTGGGGGCATTGGGGCTAACCAAGAAAACCCCGGAAAGTTTATGTATGAAAATCTCATCATGGGGGCCAACTTAATTCACCAAGCATGTAAGCATAAAATTCCAAAATTCATACTCTTGGGTACTGTGTGTGCATACCCTAAACATACTCCGGTTCCGTTCGTGGAAGAGGATTTGTGGGATGGGTATCCAGAAGAAACAAATGCCCCTTATGGCATTGCCAAGAAGACGTTGATGAGACTCGTGGAAGCGTATCATGAACAGTATGGTCTGAATGGCGTCAATCTTATTCCGGTCAACATGTATGGTCCGCACGATCATTTTAATTTAACTAGCAGCCATGTTATACCAGCCCTAATATTAAAAGTAAAAGAAGCAATTCGGAACAACAGTGAGTCTATTACCCTGTGGGGAACAGGACAAGCGTCTAGGGAATTTCTATATGTTACAGATTGCGTAGAAGCTATTTGCTTGGCGCTTGAAAAAGATGTTTCCCCTGAGCCAATAAATATTGGAACAGGCAGAGAAATCAAAATATCTGAACTAATCGAGACAATAACTGACATAATGGGGTACGACGGAGATATAATATACGACTCTACTAAACCTGACGGGCAACCAAGGCGGTGTCTAGATACCTCGCGGGCAAAGGAAAGGCTGGGCTTTGAGGCTAAGACTGGTCTTTTTGAGGGGCTAACCAAAACGATAGAATGGTTTGGGGATCAATAACATGTGTGGTATATTTGGATCAATTAGTGAGAATGCTTTATCGGATACGGGTATCGGTCTAAGTAGATTGGAATACAGGGGTTATGATAGTTTTGGATATGCCTCTCTTAGTGGCGATGATATAAAAGTGGTAAAGCAGCTAGGTGCCGTAGAAGAATCTAT
>Ga0114932_10004566_pt1 | contig 12864 bp, 6 predicted proteins | sample 2SBtaG_2_FD_87286 | JGI IMG/M metagenome (GOLD analysis project Ga0114932, IMG submission 87286) | Deep subsurface microbial communities from Kolumbo volcano to uncover new lineages of life (NeLLi) - 2SBTROV12_ACTIVE470 metaG | ecosystem: Environmental > Aquatic > Marine > Volcanic ...
AAGTGAATGGACGTCAAACCAACAAACAACTATCTTACAAAGTAACACACGCAGTAAACTCTTTTATTACTGGAATGTTAATTCAAACATTCACAAACATAGCTATAAAAAGAGAAACCTAATACGAAAAGCAGTTTTTTAAACCAAAATTTTATGTAACGTTATTATATATCGCTGGACTAACTTTTCCCTTATTAGACAATTTTGTAGACTATTCATTATATCCAAATTACAACAAACTAAGAATATTCATACCAGTTCTACTCAATGTCCGAGACGGAATGGATACCGCTATTATCATTGACGAACGTATTGGTACTAAAGAGGCGATTGAAGGTCTTAAATTTGGAATATTAAAAGTCATACAGTGGGCACATATGATGTTAAGATTCATTCTAAGGCTCTTCGAAAAAGATGACAAAGATAAATCAGAACAAAGCAATTCAAATCCAGTGAAAACCGACAAAGATGAATACGAAAACAATTCAGATTCAGAGGACACCGACAATGAAGATAACGAACTGGAACTTGACAGTTCATCTAGAAAAGACACAAAAAAATACTGCAACGATTACAGCTACCATTTTACGATTGAAAAAACATGCTACATATGTATTAACAGTGCCAACTATCAATACTCAATGTGCTGTCGAAGAAGACGCAGCAAATGTAGGAAAAAAAATTATTGTGACATTTGCAAATCAAAACAATATAATGAACGAAAAAACTATCGTCAATAAAAATCATAATAAATTATTAGAAAGGATTCACACCAAGCAACACGTCCATCTGCTCTGCAGCACGACCTGACTTCAAACAGCGACCAATCACACGACGACCAATCAATCTCACCATATCGTCAACACCCCCCATCAACTCATACAACTTTGCACACACTATAATCTTAACTCCCACCACACCCAACTTAGCTGAATGTGTGTCTTGAATGGCATCATTATTTTCATTAAAACAACCCTTACACAAATCTTCATACACATCGTTGCCATTTTCGTCCCCAAACAATGTTTCACATGATTTTTTCAACAACCTAAGAAAATATTTCATATCCCCATCGTCCTTTGACGAGGTGACATACTTTCCCCTGATATCAATAATATCATCCATACACGAAAACATATTAACCACGTTCTTACGGTCTGCTGTTTTTGCCCTTTTCTTTTCCAACTCTAACTTTTCTTTTTTCCCATCCATCAAACGCTTATGCTCCTGCGCGCCGTCCCCATCGGCATTCATTATGCCAATCTCCCGAACACAAACATCGCCAAATTCACGCAACTTATCACGACAATCCGCCCACGGCATCACCGACCCCAACCCAACCAACCGACACTCGCGACGGTCCGGATTCGTCGCCTTGTCCTGAGTCACCACACCAAATTTCTTATCAGGCGGACGCCACACCACAAGCTCACCCGCCCTAATCGGATCGGGACCCGTGTTCACTATCGACTTCACACCCGAAGTCATCACCGTCAAACCAGATGAACTCATATGACGATCACTCGCATGCACGTCCTGCAACGCAATCCCAACGTAATTCACGCTGTCAACTTGCTCATGCAACAACCCGTTAAACGTCTGCCACACACGAGGGTCCACAGAACGACACCCGTTACTCGATGTGGCATCAGACCCACACGTAAACACAGCACGACCCTCCAACACATCAAACACGCTATCGCCACGACCCAACTCGTACACAGTTTCCTTATGCTCTGCACTCTTGAACATACGAGCACGCTTATCGCACACATTCACGTCCATACGCGCATTCAAAATCACAGAACTCTGCTGCTGGGCAGGCTTAGAAATCCCCCGGCCACGCTTCACGATGCGACTCATTTTTATCCATCCGATACAAGATGCAAATATACACAAATGATACACACACAACCACAACCAACACACACACTACCGTCAACAACAACGGAACATCACACCCCTCACACGCACTCGAAACGGGCAACGAAACCGTCGTATTGTGACAACGATCGCCACACACACCAGACGGAACAACCGGCACAACCGCCTTCTCAGAACAATTCAAACCACCCCAACCAACAAAACACTCACACGAACCGTCCGCATACAACACCCCGTTCAAACACGCAACAGGAACAACCGGAGGCAACGGAACCAACGGTACCTCGTCAGACACACACTCGCCAACAACACCCCCAACCGTCAACGGAAACAAACGCATACCAGACACCCAAAACGACGTCACGTTAAACACACTCGGAAACCCCGCACTCGACAACACACGAGACACACCGTCCAAATACCAATCCCTGCACTCGTACAAACACACACCCGACCGAGACAACACGTAACTGCCGCCAAAAGGAACCGACACGTTCGAAACACTCCAATAACTACCCAAACCACACAAAGGAAGATCGCACCACACACCCGTCCAGTTAGACAAACACACACACTCGCCCAAATGAGCATAACCGTTCGACCCACACATACTCAACTCACAACGATCCCCGCCATACGCAGGCAAACACTCGCAACCGCCGCCCAAACCCACCACGCCGCCGTTCTCACACACCAACGCGGGCGGCAACGGAGCCCTAGACGAACAACGCGCGCCAACCCAACCCCAGTCGCACAAACAAGACCCGTTGGGAAGAAACGTACCGTGATCACACGAAACATAAGAACAATTCGACGACACAACCTCCAACACACGAGACCCCGCCTCCTTAGGCGTACGCAAAGACCACTCAAACGATACAGGAACATCCGAATCGACTTCAAACAAACTCCCACCCTCGAAACGCCAACGATACGTACCTTCCACACGAGAATCGTTGTGAACAAACAAAGACGCATACCCACCGCCGTAGTCCAACCAACCGACACCCAACATACTCACGCGATACAAACTCCCCTTCTTAGATAACGACCACAAAGGACACACATCATCGTCGCGCACCACGACGTCGACGCCCCTCACATCTACACAACGCCACCCGCCGTCAAACCCCATACGCAACGACACCAAACCCCCACCAACACCAACATCAACACCAGACTCGTTAAACACACGCACCATACAACTCTCGCCCACACACACACCCGCAGACGTGTGAGACGACAACATCAACCTCCCGTACATGTCGCCCAACACAACAGACTCCTCGTACAACGCCATCGGATACACGCCACCAGACTCCGTCAAACACCCACCGGGAACCCACACCTCAAACCCACCCGACGCCAAACCCAACACACTCTGACTGCGAATCACACCGCCCTCGCGCCTCACATTCGACACCACACGCGCAACGTCGCCGCCCTCCGAAGACAAATACAAACGCCGACCCGACGCCGAAAACGACCTCCCCCAATACACCAACGCACCGCCAGACACATTCCAATCGCCGCGCGTGTAACTGTCCGAACACTCGTACAAACGAAGCTGATTCAAATGACCCGAAGGACGCAAACGCAACCCTGAATTTGCGTTATACGCATACACCGTCTGACCACTCAACACAAACGAAACACACTCCTCACCACCCAACACAAGATCATGCGCAACGCAACCAGACGCCGCCGACAACTCGTTGCCAACACCACGACTCAAACACCCCAACGATGACCTCAAATAAAACGGAAACGACATGTTCACACCCAAACCAAAACCAGACACCCTGCCAGAAAACACACCGCACCCAACACCAGATGGAAACTTGGCATACAACGACGGACACACACGCGCCGCGTCAGACGACCACAACTCGCCACTCGCACTCTCGCAATGGCACCCCAAAGGACACACACGCGCACACCCGCCCTCCTCCCACACGCCATGCGCACCGCAATCGCACTTACCCAACTCGTCCACCACGCCACCGCCCTTGTCACACGACGTCTCCTCACACAACTCGCCGGAATACCCCTCGGAACACACACACGACGAGCCACACGACACGGTACCCAACTCGTTGCACTCGGAACACGACAACTCGGTACAATTCGAACCGCCGCGACCCGGAGGACACACGCACCTGTAGCCGCCCACGCCAAACGGAACACACTCCGAATATCGGTGACACCCACAACCCACCCCGCAATCAACGCCCACCCAACCGCTCTTACACACACACGACCCCGACTCACACGACTTCATGCCCGCAGCGTCACAATGCCCACATTGCCGCTCAGAACAAAACGGACCGCCCCAACCCCCGAAACACTCGCAATACGGAGACACAGACACACCCCCCTTGCACTTACCATGACCGCTGCAATCCCCGCAAAACACAGACGCGCTAAACTCACACGCCCCGCCGCTCCAACCCTCGTCACACACACACACACCGTCGATCCCACACGTACCATGGCCGTTACACACAACGTTAGAAGCGCCCCAAGTCGGACACCACGTCTTCAAATCACACGCTTCGCCGCCCCAACCGTACTCACACGCACACTGATGCACACCGTTCTCCTCCACACACATGCCCTGCCCCACGCCCCCACACACCTTGCCAGACGATTTCGAAACCGGACAATGCGTCATCCCGCAATCGAAACCAAAACTGCCCTCGAAACACTCACACGACGACGCGCGCGACACGTGCTGAACAAGAAGATCGCACTCCGAAGAAAGAGCGTAAACGTTCCAGTTTTCACCATTCTCGTTATCGATATACACATCATTAGAAGTACCGATAGACAACGACACACTCGCATTCTCACTACCCGAAAACCCACAGTCACGCACATCCCAATACTTACCCGAAGAAACGACGCGAAACACACCCTCGCGAACATAATACACACGAGCGCTGCTCAGCAAACCGTGTTTAAGACGCAAATCAAACACACCCGACACCATAGGAACACCCGACCCCACAAACGCGCGACTCGAAGAAGACACAACCGACAACCCTACATCAGCATCCCTTTTAATCAAACCAGGACCCAACGGAGACAAATGATAAAGCCCATTTTTACGCACAGAACACGGTAACGGGTTGGATTTTATCATCTCAAACGACATCTTACCGTCAACCACGCTCCCCACAGTCCATTTGAAAATAAACACTTCAGATGCAGACTTCACATCAACCAACCTCAACTCAACATCCTCACAATTCGTTCCAGGGTTCGAATTGCCCAACACACGACCGTCCTCAACAGATTGCAACATGCTACCAAGCATCCTCCACCCCAAACACGACTCCGAAAACGATTGATTCACTATCACACCAGACGAGGACGCAGACATACACAAACCGCTCGAAAACCATATCGAAAATGAAGTGTCATAATAACCCATGTAACCACCCACACACGCACCGCGACCCGAACATTCGTAACCCAACTCGTCGCGAAGACACTGACGCTCCCCGCACAACGGACCCGTCCAACCCTGGTCGCACACACACTTGTAAGGAACATCCAAATTAACCTCAACACACACACCGTGAGATGAACATGGACACGGAGAACACGTAGGACCGAAATAACCAGGCTTACACGACAAAGACTCCAACGCACCCTCGTCTATCTCATAACGAGACAACGTGTCCACAACACGAATATCATTATTCGGAAACCCCTCCAAATTCAAGTATTGACACCGATGGAAATAACGCCACTTCTCCAAATACACACCCAACGCATCTATACCACTCACAGGCCACTGCACGCCGCAGTGAATCTGACGCAACACATAACGCACAACCTTCACGCTCAAACCGCTGCCAACGTCAGACGGACCCCACACGCCGTCGCACGCGCAATAAAAACCGGACCCCAACACGTCGCGACACACACCGTGACCACAAATACCAACACCCGCGTCGTAAAAATCAGCACAATAAAGCACGTCTCCCCTATCATACCTATCACTCAAACCCTTAACATTACCACCGCTCAACAACAAAAACATGTTAAGCGGAACGCCGTAACGGGTCAAATGAGAATATGACAACTCAGAATTCCGCCACAAACCACGCAACGACACCGCACCGCGAACCGTACTGGCCTGAGCCAAACTCATCACTTCACGAGCCATACACTGATCATAACTCGCAACCGAACAATGCTCGGTATCATAATACCCTTCATCGGTGTAACGCAACGGAGGAACCATGTACACAGGACCCTCGCTCTGAAGCTGCGCGTCCTTTGACGAAAACTTAACACGCGTCCCTGAAAAATCCAAACTCGACACGGTATTGCCCGGTAACATCTCGCAATAAAACTCACATGCCAAATTACTCCGCCCACCCAACCAATCCGCACTAAAATCAACACCCCAACGCTCCTTGCTGCTCACGTGATTTGCCACACGAAACTTACAGCGGTCGCCGCGCTGAGGCGGACACACCAAACGAGATTTGTGCAACGTGTTCACTTTTTTGCAATCCAAATACACCTCCTGCGCCGATTTCATCGGTACCGATACACCAGGAGGAATCAAATAACGATAGTGCTGGAAATAGGTTTTCTCCTCACACACGTCGTCAGGAAGAACGCTAAACGGAGGATGCACGTCGTTGCTGCCTTTCTCAATCAACCAAAACGCAGTCTCGGGCGGACCCCTCGGATTCAAATTGCTCCACACGCCGTCCGACACAAACGGAAGAATGCCGTCCTCGTCGAAAAAAAAACCGTCCAGACACTTATCAACACGTGTTGAACTATCAAACACCGCATCACACCAACCGTGTTCCTCAGTCATACCAGAAGGCAACTCATTCATACCAGGAACGTTTCTAGACACAAACGCACCATTCACACACACACACAATAAAATCGCAACTGCCGCGCGAACAAGCATTGTCTTACTTATTTGCTTTTCGTAACACAATAACCAAATATGAAACTCGTACTTATTTTCGTTGTTGCACTCACGTGCATTCATGGAACATACTCGTCACAAATGACAAACTCGTCACAAATGCCGTTCCAAAATCTATGGAGTGACATAGTAAACCGAGAATCATTTGTAGAAGACCCTCAATTGGCACAAAGTAACATGCTCAACGCCGAATATCTGTGCAAATGCCTCAAAGTACCCAATTTCGACACCGATAACCCAGAAGGAAAACCTAGTCCTTGCGGGGGCGCGGAATTGTTGCAACCGAAATGCTACTCGCAGTGGTGGTACGACGATACCGGACCCCTACCTGCGCTGTCCGTCACACAAAAAACACACGACGACACAAGCAAACTCTACATCACAAAACCCAACCTCAAACCAACAGGAGAAGCAACTTTCTACAAAGGAGTGTCACTCGTAACAACTAACAAAGGTGAAGTTGGATGCAACCCTTTCAGAGGTGGATGCGGCAACTTCGACGACTCGTGGAAACGCAAAGAAGCAGATGAACAACCGTTCATGCTTAACTATAACGATCGAGACCATATCATGTTTCGACCCTATTGGTCCGGAGGTGGAACATGGGGACTAAGTGAACATTCCATGATCCCACAACAAACCACACTAGAAGAGCCACAACAGGGAGACGATTTTTTCGACCAAGAATACGTAAACGAATTCATCGCAAATCTAGCAGAACCCTACATTAAAAACGTTATCAACTCAAGAGGATGGCTATGGGACACCTCCATGACGCTCCTCTGCCCGTCAGAATACAACCCCAACGAAAAACCGACGTTCCAACACGCAGCTACCTTCGCGTTCCGATATACCGACCGTCTGGAAACAAAACAACGTCTAGCAGACATAACAGCTCCTGTTTTTCGTAAATACACAGGAGACTCCGGACCAAACATCGTCCACACACACTCAGACAAATACACAGCCGCATACAACGCCACGCTCGATGATATAACACACATGCAACTCACCAAAGGAGGCACCATACACGCCAACTCAACAACACTGCCACTCATTAGCATACACACAAATATCATGAAATTCCCAGACGACATTTTCGATTCAAGATATACCATGAACACAGGAGATTCCAATGATAATGGTGCATACGCTCTATCTTGCCGATCGAAACATTACTACGACTACTTCCGCATCCTCACAAGAATCAACCTCGCAGGCGTGCCCGACCAATCTCCACCCCACATCTGCTCCGTCAAACCCGCCAATAACCAGCTTAGAACACAAGTCTACTTCAAAACATGGAAAAACGCCTTCAAACCCGTACAAAAAAAAATACACGCCGTCGTAAGAGACCCCACCCTCACGTTCACACACTTAAACACACGCTCAAAAAAAACAATGGAAGAAATCAAACATATCCTAACATCCAACCCCCAAACCGATACAACCACGGGACAATGGCAACCCAACGGAGTCGCACAATGCAAACCCGGATTCTTCGGCGTCGCGTGCGAATATAAACAACCACAAAACCACGAAACATGCAAACAGTGGAAACAACACAACATCAACATCTGTGGTCACGGAACCTGCATCGACAGCGATAACGGAATCCAATGCAAATGCGACACACTCTTCTTCCCAAGCGACATCAACCCCATCATGCCACACAAAGCACAACTCTTCACACTCGCACAACTCCACTGCGGAAGCACACTCGTCCCCGGAAACCAAGACGCAACACACGCACTCGAAACGCTCTACACATTCTCACGATGCAAGTACTTCAACATACAAGGACTAAAAGACGACAACACACTCCTCACACACACACTCACAAGACACAAATGGAACCACGACACAAAACGACTCGCACTAGGACAATGCCACGATGGATACTACGGACCAACGTGCCAACCCTGCGCGTGCAACGAACGAGGGGGACAGTGCACGCTCACCGGAAACAACACAGCCACCTGCGTGTGCAACCCAGGCTTTACCGGACCCGCTTGCGACGAACCGACGTGCCCCATCGGAAAAAACGGACGCATCTGCAGCGCACAAGGCGTCTGCACGCTCCAATCACACATCACCTGCAAATCTAACACGTGCTACATCAACCCCGGACGCTACACACTCTCCGTCAAGGGAACGACCCTCATGAATCAACCGGCGTGGACACTCACGCGGAAAAACAAACGTTACGCCATCTCAAACCCCAACACACAACAATGGCTCGATTACGACGCCAACAACCAACAACTCTACCTACACAAACACGACAACGACGACCCCCACAGGTGGACCTTTCGCTACAACAACAAAAGACACCCACACAACGGAGCGAGCTTCTTCATCACGTACGACAACAACCACATCACAACACACAACACAGTCGGAACAACTGCCGCACCCGTCGTCGTCACACCGATAACAACGTTCAAAGACAACACAACACTCATCAACGGGAAATATCGCATCTCCATCGCACCCGGAGAATGGCGCGCGGTCCACCTAAACACAACAACGCTCACGCTCTGCAACAACAAAACACTATGCATCACACCAAAGGGAAACACCAGCAAATTGGCCACGCCCCTCCACATCACACTCGAAGGAAACGTTGCAAACACAGGCGAAACGTCCTTCTACATAGAACCCGTCATCTCGCACTACCAAGGCACATGCGTCTGCAAAACGCCCTTCGCAGGACCTGCCTGTGAGCAAGAACTTGCAAACTGCACAACAAACGGAGTTGTCTGCAGTGGAAATGGCGTTTGCGACACAAAAGAAAAACAATGCGTATGCAAACCCGGATACACTGGAACGCAGTGCGAATATGAACAAAAAAACTGCCCCTTCTTCGCAGGCAAAACGTGCTCCGGACACGGACACTGCAACACAAACGGAGCGACCTGCACTTGCCGCACAGACTACACTGGAAAAGCATGCCAGTTCAAAAAAACCAACTACTGCGGAAACACCATCTGCAACACACAAAACACTGGCATCGCAAACCCATGCACGTCAAACTCCAACACCCCACCAACATGCCCATGCGGATCTCGATGGACAGGACCACACTGCGACACATCGCTCTACCCCGCCAACCCAACAACACACGTGCAATGCTCAAACAAAGCCGAAACAATGTCAAACTGCACACAAACACAAGCGAATCTCGGACTGTGCCGATTCGGAACACTCAGCTGCTTCTGCAAACCACATTATGTCGGAAAAGCGTGCCAAACGTACATACAAAACGATCAATGCAAAACGACCAACAGCATCTGTAACGGACACGGAGTCTGTCACAACAACACGTGCATCTGCTTCGAGGATTTCCAAAACTCACAGTGCCAAACACACACACACAACGCATGCCTGCACTGCAATGCAGCACGAACGCACTACTGCAACAACACAGGCATCTGCAACTGCAGACAAGGCTTCACGGGAACACACTGCGAAACCTCCATATGCGAAGCAACCGGAGGAGCACTAAACCCAAGCACAGCATTGTGCAAGTGCCCAAAAAATCACGTCTTTAGAAACGGAGCCTGTAGAAAACAATGCGAAAAAAATCCTTACACCCACGAAGACTGCGGAAACGACAAGGATAACCCGTGCAACGATGACGGAACCTGCTCGTGCGATGGAACTCAATGGACACATCACGACAACACGTGCTACCACAATTGCAACCCGTCGCGATGTAGATATAGCGGCGGGATACCAGAATGCACCTTCGGATGGTCCAACCCAAACGCGTTCTGCACAACAGTAACGTGTCAAAACGGAGGAGTGCCGCCGGATCCCTCCGCCACAAACGCAACACACTGCACGTGCCCACACCCCTACACGGGAACGCTCTGCGGAAAAACCAAACAACAACCACATAAACACACAAAAACGTGCAGCTTCCAAATGACCGGCCCCTTCTGCAACATCTCTCTCTGCCACCCCTCCGCCATCACCACTCAATTCGGCTGTCTCTGCAGCCAACCCTCCCTAGACGCACTGTGCACACCCTACTGTGAACACGGATTCTGGCGCCGCTTTAAAAACCCCATCTACAACACAACAACCACAGAAAACGGACTTTACAAGGACAACAACGGCGTGTTGTTTATACAAAGGGGAACCCTAACACTAACAAGCAGCGAAAATGGCGATGTTGTCAACATAGAGCCAGCTAGACCGATCACAAGAATCCGCTTTGGCAGATGTGTTGCAACGCAACAACCTGAAATGAACTCAATCATTGTCACAAACGCGTCCATCATCCCGACACAACCGAGACCCGCCATGAAAAACAAAACAAACACAATCACAACGCCTCCTACTTGTAATTGCCAGGATAGCGAGCGCACAACACTCTTCATTATCGGACTCTCGGGATCGCTCTTGGTTGTTTCTACCATCATCGTATCACTTCTGATCGTTATCAAGAAGAAAAAAAAAAATTGAGTTAAAATTGAGGTACACCAAAGAACAGTATTCACAACAAATGTTGAAAAAAAAAGAAAATTGAATAGGGCAGAAATCTGTTCTCCAGGCCTCGGGCTCCAACTAATATGAACAACCCCGTGAGGAGGCGCGAAGTTCGAAATTCAAAAGGCTACACGCGCACGGCACACGAAGCTCACCTCAGCAGCCGCCGCACTGTCTTACGACCGGGGATGAACAAGAATCACAAGGAGAGAATGCGCATTGAGCGCTCAAAGGCTGTCATCGACTACATCTGCAAGTACAAGCGCTCTGGCCAGGCGCTGAATGCCTACTTCAAGCAGTGGGTACAGCGCCTCAGTCTGAATCGCAGCACATCGAGACTGGCGAAGTTCTGCAACCCGAGCACCTTCCGGAGGTGGGCAATCAAGGCTCTCGCCTCGGGGGTGGCACCACGATCCAACAACGCACTGCGGCACACCAAAGAGCGCGCTGCTGCTGCACTGCGCGAAGCGCAAACCAAGCCTGGCCGACAGTCTTACCTCAGCAAGAATGAGCAGATGATCGCAAGCGGCTTGAAGGCCATGATGTCTAACTACGTCGGCGCCAAGTTGAGCAACCGCGACGTGGTAGCGCAACAAATGAAGGTTTAGTTCAAGTTGTAAAATGAAAGAGCGTAAAAGACCTTGCTGCAGGCGTTCTTTCGCGACTCCAAGATGCTGTACGTCATTTCGGACGACGGCGGCTTGATGTACAGGTTGTTATGGAGCATGTTGTAGCGAGCTCGAACGTCGCAGCGAAAGCGCGTGCCGACCAGCAACGTGCGCGTCTCTGGACGCATCGCGTGGCTGCCTTCGACCATGAACAGGCACATAGGCTTGCTGTAATCCACGGCCTCCTGCGGCTTCAGCTGGTTGGAACAAAACGCGTCTTGGTAAGAAACGAAGCGCTGCACGACTAGGAAATCGTACGTGGCCTTGCGATCGTAGCGCCCAAGCTCCTTGGCAACCTTCTCGAGGACGCTCTCTTCACCAGCGAACCGCGACTCGTACGTCGTGCCGTACGTTCCGGTAAACGTGACGGGCTCATCTCGCTCCTTGAGATGAAAGCCCGCCATGTCCGGCACAAACGGGGTGCTTTGGACACCGAGAATGCGCCGTGTTGGACGCTTGATGAAGGCGACCGCCTCCAGCGCCCTCGTCAGCTCGTCCATGAGCGGCTTCTTCAGCGCTCGCATCTTTCCTCGCAACGCAAGAGGCTTCTTGAGGCTCGCCCTCTTCTCCTCGCCACCATCCTCTTTCTTGCGGCGCTTGTCCTGGAGGGGGCTAACGCGGTGCTTCATGCGGGGCTTGACGACGGGCTTCATGTTGCTGATCTGCTGCAGAAGTCTTCAGCCTTTTTTTAAAGTCTTCACCTTTTTTTTTAAAGTCTTCACCTTTTTTTTTTAAAGTCTTCACCTTTTTTTTTCAAAAGTCTTCAGGCTTTTCAGCAAAAGTCTCCACCCTTTTGTCCAAAGCTCAACGTTTGGACTGCTTCTTATTTTTTTTTTTTGTTTTTCATCA
>Ga0114932_10004567_pt1 | contig 12862 bp, 13 predicted proteins | sample 2SBtaG_2_FD_87286 | JGI IMG/M metagenome (GOLD analysis project Ga0114932, IMG submission 87286) | Deep subsurface microbial communities from Kolumbo volcano to uncover new lineages of life (NeLLi) - 2SBTROV12_ACTIVE470 metaG | ecosystem: Environmental > Aquatic > Marine > Volcanic ...
GACCAACGCGATATGGTGCAGCTTTCAACCGGCGACATGCTGCGCGCGGCCCGGTCTTCGGGGACCGAAATGGGCAAGATGGTTGCGGGCGTCATGGACCGGGGCGAACTGGTTACCGACGAGATCGTGATCGGTCTGATCGAAGAGCAGCTAACGACGACCGAGACGGCGGGCGGTTTCATCTTCGACGGCTTTCCGCGCACGCTGGCACAGGCCGATGCGTTGGGGGAATTGCTGAACCGGGTCGGTCGCAAGCTGCACACCGTGATCGAGATGAGCGTCGACGACGATGCGCTGGTCGCGCGGATTGCAGGCCGGTCCACCTGCGGCGATTGCGGCGAGGTATATAATGACACCTCAAAACCGATCCCGGCATCCGGCAAATGCGACAATTGCGGCGGCGGCGAATTCAAGCGCCGTTCCGACGACAACGCGGAATCGCTGCGCGTCCGCCTGATGGCGTATTACAAGGAAACCTCGCCACTGATCGGGTATTACTACGCCAAGGGCAAATTGCAGAGCGTGGATGGGTTGGATACGATGGATGCGGTTGCAGGCGCGATCAACGGCGCATTGGAAACGGCCTGATCCTGATTTTCCTTGGAGCATGACGTAATTCGCGCTGGGAGATTTCTCCCAGGCCCCCTTGGTGCGGCTGCAAGCAGACGTCGCGCCAAATGCAGCCAATAGGGGAAAAACCGACTAGATTTATCCTTCTGGTTGTGTTTCTGATTGGTGCCCGCGCGCTAGTGTGTCAACTCTGGATGCGGAATACGATGAGCAAAAAGTGGAATATGGTTCTGAGCTGGCTCTCCGGTGCGGGTGATGCCGCAAAATCCATTTTGGCTATTGCCGCGGTTTTGGCGGGAATCGAGGCTGTCTCAACCGGATGGATTCCCGACAAGCTCGGATATTTTTTTGGTTCAGGAGTCGAACGCGCTGCCGATCAAAGCTACACGGACCGAACAGTATCCCTAATTCGAAATTCAACTTCACTAAAGTGGATAAGAGATGCTCAAGGCTCAAACCCTAAACCAAGAACGAAACTCGGCAAAGCGCAGGGGTCGGCACGCTACCTGATATGCTGGCAAGGCAACGGGGGCGTTATTATACAATTCAATTCCTCAAACACCGGCAAAGACGAATCCTTTCCACAAGGCGACATAGGGTGCCTCGAACTGTTTGGGAAGACTTTCGAGGTTCAATTGAATTCGGGAAGTAAACACTCCGTGTATGAAACAGTCTTCTACACGCTCAAGCTCTAGCGGCCATTTTTGACCCAAACGCACCCTCGCCGCTGATCGGGTATTTTTACGCCAAGGGAAAGCTGCAAAACGTGGATGGGCCGGATCGTATGGATGCGGTCGCTGTAGCGATATCTTCGGCGATGGAAAACACCTGAGGCAGCAAAACTCTTCCAAGAGTTTTGCCAAGAGTTTTCGAAAACTCTTGGACCCTCCGGAAACCGGGCGTGGCGTGGACTGGTGCCTCTTGACCTTGCCCCGTCAACCCCCTAAACGACACCATCCTGCCCGCAGGATTCGCTTGATTTCAAGGGGAATTCCTCCGAATCAGGCCCAATTAAGCCCTCGAAGCCGAGGCACGGCCCAGCCGCCTTTCGGATGCTGGGCTTTCGTTGTGAAAAAAGGTTCCGGAATGACGGAACCGCAACCGAAGGAACACGAATTGGCACGTATTGCTGGCGTTAACATTCCGACCCATAAACGGGTCCATATCGCCCTGACCTATATCCACGGCATCGGCCGCAGCACCGCGCGCGGCATTTGCGAAGCGTCGGGCATCGATCTTTCCCGCCGCGTGAACGAACTTTCGGATGCCGAAGTTCTGGTGGTGCGCGAAAACATCGACGCGAACCTGATGGTCGAAGGCGACCTTCGCCGTGAAACGCAGATGAACATCAAACGTCTGATGGACCTTGGCTGCTATCGCGGCCTGCGCCATCGTCGCGGTCTGCCGGTTCGCGGCCAGCGCACCCACACCAATGCCCGGACGCGCAAGGGCCCCGCCCGCGCCATCGCCGGCAAGAAGAAATAAGGGAGGGTTGGATCAATGGCACGTGAAAAGGCCCGCGTAAAAAAGAAAGAACGCAAGAACATCGCCACCGGTGTGGCGCATGTTAATTCGTCGTTCAACAACACAAAAATCCTGATTTCGGATGTGCAGGGCAACGCGATTGCGTGGTCGTCGGCAGGGACGATGGGCTTCAAGGGGTCACGAAAGTCGACCCCCTATGCCGCCCAGATTGCCGCAGAAGACGCCGGCAAGAAGGCACAGGAACACGGCATGAAAACGCTGGAAGTCGAAGTGCAGGGGCCGGGTTCCGGTCGCGAGAGCGCGTTGCGCGCCCTGGCCGCCGTCGGATTGAACATTACCGCAATCCGCGACGTGACCCCGATAGCGCATAATGGCTGTCGGCCGCCAAAGCGCCGCCGTGTTTGATGAACATTCAAGGCCCCCCGGTCAGCCGGGTGGTCAGCAGAACTTACTTGAAACCTCGGGAGTCCGCCGGACACATGGATCCGCGTCGGCAGACAGGAATGGAGGCAATTCGATGATCCACAAAAACTGGCAAGAGCTGATTCGGCCCATCCAACTGGAAATCAAGCCGGGTGCAGACCCGCTCAGGCAGGCCTCGGCGGTTGCGGAACCGCTGGAGCGCGGCTTTGGGCTGACGCTGGGCAACGCATTGCGTCGCGTGCTGCTGTCAAGCCTTCAGGGCGCCGCGATTACCAGCGTTCAGATCGACAACGTGCTGCACGAATTCTCCAGCGTCGCTGGTGTGCGCGAGGATGTCACCGACATCGTTCTGAACCTCAAGGGCGTATCGCTTTCGATGGATGTCGAGGGCAGCAAACGGGTTTCGGTTTCCGCCAAGGGTCCGGGTGTGGTCACCGCGGGCGATATTTCCGAAAGCGCCGGCATCGAAATCCTGAACCGTGATCACGTCATCTGCCATCTGGATGACGGCGCAAGCCTGTTCATGGAAATGACGGTCGAAAGCGGCAAGGGCTATGTCGCCGCCGAAAAAAACCGGCCTGAAGAGGCACCGATCGGTCTGATTCCGATCGACGCGATTTTCTCGCCGATCCGCAAGGTTTCCTATGACGTTCAGCCGACCCGTGAAGGGCAGGTACTGGACTACGACAAGCTTACGCTGAAGGTGGACACCGACGGTTCGGTCACGCCGGACGACGCCATCGCTTTTGCCGCGCGCATCCTGCAGGATCAGTTGTCGGTCTTTGTGAACTTCGACGAGCCGGAAGCCGCAGGTCGAGCCGAAGAAGAGGACGATCTGGAGTTCAATCCGCTTCTGCTGAAAAAGGTCGACGAACTGGAATTGTCGGTGCGTTCGGCAAACTGCCTGAAGAACGACAACATCGTTTACATCGGCGATCTGATCCAGAAGACCGAGGCCGAGATGCTGCGCACGCCGAATTTCGGGCGCAAGTCTCTGAACGAGATCAAGGAAGTTCTGACCGCGATGGGGCTGCATCTGGGGATGGATATCCTCGACTGGCCACCAGACAATATCGAGGAACTGGCGAAGAAATACGAAGATCATTTTTGATCAACTGCGGGTCGGACAATTGTCCGACCTACGCAATGCCCGCAATGGCGGGGAATACTCGGGCAATCCCGCCCCAAGGAGAGCACACCACACGCATGGTGCGCCGGACAAAGTATAAACAAGGACCAAAACCATGCGTCACGCACGAGGCTATCGCCGCCTGAACCGAACCCATGAGCACCGCAAGGCGCTGTTCGCGAACATGGCCGGCTCGCTCATCGAACATGAGCAAATCAAGACCACCCTGCCAAAGGCCAAGGAATTGCGCCCGATCATCGAAAAGCTGATCACGCTGGCCAAACGCGGCGACCTGCACGCACGGCGTCTGGCTGCCAGCAAGTTGAAACAGGATGCCTATGTGGCGAAATTGTTCGACGTGCTTGGCCCGCGATACCAGGATCGGCAGGGCGGGTATGTTCGCGTCCTGAAAGCCGGGTTTCGTTACGGCGACATGGCCCCGATGGCGATCATCGAATTCGTGGACCGCGATGCCGACGCCAAGGGATCTGCGGACAAAGCCCGCGTGGCCGCCGAATCGGCCGAAGCCTAGGTTTACTCGCCTTAAAGTCTGGTAAGGAACAGAACCCCACAGAGTTGTCTGCGGGGTTCCGCCCTTAAGCTACGTTCCTTTTTGTGCCATTTCCAGGGTCAACCGGTCGGGACGCAAGGTCTGTGATGATCTTGTCCAATTGCACCGGTCCCACCAAGGTGGAACCGGTAAATTCCAGCAGATCAAGCCGTACCGCTTTGGGCAGAGACATGATCCGTGAAAACAATTCGGGGTCGATCCACGTAGCCATATTTACCAACTTACATCGTGTATTGGTTACGCCCGACAATTTACGGTTGACTTGAATTTTTTCAACCTGTCTAAAAAGACATGTCTAAAAACACAGGCTTACAACTGATCCTGAACCGACTGGCAAGCGAATCTCCGGCCGGATTCATGGCGGGCATGCATATCCGCTTTGCCGGCCCTCTGATTCAGTTTCATACCTATGATCAGGCCTGGGTGGATCACTATACGGAAAACGGTTACACGCTGCGCGACCCGATGGTGGCGTGGGGCTTCGCCAAGGAAGGGGCCTCGCGTTGGAGCGACATCGATCTTCCGGACACCTTTGGCATATTGAAGGAGGCCGCGATTTTCGGCCTGAAATACGGGGTCGTGGTCGCGCACGGTCCCTTGTCGTCTCGTTCCATTGTTGGTTGTGCGCGCTCGGACCGCGAGTTTTTTGACGACGAAATCGACCGCATCACCGGACTGGTTCAAACCTTGCACGAGGCAACGGACCCGCCCGAAAGTCTGACAGATGCGCAACGACAAGCCCTGCAGCTCATCGCCGATGGCAATCGCCATGCCGGTGCTGCAGCGAAACTTGGGATATCCGAAAGCGCGCTGAAAGCCAGATTGAATTCGGCAAGGAACCGACTTCTGGCACGAACGACTGCAGAAGCGATTCAACGCGCCAAGGAATACAGGCTGCTTTGACAAAGTAATCCCACCAGCAGGGACCAATATCTTTCAACCAAGCTGGGGGCTCTACAAATGGAGACGACGACACTATCATTTGACAATATGCACGTTCACGGAGAATTATTTGCCAACCTGTTGAGGGCGCGCAAACAGTCCTTTATCGTGCAAAGAAACTGGGATCTGCCCGAGGCCGACGGGATGGAGTACGATCAGTACGACACCCCCGCCAGCCGCTGGATCGCGGTGCACGAGTTCGGCGAAATCCTGGCGGGCATCCGCCTTACGCCGACAACCGCGCGCTGCGGCATATATTCGTATATGATCCGGGACGCGCAGTTGGGTCTGCTCGACGAAATTCCGGCGGGCCTGCTGAATTTCGAAGCACCGGTTGCCGAGCATATCTGGGAATCGAGCCGGGTTTTCGTTTCGCACAAGGTGCCGGCCAAGATGCGGATGCGGGTGCAGGCGGATCTGATGCGCGAGCTGATATCCGCTGCGCGGTCGCTGGGTGCCACCCAGATACTGGGGCTGGTGCCTGCTGTCTGGTCGCGCTGGATCGCGCGATTGGGTCTGGATGCCGAAGCCGCAGGGCCGACGATGGAAATCGACGGGTGGAAAACCCAGGTGGCGCTGATGCACCTGGCCGCGAACCTGCACTGATTGCGATGCGTGGATAAGGCGCATTCTCCCCCGCCCCGACCACGGGGCCGGGGAGGCCCGCCCAAGGTCCGCCCGACCGTGGCAAACCCCGGTTGAAGTTACCCCTTTGCGCGCGGTAATCTGATCCTGCCAAATCGGATCACACCGGAATTTGCCAATGCAAAAATTCATCGCCGCCGCCGCCGTGATGCTGGCCGTTGCCAACCCGGCATGGGCCGAGACAAAAATTCCGGCAACCGCTCTCGAAGTCTCGCTCAGCTTTGCACCGGTGGTCCGGCAATCGGCGCCGTCGGTCGTGAACATTTACGCCAAGCGCATTGTCGAGGCGCGCGTCAATCCGTTTGCGAACGATCCGTTCTTTTCCGAGTTCTTCAAGAATTTCGGCAACCCGGCACCCCGGGTTCAGAATTCGTTGGGTTCCGGTGTCATTCTTTCCGCCGACGGGTTGATCGTGTCGAATTTCCATGTCGTCGGCGGGGCCACAGACATCCGCGTGGTGTTGAACGACCGGCGTGAATTCGACGCCGAGGTCTTGCTGGCCGACGAGCAAAGCGATCTGGTGGTATTGCGCATCGCGGGCGTTGATGACCTGCCCGCGATTGTGTTGCGTCCGTCCGGCGAGGTGGCGGTCGGTGATCTGGTGCTGGCGATCGGCAATCCGTTCGGCGTCGGGCAGACGGTTTCCAGCGGCATCATTTCCGGGCTTGCGCGCTCTGGCGGGGCCGTCGGCAATGCGCGCGCCTATTTCGTTCAGACCGACGCCCCGATCAATCCCGGAAACTCTGGCGGGGCGCTGGTCGACATGACCGGGGCATTGGTGGGGATCAATACATCGATCCTGACGCGGTCCGGCGGATCCAACGGTATCGGGTTTGCCATCCCCTCGGATCTGGTGGCCAGCTTTCTGCGTCAGGCGCGGGCCGGTGCATCGGTGTTCAAGCGCCCGTGGGCCGGTATCGTCGGACAGATCGTGGATGCGGCAATCGCCGAAAGTCTGGAACTCGACCGGCCCGAGGGCATGGTGGTGGTGGAAATGCACGCCGACAGCCCGTTCGCTGCTGCGGGAATCGTGCCGGGCGAGGTGATCACATCGCTGAACGGCAACCCGGTGAACGGCCCTGCCGAAATGTTGTATCGCATGTCCGTTCTGGGGGTTGGCGGCACGGCTGAAATCCGGGTTTTGCGCGATGGCCATCCGAAATTGCTGGCCGTCGGGATGATTCCCGCGCCTGAAATTCCCGCGCGCGCTACCGCGACGATCACAACGCGCGGGCCATTCAAGGGCCTGACGCTTTCGCAGATCAACCCGGCGGTGATCGCGGAAAGCGGCCTGCCTCTTTCTGCGAACGGCGTGGTGGTGACCGGCGCCGAAGGGGTGGCCGCGCGGGTCGGCTTTCGGCCCGGTGACATCCTGCGGCGCGTGAATGCGCACGAAATCCACAAGGTCGCCGATGCGCTCAAGGCGGCTGCAACCAGACCGGGGCGCTGGAACCTGACCATTGAACGCGGCGGCAAATCGCTTGTCATCCGGTTGAACGGATGAACGCGGCGGCGCTGCCTTGGCGCGCACCCGCGCGGGCCCGGCCATGCCGATGACCGATTTGTTCGACCAGCCCCAACCCGCGGCCGATGAAACGGCCAAGGCTGCCGCGCCGCGCCCGCTTGCCGACCGGTTGCGCCCGGCAACGCTTGGCGCGGTGATCGGCCAGCAGCACCTGTTGGGCCCGGACGCGCCGCTGGCGGCGATGCTTGAGGCCGGGTCGCTTTCCAGCATCGTGTTCTGGGGGCCGCCGGGTGTTGGCAAGACCACCATCGCGCGGTTGCTGGCGGCCGAGACCGATCTGGCATTCGTTCAGATCAGCGCGATATTCACGGGGATCGCCGAGCTTCGAAAGGTGTTCGAGGCGGCGAAATTGCGGCGCGGCAACGGGCGCGGAACGTTGTTGTTCGTGGACGAAGTGCATCGGTTCAACAAGGCGCAGCAGGATGGGTTTCTGCCGCATATGGAGGACGGCACCATCGTTCTTGTGGGCGCGACCACGGAAAACCCGTCGTTTGAACTGAACTCGGCGCTGTTGTCGCGGGCGCAGGTCCTGGTCCTGAACCGGCTGTCGATCGGGGAATTGGAACAGCTTGCGCAGCGGGCGGAAACCGAGCTGGGCACGCCCGCGCCCCTGACCGGCGATGCGCGCGCGGCACTGTTGGAAATGGCCGACGGGGACGGGCGGGCATTGCTCAACCTTCTGGAACAGGTATTCGCGTGGCAAGCGGATTCGGCGTTGAGTACCGACGACATCAAACGCCGCCTGACCCGGCGCGCACCCAATTTCGATAAATCCGGCGACGCGCATTTCAACCTGATCAGCGCGCTGCACAAATCGGTTCGCGGATCGGACCCGGACGCGGCGCTGTACTGGCTGGCGCGGATGCTGACAGGCGGCGAGGACCCGCGATATCTGGCCCGCCGGATTACCCGGATGGCGGTCGAGGATATCGGGCTGGCCGATCCGGACGCACAGCGCATTTGTCTGGAAGGCTGGCAGACCTACGAAAGGCTTGGCAGTCCCGAAGGTGAACTTGCGATTGCGCAGGCGGTGATCTATCTGGCGCTGGCGCCGAAATCCAATGCGGCCTATGCCGGGTTCGGTGCGGCGATGAAGGCGGCCCGGCAAACCGGATCGGAGCCCCCGCCCAAGCACGCTCTGAATGCGCCAACGCGCATGATGAAGGATCAGGGCTACGGTGCGGGTTATCTTTATGATCACGATGCGGATGACAGTTTTTCCGGACAGAACTATTTCCCCGAGGGCATGACGCGCGGCGTTTATTACCTGCCCAAAGAGCGCGGGCACGAGCGCGAGTTGAAAAAACGACTGGATCATTTCGTGCGGCTGCGTGCCAGGCAGGGTGGCGAACAGGCGTGACCTCTCTTGACATTCAAAGGCGGCTGGGGCCTTTGCTTTCGCCGGGAAACAAACGGAAACAACCATGATCTGGACACTTTTGCAGGTTGCCGCCGGCGGTGCGGTCGGTGCCTCGGCCCGGTTTCTGACCGGGATCGCGGTGGTGCGTCTGGTCGGATTCGGGGCGTTGCCGATGGGGGTGCTTGTCGCCAATATTCTGGGCTCGACGATCATGGGGGCGTTGGTGGTTTTCTTCGGCCAGCGCGGGCTGACCCATCTGAACCCGCTGCTGATCACCGGGTTTCTGGGCGGGTACACGACGTTTTCGGCGTTTTCGCTGGAAACCTGGACCCTGTTGGAACGTGGGCAAACCGGGCTGGCGGCGGGCTATGTGCTTTTGTCGGTCGGGTTGTCGCTTGGCGGACTGTTCGCCGGAGTCTGGGCGATGCGCATGGTGCTGGCATGAGCCGCGTGCAGATGATCACCGTCACTGGCGACGAGGATACCCAGCGGTTCGACCGCTGGTTCCGCCGCCGGTTTCCGCAGATCAGCCAGGGCCGGCTCGAAAAACTGTGCCGCAAGGGTGAAATCAGGGTGGATGGCGGGCGCATCCGGGCCTCGTCCCGATTGGCGAGCGGGCAGCAGGTGCGAATTCCGCCCCTGCCCGATCAGGCCGCCGAACCGGCGCGAGAGATTCCGGTTTCCGAGATATCCGCCGGCGACACGGAATTGATCCGCGCGGCGGTGATTTATCGTGACGATCACATCATCGCACTGAACAAGCCGGCGGGATTGCCGGTGCAGGGAGGCTCTGGGCATCTGCGCCATGTCGACGGGCTGAGCGAAGCGTTGAAGTTCGGGATGGACCAGAAACCGAGGCTGGTTCACCGACTGGACAAGGATACGTCCGGGGTTCTGCTGCTGGCGCGAACCGGCAAGGTGGCGGCGGCATTGGCCAGGGCGTTTCAGGCGCGAACCACGCGCAAGATCTATTGGGCGGCGGTGGCCGGTTGCCCGCATCCGAAAATGGGCACCATCCGATTCGGGCTGGTCAAGGCACCGGGTCATGGCCCACATGGCGCTGGCGAGAAAATGATCTGCCTGCACCCCGACGCGGTGTCCGCACATGACGGGGCGAAACACGCCACGACCGATTTTTCGGTGCTCGAAGATGTCGGAAAACGCGCCGCATGGGTGGCGCTGGTGCCGGTCACCGGGCGAACCCATCAGCTTAGGGCGCATATGGCAGAGATCGGCCATCCGGTCATCGGCGACGGCAAATACGGCACCAGCCGCCAGACCAACGACGGCGATGGCTGGGGGGCCGGAATGGGCGGCGATATCAGTCGCAAGCTGCATCTTCACGCGCGGTCGCTGCATCTGACGCATCCGGTGACAGGGGCAACGCTGCACCTGACCGCGCCGCTGCCCGCCCACATGCAAAAAACCTGGGATGTATTCGCCTGGCAGTCGAAATGGGCACCCGTTGATCCGTTTGAAATGGACGGGTAACGGTCGACGCGATGACTTTGCAGCCCGCAAGAAGATTCTGGAAAGACGTTTCGGTTCGGACCTCTGGCGATGTCTTTAAGGTATGTCTGGACGGCAGGACGCTGACCACGCCCGCGAAAACCGACCTGTGCCTTCCGAACGAGGCACTGGCCAACGCGGTGGCGGCGGAATGGCGGGCGCAGCACGACAACATCGATCCCGCGACCATGCCAATGACCCGTCGCGCCAACGCGGCGGTGGACAAGGTGACGCCACAGCAGTCCGAGGTTACCGACATGCTGGCAGAGTACGGCGCCAGCGATCTGCTGTGTTATCGCGCCGCGTATCCGCGGAAACTGGCGGACCGGCAGGAAGCGGCGTGGGGACCGCTGCTGGCATGGGCAAGGCAGGAATTTGGTGCGGATCTCGTCGTCACCACCGGCGTGGTTCACGTGGCACAGCGACCCGACGATATTGCGCGACTTGCCAGCGCGGTGCGGGCGTTTTCGCCGTTTCCGCTGACCGGTTTTCACGACCTTGTAACCATGACGGGTTCGCTGGTCATCGGGCTGGCGGCTGCCCGAAAAGCGTTCCCCGACCAAGACCTATGGGACCGCGCACAGGTCGACGAATCATGGCAGGTCGAAGAGTGGGGAAATGACGCCGAAGCCGCGGAAAGAGCCGCGCACCGGAAACAGGATTTTGCGGATGCGTTGAAATTTTTCCGGCTGACTCCGGACAAGGTGAACGACCGCGCGTGAATTCCCGAATTTTGTCTGAACAATAGTGGTAAATTCATGCCTAACATCAACATGTTGTGGGCTAGTATTCCCGCATAGCGCGAGTTCGGTTTACCCTTGGGTAAGGGTCGAATTGTCCCCTTGACCTGAAGGTTAAGATTTGAAAAAACTCACGCGCGCTGAGAAAGCACTCGTTTCTCAGGCAAATATCGATTCTGGCTACAATGGTCGGAGACCCGCCGTCTGCACGGCGGACCATCAGGAAGAGGTACAAATGAAAAAATCAATATTCTTAGGCACACTGACCGCGGCAAGCTTGGCTGCCGGTCTGGCTGCTGCCGGAACCATGGAAGACGTCCAGGCTAAGGGCTTCCTTCAATGTGGTGTTTCAACCGGTCTTGTGGGCTTTGCCGCCCCGGACGCAAACGGCAACTGGGATGGCTTTGACGTAAGTGTATGTCGCGCTGTCGCTGCTGCGGTTTTGGGAGACCCGCAAGCCGTAAAATTCACACCGACCACAGGTAAAACCCGTTTTACCGCGCTGGCATCGGGTGAAGTCGACATGCTGGCCCGGAACACCACCTGGACCTTCAGCCGCGACGTTGACCTGAAGTTTGAATTTGTTGGCGTCAACTACTATGACGGCCAAGGCTTCATGGTTCCCAAAGAACTGGGCGTTTCGTCGGCCAAAGATCTGGACGGCGCAACCGTCTGCATCCAAACCGGTACAACGACCGAGCTGAACCTTGCGGATTTCTTCCGCTCCAACAACATCAGCTACGAGCCCGTGCCGATCGAAACCAACGCCGAAGCTCAGCAGCAGTACCTTGCTGGCGCTTGTGACGTTTACACGACGGATGCTTCCGGTCTTGCCGCGACGCGTGCTTCGTTTGAAGACCCGTCGGCACATGTCGTGCTGCCGGAAATCATCTCGAAAGAGCCGCTTGGCCCGCTTGTACGTCATGGCGACAACCAGTGGGGCGACGTTGTTCGCTGGACTCTGAACGCGCTGATCTCGGCTGAAGAGCTGGGCATCACTTCGGCCAATCTGGCTGAAATGGCCAAAGGGACCAACAACCCGGAAATCAACCGCATGATGGGTACCGAGGGTGACCTTGGCGGCATGCTGGGCCTTGACAAAGAGTGGGCACAGCGCGCTTTGGCCGGTGGTAACTACGGCGAAATCTTCGAGCGTAACATCGGCGAAGCAACGGCCATTGGCCTTGCACGCGGTCTGAACGCGAAATGGACGGACGGTGGTCTGATCTATTCGCCGCCGTTCCGTTGATCGGCTGACACTATCAGGGCGCGGCCAAGGTCGCGCCCTTTTCATATCTGTGAAAAAAACGAAAATTCCTGCAAACTTGTGTTAGTTCTGGCATGAACATGCCCGGGCCATGACTCGAAAGTCCGGGGATTCGCAGGGGGGCACAGTTATATGACTGCTACGACCGACACGCCGAAACCGGGTTTTCGGCTGGGCATGCTGATCTACGATACCCGGTATCGTTCCATGACCATCCAGATTGTGGCGCTGATCGGCGTTTTGACCGCCTTTGGCTGGATCATCAACAATACCGCGCAAAATCTGGAAGACCTGGGTCTCAAGCTGGGTTTCGGATTTCTGGGCGACCCTGCAAGTTACGACATCAACCAGCGCCTGCTGGAATATACCAGCCGCGACACCCATCTGCGGGCATCCTTTCTCGGGGTTCTGAATACCCTTGTCGTTGCTGTTTTGGGATGTATCACCGCCACGGTGATCGGGGTTACCGTCGGCGTGCTTCGTCTTTCGAAAAACTGGGTCGTCGCCAAACTGATGACCTTCTACGTCGAGGGCTTCCGCAACGTGCCGGTCCTGCTGTGGATCGTGCTTTCCATGGCGATCTTCATCGAGACCCTGCCAAGACCCAAGGATTTCCGGGGCGAGGACGCGGCGGCATCGATGATCTTTTCGGATTCGGTCGCGATTACCAATCGCGGCGTCTATGTTCCGGAACCA
>Ga0114932_10004568_pt1 | contig 12861 bp, 10 predicted proteins | sample 2SBtaG_2_FD_87286 | JGI IMG/M metagenome (GOLD analysis project Ga0114932, IMG submission 87286) | Deep subsurface microbial communities from Kolumbo volcano to uncover new lineages of life (NeLLi) - 2SBTROV12_ACTIVE470 metaG | ecosystem: Environmental > Aquatic > Marine > Volcanic ...
AAGTTAGAAAAATCTCAGAGACAAGAGCTAAGAGAGATGATAAAAGAGAATACAAAACCATACACAAAAAGAAATGGAATAATACAATTTCCTTGGGAAGTTTTAATTTTAACTGCACAAAACGACTGAAAGTCTAAACCTTACCGTCTCTTATTACTATAAAATTATGTAATAACAATATGTCTTACATAAATAATAAAATTACACTTGAAGAATATTTAAAAAATATTCAGATAAAGAGTATGCGAGAACAGTATACATCAATTATTCATCAGTTTGGTTTTTTTTGTACAGATGAATACAAAAAATCAGTTAATCAAGTATTAGGAGATTTAGCTACTGATTGGGAGAAAGAACGCAACAGTATCAAAATTATTTCAGTATTGAACAGATTTGTTCAATGGTGTTTGAACGACCATCCAGAATTAACATACTATCATGGAAAATACAATCACATCAAAAGAAAAGTTGGGAAGAAGAATCCTAGTACAATTAAGCTGTATGTAAACAAGATTAGGCAGTTACTTGATGATGTATGGGATGTTGAAGTAAATGTCAATAAAATCAGTAGAAAAGTAAAGATTCCAAAACCTGAAGAAGAAGAACCTGAAGCATTTACTAAAGAACAGATGAGAATTTTTCTTGATTCCATATCTAATACAAAAAAACTTCAGTTTATGGTACTCAAAGACACAGGTATGCGTATTCAGGAACTGTGTCAAATAAGGAAAAAAGATGTAGAAATTGGTGGAAAGAGAATCAAAATAACCATACAATCCAGATACACAAAGACTAAGAGAGCCAGAATATGCTATATTACTAGGGAAACTGAGCCTAATTTTCTCAGATTATACAAAAGTAAGGAAGGAAATGAGTTACTTTTTGGCACAAATAGGGATTCAGAGATTGCAAAGGGAGCTTTTCAAACATCATTTGCATATTACAGAGATAAGATATCTAAAACCCATATAGAATTTGGGGAGAAATATCAAAGCAATGATAGACACAAAAAAACAATTCACTCCATACGTTCCTACACATCCACTCAATGTTCCATAGCAATAGATGAAACATGGGGACATGAATACATTGGACACAAAAAGTATCTGGGTCAATATATTAGAAATCAAGAGCAATTCATTGAGAAATTCATCAGATCAGAAAATCAATTGATGATATATGATACAATTGAAGTAGTTGATTCAGATGAAAGAGTAAAGAAGTTAGAAGAAGAACAAGCTAAATCAAAACAAGATATGATTGCTCTTACAAATGTAATGAATCAGTTATCCAGTATCAAAGCTGACAACGTGAAAAAAGAGCAAGAGATTAAGGAATTACAAAAAATACTTGTAAGTAAATAGAATTCATATTCTATTTTCTTCTTTTTTATAACAGAAAAATGGATAATAATTCTCAAATATGCCATCGCTCCTTATTACTATAAAATGAATAATTTTTTCAATGACTAAAATTATGAAAAATAATTATTCATCAAACACAAAGAAAAAAAGTATAAGAAAACATCCAATCTGTTTATTTTGCAAGCAATGGTTTGCACAGAAACGAGATGTTATGTTTCTTTTTAAGAATAAAAACAAACAAGACTACAATATTGAAAACATTGTTCCAATACACAGAGATTGTTATCAAACAATAATTCTCTCTCAGAAGAAGAACAAAAATGGAGCTACAGTATGACCAAAGGTTTCTCCCATCAAGAGAAAAAAAGACTTCATACATATTTGATATGGAGAGATGGAAACAAGTGCATCTATTGCAAGAAATCGTTTAGAAATTCACGAGAACCGATAATTGAGCATCTAAATAATGATAGAAGCGACAACAGAAGGGACAATCTCGCATATGCACACCAAAAATGTAATGTCCTAAAAGGTACACAAAATGGTGGGGAGTTTTTGGAAATAGGATTGATAAAACTGGAAGAAAATGAACTTCACAATTATGTGGGAGAGAGTTTTCTTGAAAAAGAAAGCAAAAAAGATGCGTCAACTGAGATTGAAATCAGTCACAAATGCTATGAAATCACAGAACAATATCTCACAGATAAAATCCTTGAAAAATCTTGGATTCCATACAAAGGGGTAATACACAACATTTCATTTCTGGCAATTCAGAAGACAGGTCATGGTTCTGTGCAGTCCATTCGTTCGCATCTGATGATACTGACTTCAGATGATGCTCCTTTTGAAATCATAAATGATGAGAAAAAAGGGAAAATTATCAGGAGGAGGCAGTTCTGATGATTGTTCTTCATCAAACCATAATCTGGAGAGAAATTGTCACAAAGAGATGATTCTGGAACATTGTGTATATTCTGTGAAGTGTTTTTTGATTCTACAGTAGAAACAAGAAAACATTACTTTGTAGAACATTATGGGTATTGTTTAGCACAGTGCTCTAATGATATGGAATTACTGCAAAGTTGGATGGATTTGAAAGAACCAGTTAAAGAGTAATAATTTCCTCTTTTCATTTTTTTATTATAGATAGGATATGATTTAGTTTGTATAATTGATATGGTTATTTTCTTCCCCATTCAAAAAATCTATTATAATTCTTTTAGACGTGGGGGAAAATAACAACATACACTATACAACAAGTAATAGAAGATAGATATCTAAGATTAATTTCATTATAGTATTATATTGAATTCATTTGTTCTCTTGTTAGGTATGACATTACATTTCTCCCCCGCAAAATTATCGGGTGGAGAGAGAAAAATATCCAGAATAAAGAAAATTGCAATACAATAGTAATACTTAGATCATATGTAGATAATCCATTATATTGAAATTCACTAGACGAGAATACCTTTACTTTATCATAGGAGTTGTCTTTCTGTCATTTGGTATTACCCTCCCCGTTGGAATAGGAATAATGATCGTGTTAGCACTAAGAAAGATGAAAGAATACACAAATAATTACACAGAATCATCAGAAATTAATGTTAATTTTGTTAATTGAAAGTATTTCCATACTGTAAGAAATGAAAATCATTAGTAGTTAGTTCATACAGAAAAAATATAACTTTTCAAAAAAGTAGAGTACAAATTATAATTCATATTTTGCGCCCTCTTCAATCAAAACCATGTTTTTTGATACTTTTTTGTATGCATTAGGATGTATAGTATGAACTGGAAATAGTGTTTTTGCGTTGATGGATTGAACTGCATCAAGTAAATCTTGACCTTTAGAATGACCTGAACAATGACTCTGAATTCTTTCCAAATTATATCGATTTAGCCATGTATCTACTCGTGTTTTGTCTATTTCCCCCTCATCATTGAATGGTTCAGATAAAGAATGGATGTAAAGTGAGCCTGATTGCGGCTTTACGTCAATTAATGCTCCAAAATTCCAATAAGAAAATGCACAAATCATTTTATCTTGATTTTGTTTAATGTCTGCAGCAGTTACAATATTTGGTTCATCAAAGAGTTCCTTTTGAGATTTCTTCCAAGATGATTTTTCTGGTTTAAAGATTGCAATATGTTCATCATCAAAATTTGGTACTCCTAACTGAGGATCTTTTGATAGATGTTTTAGATATGAAACATTTGAAATATCAACTACAAGTTTTCGATTATTTTCTTTTGCAATATTATAAAAAGTTCTTAATCTATCCATATCTTTAAAATTAAAATCAGCAATAACTAAACCAGAATTATCTTTTACATGAGTTGTACAATCTGTGTAAACTTTCTTTTCACTTTCATCTGTTTCTAAATCTGTAATTCTCGTTCCCTCTGCAATTAATGCAATTGGTTTACAATCAGTTGCAGTTTTGATAAAATCTTCTGTCATCTCAGGTTTTATTCCATGTAATCTAATATCACCAGTATAAACAACAGGTCCTTCTGATGTGTATATTATGAATCCATATGCTCCAGGAACTGAATGATCTACATGAATTGGTTCTACTTCAAGTGAACCAACTTTGAATTTATCTCCTGTTCTAAATGTTCTAACATCCCGTTCTATTTCATCTGCTTTTTTATCAGTTCTTGGTTTGAATGCAAGTATTTCTTTTTCAAAACTTCGTTGCCCTCGTTCTTTTATTGCTTCTAAAATTAATTTACAAGTATCTCCCATGTAAATTGGGATTTCTTCATGTAAAAATGAAATGTAATCTGCATGATCTGCATGTGCATGTGTTAGTAATACTGCATCAATGTCAGTATCTGTTTCTCTTTTTCCCATCATCTCCATAAGATCACTTCTGTAAGTTCTATCCAAATCAGGAATCAATCCAGTTTCTATGAAATCTCTTAATCCTGTAGCAATTCTTGGGCTCATAAATTCATCAAAATATTCCCCTCTTTTTCCAAAACTCATTCCAAAATCCAAGAAAACCTTGGTATCTTTGTCTTGAAGTAAGATTTTGTTGCCTCCAATTTCATTTACTCCTCCATAGAAAGTAAGTGACGTCATATTATCACAGAGTATTAGACTAATCTTTTTAATTCCTCCTCATATGATTTCATTTTGAAGTGATTTGAATTGACATTATGGGTAGTTAGAGCAGGAAAAAATGGTGAAGAAGAAGGATATGCATTAGCTAATAACATTGTCACAATTGCATGGAATGATCTGAGTGATCTTAGTGATTATGAAGATTTTGATTTGCTTTATGAAAAATATCAATTAACATATCCCAGAATTGAACATGATAAAACAACTGATTATGATAAAAGTAGTAGATTGCAATGTGGAGAAGTATGGGCTTTTTTAAAAAAAATTGAAATTGGTGATTACGTTGTATTACCAAGTAAAAATACGGATGATGTTTTCTTTGGAGAGATTATAGGAGATTATGAGTATAAACAATATGCTGAAAATGTAATTCATACAAGGAAAGTAAAGTGGTTAAAGACAATCAAAAGAAATGAAATAGATTCAGAAATAATTAATTCACTTAATACTCCTTTGACCGTTTTTAATGTTGAAAAAAATAATGCTGAAGAATATTTGCAAAAAATAATGAAAGAAAAAATTTGGATTTATTCTGTTGATCCTGAAAATTGGAAAGTAGTACTAAACCATAACGTATGGGCATCAAGTGTAGCTATAGAAAAAATTGGTGAAAGAATTCATCAAAATGACTATGTAATATTTTTTGTAACTGGAACTAAAAAATTTAAAGGTATTTTCAAATTTAGTAGTGATTGGTATACTGCAAAAAGTGTCATTTGGCCTGATGAAGAAGATGAAGTAAGATATCTTTCACAAATAAAACTGGAACCTGTAGCAATTAGAGATGTTGGTCTTTGGGATGTTGCTAAAAAATTAGAGTATTTTCCAGATGCAGAAAATAAAAGAGATTCATCATTAAAATTACAAGGTAAAGGAGGATATCCATCAAATAAAAAATCACTAAGTAGAAAAGATTTTGAAATTATAGTAAATGAAATGAAACCTCATTATTTTGTTGCATTAGGTCCATGGAGTAATTGGGATCATTCACTTTCAAGAAACCCAATACTATGGGGAGTCAAACCAGATTCATCTGGAACTAACATAGGAGAATTTGAGAGACTGCAACTAGGAGATTTCATTTTCTTTTATGTCACTTTAGAAAAACCATCAAAATTTTCAAAGTATGGATTTTTTGGAATGGGTAAAGTAACACGAAAATGTTCAAATGAGAAAAAACCATACTGGCCTAATGAAATTGAATCAGGGCAACTAATTTACACACATAGATTTCAAATTGAACCAATCAAAATTTTTGAAAACGATGAAGACCTACTTTGGTTTGATGGTTTACCTAGCACTAAAGGACTTGCAGGAATTAAATCAGATAATCCAGGATTAGGACCTCTCTTAGATGCTGTGAAAAACAAATGGAATATCAATTTAGAAACAAATACAGAAAAACATTATCTAATTCAAAACAAACCAGAGTACCCAGTTTTAAGAAAAGCAGAAATCGATAAAATATTTGGAATCAATTATGCAAGAGGAATTACTGATTATGGAAGAAATGATTATGTTGTTGTAATTAGCAGTTTGGCTGGAATATTTAGAGATGACATAGGTGAGGAATTTATCACATATACCGGTGAAGGTCAAAAAGAACGAGGAGACCAAACTCTTACCGGAGGAAATTTGGCCATAGTTGAGGCTAAAAACAAGAATAGAAAATTGTATTTTCTACATGAATTAAAAAATCCAAACGGTGGCAGAACAAATGATTATAGGTTTTTAGGCGAAGTAGAATATGTAAAACATGATATTGAAGATGAACCTTCAGAAAACAGAAAAGTTATTCATTTTAAATTAAAAAGAATTTACAATCCTTGGAACATACAAGAAAATAATAAATTTAGTGGATTTGATTTTGTACATGAAAATACACAAGGATTACAAAATAATTCAAAGTTAATTTCATTTCAAAAATTAGATGATGATTATTATTTTAATGCGTATGGTCATGTAGGGAATTTTGAACAAGAACCATGTATTGCCCCTCTAAGGAACTTACTTTTACCAATTACAAGTAAAATTTCCCCTTTTTGTTCTGAACCTGTGTTGGATATAGATGAAATTCAATTAAAAGAAAAATTTGAAAAAATAATTTCAGCTGATAAATACAAAATCAGTGGCCAAAAATCAATTGTACTAATTTCAATTCTTTATTGGTTATCTAAAAGAAAATTTAATGAACCAAGTTTAGTAGAATATCTTAAAAATTTGAATGTGCAATCTGATGGTACTACAATAACAGAATTAGAATTACTAGTACACAATTCAAAACTATTTACAGATTATGTTTTGATTTACAAATTATATCAATCATTTGGATTATTGAAATTTGAAATTATTGATAGAATTGGTTATCATATTAAACAATCATTAGAAATGAATAACAATTCAGATAGACTGATCTCTGATTTCTCTAAAAATAATATTGATGAATCATTATCAGTAATTGAACCTGACAGAGCTAAAGTCCTATTGTACAATTTACTTAAAGACAATCTGGATGAGTCTACTCTTATTGATTTCTGGAATGGTCTATATGGGAACTATCATACCATCAAATGTCCTTCCGAAATATTAGTAAAGATCAAAAATCAACCTAATTTTAAGCCTGAAAGTCCAGTAATTGAAATAAAGCCAGAAATCTATGAAAAAATATTGTCACAATTCTCAGAAATATCTCAAACCAAAATGATTCCAGATGGAAAATTGAAAATTCCTACTAAAAAGGAGACAGAAAAAGGAATCAAAGAAATTCAAAAAGAATTACTAATCGATGATTCTATTATTGAAGAAATTGTTACTCATCTTGCAAGTGGCAGACACGTACTTTTAGCAGGACCTGTAGGGACTGGAAAAACTAGACTATCCCAGTTAATTCCAGAAATGTTTTGGACAGAAAATTGTGGATACTTTGCAGATGTACGAACTGCAACAGCTGATTGGAACACACAAGATGTGATTGGAGGTATTTCTCCAAAAATTCAAGATGGTTCCAGAATGCCTACATATGAAATTGAAAATGGGTGTGTAACTGATACCATATTTGCAAATTATGAAAAGTACAGTCGTGATACTGATAGGCCAATAAGACACACTAGTATTCATACAGTAAATAACAATAAACGCGAATTCAATGGAACTTGGTTAGTAATTGACGAATTCAATCGCGCAGATATCGATAAAGCATTTGGACAATTGTTTACTGCATTAGAATACAAAAAATTAAAAATTCAAGATATTAAATCAGGAACATCAACAAGAGAAATACCCATACCAGAAGATTATAGAATTATTGGAACATTAAATACTGCTGATAAACATTATCTGTTTAGTTTATCAGATGCATTAAAAAGAAGATTTGCATATGTTGAAATATCAATTCCTATCAGGTCTGATAAAAATAAAGAACGTGAAATTTATCTTGCTGTAAAAAATGGTCTTAGAGATTTAGATTCTAAAAAGTTTGAAGACATTATTAAAATTCATGAAAATCCAGATTCCGTTGAATACATATCAAATAAAGTGAAAACTAATTTAGAATATAGTTATCACGTACTTGAATTAATTAGAGAGTTTAAACCACTAGGAACTGCAATTTTGAAATCAATTTATCAAACTTTGCTAGTTTCAGAAAAAATGGGAAATGATGATTCTTTTGATAATGCAATTAATGCTAATTTGATGCCGCAACTAGAAACATTACCAAAACCTACCCTGAAAATATTTTATGAATATCTATTTGGAACACTTGAAGATTATCTGAAAGATGAAACTCATAAAGAACAATTACATGCTGGATTTGAGGCTATTCTCAGGTACCTAAAATATCCTGAAGCAGATATTGATACTGAAATGGATGTATTCCGAAATGGGGCCATCCCCAATAATTTAGGTACAAAAATTAAGGAAATGAAAGCTAGTAAACAAATATCATTTATTGATTCATCAATGTTCAAAAAATCATTAGAGGACATACTCAAACAATCTGAGTTTTAAGATGGGCGAAATCAAACAACAATTAGTAAAAAAAATTTCAGAGTATTACAAAACAGGTAATTATTCTTTTCATGATATTCAAGATTCAGATTTTCGATTTAAAAATAATCTAAATGAATTATGGCTTCAACGAGAAAATAAAGGTGATGATTGGGATTCATTTGTAAAATTTGTACTATTTGATCAAAAAGAGAAACAGTATATTTCAGAACGAATAATGAGACTACATTATGAATCTCTAGATACAATAGGAAAACATTTTATCATAAGTACTGACTCTGGAAAATTTACTTTACCTGATAGATTATCTGAATTTTTAAGATTAAGAAGTTTACATTCAGATTTTTTTAGAATTTACAGAAAAATTATGTCAAGAATAAATTTTAATTACCCTCAACGTGAGTTCTCTGGAAATAATATTAGAGGAAAAATAGATTGGAATAAAACTTCTAGAAATTCTCTTGGAATGTTTCCAACAAAATTTTTCACTAGAAGTTGGGTAAGGGAATTTGATACTCCTGAAAATCAATTAGTATTACTTTGTGCAAATTGGATAAAACGAGATTCTGTAAAAATTTTGAGAACAAGTTTCCAAGAACCATTATCCGTTGATGAAAAAGATCTTTTGATAAAAATTTATGACTCTATTTCTGATCTTATCTCGAATTTTCCTTTTCCAGATGTTGCTCGTCAAGTAAAAGGATTGATGATTTTGAAAAAAGATGCACCTGAAATAACAAGTTTACGTCGTAAAGTCAATAAACGAATCATAGAAGGTAAAATAAAAAATAATGAATATGGAAATTTACAAAGATGGATAGGGCAATACCTAGATCTTAGTCCTGAAGGAATAGTTGATTCTAAGGATATGTTTGTAGTTGAAAGTTTGACGAGTATAGACAAATTATATGAAATCTTGATTTTCTTAGAATTTCATGCCTACTTGAAAAATGAAATTAGATGTAATCCACGACTGGAATTGTATAATTCCACGCACTATAAGATCACTTTTTCAATAGAAAACACCCAAGTAGAATTTTATCATGATAAGAGTTTTGGTGAAAAAGACAAAAAAACCCCAAATTGGATTTTAACTTCTAGACCAGATTTTACTGCAATGGTGGATAAAAAAATCGTTGCAGTGTTTGATGCAAAAAATTACTTTAGAGTAGACAAAAAATTAGAAATCAAACATACTCTTTACAATAATATCCATAGAGGCTTACGAACATTAAAAAAACTACAACAAGGAAAAGAACATCTATTCTTAAAAGATTATAGTGAATTTGTAGGAGAAGATGTAGTCAGTAAATATTTAGAATTATTAAGTTTAGATAAAAATTTGGCACTTTCTTATTGCGATGAATTAATTGATGAATTAAAACAAAAAAATAAAACAATGAAAAATGAATACGATATACAAAATAATACTGCAAATGCACAACAAAAAGAAGCTACTATCAAAATCATGTCATACATTACAAACCTTGATGTAAATTATGGTGGTTTGATATTTCCAAAAGAAATTCTTAATACTTTTACATATCCTAATAATAAAATGCAAACACCTAGATTTCATAATAATTTAATGATTGAACATATGAGATTAGATTATGCTGAATACAATGCTCAATCTAGTAGAGATTCTACTGTTAAATCAATTTATGATGCGATAAAATTTGGAATCAATTCACAATCTACAAACCCTCCAATGATAAATTTGCTAGAGTGTTAAAGTTGAAAAAAATTAAAAAAGAAATTTGGGATAAACTCTCAAACATTGCATGGAAGAATAGAGATAATGCCCGTATCCTAGGTAAAACTAAAGTCGGTGCAGCTGTTCTATCTAATACAGAAATCTTTGGAGGATGTAACATTGAGCATCAATTTAGATCACATGACATTCATGCAGAAATATCTGCAATTTCATCTATGATTTCTTCAGGTTCTAAAAAATTAGATGTAATTCTAGTCGTAGCTGAGCGTGAAAAATTTACTCCATGTGGAAGTTGTTTGGATTGGATTTTTGAATTTGGAGGTGCAGAATGTTTAGTAGGATATCAGACAAAAAAAGAAGGTGAAATCACTATTTTTGAGGCTAAAGAATTGATGCCTCACTACCCAAATTGATGTTGATTATCTTCTTAACCAGTATCAAAAAAATTGAAACTTTATTCTAATCTATTTGAATTATTCTTTGTTTAACTAAATATTCAATTCCACCTACAAATTCATCTTCAGATAATGTTCCTTCTGACCACCAAATTGCTGTATTTTTAATCCAATCAGGAACAGGTTGACGTTTTCCTACTGCTTCATAGATAGAATCATAGTCTGAATAATTATCATCAAACCATTCTTTGTATGAGGCCTCATTGTTGTATCTATCAATGTATGATTGAGGATCTTTCTCAGATTCAACAAATGATGCTATTTCTTTTTTAATTTTAATTTCAGATCCTAAATTATTTTTTAAATCATCAATTGTTTCTTGAAGTTTTTTGTTTGCTATCTCTAGAGTTTTAATTTCTTCTTTTAGTTCTTTAATTTCTTGTTCTAGTTTTGATATAGAATCATTTGATGATGTTCCAGTAGATTTTTCTTCAGATTCATTTTCTGAAAGTTCCTTGTGTAAATATCCCTGTTCTTTTAGAATATTTTGTGATGTTCCAGTAGATGGAAACCCTATGGCATCATCGATTGTTATCCCAACATAATTTTTATCAAACCATTCTTTGTATGAGGCCTCATTGTTGTATCTATCAATGTATGATTGTGGAGTCTTAGAAAAATCAATAAAGTTTGCAACTTTTAGATCCATGTCTTCAATTAATTCATCAAATATCACAAGATATGCATTTCTTGGTTCAAAAGAATCCATTGCTTCTCTTAGAGAATTAAGTGCTATTCCTGCACTTAGTCCTATGAATGGGTTTGTTGTTTGTTGACTTGTTATTTTAATACAACCTGAAAGTGCCCATAATCCTTCATCAACTATCACTGTATCGGTATAACATTTCTTAATGTCATCCTCCTTATCAGATTCAAGTGAACGTTTAGTCTCTTTTTGATCAAAAACGACTAAAACTGTATTATCATGTAGAATAGTTTTGTAAGTATCAAGAAGTGTGTATGTGCATTCGTAATTATCTTCTTCCATAGTAGAAGATTCACAGGATTTTTGAAGTGAAGAGCTTACGAGGTTAAAATATTCATCACGATCTTCTATGAGGGCATTTCCTCCAGGAAAATAAGTCAGATCAATCCATATATTGTCATTTTCGTATGATGCTGTATTACGCTCTTTGTCAAAAGTACTTTCCAATGCAATTGGAACTGTTATAGAATAAATCGGTGAATTATATGTCATAGTTTGAATTGCGTCTGCTTGATTAGGAAGTAATACCAACAGACCTAGCATTAATAGTAAAATTGGGATTGTCTTATTCACAAATTAATAAAATTTCTAGACATTATAAGTATGAACATCATTTGATATGATTAAAAATGAATATTCATTTAGAATTCTCAATAAACGATGAGTAATATATTCAATTTCCCCCAATATTTTGTCGGAGATTGTTTATAACTCAGAATTTACTATTTAGCTGTATAATTACTAATTAGCTTTATAGTAATACTAGATTTTAATTTCACAAAATATAGTATGCACCTATGCTTGTTATTGGTAATTAGAAAAAAATAGGCACCCAGAGTGTCAAAGGAGGTAATCAACATGATTGATAGAAAAATAGTATTGGATGAATTGATAAAATCCAAATTAGAAAATGATAGGGAAATTGAGAATCTATGTACTCAAGAAAAGAGACTTAGAGAGAAACTAGGTCTTGATAGGAAATAATAGAATAGTTTCACTATAATCCAAAAATTGTCTTTCAGGTGTAAAGGCATCTGTGAATTGTTTGATTGGAGAGAAGGTCAATTTGTTTCAGGTTATTCAAATGGTCAAAAATACTGTCGAACATGTAGTAAATACATCATCACAGAAATGTTTCGATGCAAATGTTGTAATCAGATATTACGACAAAGCAAACGATATCACAAAAAAATGGCTATTGCTTAGCCTTTTTTTCATCTTTTCTGTGCAAGAATAAATGAAACATTAAGAGTAAAGTCAATATTAACTGCAAAATACTAAAAATTCAAGAAAATAGAAAAGGTAAAAGACAAGAAAAAAGATAAAGTTCCAAAAAAGAAAAAATCAGATTTTAAAGCATTTCTTAAAAAAAGAGCACCGTTTTATCTTGCAGCCATAGCATTGATCATTATATCTGCACAGGGAATATTGTCAGAGAAAAATTTTGAGAAAATTTTACCAGAATTATCAGCTGAAGA
>Ga0114932_10004569_pt1 | contig 12858 bp, 15 predicted proteins | sample 2SBtaG_2_FD_87286 | JGI IMG/M metagenome (GOLD analysis project Ga0114932, IMG submission 87286) | Deep subsurface microbial communities from Kolumbo volcano to uncover new lineages of life (NeLLi) - 2SBTROV12_ACTIVE470 metaG | ecosystem: Environmental > Aquatic > Marine > Volcanic ...
ATGAACGGCATCACGAACGCAATGGCCAGCGCGTCTGCCAGCGGCAGGAATCGCAGGCTGGTGAACATCGCGCCCACGCCGATGACGTGTAAAACCGTGCGCAAAAGGGTCAACCACAGGGTGCGCCGCGGCATTGTCAGCGGGGTGCCGGTGAGCCACAGGACCGGCAACAACAATACAGCCTGAAGCCCGAACCGAACCAACAAGAGCTGCGCTACGGGAATGGTCTCGCCCAATACTTTGGCGATGGCGTCACCCGTCGGGGCAAGGACGCAAAACACAAGCATCAAAAGGACGCCGAACAGTGGGCGATCTTGGGCCATCGGGACAGTATAGATAGGCGCCGCGACCGCCGCAATCACACCGGGTTAAGGGGCGGGGCGCGTAAGCGGCCATCGCCGTTCGATCAGTGGCGAATGCGCTTGAAATCCCGTGCAAATGCCCCTAGACAGCGCATTCTCACCCCCGGTGTCGATTGAGTGGAGCGCCAGATGGCCCGTGTTACCGTTGAAGATTGCGTCGATAAAGTTCCGAACCGGTTTGAACTGGTGATGCTTGCCGCCCACCGGGCGCGCGAATTGTCGGCCGGAGTCGAACTGACGATCGAGCGCGACAAGGACAAAAACCCCGTTTGCGCCCTGCGCGAGATTGCCGAGGAAACCCTGACCGCAGATGGTCTGCGCGAAGCCTACATCGAAAGCAACCAGACCCAGATCGAGGTGGACGAACCCGAAGAAGACAGCATGGCGCTGTTGATGGGAGGTCAGGAAGAAGACAAACCGGATGATGACCCGTCCGAAGAAAACCTGCTGCGCGCTCTGATGGAAGCCCAGGAAATGAAGTGACGACAGGCACCGGTCTTCCGGTGCCACGCTCGCCCAAGGAGCGGAAAACATGATCGATGTCGAAGACCTGGTCGATCTGGTCCGCAATTACAATCCCGCCACCAATGCCGGTCTGATCCGCGATTCCTATGCTTACGGCATGGAAATGCACGCGGGGCAGAAGCGCGCGTCGGACGAGCCATACTTTTCGCATCCCGTCGAGGTCGCGGCGATCCTGACCGAACAACAGATGGACGACGCGTCGATCGTGACCGCCCTGTTGCATGACACGATCGAAGACACCAAAAGCACCTATGGCGAGGTCTCCAAACGGTTCGGTGAAGAAGTCGCGCAACTCGTCGATGGTGTCACCAAACTGACCAACCTGGAACTGCATTCCAGCGAAACCCGGCAGGCCGAGAACTTTCGAAAACTTCTGATGGCGATGTCCAAGGATTTGCGGGTCCTGCTGGTCAAGCTTGCCGACCGTCTGCACAACATGCGCACGATCAAGCACATGAAGCTGGAAAAACAACAGCAAAAAGCCCATGAAACCATGGACATTTTCGCACCACTTGCGGGCCGGATGGGCATGCAGTCGATGCGCGAGGAACTGGAAGACCTCAGCTTTCACGTTCTGAACGCCGAGGGGCGCAATTCGATCATCCGCCGTTTTCTGACCCTGCGCAGCCAGACCGGGGACCTGATCCCGCAGATCACCAACGACATTCGCGAAGTGCTGGAAAAACACCGCGTCGAGGCGGACGTTTTCGGCCGGGAAAAGAAGCCCTATTCGATCTGGCGCAAGATGCAGGAAAAGAAAGAGGGGTTTTCCCGCCTTTCCGACATTTACGGTTTCCGCATCATCACCGGCGATATCGGCGATTGCTACCGGGTTCTGGGGGCGATTCACCAGCGCTGGGCGGCGGTTCCCGGGCGGTTCAAGGACTATATCAGCCAACCCAAATCGAACGGGTATCGGTCGATCCACACCACGGTATCGGGCCGCGACGGCAAGCGTGTCGAAGTGCAGATCCGCACGAAACAGATGCACGAAGTCGCCGAGGCGGGCGTGGCTGCGCATTGGTCCTACAAGGACGGGCAGCGGGTCGAAAACCCGTTTGCGGTGGACCCGTTCCAGTGGCTGGCCGGCTTGACCGAGCGGGTCGAGCAGTCCGAGGATCATGACGAGTTCATGGAGCATGTGCGGCTCGAAATGTTCTCGGATCAGGTGTTCTGTTTTACGCCCAAGGGCGAGGTGATCAAATTGCCCCGCGGTGCGACACCGATCGATTTCGCCTTTGCGATTCACACCCGGATCGGGTCAAGCTGCGTTGGGGCCAAGGTCGACGGAATCCGGGTGCCCTTGTGGACCCGTATTCGAAACGGGCAGTCGGTCGACATCATCACCGCCGAAGGTCAGCGCCCACAGCCGACATGGATGGATATTGCGGTAACGGGGCGCGCGAAATCAGCCATCCGGCGCAGCCTGCGCGAAGAGCGGCGCGACGGATCGGTGCGGCTGGGGCGCGAACTTGCGCGTGTCGCATTCGAGCATGTGGGCAAGAAAGTCAGCGACAAGGCGCTTGCAACCGCGGCGCGCCGGATGAATGTCAGCGATTCCGGTGACCTGTTGGCGATGCTGGGCAACGCGGAAATCTCGGGCAGCGAGGTGATCGAGGTTCTTTATCCCGAATTGCAACGCAGCCAAAGCCGTGAAACCGGCAAACCGGCCAGCGCGATGATCGGTCTCGGCGCCGGGCAAACCGGCGAACCCGCCGCGTGCTGCCAGCCGGTGCCGGGTGAACGTATCGTCGGCATCGCCTTTCGCGGCAAGGGCGTGCAGGTTCATGCGATCGACTGTGAAACCCTGACCCAGTATGACGAGCAACCGGACCGCTGGATCGACCTTCACTGGGGCGAAGGCAGCCACCCTGCCGTCAATGTGACCACGCTGGAAATCACGCTGGTGAACGATGCGGGCACATTGGGACGAATCTGCACCTTGATCGGCGAACAAAACGCCAATATCTCTGACATGCATTTCACCGAGCGCAAGCCGGATTTCTACAAAATGCTCGTGGACATTCAGGTGCGGGATGCAGAGCATCTGCACAATGTTCTTACCGCTGTCGAGGCGGATTCGGATGTGGCTCAGGTCGCGCGACACCGCAATGTGTCGCCGGTCGATCTGACAGGATAAGAAAGGCGCGACCGGCAGGGTCTGGGGGGACCGGTCAATCGGGTGGATGGTCTTCAAGAGGCGAAAACAACTATCGTGGCCGCAATGGTTGGTCGAATCCGTTTACCCGCGGTCCGGATGGCGCCGCGCCAGCAGCTATATTGCCCACCGCCTGCGCCGCCTTCCCGACACGCCGCAAAAAATCGCACGCGGGATCGGCGTTGGCGTCTATGTCAGTTTCACGCCGTTTTTCGGATTTCATTTTCTGGTCGCGACGGCGTTGGCAATTATGCTTCGTGGCAATGTCATTGCGGCACTGCTGGCGACATTTTTCGGCAATCCATTGACCTTCCCGCTGATTGCGACCGGCAGCCTGACGCTGGGACATAAATTGCTTGGTCTGGCCGGCGAGTTCGCGGCGGACAAGTCGATTTTCCAACTGTTCAAAAACACGGCCGCTGATTTTCTTTATAACTTCAAGGCATTGTTCACCGCCCAGCAGGCGGATTGGTCCGGATTGGACGAGTTTTTTTTCAGCGTATTTGTGCCCTATCTGGTTGGTGGCATGATCCCCGGCATCGCGTTCGGGGTCACCGCCTATCTGCTTAGCAGGCCGGTAATCTCGGCCTATCAGAAACGGCGCAAGGGGCATTTGATGGCGCGATGGAAACAACGGCGCGCCAATGCCCGCAAAAAGGCTGACCAAAGCCGGTGAACGGCCTATGCTCACATTTCGGGAATCGGGACGGGACAAATTCAGAATGGCAAGCGATCTGACCAAACCGCTGGGCAGGCTGAGACTGGGCGTCAATATCGACCATGTGGCAACGGTCCGGAACGCCCGCGGCGGTGCCTATCCAGACCCCGTGCGGGCTGCGTTGCTGGCCGAGGCCGCAGGCGCCGACGGCATAACTGCGCATCTGCGCGAGGATCGGCGTCACATCGCGGATGCCGATCTTCAGGCGCTGATGGACAATCTCAATGTGCCGCTCAATCTTGAAATGGCCGCGACGCCTGAAATGCAGCGCATCGCCCTTCACCACACGCCCCATGCCGTCTGTCTGGTGCCCGAAAAACGCGAGGAACGCACGACCGAGGGCGGGCTGGAAGTCGCGCGCGAGGAAAATCGTCTGGCTCATTTCATCGCACCCCTTCGCGAGGCCGGTTGCCGGGTGTCGATCTTTATCGCCGCGGATCGCCGTCAGATCGAAGCTGCGGCCAGGATCGGCGCGCCGGTGGTGGAGCTTCACACAGGGGCATATTGCGATTTGCACGCCGAAGGGAAAACCGTTGAACGCGACGCGGAGTTGCAGAAATTGCGGGAAATGGCGGCCTTTGCCCACACGCTGGGGCTGGAAGTTCACGCCGGCCACGGACTGACTTATGATACTGTGCAGCCGGTGGCGGTGTTTCCCGAAGTGATGGAGCTCAATATCGGGCATTTCCTGATCGGCGAGGCGATCTATGTCGGCCTCAAAACCGCCATCGCGGAAATGCGGGGTTTGATGGAGGCCGCGCGGGCCATCGTGATTGAAAAGGAAATGCCATGAAAATAACTTTTGTTGCGGCAGTTTTGGCCGCGTCGGTCGGCGGTGCGGCATTCGCGCAATCGGTCAACGAATGCGACTGGGTCGCGTCGGCCCGCAACCTGGCGGAACCGTGGGGCGAAAACACCCGGACCTTCGCGAACGGTGCGATCCGCGTTGCGTTGCTGGATACGTTGGAACCCGTCTGTTGCTCGTTTCATCTGCTGGTCCTTTCGCCGCATCCCGAATGGGGGCAGGCGTGCCACGTCGTTTCCGATCAGCCGGGACAGGGATGGGTTGCGCTGCATTTCCAGAACCTCAAGGCAAGCTATGACGCCGCCAAGGGCCTGCGGGTGAACGTCGACGCGGATTACTACGATCCGGCGACCGGAACCGCCGATCCGGCGCAGCGCATGAGGTTTGGCATCCGCATCAACCAGGCGACCGGAACCGTGACCCTGGAATGAGCGAAACCCGGTCCACTCAATCTTGTTCAAAGGATTGGAAAAAATCCTTGGCAGGGATTTTGCCAGGAGTTTTGGTAAAACTATTTCGCGTGGCGGAAATGTCGCGGGGAGGCTTGTGATGATTCTGGGCATCGGCACGGATCTGGCCAATATCGAGCGGATCGAACGCACGCTGGGCCGGTTTGGCGACCGGTTTCGCAATCGGGTTTTCACCGATGTCGAGCAACGCAAGGCCGAGCGGCGGCGCGATACCGCTGGCACCTATGCCAAGCGATGGGCGGCGAAGGAAGCGTGCTCCAAGGCGCTGGGCACCGGGTTGCGTATGGGGATCGCGTGGAAAGACATGGCCGTCAGCAATCTTCGAACCGGTCAGCCTCGAATGCACCTGACCGGCTGGGCCGCTGCGCGACTGAAGGAATTGACCCCGCCGGGGATGGAGGCCCATGTCCACGTCACCCTGACCGACGATCATCCTTGGGCGCATGCCGTCGTGCTGATCGAAGCACGGCCTGCGGCGATGGGCGACGCTTGACTTCGCCCGGGCCAGAAGCCATGTAGCGCGGGCAAAATCGCAAGCGAGGCAAGACCCGATGGCCGAGAAAATCAAGTCCGATAATGGCGTATTGGAGTGGGTCAAGACCATCGTCTACGCCCTGATCCTTGCCGGTCTGATCCGCACGATATTCTTTCAGCCGTTCTGGATTCCCTCGGGGTCGATGAAAGATACGCTTTTGATCGGCGATTTTCTGTTCGTGAACAAGATGGCCTATGGCTATTCACGCCATTCCTGCCCGTTTTCGATGTGCCCGTTTTCGGGCCGCATTCTGGCCAGAGCGCCGGAACGGGGTGATGTTGTCGTGTTCAAGCATCCGGTCTCCAAGGCCGACTTCATCAAACGCCTGATCGGTCTACCGGGTGACCGAATTCAGATGAAAAACGGGGTTCTGCACATCAACGGCGCGCCGGTCGCGTTGGAGCCCGCGACCGATTTTACCGAAATCATGGACCGTCAGGGCCCGGTCGGCAACACGCCGCGCTGCGAAAACGAACCCGTTGATACTGGCGAGACCTGCATCAAGTCCCGATCGCGCGAGACGTTGCCGGGCGGCGTGACCCACGACGTGCTGAACATCGTCGATGGTGGGTTTGTCGATAACACCAAGGTATTTACCGTGCCCGCGGGGGAGTATTTCTTTATGGGCGACAACCGCGACAATTCGCGGGACAGCCGTTTCAGCCGCGGGATTGGCGGGGTGGGTTTCGTCCCGTTCGAAAACCTGGTGGGACGGGCGGATCGGGTGATATTTTCTTCGGCCGGGCGTTCGATCCTGTATTTCTGGACCTGGCGGCGGGATCGGTTTTTCGAGGCGATCGAGTGAAACTTTCCGCCGAACTCGCGGCATTTTCCGCCCGGATCGGGCATGATTTCAAACACCCCGCCCTGCTGATCGAGGCGGTCACCCACGCCTCGCTGTCGTCTCCCACGCGCCCGGACAATCAGCGCCTGGAATTTCTGGGCGACCGGGTTCTGGGGCTGGTCATCGCCGGGGCGCTTCTGCAGGCGGACGCCGATGCCCCCGAGGGTGTTCTTGCGCCGCGGTTCAATGCGCTGGTGCGCAAGGAAACCTGCGCCGAAATTGCGCAATCCGTCGATTTGGGCAGCGTCCTGAAACTGGGCCGGTCCGAGGCTTTGTCGGGCGGTCGGCGCAAGCTGGCATTGTTGGGCGATGCCATCGAAGCCGTGATCGCGGCGGTCTATCTGGACGCGGGATACGCCCCGGCGCAGGCGATGATCCTGCGGCTGTGGCAGGCGCGGATTTCCACCGCGGCGACCGACGCCCGCGACGCCAAAACCGCACTGCAGGAATGGGCGCAGGCGCGGGGACAGACGCCGCCAGACTATGTTGAAACCGACCGCAGCGGCCCGGATCATGCGCCGGTGTTCACCATAACCGCACGTCTGGAATCCGGTGAAGCCGCCAGCGCGGCCGCCGCTTCCAAGCGCCAGGCCCAACAGGCCGCCGCCGCCGAACTGCTGGCGCAACTGGAGCAAAGCGATGTCTGAGACGGCTTGCGGTTTCATCGCGCTGATCGGCGAGCCGAATGCCGGGAAATCCACGTTGCTCAATCGAATGGTCGGGGCCAAGGTTTCGATCGTCACCCACAAGGTTCAGACCACGCGCACGCGCATTCGCGGTGTCGGTGTTGCCGGATCGGCGCAACTGGTTTTCATCGACACGCCGGGGCTGTTTCGTCCGCGCCGGCGGCTGGATCGCGCGATGGTGGCCGCCGCGTGGAATGGTGCGGCGGATGCCGATCTTGTGGTTCTGCTGATCGAGGCGCATCGGGGGGTCACCGAAGGCGTCACGGCGATTCTCGACGGGCTGCGAGAACGCGCGGGAAGTGGTGCGAAAATCGCTCTGGCAATCAACAAGATCGACCGGGTAAAAAGCGAAAAACTGTTGGCATTGACCACGGAATTAAACGAAGCCTTTGATTTCGTGGCAACATTCATGATCTCCGCGGAAAAAGGCCACGGTGTTCCCGACCTCCGGAACTGGCTGGCGGACGAGGTTCCGCCCGGGCCTTGGCATTACCCCGAGGATCAGGTCGCCGACCTGCCCCTGCGCAAGCTGGCCGCCGAGATCACGCGTGAAAAACTGACCCTGCGACTGCATCAGGAATTGCCGTATCAGTTGACCGTCGAAACCGAAAGCTGGGACGAACGCAAGGACGGCTCGGTGCGCATCGATCAGGTGATTTACGTCGCTCGCGACGGGCACAAGGGGATCGCACTGGGGCCGAAGGGCGAGACAATCAAAGCGGTCGGCAAGGCATCGCGCGAGGAAATTTCCGCGTTCCTCGGGCGCAAGGCGCATCTTTTCCTCCAGATCAAGGTGCGCCCCAACTGGCAGGAAGAAGCCGGTCGCTATCGCGAGATGGGGCTGGATTTCAATGACGGCAACTAAGCGCAACGCGCCGGGGCCCGGGCGAATATCGTGCCGCGCCTGACGTCGGAGTTCTGGGTCGCGGCCTATCTTCGCCGGCTGGCCCTGGCGGACATTCCGGTATTCGTTGCGGCCAGGGGTGACGCGACTGCGGGCAATGTCATGGTCAAGGTCAACACGCTGGACGGGCGGGCCTGCGCATACCAACGCAGTTTCGGCGCTGATGGTGGGCGGGTCTGGATCATATTGGCGCAGGGCTCTGACACGGAAATCGAGTCGATTCTTGCACGTCAGCGGCAGTTTGACCGGGACATCTGGATCCTCGAGGTCGAAGACAAGGCCGGGCGGCATTTGCTCGACGAGCCCGGGTTTTCGGAGTAGGAAACCCCGATGGAATGGCGCGATCAGGGAGTGTTGCTGGCAGTCCGCAGGCACGGAGAATCCGCGGCCATCATCGAAGTTTTCACCGACCTTCGTGGGCGGCACGCCGGTGTCGTGCGTGGCGGTGGTTCGCGAAAACAGGCCCCCATCCTGCAAAAGGGGGCCCAGCTTGACGTGACATGGCGGGCGCGCCTGGACGAACATATCGGAACGTTCCGCGCCGAGCTTTTGTTGTCTCGCGCCGCAACGGCAATGGCGGACCGGCAGGCGTTGGCGGGTCTGAACGCGATCTGCGATCTGCTGAAATTCGTGTTGCCCGAGCGCGAACCACATCCCCGGCTATATCGCGCAACGCAGGCGCTGCTTGCGGCGCTTGATGCTGCACCGGACTTCGTGCCGCTTTATCTGGAATGGGAATTGCTGCTGCTGGAGGATTTGGGATTTGGTCTTGATCTTGGGTCCTGCGCCGTCACCGGTGAGACCGAAATGCTCGAATTCGTTTCGCCGCGGACGGGCCGCGCGGTCAGCCGGGCAGGGGCCGGTGAATGGGCGGAAAAGCTGTTGCCGTATCCCGCCGCCCGCGTCCCCGGCGGCGTGCTTGCCGGGCTGCGCACGACCGGTTATTTTCTGGAAACCCGTCTGGCGCAATCACTTGGCGACCGTCCGCTGCCCGAGGCCCGCGCCCGCCTGATGGCCGAGGTCAGACGCTCAAAAAGGGATGAGACATGAAAACCTATGCCGAAATCCGCGCGATCGCCGATCAGCGAAAGGGTGTCGATGGGGTGAACGCCCATTTGCCGGACGCCCCGCAAGTCCCTCTTGCGGCGCTGGGCGATGATCGTCTGCTATCGGAATTTTCCAAGCGGGTTTTCCAGTCCGGGTTCAACTGGAAAGTGGTTGAAAACAAATGGTCGGGATTTGAGATCGCATTCCACGGTTTTGATCCGGCGCGAAACGCGATGATGTCCGACGACGATCTGGACCGGCATCTGAAAAACACCGACATCGTTCGCCACGCGGCGAAAATCCTTTCGATCCGGGACAACGCCATATTTTTCACGGATCTGGCCAAGGCACATGGTTCTGCCGCCGCCCATATCGGCAACTGGCCGCAGGAAGACACCGTCGGCCTGTTCGCGCTGCTGAAATCACGCGGTTCGCGGCTGGGCGGGGCAACCGGGCAATATGCGCTCAGGTTTGCCGGTTATGACAGTTTCATCCTGTCAAGATCGGTGGTTGCCGCGCTGAACATGGCGGGCGTGATCGACGGTGCCGCAACATCGAAAACCGCGCTGGCCAAGGTGCAGGCGGCGTTCAATGCGTGGCACGACGAAAGCGGTGAACGCCATGCGGTGATCAGCCGGGTATTGGCGATGTCGGTGCCGGACTGACGCGGGGCTTTAGCCCCGCGCGACCGGCTGACGCAGGATCGTTTTCAGTTTCTGCGGCGCCACCTTGCGCGGGTCGCTCAGATAGATTTCGTGATGCCGGCCCCGCATCCGATATCCGGATTCCGGGATAATCTGATTGTGCAGTTCTGCCAGAACCGCCGTTTCGTCGTCATAGGACCCGACATGCAGCGTCTGGTAGCACGTCCCTTCGTCGAGGGCGGTCGTCCGAACGAGTTCCAGCGCTTCGCGGTTTGTGCGCGGCTCTTTCAGCTTGCCCTGCTTGGCAATCGCCGCGTTCCGGGCGGACTCGATATCGTCCGGGTCCAGCCAATCCGGCTGGCGGATCATCATGGACCAGTGCCAGAGCGCCTTTTGGCGGGCAGCAAAGGCCGCCATGTCATCGGCCCACCACAGGCCTTCGAGCGGGGCCACGACATAATCGCGGGACATGAATTTTTTCGACATCGCCTTCAGCCCATAGCTTAGCACGTAAAGTGCTGCCACCGCGTCCGCATAGGATGCCCCAAACGGCCCGCCGGTCCCGTCGATTGCAAGGTAGCGCAGCGGTGGGATTTGCAGAAGATCAAAGCGCCCCTGCTTGCCGGAATAAAGGGCCCTGTCCGTTTTCTTGAAGTCGATCTTGTCCATCGGCGCCGCCCCTGTCTGCACGTTTGATTTCATCGGCCCATTGCCACGCCCTCGCGGCGTTTGTCTGCCCCACCGATCAGGCCCTGCGGCGTGATGCGGATGACGTGCAGACCCGAATTCAGATTGCGGATCCTGACATCGTGCCCCAGCGCCGCAAGCCCGTCGCGCAGCGTGGCCTCGTCCGGCCCTTCCTCGATATCCGTGCTGCCGTTCCGGTTGACGACATGGCCAAGATCGATGGCGGTCTGCGGGTCCATTCCCCAGTCGAGCATCGCGATCAGGGACTGGGCCACATAGGCGATGATGCGCGAACCGCCGGGCGACCCGGTCAGCAGGATCGGCGCGCCGTCGGCAAGAACGACCGTTGGCGCCATCGAGGAACGCGGTCGCTTGCCGCCTTCGACCCGGTTCGCAACCGGCTTGCCGTCGCGCATCGGCACCCGGGAAAAATCGGTGAGCTCGTTGTTCAGCAAAAAGCCGCCAGCCATCAGGCGTGAACCGAACCCGGTTTCGATAGTGGTCGTCATGACGATCATGTTGCCATCGGAATCCACGATGGAAAAATGCGATGTGCCCGGACGTTCGGGTTGCGTATCGGGGGCATAGTTTCGGGATTCCTTCCACGGTGGCGAACCCGCGCGCGCCGTTTCCATCGCGGCGCCCGGATCGATCAGGCGCGACCTTGCCGTCAGATAGGCGGAGTTCAGCAACCCCTCGGGCATCGGGGTGAAATCGCTGTCGGCCATGAAAAGTGCCCGGTCGGCATAGGCGAGCTTTTCCGCCTCCGCCAGTAGATGATACGCAGCGGGCGAAGGGCCGAGTGCTGCAAGATCATAGGGTTCGAGCAGTTTCATGATCTGCCCCACGGTCAGGCCACCCGATGATGGCGGGCCCATGCCGCAGACCTGATATCGCCGGTAGTCCGCACAGACCGGCGGTCGCTCGATCACCCGATAAGCGGCAAAATCCGCCGTGGTCAGGATGCCGGGATTGGTGGCGGTGCGCGTGGCCTGAACGATGTCCGCCGCGATGTCGCCGTGGTAGAACGGTCGTGTGCCCGCGACCGCAATCCGCCGCAGGGTTGCCGCGAATGCGGGGTTTGTCAGGGTCTCGCCCTCGTCGCGCGGCGTGCCATCGGCCCTGAAAAAATATTCCCGAGTCTCGGGGAATTTCGCCAGACCGAAATCGCCGGCAGCCCGGATTGATCGGGCCATGCGCGGCGAAATCGCAAAACCCTGCTTGGCCGTCTCTATCGCGGGGTTCAGCAGGCTGGCCCATGGCTTGCTGCCGAAATGCCCGTGCAGGGTCTCAAGCAGCAGCAGCGTCCCCGGAACGCCAACCGATCGCCCGCCGACCACGGCGTCAAACCACTTGACCGGCTGGCCATCCGGGCCGAGCCAGTAATCGGGTGTGGCCGCCAAAGGTGCGGTTTCGCGCCCGTCCCAACTTGTCAGTTCGGCTTTGGCGGCATTCCAGTAAAGCGCAAAGGCCCCGCCACCGAGGCCCGAACTTTGCGGCTCCACGAGGTTCAGCATCATCTGAACCGCAACCGCCGCATCCGCCGCGGTCCCGCCTGAGGCCAGCACGTCCCGTCCGACCCGTGCCGCCAACGGATGTGCCGCGACGACCATGTAACGCTTTGTAAGGAGGGAACGATTTTGCGTTGTGGCGAAGGTCTGTTCGGGTTGCTGCGCCTCCTGCGCAGTGGCGCTTGTGGCGGCGATCAGCAGCGCCGCACCGGCAAAGCGCCGCAGACGTAACCTTTTCAAAGCGCGTGGTGTCACGGGCAACTCCGGTCGCTGGGACGGTTGTGGCAAAGATTACCAGCCTCGGGTCAGGTTGGCCACTTCGGCTTGAAAAGCGATCTGTGCGCCGCCCGCGAATTCACCGATCCTTGCAGCGAAGGTCTTGAAATAATCCTGTGCCTGAACGTGGGCCAGCGTCTCGGCACTGTCCCAGCGGCCCCAGTGGACGCGTGACGTACCGTTGTCGGCAACGGCGACCTGATAGGTGAACGTGCCGGGGATTTCCGGGTCTTTGTCGATGGCGTCGATAAAGGCAACGGTCGCCGCCTGCCAGTCGGCTTCCGGGCCGGAGTAATCGTATCGGATGGTGATGGTGCGCATGGGGGATTTCCTTAATTAACGAAACTGTTAAGCAAAATAAGCACCGGACCGTGATCGAGTCAAGCTGCTGGCCCATAATTTCGGGCAAGTCTGACAATTGTCCGACCAGCCGATGGGTTCAGTTCCGCCCGAATTGCGGCAACCACTGCACCATGACCTGCGCTTGAATTTCTCTGGCCCCACGAAAATTCTCAGGATGCCGGCGTGGTAACGTGCCCGGCTGATCGGGTATTCCAGCGCGAAACCGTTGCCGCCAAAAGAGGCGAGGGGCTGCTACGGACGCATTCAGGTGGCCAGCCTCTTGGCAACGAAAAAAAACCGCCGAAAATGCTCGAATTCGAGAACGGAAAATGACAGGAGAATCA
>Ga0114932_10004570_pt1 | contig 12854 bp, 12 predicted proteins | sample 2SBtaG_2_FD_87286 | JGI IMG/M metagenome (GOLD analysis project Ga0114932, IMG submission 87286) | Deep subsurface microbial communities from Kolumbo volcano to uncover new lineages of life (NeLLi) - 2SBTROV12_ACTIVE470 metaG | ecosystem: Environmental > Aquatic > Marine > Volcanic ...
ATGTGTATTAAATTATCAACACCCAAAAGACTCCAATCTTTTTTTTCTCCAATCCAGATAGCACCATCGGCAGAAATACAATTTGAAAGATTGCTAAAAAGATGCATTTCATTATGGCTATGTGCTAATAAAAAAACCTTCATTAAAAACCTTCCTTTTTCAAAGCATCTAAAAATTCAGAAAAAGAATCCATTCCTTCCCAAATCTTATTTTTCCTTTCCTTCTTTACATTTTCAACTTTAAGAACTTCAGACCTTCCTTTAGAGTCAAGAATTTTTTCAGAAATATTCAAATCAGCAACAGTGAGCTTTTCAGGCTGTGGAGCTGATAAAACTGCCATTACATCAGGTATCCTGGGTTCAGCAACAGTTTTATAAACACTCAAAACACAAGATCCAGTAATTTTTGCTTTTGATTTATTGTTTCCAAAATTAAATACAACTGTTGGATTTTCAGAAATTTCTTCAACTGAAGATACTTGGTTAACGCAACTCCAACCTAATAGAGAAGCAATTGCTGAAGGTAAAAGGCCCCCTTTTCCATCAGCTGCAGAAGCACCACATATAACCATGTCAACATTAATTTTCTTAGCTAATTCAGCAAAAATATTTGCCGTAGTTATCAAATCTGCGCCAACCAAAAGAGTATCGCAAATGTGATAAGAACAGGCACACCCCATAGCTCCTAACTCAGAAAGCATTTCTGAAGATGACTCTGGACCCATGCTTGCAAGATGAACCTCTCCAGAATTAGACTCAGCTATTTGTATCGCAAGCTCTATAGCAGATTCATCATCTGGATTAACAGCTTTTGGAACATTGTCTCTATTCAAAATCCCCGCATCGCCAAAAGTCAAGTCAGTCGTTGCAGGAACCTGTTTTGCTAAAACCAATATTTTCATCAAGAGCCCTCTTTCAACAACTCATCAGGAATCCACTGATCGATAGAAGGAATAAATTGGTCTAAAAACTTAAGCGATGTAGCTTCACGTGCGACATGCCTACTCACAACAAGCCTTTGTATTTGATTTGTTCCTTCATAAATCTGAGTTATCTTTGCATCTCTCATATATTTTTCAACCGGATAATCCTTCATGAAGCCATAGCCACCAAATATTTGAACTGCCTCAGTTGTAACCCACATTGCTGTATCTGTAGCAAAAAGTTTACCTTGTGCGGCCATTTTGTTAGCCTTTGCTTTAAGCGAAGGGTCTTTATCAGCGGCATCAATCATTCTCGCAGATTCATAAACCAACTGCCTCGCTGCTTCAATTCTTGTAGACATATCAGCTAAAAGAAAACCTATTGCTTGATGGTTCTGTATAGGTTGACCAAATTGACGCCTCCTGGATGCAAATCTTGAAGCATACTCGAATGCCCCCTGAGCACAACCCAAAGCTTGTGCAGCTACACCAGGTCTAGCATGATCGAGAGTTTCCATTGCGATTTTAAAACCCTTTCCTTCAGACTCTCCGAGCAAATTCCATTCAGGAACGGAACAGTTTCTAAAATAGAGTTCTCTTACAGGAACACACCTTATCCCCATTTTGTCTTCTTCTTTTCCGATTTCAAAACCATCTGTACCTTTTTCAACGATAACTGCAGATATTGCAGAAGGCTTTCCAACCTGATTTGGATTAGTTACACCAAAAACAGAATAATAGTGAGCAACCCCACCATTTGTATTCCATTTTTTATCACCATTTATGATATATTCTTCACCTTTTTTTGATATTAACGTTTTTAAATCAGAAGCATTTGACCCGGCTAATTTTTCAGAAAGAGCAAAAGATATCAACTTTTCACCATTTGCAATCTTGGGAAGCCATTTTTCCTTCTGGTCCTGTCTTCCTCCTAAAATTATTGGGTAAGAGCCCAATGCATTTACAGCAAACATAACCCCCACGCCACCACATGCTCTAGACAATTCCTCAACAACTAAACATAAATTTACACTACCTAAACCATCACCACCATACTCTTTGGGTATCCAGGTTTTCAATAAACCACTTTCCGCTAAGGCTTCCTTGACTTTCCAAGGGTATTCTTGCTTCTTGTCATGCTCAGAAGCCAAAGGCCTTACAACCTCTTCAGCAACGGCCCTTGCTCTTTCTTTGATTTCAAAATTTATCTTGTCTAACATATTATGAACTCCTTAAAACTAAAGAGGTGTTATGCCCTCCAAATGCAAAAGAATTTGACATAGACACATTCACATCAAAATCCCTAGCATCATTAGGGGTATAGTCTAAATCACAATCTGGATCCTTTGTGTTGTAATTTATAGTTGGAGGTATTATTTTGTCTCTCATGGAAACAATACATGCTGCGCACTCTATCGCCCCAGCAGCACCTAAAAGATGGCCATGCATACCTTTTGTACTTGAAATGTTTATCTTTTTCAAATCATTAGAAAAAGTTAACTTGATAGCATTTGTTTCCATCAAATCATTGAATTTTGTAGAAGTTCCATGAGCATTCAGGTAATCAACTGCAGAAGATGGTATTTGAGCATCCTCCAAAGCTAAACTCATTGCTTTTGCTGGAGACTCTCCATTTAAATTTGGAGAAGTTATGTGATAAGCATCACTCGTTACTGCAAAACCAACTACCTCAGCTATAGGGGTTCCCCCTCTTGATTTTAAGTTTTCCTCACTCTCTAATACAAAAACAACAGAACCTTCCCCCATTACAAAACCTGATCTCTCTAGGTCAAAAGGCCTGCTAGCTTCTTTTGGGTTGTCGTTAAAGTTACATGCCAAAGCTTTCATGTTTGAAAAACCAGCAAGGGAAGTTGGTGCAATAGCTCCTTCAGCTCCGCCAGTAACCATTGCATCCATAGTTCCATTCCTTATCAAGTTAAAAGCTTCTCCAATTGCAATAGTCCCCGTAGCACAAGCGGCAACCGGTGCTGATGAATATCCTTTTAACCCGTATTTAATAGATATCCATCCTGGAGCTATATTGGATATATTCTTTGGAATGTAAAAAGGACTAATGTACCTAGGTCCCTTTTTAAAATATTTATCAAATTGAGCATGATGCTCCCACATTCCACCAATTCCACTGCTAACATTTACACCAACCCTGTAAGGATCCATTTTTTCAAAATCAATTCCCGAATCCTCAATAGCCTCTTGAGAAGAAGCCATTGCGAACTGAGTGAACCTGTCCATTTGCCTAGATTCTTTTGGGTCTAAATGTTTTAATGGATCCCAATCAGGAACCTCGCAAGAAATCTTGCATTTATGAGCCTCAGTATCTAATAAAGAAATATTCTTTGCAGTAGATTCACCACTTTTTAAACCATTTCTCAAAGAAGAAAAACCTACCCCAAATGGTGTCACAGCACCAACACCTGTAATAAAAACCCTTGTCATGAAACGTCCATACCTCCATTGATTCCTAAAATTTGTCCTGTTGTATAAGAAGAATTATCAGAGCATAAAAAGATTACTGCCGAAGCAACATGAGACGCATCCCCAAACCTCTTCATTGGAATAACACTTAAATAAAAATCTTTCATCGATTTGTTTATATCTTGCGACATGTCTGTGTTTATCAGTCCAGGGCTTACACAATTAACAGTGACGCCTCTGTCTGCAAACTCTCTCGACATAACCCTCATAAGGCCTTCTATACCTGATTTACTAGCAGCATAATTAGACTGTCCTGGCCCCCCAACTGAAGCTGAAACACTTGAAATAAAAACAATTCTCCCATACCTTTTTTTCAACATGCTTTTTGCAACGAGCTTTGAACAATAAAAAGCGCTATTTAAATTTGTTTTTATAACATCGTTCCAATGAGAATTTTTCATCATAGACCCAGGAGCATCCATTCTGATTCCACAACAATGAACAAAAATGTCAATACCCCCAAGGAAATTCTGTGATTTTTTTACAAATTCTCCACACTCTGCCTCGTCAGAAAGATCTCCTGAAATGATTTTCAAATCAGCTTCCTGGATAGAAAGTTCAGAATGTACAGATTTAGCTATCTCATGATTATTTTTATAACCTAGAACCATCTTGCAATCGGAACTTGCAAACATCTTAGCTACAGAAAGGCCTATACCCCTTATGCCCCCAGTTACTAATATTTTTTTCCCTGAAAAATCAAAATTTAAAACAGACATTATCTAATGATATCCCCAACAACTTGAAAATGATTGATTTTCTTTCTAACATCAGCCTTTGGAACCATGTTGAACAAAACCTTTCCTGGGCCGACGTCAAGCCAACCCTCAAAATTCATTTTGCTCAACTCTTTTAAATTTTGGACCCACTTTACGGAACCTTCAATTTGATTGATTAAATTTTGCTTAATTTTAGAAGAATCTTCTTCATGAAAAAAACCAGTGAAGTTTGAAGCAACTGGCCACTTTGGAACAGATACATCAATTTCATTTATAACTTTAATCATTTTTTTCTTTGCTTTCTCCATCAATGGAGAGTGAAAGGGAGCTGAAACTTTCAGTTTAATTGCCTTTATGTAACCAAAACCCTTAGCCTTTTCAACAACCCTGTCAATGGCGTCAATATCTCCTGAAAGAACAGTTTGATTTGATGTGTTGAAGTTTGCTGGAACCAGACAGCCAGAATCTTTACAAGACTCAATCAAGCCTTGCAAACGACCTGCTCCAAGCAAAGCAACCATTCCGCCTTTGCCTTTCTCCACAGCATCCTGCATAGCCTCACCTCTTTTTTTAACAACCTTCAATGCTGTCTCGTAAGAGATTGCTCCAGCTGCAGCCAAGGCTGTATATTCCCCAAGTGAGTGCCCTGCCGCTGCAATAGGTTTAAATTTATACTTTTTTATCCAATGCTTATGCGCAGCATAGCCAACAGCCAATAATGCAGGTTGAGCATTTTTTGTTAATGTCAATTCGTCAATAGGGCCTTCAAAAATCAATTTTGAAAGATTTGAATCCAAAATATCATCAGCTTTAATAATCAAATCAATTGCTTCTTTGTCGGAAAGTAAAAAATCAGCCATGCCAACTTTTTGAGAACCTTGTCCCGGATAAAGAAAACAAAAATTCATATTTTTTTCCACCTCATCAAAACAGATCCCCATGCAAAACCCGCACCAAAACTTGTCATTAGGACCCAGTCATTGTCTTTCAGCATTTTTTTATCGTTTGCATATTCAGTCAACAGCGGAATAGTCCCATTTGTTGTATTTGCATATTTATCAATATTAATTGGGCATTTTTCCTTGTCTAGATTTAACCTTTTTGCTATAGCTTCGATCATTACTCCATTTGCCTGATGGAAAAGATGGCAACCAATGTCCGAGGGACTAATAGAATTTTTTTCACAAATATCTTTAACCATCTGAACAAACCTTCTTATCCCCACTTTATAAACCTTACTTCCATCCATCTTTACATAATGTTCTTTATTTTGAACAGTTTCAATGGAGGGAGGACTCAAAGAACCTCCAGAAGTCATGTATAAATATTTCCCTCCCGAACCATCTGAGCCAAGAAGAACATCATGAACCCCATAATCTCCTTCCTGACCCTCTAAAATAACAGCCCCCGCACCGTCTCCGAAAAGAACAGATGTCGACCTGTCTTCCATATCTAATATAGAGGTCATGATGTCTCCACCGCAAACAAGTATATTTTTATGCAATCCTGAAGAGATCATGCCAGCAGCAGTTGAAACTCCATAAACAAAACCTGGGCAAGCATTCACCAAGTCAAACGAACCAGCATTGACAGCCCCGATTCGATCTTGTACAAGATTTGAAGTATTTGGAAACATCATGTCTGGAGTAACGGTAGCAACAATAACTAGGTCTAAATCTGCCGGATCCATGTTTCTTTTTTCAAGAGCCTTATTGGCAGCATCTACACAATATTTGCTCAAACCTTCACCCTTTTCCGCAAACCTTCTTTCTCTAATCATGGACCTTTCCCTTATCCATTCGTCATTTGTATCCATGACTTTTGACAAGTCATCATTTGTGACAATTTTTTCGGGAAGAGAAGTTCCAATTGAAGTGATAACAGCTCTAATCATTTTTTTCTCCATTTTGTCTCATTATTAAATTTTTCATATTTTTAACCGCATTGAAAATCGCCTTGGGGTTAGAAGATCCATGGCAAATAAAAAAAGGCTTAGTCAAGCCAAGCAAAGGTGCTCCACCATATTCAGAATAATCCAATCTCTTTTTTACATTCTTCAAAGAACCCTTGATAGCACTTTTTGCAAGAGGCATAAAGATATTATTTTTTGCAGATTTTTTCAATTCAGATCCAAACATGGTCATCAAAGAAATAGCCATTCCCTCGGCAAACTTTAGAATAACGTTCCCAACAAAGCCATCACAAACTACAACATTTATCTCTTCGCCCTGTCCGCCAACCTGCCTTCCTTCGATGTTGCCAACAAAATTAAACTCTCCAGCTGATGCATTCATTTCCATTAATTCGTAAGCTTTTGCGGATTCTCTATCTCCTTTACCTTTTTCAGAACCAATATTCAACAAACCAACTGTTGGGCTTTTTTTACCTGACCAGAAACTATAAAACTCACTTCCCAATTGCGCAAACATAAGGAGATCTTCCGCTTTTGTATCTACATTTGCACCAACATCCAATAAAAAAACTGGATTATCGCTTGTAGGCATGAAAGTCCCGAGTACCGGCTTCCGGACACCCTTCCTTTTAAGGTATTTGGAAGCAACCAAAACAGAAGCACCAGAATGTCCAGCGGAAATAACTCCGTCAGAATCACCCTCGCTTGCAGATCTAGCTGCAAGTCCCAGGGAAGTTTCTGGAATTTTCCTCAAAACAGAAGCAACTTTGTCACCCATGTCGACTTTTTCTTCAGTGTGTTGAATTTTTATATTGCTAAAATCTCTTCCATCTAAAACACGATTAACCTCATCCTCATTTCCAAAGAGAGTAAGGTTTACACCCAGAGAAGAAGCAAGAATAGCCCCTTCAACTATTGATTCAGGTGCATGATCTCCACCCATTGCATCTAAAGATATGTTTATCACTGAGAAACATATTTTAAACTATAGCAGCTCTAATAGAAAGAAACCCTGTAAAAAGATTTCAAAAAGCAGAATTTGGATTAAAAGGCAGTGAAGAGTGATGCAGATCGATTTTCAGAACCCCATCAATCAACCTATAGCCAAATGTATATTCCACCTTAATTTCATTACCTTTCAAGTCAGTAAAAAAATAATTGCCCATTGCGATAGCTCTCTTTTCCTCTAAAATGAAATCTGAATTTTCAAACCTTACTTTTGCCCAGGGCTGCAGTGCAAACCCTTGATCCTCTTCACAAACTCTGTCTTGACCTGAAATGAAGTAAGACAATGCTTGTAGCTTTGTATTTCTAAATTGATCTTCCGCACACTTTGTAGGTTTGAATAACACGGAGCCTGAATCAAAAGCATATCTTTCATTTAAAAATCTGCTTGTGAAAGACTCACATTCCATCCTCTCTTCCTTCAATGAGCCAATTTTCACTACCGCGGAACCCCATTGGCTTTGAGCATCTGTTACTTGGTCTTCAGTAATCATGTTTATATTTTAAACAGCCCGTAGGGGAATTGAACCCCTATTTCCACCTTGAGAGGGTGGCGTCCTATCCGTTAGACGAACGGGCCTTGTATTTCAAATAAAAAAACATGTAAAACAAAGTATATGATTTACAAGATGTCACAAAATTCTAAAAGATATAGTAAGGAATCTAGATTGATTCACGGAGAAATGAAGAGTTCAGTTTGGGACTATTCCCACAATGTAGTCCCCCCACTCTCCTCCAACAGCACTTTTAGACTTGATTCGAGCGAAAGAGGGGCAATGGGTTTTGAAGAATATGCAAAAAATGAAGATGGCAGTCCTATTTTTATCTATGACAGACTTGAAGAACCAACAACCTTGATGCTGGAAAAAAGACTTGCAGAGATAGAAGGTGGCGAAAAAGCATTAACTTTTGCAAGCGGAATGTCAGCAATTTCAACCACACTTTTGGCACTAATTAAATCAGGAGAAAACATAATCACACATCATATTCTTTACGGATGCACAGACTCTCTCCTCAGGGACAGTTTTCCTAACTTGGGAATTTCTGTAACAAGGGTAAATATGTGTAATAGTGAAGAGATCAAAAAAAATATTTCAAAAAAAACAAAAGTAATATACCTCGAAACACCCCTCAATCCAACTCTTGAAATTATGGATATTTCACTAATATCCAAAATGGTAAAAAAGGAAAACAAAAAAAGAAAAGAAGAAGACAGGATGTTTTTGGTGGTTGATAATACTTTTATGACCCCATGGGGACAAAGGCCAATTTCATTAGGTGCAGATGTTGTTGTGCACAGCTTAACAAAAGCAATTGGAGGATTTGGGACAGACACAGCTGGAGCATCAATTGTTTCAAATCAGCTCTACCCAACACTGCAAGTTAAAAGAAAAGACTTTGGTGGAATGCTAAGCTCAAAAGCTGCATGGAGCATTTTGACTTATGGAATACCAACACTCCCTCTGAGGTTGAAAAAACAACAATCAAATGCGGAAAATATTGCAAAATACCTGCTTAAGCACCCAAAAGTTAGCAAGGTCTCTTGGCCTGGTTTGGATGATTTTGAAAATCAAAGAATAGCCAAAAAACAAATGATAGACCCAGAAGGAAACTTCTTTCCCGGATTCATGATTTACTTTTCAATCAAAAGCAAAAAAGACAATGCTGGATCCAAGTTTGTTAACTTTATAGCAGAAAACTCTTACTCAATCACCTTGGCCGTATCTCTCGGAAACGTAAAAACACTAATAGAAACCCCTTTTTCAATGACTCATTCTTCAGTGCCGGAAGAGGAAAAAGAAAATAATAGCCTTTTAAAAAATGGTATACGCCTCTCTGTTGGCATCGAATCACCAGAAGATTTGAAAAAAGACCTCGAAGAAGCCTTTAGTTCAATTTGATTCAATAGCATACTAAGTATGCTAGACTTTCATCGAGGTTCTATTTATGTTAGGAGATTTTTTAGTTGAACAAAAACTCATAACCAATGAACAACTTTCTGAGGTTTTGTCTGAATTGCCCAGGTCGGGAAGAAGAATTGGTCAATTACTTGTTGAAAAAGGCTATGTAGAAGAAAAGCCCCTTAAGGAAGCCTTGCAAATACTATTAAATCAAAAGGATGTTGACATATATGACGGAGACTCTGTTCTTTTGGATAAGAATGGATTAAGAATTACAAAAACAAGAGTCATCAACCAAGGAAGAACGTTTCCAATCAAACCAACAAGCAGTGCAAGAGCGACATACGCCAACTACAAGAAAGTTCATCAGTCTGAAGACTCCGGCAAAGGTGGCGTCATGGTTGGAATTGGGATGTTGATTGCAATATCAGGTGTTTTTGTGAGTGGTGGTGTTATGAGCGAGGCTGAAAACAAGCTTAGCACAACCTTTCTAGCTTTTGCATGGCCTGGATTAATAATGACAATCTGGGGAATCATACTGTACTCTAAAAAGGTAGAAACAAAATACAGGAGACACTACCTAACACTTTTTGAACATGGAATCAATGGCGTTAATGTTTACAGAGATACTCAGAGTGATTTTATAGAAGAGGCTGTTGGTGTCATAAACAAAAACATCTCTTCATTTGAAAATTGGGAAGACAGGAAAACACAATATAGCGTAAATAAAGACGATCTGGAAAGGGCAAGAGCGGAAATGAATAAATTAAGAAAATCGAGAGGCCAGCAACCTATCGACCATGACGATTAAACTGTAAAACTAGAAAAACCCAGCAACCAGTTAAAAAATCTTTTTAACAAATTCCAAATGAAAAAAACAGAGACCAGTGGCAAAAGAATTGCATCTAGAAGGAAGATTGCGGCAAGGATCATAGTATGCCTAACTATTCGAGATGAATATTCTTGCCAAAAAACAATATCATGAGTTTGAAACCAGTCAGATACCTCTTGATATTTTTCAACAACTGGGGAAGAGGAACTGAGAGCCTCTCCAAGCCCTCCAAGCTCTTTGACCTTTTCATCCAAAGAAGCCTGCGAGGAGATAAAACTTTCTTGAGTAAGTGAAGTCGATATTTTTTGAGAAGTCAAAACAGTAAATGGAAAAAGGAACTTCAATGAAAATCCGAGAAGCAAACACAATACAGAAGCTTTGTGAACATCATGTCCTTTAATCTTTTTACCCAAAATTTCGCTGTCATAACCACTTGTACTTTTTAAAGAAATGAAAAAAAGTCCCAAAAAACCAAAACACATGAAAAAATTTCCCCACTGGAAGTCTGAGGCATAAAGAAGCATCCTTTCAATCTCAATTGCTATCCAGGCAAGCAAGGTTACATTCCATGCCTTGTCAACTAAATCATATGTAGGTTGAGCAAAATCTCCAGCTTCTACATCTAGAGTCACATCTGCACTCTGTCCCAGTAAACCAAATCGAACACCAGTTTCAATGTCGCTACCCTCAACAATTGCCAAAATGCTCTTCATTGCAGTTAGCGTCAAAAAGGCATTTCTCGCTTTTTCAACAGAACCATCAAGATAACTGTCAGCAGGATTCTGTGCATAATCGGTCAAATTATCCAACAAGGGAGTAAGCGTAAAAAAAGCTAAAAAAATCAAGATAATCTTTTTGTATTTTTTCATCTGTAAAGAAATCATAGTTTATATCTTTTGTTTTAGAATTAAAAATGACGCGGGGGCGGTAGTTAAAACCTGAGAAGAACCCCTCGAACCTGATCCAGGTTATTCTGGCGGAGGAAGCGTAATGGCTAAAAAAATTAAATTTAAAAAAAATCCAACTTACGAGGAATGTTTCCCAAGAAGTGAAAAGAAATATAAGGAAGTTGATTTTTCTTCAGAGTACTTTGAAACAAACCATCAAAAAATAAAAATTCCATTTAGGAGGATTTCCCTTAAAGAAAACACCCATCACCTAGATGTTTATGATTCAAGCGGAACTCAAGGAATAAATCCAAATATCGGATTGCCAAAAATTAGAGAAGAATGGATATCAAAAAGAAAAAAAGATAAGAATCCTACTCAAATGTACTACGCAAAAAATAACATAATAACCCCTGAAATGATATTTGTTTCAGAGAGAGAAAACATTGATGTTGAATTTGTAAAATCCGAAATTGCAAGAGGTAGAGCAATAATACCCTCAAACAAAAAACATCCTGAACTTGAGCCAATGATTGTTGGAAGGAACTTTGCAGTCAAAATTAATGCAAACATAGGTAATAGTGCTGTTGGTTCATCAATAGAGGAAGAAGTTCAAAAACTCCAATGGGCAACTTTATGGGGTGCTGACACAGTTATGGATCTCTCAACAGGAAAAAATATTCGTCAAACAAGAGAATGGATATTAAGGAATAGCTCTGTCCCAATCGGAACAGTTCCAATTTATGAAGCTCTTGAAAAAGTGAATGGAAAGCCTGAAGACTTGACATGGGAGATATTTAGAGAAACACTTATCGATCAAGCAGAACAAGGAGTTGACTATTTCACAATCCACGCAGGGGTTTTGCTAAGGTTCATACCAAAAACAAGTGAGAGAATGACCGGTATCGTTAGCAGAGGGGGGTCCATAATGGCGAAATGGTGCTTATCTCATCACGAAGAAAATTTTGCATATACACACTGGGATGACATTTGTAGAATTTGTGCAAAATATGACATATCTTTCTCAATAGGAGATGGGTTAAGACCAGGGTCTATCTATGATGCAAATGATGAAGCTCAATTTGATGAACTTAAAATTCAAGGAGAGCTAACAAAGAGAGCTTGGGAATTCAATGTTCAAGTTATGAATGAAGGTCCTGGGCATGTTCCTATTCACATGATAAAAGAAAATATGGAAAAACAATTAGACTGGTGTCATGAAGCACCCTTCTATACCCTTGGACCACTAACCACAGATATTGCTCCAGGATATGACCATATTACGAGTGCAATAGGTGCAGCAAACATTGGCTCTTTTGGATGTGCTCTTCTATGTTACGTAACCCCAAAAGAACACCTTGGTCTTCCAAACAGGAAAGATGTAAAAGATGGTGTCATCGCTTACAAAATTGCTGCACATGCAGCAGACTTGGCAAAACAGCATCCAAATGCAAAAAATTGGGATGATGAAATATCAAGTGCTAGATTTGAGTTTAGATGGGAAGATCAATTCAACCTTTCCTTAGATCCAGTTACAGCAAGAGAATTTCATGATGAAACACTACCTCATTCAAATGCAAAAGTTGCTCACTTCTGTTCAATGTGTGGTCCAAAATTTTGCTCAATGAAAATCAGTGAAGAAATAAGAGAGATGGCAAAAAACAAAAACCAAAATGAACAAGTGATAATGCTCGAAGGAATGAAGGAAAAGGCAAAAGAGTACAACAAAATGAATACAGAAAGTTGAAAAAGCTAAACTTAATTCAAATCACCTCTTGTTTAATTCTTATATCGATCATCATTTTTCTAGACCCCTCAAAAATTAAAGACTGTCCAAAAGGCACTCAGAAAATAGGTGTTGGTAAGGTTGAAAATGAACATTCAATTTTAAGTTGCCAAATCGAGAATCACAAAGGTGAATACATTTTTCAAGGCCCTTATATTGAATGGTATCCAAATGGAAATATTTTGATAAAGGGAAACTATTCAAACAACAAAAAAGATGGTTACTGGACAACAAGAAGAGAAGATGGTACAAATGCCATAAAGGTTCTTTATCTTGATGGAAAAATGCATGGAAACCAAATGACATATCATGAAAATGGAAGAAAATATACAGAGACACACTTTAAGGAAGGTGTCAAAGAAGGCAGATACACTGAATGGAGCTCTTCTGGCTA
>Ga0114932_10004572_pt1 | contig 12849 bp, 9 predicted proteins | sample 2SBtaG_2_FD_87286 | JGI IMG/M metagenome (GOLD analysis project Ga0114932, IMG submission 87286) | Deep subsurface microbial communities from Kolumbo volcano to uncover new lineages of life (NeLLi) - 2SBTROV12_ACTIVE470 metaG | ecosystem: Environmental > Aquatic > Marine > Volcanic ...
CTCCAGGAGCCCGATCCAAGGCCCGGTGCTGGCCGTGGTCATCCAGACGCCTCAGGCCTCGCCCTTGCCTGGCGAACCCCTCGACCGGATCCGGCTCGGGCCCCTGCCGGCCCCGGTGCTCTCCCAGCTCCTCGGCTTCCAGCTGCCGCTCCAGGAGGACCTGCAGCAGGCGCTCGTCGACCGCTCGGGAGGCAATCCAGCCTTCGCCCTCGCGCTGCTCCGCGAGCTGGTGGCTCGGGATGACCTGGTGGAGGCCCCTGGCGGCTTCGGGACGCGCCCCGGCACCCGCCTGGAGATGCCTCAGGCCCCAAATCGTTCCCCCAGGCCGCCGATCGAGGCGACTTCGCACCTCTCGAGGCCCCCCAGCGCCCCAATCCGGACACTGAACCCCGACTGGTCTCGGAGACCGGACATCCGACCCCGACTGGTCCGGATCTACCCCTCGAAAGGAAACACCCCCTGATCCGAGACCGACCCGTCCGCGTCGCCCGCCCCCTCGGGGTCGCCGGCGTCGATGCAGGGGGAGTCCGCGGACAGGTGGTAGTCCCGGGCCGCCGGATCGACGAAGCGGGGATCTGCGCTCAGGTTCCCCGCGCCGGGCCACGGTGACGACAGGTCCGAGTAGCGCACCGTGATGAACGACGGGTCGTAGTCGGTCTGGATCGCCTGGTCTCCCCACAGGATCGAGTCCTGGACCTCGTAGACGATCACCGCGTCGGGCAGGTCGTCGCGATCCCGGGACTGGAGCGCGATCGCGTTGTCCGCAAACGTCACGTGGCCCACGGTCACGTGCACTGGATCGAAGCCCTGGGACTTGCTGGAGATGCCCTTGTCGTTGCCGACCACGAGCGAGTCCAGCAGCTGCACCCTGCCGTCGTAGACCGTCACGCCCTTGTCGGCCCAGTCCCGGATGACCACGTCCTCGATGGTCAGGGTGGCGGTCGAGGTGTCGATGCCATCGTCGGTGCCCGACGCCACCACGCCGCCTCGGAACATCAACGTGTCCTCGTCCCCCTGGCCGTGGAAGTAGATGCCGTCGTTGTCGTCGTCGCCGGTCATGTCCGTGAACCAGCTGTCCTCGACCCACACGTCGCTGGCGTCGGTCTCGGGCCCCATGACGGTGCGGGTCACGTGGCAGGCCTTCAGCGTCAGGTCACTGCCCGGGAGCACCTGCATGGCCTTGCCGCCCAGGTCGCTGATCACGCAGTGCTCCAAGGTCACGGCGCTGCCATCCAGGCGCACGACGGGCCCGGTGTCCGTGTGGCCCCCGATCGGACTGTGGGCCCCGCGGGTCAGGTGCACGTAGCGGTACAGGCTCGCGGTCGGTTCATCGTGGTCCAGCTCGCCCCAAGGCAGGTCCGGGTCGGCGGCCGTGAAGGTGATGGGGGCGTCGGCGGTGCCGTCGGCCTGCACGCTGCCGTCGACGTCGATGTCCACACCCTCGGTGCCCGCCGCGACACCGTCCAGCAGGACCAGGGTGCCTGGCGCGATGGTCAGGGTCTCGCCCGCAGGGACCCGGGCGTCGGAGGTCACGTGCACGACCCCGCTCCAGCTGAGATCGTCCCCACCCAGGCGGCCGGAGACCTGGGTGACGGGGTCGTCGCTCAGATCGCGCAGCTCCGCCTGGACCTCCAGCCCCTCGACCGTCGCCGTGAGAGAGAGCTCGCCGGTTGCCGCGACCTGGACCAGGGCGCTGCCCAGGCCGTTGAACAAGGTGACCGTGTCCGGCACCACCGAGCCACCGCCCTCCAGGGTGAGGGTCGCCTGGGCATCCCACAGGCCCCGGTCGACCCGACCGTCCTCGTCGTGCACCTCGACCCGGACCACGAGCGGAATGCCGGGGAGGTAGCTGTCGCGGATTTGAAGCCGGAGGACGCGTTCTGGGGTCGTGGCGGTGGCGGTGTCGTCGGTGGCGCCGCTGTCGTCGGTGGCGCCGCTGTCCCCCGGGTCCGTGCCCCGGCTGTCGCCCGAGTCCGCCGCGGTCGTGGCGACCTCGGTGTCGGTGGTTCCACCGGCAGCCACGACCGGCGGCTGGCAGCCGGTCATGACCCAGATCCATGCGCCGATGGTCCACGACATTCAGGCATTATCAATGGGATGACTCCCCTTTGGGCGATCACAACGACGCTGTGGTTCGGGACCAGCGCCTGCAATCCCGGCGTCGTCCTCTCGGCTGACAGCGCCGTCCCGCCGACGGCCAGCACCACGGACTCGCTCCCCGTGGTGGACTCCCAGGACTCGGCGCCGCCCACCGAGACCGGCAGCCCGGGCCCGACGGATCTCGACGGGGACGGCCACGACGCCGACAGTGACTGCGACGACGACGACGCCAGCGTTCACCCCGGTGCCCAGGAGATCCCTCGGGACGGCGTGGACAACGACTGTGCGGACGGGGACGATCTGTCGGTCCCGCCCGCACTCTCGATCGACGCCCTGGACCCCGTGGGCATCACCCACGGCGCCGTGACCCAGGACAAGCCCCAGTCAAAGCTCTGGCGTCATGGCGACTACTGGTGGGCGGTGTTGGCCGACGAAGACGGCACGTGGCTCCTGCGCCTGGAGGGCACGGCCTGGGTGCGCCAACGGCAGCTCTCGCAGTCTCCGGAAGCCCGCGCGGACTGCAGGGCCGCCGGTGAGCTGGCGCATGTCCTGCTCTACGACGGCCTGGCCGGCAGCGTGGACCTGGTCAGCCTGGCCTTCGACGGCGACACCCAGACCTACGGCCCCTGGTCCGAGCGTCCCCAGGCGGTCACCCTGGCGCTGACCGACGGGGTCGAGACCGCGACCTTGGAGCTCGACGCCACGGGGCGCGCCTGGGTCGTCTGGGCGGGCATCGACACCGTGCACGCCCGTCATGCCGAGAGCCCCTTCACCGTCTGGCAGGACCTGGCCCAGCCCCTGGCCCAGGGCATCACAGACGACGACATCGCGGTGGTCGCTGCGCTGGCGACGCCCGACGGGGACGCCATCGGGGTGCTGTGGTCCGACCAGACCAGCGACGAGTGGCGGTTCCGCTTGCACCTGGACGCCGACGATCCCGACACCTGGTCCGCTGTGGAGTCCGCTGGCGCGACCGGCACCTACGGCGGCCTGGACGTGGGCACGGGCATGTCCGACGACCACCTGAACCTGGCGGTCGCGTCGGACGGCACGCTCTACGCGGCGGTCAAGACGTCCTACGACTCCACCACCCACCCGCTGATCGCTCTGCTCATCCGGGATCCGGACACCGGCTGGCGGGACTTCGAGCCCGAGCACCAGCTCAACCCCGAGGGCAGCCTGTCGCCGACCCGGCCGATCGTGGTGCTCAACGAAGCCGAGCAGTGGGTGCTGGTGGCCTACACCACCCGGGAGTCCGGCACCGACGACATCGTGGCCCGGGCCAGCGCCACCGAGCCGATCGCCTTCGCGGCCGAGCAGGTCCTGATGGCGGGCGAGGACCAGGGGCTGAACAACGTCACCAGCACGCGCCAGCTCGTCGACGACCAGGCTGTGCTGTTGGCGGGGAATCTGTCGGTGCCGGGCACGGCTTGGTCGGTGGTGGTGCGGAGCGACGGGGCGGACGAAGCGGGACGCTGAGCAGGCCCGGGCGCACCAACGCCCGTCCCGCCGAGGCCGGCGAGACGGGCGCTGGGCAATCAGCCCGTCAGACGGCCGGCGCAGCTGCGCTGGGCATCGCGGCTCGGCGGGCTGCGATGAACAGGGCCCCCAGCCCGACGACCGTGGCTCCGAGCCAGGTCAACCCACCCAGCACCGGCACCAGGTAGACCAGGTGGAGCAGGGCAAGGCCGGCCACCAGGGTGCCCAGGGCACCGGCTGTGCGACCCGCTCGGCTCAGGGCCAGGGCGCCCACGGCGTAGGCGGCGACGGTACGGGCCAGGAAGGTGGCCGGCACGTAGACGGCCATCGCCAGGAAGGACACCGGCAGGGGCACGATGAACAGGGCCAGCGCCAGGGCCAGCACCGGCACGCCGAACAGGGCGGCGAAGCCGACGCCCAGCGACACCGGGGCCTCCTCCTCGAGCAGGGCCGCAGGCCGAGTCACGAACCCGGGGAACAGCAGCAGCGCCAGGCCACCGGTGAGCAGCGAGCCCAGGAAGAGCAGGATTCGGAAGGCCACCTGGGCCCCCCAGCTGCTGTCGTCGTGGTGGTGGCTGGACCCGTCGTCAGCCTGCTTCTCGGTCCAGTCCACCGAGCCGGCCACCGACGCGCCTTCGGACAGCTGGCCCTGGGCGGGAGACTCGTAGCTCAGGTCACCGCCGATGCTGGCCTGGGGGCCGATGTGCAGCTCGGCCGTGTGGACCTGGACGTCGCCGGCCACGTCGCCGTCGATGCGCACGTCGGAGCCACCGCCCTTTACGCTGCCGACCACCGTGCCCTCGAGCTCCAGCTCGGCGCCGCCGAAGTACAGGTTGCCGCCGATGGTCACGCCTTCGGGCACGAGCAGCGACTCGCCGGCGGCGTAGAGATCACCGCCGACGTCGGCCGTGACCTCGAGCTTCTCGCCGAACAGGAAGGCGTCGCCGCCCACGGGTCCCTTGATCGACACCCGCTGGCCGGCGCCCAGGAAGTTGTCCAGCACTTCGCCGCGCAGCGTCACACGCTCACCGGCCGCAAAGGCATCGGCGGCGGTGGCGTCGATCTCGACCGTCTGGCCCGCAGCCCAGACGGTGTCGCTCCCGTGGCCGGTGACTGTCACATCTTCGTCGTCCTGGCCGCTGCGGATCTGCGTTGTCGAGCTGTCGATGACCGGGGCGGTTTCGGCCGCCTCGACCGAGTCCGGCGGCTCGGGCTCGGGCAGGTCCTGGGCCAGGGCCGGGGCCACTGCGAGGGGGGCGAGGAGGAGAGCGAGGGCGGGGAGGCGGGTCATGGCGGTCTCCGAGGCCGGGAGAGGTGTGCCCGGCGACGACTGACTTCTACCCACGGGGGCCGTGGCGACTGCCCTGGACCGGTCGAACGGTCGCAGAGACCGGTCGAGTGGTCGTGGGAGCGCCGAGTGGTCGCTCAGCCCAGGCGCTTCTTCAGGTCACGGGCACGTCGCCGAGACACGCGGATCACGCCTTCCATCCCGGTCAGCTTCGCCTCGAAGGTGCCCGACGCGAGGGGTCGGAGGGAGGCCACGGCGCCTGGCCGCAGCACCGCGGATCGGGAGACCTGGACGAACCCCGCCGGCAGGCGTGCCACGACCTCCTGGAGGGTGCCGTCGACCCGGAAGCGCCCCTCTGGGGTCCAGGCCCAGGCCGTCGCATCTTCGACCACGACCGCGGCGACGGCGTCGACATCGAGCGGGATGGTCCGGGTGCCGCGGCGGGCCAGCAGCCGCGGGGGAGCGGCGGCGGCCACTCCTGGCGAGACCCGGGGCGCGACGCTGCGGCGCACCCGCTTCAGGGCCCGCGCCAGGCCCGCCCGCTCCACCGGCTTGAGCAGGTAGTCCAGCGCCTCGAGCTCGAAGGCATCCAGGGCGTGCTCGGCGTGGGCCGTCGTGAACACCACCCGCGGCAAGGCGTCGTCGGGCAGGGTCTCCCGCAGGCGCCGCAGGGCCGTCGGGCCGTCCTCGTTCGGCATCTGCACGTCGAGGAAGAGCACGTCCGGACGTAGGGTCAGGACTTGGGCCCGCGCCGCGGCGCCGTCTGCGGCTTCGCCCACGACCTCGACGTCCGGGTGGTCGGCCAGCAGGCGCAGGAGTCGGCGGCGGCCCAGGGGCTCGTCGTCGACCACGATGGCCCGGATCACGGCGCCACCGCGGGCAGGGCCAGGGCGATGCGCGTGCCGCCGCCTGCTGGAGTGTCCAGAGCGAGGGAGGCCCGGTCGCCGAAGCGCAGGGCCAGTCGCCTACGCACGTTGGCCAGTCCGCCCCCGTGGCCTTCGCCTGGCCGCCCCGCCGACCCTCCGGCCAGCACCGCCGCCGGCAGGCCCGGTCCGTCGTCCTGGACCACCAGCTCGAGCCCCTTGGCATGGCGCCGGGCTACGATCGACACCGAGCCACCGTCAGCCCGCGCCGCCACCCCGTGCTGGACCGCGTTCTCGACCAGGGGCTGCAGCACCAGCGCCGGCACCACCTCGGTCTGAAGTCCGTCGTCCACGTCCAGGGTCACCCGCAGGCGATCGCCCAGGCGGGCTTGCTCGATGCGCAGGTAGCGGCGGGTCGCGTCCAGCTCGTCGGCCAGGGGCACGCCGCCCTCCTCAGAGGAGCGCAGGCTGTAGCGCAGCAGGTGGGCAAGATCGGTCACCAGGTCCTCTGCAGCGTCGGCGTCTTCGTGGATCAGTTCGGACAGCGCATTGAAGGTGTTGAACAGGAAGTGGGGCCGGATCTGGGCCTGGAGTGCCCGCAGCTGGGCCTCGACCGCAGCCCGACGCTCGGCGGCCAGCTCCTGCTCCCGGGTTGCGATGACCGCCGCCAGGCGCCGGTGGGTCTCGACCAGGGACGCGATTCCCACGGACACCAGCGCGACCGAGAGCGTCGCTGTGATGAGCTCGTCTCGTCGCAGCAGGGCATACATGAGACCCTTGGCCAGGACGCTCGCGATGGCCAGCAGGACGACCCCGGTGCCGGCCACGGCGGCGTCCAGTGCGCGTCGCAAGAAAGGCGGTAGATCGGCCCAGGCCGACGCCAGGAGCAGCGGCGGTAGCGCGCCGCCCAAGAAGCCCCAGCCCGCGACCCCCAGGGTCGGCAGTTCCTTGTGCATCCACAGAGACAGGGGCAGCGCGAACAGGGCGCCGCCAAGACCGCAGGCCAGGATCCGGGCCGCCAGTGCCTGGCGCGTCTTCACCGGCCACCCGCCGGGAAGCCCAGGGTCCAGGATCCGCCGGACGCACAGCGCCACGGCCTCTCGTCGGTCTCGCCGCGATCGCAGCCCGCCAGGGCGGACAACAGGAGGGCCGGGGAACCGGTGTGCATGGAGCGACCGTAGCGTCTCGGCGCCCGGTGTGAGGCGCCACCGAAGACAGCGGAATGGCGACTAGGGTTGCGAACCGCCCCCTCGGGCCTGGTGAATCCCCCGCACCGTCTCGATCGTGTCTGCGTCCTGGGCGTCCTTGTCCGACCGATAGCGCTTGACCCGTGCGAAGCGCAAGGCCAGCCCTCCGGGGTAGCGCGGGCTCGTCTGGATCTCGTTGAAGGCGATCTCCACCACCTGCTCGGGCCGCACGTGCACGGTCCACTCCGTCCGGTGGGTCTCCAGCTCCTGAAAGCGCCGGGTCTGCCAGGCGAGCAGCTCGTCGCTCATGCCCTTGAAGGTCTTGCCGAGCATCACGAAGCCCCCAGCCGGGTCGCGGGCGCCCAGGTGCAGGTTCGAGAGCCAGCCCTTGCGGCGTCCGCTGCCCCAGTCGACCGCCAGGACCACCAGGTCCAGGGTGTGGGCTGGCTTGATCTTGAGCCAGCCCTTGCCCCGGCTCCCGGCCAGATAGGCGGCACCGGGGGACTTGGCCATGATGCCCTCGTGGCCCCCTTCCAGGGCCTGCTCCAGGAAGCGGTCGGCGGCGTCGACCGAGGACGTGACCTCTCGGGGCACGATCAGGCCGTCTGGCAGGGCCCCGGCCATCGCCTCGGCCCGCGCCAGACCGTCGGCGTCGATGAGCTCCTGCCCGTTCAGGTAGAGCATGTCGAAGAAGAAGGGGGTCAGAGGCAGGCTGTCCTTGAGGGCAGCCACCCGGTCTTGACGCTTGCGTCCGAAGCGCCGCATCGTGGTCTGGAACGGGTGCGGGCGGCCGTCCGGGGTGAGGGCCAGGACCTCGCCGTCCAGGATTGCCGAGTCCACCGCCAGGGACCTTGCGGCGGCCACCACCTCGGGCACGGCCCCGGTCACCTCGCGCAGGGCTCTGGACCAGACCCGCACCCGCTCGCCGTCCTTGTGGACCTGGATCCGGGCACCGTCGAGCTTGAAGTCCAGGACCGCCTCGCCCAGGCGCTCCAGCGCCTCGCCCGGCGTCTCCGCCGTGTGCGCCAGCATCGGCTGAAGAGGCGCGAACAGTGTCACGCGAAAGGCGGTCAGGGCGTGCTCGCCACCGTCGAACGCCGCGCGAGCAGCGGCCCGCAGGTCGCCGGAGAGCATCGCGGCCCGCCGCACGGACGCACCGGGAACACCCGCCGCCCGGGCGATGCCCTCGGCCATCACCCCCGCCAGGGCCCCCTGGCGCAGCTCGCCGGTGAGCAGGCCCATCAGGAAGCGCTGTTCCTCGGGGGTGGCGTCGCCGAAGAGCGTCGCGAGCAGCCCGGCCTTCTTCGCCTTGCTGCCCTTGCCGACCGTGGCTTGGACCGCGGTGAAGACAGCGTCCACCTGGTCCATCGCCAGCGTCGACGATGGCGCCGCTTCGGTCTTCGAGGCGGCGTGGGCGCCGGCGTAGCCCACGCCGATCTTGCCCTGGAGCAGCTCGCCGGAGAGCCACGCCACGATGCGGTCGATCTCCGTCAGCCCCCGGCCGTCCAGCAGCTCCGCCAGGGCGGCGATCTTGGCGTTCCGGGACCGCGTCGCCTTGACCGCCGACCACGTGGCCACCAGGGTCTCCAGGCGCATGTTCACAGCTCCTCTGGGCGTCGAAAGGGGATGCCCACGCGCTCGGCCATGGTCCGGTCGCCGCCGGGCTTGCCCACCAGCAAGCATCGCGCCGGGTCCAGGTCGTGCTGGACGATGCCGCGCACGATCTGTCCCGGGATGGGGGTGCGACACCAGCAGATCGGCGGACCGGGCGGGTGGGGGCACCAGGTCCAGGAGATGGGCAGCTCGGAGAGGCCCGCCAGGTCCGCTGCGACGTCGCCGCCCCATGGCCGCCAGGCGAAGCCCAGCATCGGCCAGTCCCGGTAGCGGCGCAGCACGGCGTCGGGCGGCAGGGTGTCGGCCTGGAGGAACAGGGCCCGGTTCGTGCCGGTCCAGGTCCGCTCGAAGGGCACCCGGTCGATGGTGGTGAAGCCCTCCTCCAGGCTCGGCGCCTCGAATTCCCGTGACAGACGGAAGATCACGTTGGGCCCGAACATGTTCGGGTCCTCCTTGGCCGCGACCTTGAGCTGTTCCGGGGTGAGCAGATCCCCCCGCCGGTCGAGCATGCGCAGCACCGCGTTGATCAGGGCCTGCTCGACCGGGATGTCCTTCCAGACACAACGGACCGGCACCCCGTGGCGCCATGCCACCTCGATCACCCGGTTGCGCCGCGCCCGCGCCACATAGGTGTTGTCCAGGACCCAGCGCCGCTCTCCGTCGGCGAGGCCCTGGTCGAGCATGGGCAGCAGCTGGTCCAGACGGCCCCCAGCCATGTCCCGGTTCAGTCGCCCGTAGCCTCGGTCGGTCCACTCGCTCACCAGGGTGGTCTTGCCCGACGCAGGCAGCCCCATCAGCACCACCACCTCGCCGTCGGCGTGGTCTGCCGGGCGGCGTTGGGCCTGGGGAATCCGGAGCTGCCGCCCGGCGGGAAAGGCATCGTCGAGGGCCGCGTGGTCGGCGTCATCCAGTGCGGGCAAGCCGGTCAGTGCCGCGGCCGTGGCGGGCCGAGAGGCCCCCGGCAGGGTCACGATGCCCAGATCCTTTAGCCACGCCAGGACCACCTGGTGCGGCGTCACCCCGTGGCGCTCGGCCAGGGCGAGGAAGGTCGGGTCCTTGGCCACCTTGCGCACCTTCTTCGGGCCGCCAAAGGGGGCATAGGCCATGAGCAGGATGCCGTCTCGTCGGCACTCCTCGGCGACCCCGTTGCGCAAGGGGTCGTCGACCCAGGGGCTGATCGCCACCTGGACCGCGTCGATCTGGACCAGCGCCCGGGCCTCTCGCAGCTGGGCCAGGGTCACGTTGCACAGCCCGATCCCGCGGATCACCCCAAGCTTCTTCAGCTTCTTCAGCGCCCGCACGCTGGTGGCGAGCTTCGTGCGCGGGTCCGGCACGTGGAGCTGGTACAGGTCGATGCAGTCGACCCCCAGGCGCTCTCGGCTCGCCTCGGCCGCCTGGAGCAGGTGCTTGGCCCTTCCGTTTGGGAGCCAGCGCCCGTTGGGGCGCACGAGTCCGCCCTTTGTGGCGACCTGGACCGGCCCGTCCCAGTCCGTCAGGGCTCGCCGGATGAGTCGCTCGTTGTGCCCGACGTCGCGGTCGTTCAGGCAGTAGGCGTCGGCGGTGTCGAGCAGGGTGGCCCCGGCCTCGAGCGCGGCCCGCAGGGTGGCCAGGCCGACCTCCTCGGAGCGGTCCGCTGCGGTGGACAGGCGCATGCAGCCGAAGCCGATGGGGAGGGGAACCACAGGGTCCATTGTGCACCACCGCGGGGCCGGGCTATTCCCTGGCGAGCCATCCCCCGGGGGCGCCAGGGAGCCCAGATGAAGCGCAGCAGCCACCAGCTCGTCCTTGGCGACGCCCGCGAGCTGGGCGCTGTCCGGGACGCGACCGTCGACCTGGTGGTGACGTCGCCGCCGTACCCGATGATCGAGATGTGGGACGAGTGCTTCCGGACGATGTCCCCTGCTGCTGGCCAGGCCCTGGACCGGGGGGACGGGACGGCGGCTCTCGAGGCGATGCACCGGCAGCTCGATCGCGTGTGGGACCAAGCCCATCGGGTGCTGACTCCTGGTGGCTTTGCCTGCATCAACATCGGCGATGCCACGCGCACCATCGGGGGGCAATTCCAGCTGTTCTCCAACCACGCCCGGATCCTTGCGGGGGCCCAGCGTGCGGGCTTCACGGTCCTGCCCGACATCCTGTGGCGCAAGCCGACGAATGCCCCGAACAAGTTCATGGGCAGTGGAATGCTCCCAGCCGGCGCCTACGTCACCTATGAGCACGAGTATGTGTTGATCCTGCGCAAGGGTGGGAAGCGTCGCTTCGCGTCCCAGGCGGACAAGGCGCGCCGGCGGGAGAGCGCTTTCTTTTGGGAGGAGCGAAACGTCTGGTTCTCGGACATCTGGCAGGGACTCAGGGGCGTCGGCCAGAAGCTCGGCGCGGGCCCCGCCAGGAAGCGCAGCGCGGCGTTCCCCCTGGAGTTGGCCTACAGGTTGGTCGCGATGTACTCGCTACAGGGTGACACGGTCCTGGACCCATTCGTCGGCACCGGAACGACCATGGTCGCCGCAGCGTGCCAGGCCAGAAACAGTGTCGGTGTCGAGCTGGACGCCTCCTTGGAGAGCCTGGTCGACGAGTCCATGGGAACGGTGCCAGCTGTGGCGGCGGACCGGGGGCAACAGCGAATCCAGGCACACCTGGGCTTCGTCGAGGCGCGGCAGGCGTCCGGTAAGCCCGTCAAGCACTGCAGCGAGCGGTACGGGTTCCCTGTGATGACGCTGCAGGAGAAGGATCTGGTGCTGCATGACGCCCAGGTGGTGAGTGCGGGTGGTGGGCGGTGGGAATTCGGGCATGGTGAGTTGGGGCCGGCGCCATGATCACGAGTTGCGCTTCCTCTGCGGGGCGCTCATCTCGTCGAGCCGTCTCCGGTCGCCGATGTGCTGCGACCGCGGGAACACTGAAGTAGGATCGCTGGAGGGTGCGCGCTACTCGCCAATCGCCGTAATGTCAGACAGGATGAGAAGAATGAGTGACACCTATGTCCCCCGGGTCGGCGGAATCCAGAGCGCCGATATTGCGGTTCCCGAGCACCATTGCGAGCTCCGGTTCTACTCACGCGTGCTCACCACCGGTACGAGCCCGCTCTGGCGCGAGGACCTGTTGAACAACCAAGGAGCACCAGTCATCGGCTTGGGAGCGAGTAGCGCAGAGTACGCACATCTACCGATTCAGTGGATGCCACACATTCAGGTCGCTGACATTGCAGCCAGTGTGGCGTGCGCGATCGAGCTGCGGGGGACTGAGCTCTTGCATGGCAGAAACGACGACGGAGAGAGCCAATGGGCCGTGCTGCTTGACCCCCATGGGGCGGCGTTCGGGATCATCCCGGTGGTCCACCCAGAGGCGGCTCCTCCGAGCGAGGGCACTGTGCTTGGTGGGCGAACGGCGCCCGTGGGTCGAATTGCCTGGATTGATCTGACAGTCCCCGAGGCCCCGGCCGCCCGTGACTTTTATCGACAGGTGGTTGGGTGGTCGGTGCAGAACGTCAAGATGGAGGATGGGGAAGGTCGCTATGCCGACTACGGGATGCACAGCCCGGGTGGGCGGGCTGCGGCCGGAATCTGCCATGCGCGCGGCGTGAACAAGGGTCTACCGCCCGTCTGGATGCTCTACCTACCCGTCGGCGATATCGCGGAGAGCCGTCGGCGAGTCGACGAGGAGGGGGGGCAGATCATCAAGACGACGCTGGGGGCCAATGGGGAGCTGGCGGTGGTGGTGGTCCAGGATCCCGTGGGTGCATCCCTGGCGCTGGTCCCGGGCTGAATCAGATGCCATCGCGAGATACGGCCCCATGGAGTGGCCGAGCGAATTGCGAATCAGAGTCGATGTCGCCCGCCCAGTGTACAACGCTGCTTCGGCGCTTCGAGCGGGGGTCGAAGTAGTGCGGCACTGTTTGCTCCGGAGGGCCGGAGGGGTTGATGGACCCGGCCCTCACCCCGTGAGCCGGAGGCCTTGGGGCCGGGTCCAGCGACCCCGGAGACCCGGAGGAGCTGTGCAACCGGCATTCGGCCAGTCGGACGTCGGACGTCGGACGTCGAGACCGCGCTCGGCCAGGCGAGATCCGCGTGTGCTGCGCCACGGTGTAGGTGACACCTTCAACTGTAGGGCCCTTGTGGAACGGCTGATAGCCCCAAGCTGAGCAACCAATAGCACCTAACGCCCACTCGGTAAATGACGTGCCGGCGGAGCCGGTATGTGTCGGAGGCACACAGGAACGAGCTCTGGAGTGCATCGAGCGGAGGCCCCAGCCATCGAGTCGGCGGTCCGACGGAGTCGGACGGCGGCGGAGCCGCCGAGCCGATCTCGATTGCTTGGGCCGGAG
>Ga0114932_10004573_pt1 | contig 12848 bp, 12 predicted proteins | sample 2SBtaG_2_FD_87286 | JGI IMG/M metagenome (GOLD analysis project Ga0114932, IMG submission 87286) | Deep subsurface microbial communities from Kolumbo volcano to uncover new lineages of life (NeLLi) - 2SBTROV12_ACTIVE470 metaG | ecosystem: Environmental > Aquatic > Marine > Volcanic ...
CCAGGGCTTTCGGACAGCGTCGCGCACGCTTTCCGATGCCCCGCATCGCGACAGCGCACGCTCCTTGCCGAAAACCCTGGAAAACCGTCTCTATGGGTCATTATTAGTGCAACTTGGTATAAGAACCACAGGGAAATAAAGGCCGATCATGAACGAAGTTATCACTATCGGGGTGATCTCATGGAGAAGGAATTTCAGCGCACGGCATTGATCAGGAGGGGGCGTGACTTTCTTTACCGCAGGCGCAGTGCTCTCGGGCAGTTAATTTTAAAGTTCGGCAAACCTCTAGCGCCGTGCGTATGCCCCGGCATGATGAGGCAGTTGTTGTTTTGCCAGAGAAACATCCGGCAAGGCACGGTGCCGCTTACGGGATTTTGACAGTTCAGCTTGATGACGATTAGTGATTCGTTCCAGTTGGGTGCCGTTACGAAATCGGCAACGGCCTCCGCGCCAACGTATTTCACTGTCCACTTTCCCCAAGTTACCGATCGGCCTGCTTGCAGCACGGCACCGCCGGAAAAAACGACGGCAGAAACGAAAGATGGAAAATCAGACCGGCCCATGCCTTGCCAGTTTTGCCCCTGGACCGGCCCGGGGGCAAGAACCGCGCACACTGTCAGCACCAACGAAAGGACGATGAACTTGCGGCAAGGTATCGTCCTCATAGGATATCTCAATTCCTCTCTACATTGCGTCGGGTACCGACGCTTCATGGAGCCACTCTTTAACTCCCGAAATCATGGCTGCCGAAACCACTTGGATCCGCGGTCCAGCTCACTATCTCCTTGTCAGCCATAATCTGCACTGAACTCGCGGCCGATAGGCATGGCACATGTTCGGCGTGGTGGAGCCTCCCGTCGCAACCATTACGCCTTGAGTCCTCTTACTGGGCGTGCGGTCGAGTCTGTAGTCCGCCCCATACATGACGGTTTCCGTCGGCTCACACCGCCAAGTCCTGGAACAACTGAACACGTGGGGATTACCGACTTCCGAGGTCATCATCCAGCGCCCGGACCAAGTTCCGGATTGTGCGAATGAGTCCTGCGGCAAAATTGCAGATAGCAACACGAAAACGAGAAGCATTCCCCGTAGAAATAATAGCTCCGGATGTAATGGCATGGGCCACACCTCCTTCTATTCACGGTGACCGATTATAGCTTGACGAACCCGAAAAGGAAATTAGCCCATCCCACTCGGCAGCTTGGAGAGATTGAAAATTCGAAACTCCACAGGCAGGGCGAATGATGGGCGCCGAACATAATTGGCAAAATTTGGGAACCGTCGCCAATGTCATGGTATGCTGCGTCCGTGGCAGCTCACGTGATACCGGCATAGGCCAATGTGAGCGCTATCCGTTGTAGGTAACCAACTCAAAATGAGGTGACAATATGAAGACGTTCTATCTTGTTGCCGTTTTATGGGCACTCGTGATGACCGGCGCGCATCCGGCAAGCAATCCGGCAATGGCTGGCCAGAGCCTCATGACTGTTGGCCAGAACCTTCATGGTGGCCAAATAGCAGAGAATTCGTGCGGCAAACTAATCGACACCCGCACGTCCAAATTGACCGAACCGAAATCAAACACTCTGTATCTTCTGACCGGCTTGGCAGGCCCAGGTGACCGCGTGATTTATGTAACGTGTGGCGCAGACCAGTGGTGCTGCAAACATAGTTTCGGCTCGTCTGGTAAATGCACCAAGTGTTGCACTAAATAAACGTTGCCGGCCCCTTTGCAACGGTCGCCATGGCTTTCTCAAAACTGGCCAAGCGGGCGTAACGTCGCTATTCCCTGCGGCAAGTTATGAACCGGGCCGTCAGTAATTCGAAGTTACAATTCGCCGGTTTTTGCTCAACATGGAACTCTATTACCGTTTCTATCCGAGCACACTCCCGTTGGCCCCGATGGTCCGACGGGTGGGACTTGAGCTTGTGCGACAATGGCCGCCGTCATGAAAATAGCGACTAATACGAGGAGTGTTTTAACCGGCGTTTTTCTAGCCATCGTTTCATCTCCATAAAAGTCCGCAATCAATGCCAGGATTGTAGGCCCTTCAAGTGCATTTTTACAAATCCGCACAGGCGTCGCCCAAGGCTGTCGTAATGTCTCTCCTGGCGAGTTTCGGTCATATAAAAATCCTAGAATTCTCTTCTGCCATCACCCCTCATGCGGACATCGCCCTTGTTCTCGATTGACGGCTTCGGACTTCACACGGAAGGTGATTTGGCCCTTGAACCGGTCGGGCTCTACGCCCCGAGCGCGTGCGGCAAGAGTGGGTCTGAATGCCATGGCGGCACCCGTCACATCTCTGCCCACCGGCCTAATGGATTTGAGCTTCAGGCCCGTCGCCCGGCATCTCGTTACGCTGACACCGTGACGTTAAGTCACGATGGCCACGGGCCATCATGTCAACGGCTCAGGCGGCTTGTTGCACGTCGCGTGGCCTGACCCCCAACATGTGACAGATCGCCACGCACAGCTCGGCCCGGTTCATGGTGTAGAAGTGGAACTTGTTGACGCCGCCCGCGTGCAGGATGCGGCATTGTTCGGCGGCGACGGAGGCGGCGACCAGACGGCGGGTTTCCGCGTCGCCGTCGAGGCCGTCAAACAAATCCGCCAGCCAGGTTGGCACGGTGGTGCCGCACATGGCGCTGAACTTGGCCACCTGCTTGAAGTTGGTGACCGGCAGGATGCCCGGGATGATGGGGATGGTGATGCCGGCGGCGCGGACCCTTTCGAGGTAGCGGAAATAGATGTCGACGTCGAAGAAATACTGGGTGATCGCCTGGTCGGCGCCGGCGTCGACCTTGCGTTTCAGATTGTCCAGATCGGCATCGGCGCTGGCGGCTTCCGGGTGGGTTTCCGGGTACGCCGCGATACTGATGCGGAAGTCGGCGATTTTCTTCAAGCCGGTGATCAGGTCTGAGGCGTAGGCGTATCCCTTCGGGTGCGCCGCGTAGCGCTCGGCGCCGCGGGGCGCATCGCCCCTGAGCGCCACGATGTGGCGAATGCCGTGATCCCAGAAGGTGCGGGCCACGGTGTCGATGCGCTGGCGGCTGGCGCCGACGCAGGTCAGGTGCGCGGCGGGCTCCAGGTTGGTGTTGTGGCGAATGCGGGTCACCGTGTGCAGGGACCGTCCGCCGGTGGAGCCGCCGGCCCCGTAGGTGATGGAAACGAAGCTTGGGCTCAGCGGCGCCAGACGCGCCAGGCAGGCCCAGAATCCCTGTTCACCGGCCGGGCTGTTGGGCGGGAAAAGTTCGAAGCTGACGTCGACGTCGTGTGGCAGCGGTGCGGCGATGGCTAACCCCGGGGCCAGATCAGAGGCCAATTCCGGCACCAGTTCCGAAGCGGCCGGGCCACCCTCTGCGGCGACGTTCAATGATTGAATGGGGGTTGGGTTCGGCATGATTTTGTCGCCCTCTTATTGCTTAATGGACGGCGTTCTGGATGTCGGACATCCAGACCCAGTTGCCGCTGTCGGCTTCGTCACTGAATTCCGGTTTGATGGCGAGCCAAATGGTGACGGTCAACGGATCGCCGGCGAGGTGTTTGATGCGCCGCGTCTCCAATCCGGCGGCGGCAAACCAGCCGCCGATTTCAGCGTCGGCGAAACCGAGGCGCCGGTGCGCATGCTTGGAGCGCAGTTCTTCGTGGCTGTGCGGGGCGAAGTCGACGACCAAAAGCAGGCCGCCGGGACGCAACACACGGGCCGTCTCGGCAATCGCCCGGGCCGGGTCGTCGGCGAAGTGCAGCACCTGGTGGATAACGGCCGCATCGAAAGCCTTGTTGGGCAAGGCCATCTGGTACATGTCGTTTTGCCGGACCTGGCAATGGCCGGTCGCCGGCTTGTCCAGATTGGTGCGCGCCATGGCCAGCATGTCGCGCGACGAATCGATGCCAATGCCTTGGCCGATACGCGGCGACAGCAATTCCAATATGCGGCCCGTGCCGGTGCCGACATCGAGAAAGTCATCGATACCGTCATCGGGCAACAACGACAGGATCGTTCGTTCGACCTCCGTATCATCGGCGTGCAAGGATCGCACCCGGTCCCATTCGGCGGCGTTGGCACGGAAGTATCCGGCCGCCGCTTCGGCCCGTTCGCGTTTGATCTGGGCCAAATGATCCTTGTCGCGCAGCACGGTCGGATCATCCGCAGGCATGAGATCCGAAAGATGCAGCAACACCCGTCCCCCGAGACCGTCGCGCGCCGCCCGGTGAAAGACCCAGCTGCCCTCCTGAAAACGCTCCAGAAGACCGGCTTCGGCGAGCAGCTTCAGGTGCCGGGAAACCCGGGGCTGGCTTTGCCCAAGGATACGCATGAGCTCACTGACGGTGAGGTCCGTGCGGCCACACAGCGCCAATATCCGGAGCCGTGTCGGCTCGGCGGCGGCGCGCAGGCTGGTGAGAAGTTGGTCCATGGCGGGCGGCTCCTGGGTTGCGAATGATGAGAGTATTCCACAACTGAAATAAGATATCAAGATATCTTTATATATTTTTGTTACTTTCGTGTATAATATTTTCCGGCGTTCTCGGCCGCGTTAACCGGCTGGTAACCATGTCTGCGGCAGACTTCGGTGATGAACAGGGAACGCGCGCCGTGGCTTGGCTCACGGCTGATCTTATTACTGGTTGTCGGGGTTGTGGTCAGCGGATGCGCCACGCCACCGGCTTCGGGTGACCGCGAGGCGATGGCCGAGTATGAAGAGGTCAACGACCCCTTTGAGCCGGCCAACCGCGGTGTGTTTACCATCAACAGGGCGATGGACCGGGTCGTCCTGAAACCGGCCGCCACCGCCTATCGCGACCACCTGCCAAATTTCATCCAGGGCCGGGTTCATGACATTTTGGCGAACTTGCGGGCCCCCGTTATCTTCTTGAACGACTTGCTGCAGGGCGAAATTCACCGCGCCATGCAGACATTGACCCGGTTCATGGTCAATTCGACCATTGGCCTGGCGGGGTTCATGGACATGGCGACGGCGTTGGACATGGATGACCACGATGAGGACTTCGGACAGACCTTGGCCGTCTGGGGCGTTCCCGAAGGGCCTTTCGTCATGTTACCCCTGTTCGGGCCCTCCAATCCACGTGATACGGTTGGCATGGTGGTTGATTTCCTGACCGATCCGCTCAGCATCTGGGCGACCAACACGGACCGGGTTTGGATCCCCGTCAGCCGGGCCGGCGTGCAGGCCGTCGACAACCGTGCCGCCACCTTGGATCTGCTCGACGATGTGGAAAAGTCTTCGCTTGATTTCTATGCGGCGATCCGTAGCTTGTACCGGCAGCGCCGAGCCGATGCGATCTCCAACGGCCGGGGCGGTGCCAACAGGCCGGCACCGGGAATCGGCGAGATACGATAAGGCCCGGTGCTCGACAAGGACGAAGAATTGTCGCGGAGCGCGTTAAGATAATGCTTTTCAATTTTGTCAGACGGCGGGCCCTTCCGGGGACCTTGATGGTTGTGGCCATGCTTTCCGGGGTGCCGGCATGGGCGGGCATCGAGGAAGGCGCCGATAGCTTCCTGCGGTCCCTGGCCGGCAAGGCCGTGCAGTCCCTGACCCAGGCGGAGACCCCGCGCAACGAACGGATCAAGCGGTTCCGCGTCATGTTCCGTGAAAACTTCGCGGTGCGCTCAATCGGCAAGTTTGTGCTGGGCCGCAACTGGCGGCGCGCCAGCGACGCCGAAAAGAAAGAATATCTGGTGCTGTTTGAAGACCTCATGGTGGTCACCTACGTGGACCGCTTTCAGCGCTACGCCGGCGAAGCGCTGATGGTCGTCAAGGCCCGTGCCGAAAGCGACAACATCGCCACCGTGTTTACGGAAATCGAACGCCCCGGCGGCGCCAAACCGATCCGCGTCGATTGGCGGGTCGGCACCAATGGCACCATATACAAGATCCTCGACGTCGTCGTCGAGGGCACGTCGATGTCGAACACGCTGCGTTCGGATTTCGGTTCCATCGTGCGCCGCGAGGGCAATCAGGTCTCCGGACTGCTCGAAGCGTTGCGTCAGAAGACGGCGGCCCTGAAGGCCGAAGCCGCGCAGTAAATCGCTGATTTCGGGGCCGCGCCGGCGGCCCGCCCACCCGTACGGAAGCCGATCCAATCCAGGCGCGCGACCAGGGCGGCGCCATTGACGTTGCGTTTGATGTTTTCGGCGCGGTCGTCATCGACTTTCCGTTGACCACGCGTTAACATCGCCGCGGCGCCGCTCACGGGCGGAGCTGTTCTCGGGGCGGGGTGTAATTCCCCACCGGCGGTAAGCGTGAAAACGTTGAAATCTCACGTAAGCCCGCGAGCGCCTTTGGGCCATCGTCCGAAGGGTCAGCAGATTCGGTGTAATTCCGAAGCCGACGGTCATAGTCCGGATGATAGAGAACGAGAAAATGCCGGCTGGGTTGCGGTTCGCGTGGCCTGTTGACGTTTTTTCCGTCGCCCTGGTTCTGGTTTCAAAATTGCCACGGAGCGAACCATGAATCAGCAATCCCAAAGTAATCCCACGAAAATCGCCTTCATTCAGGCCCGCTGGCATGCTGACATTGTCGATCAATGCCGGGTGGCGTTCCTGGACAACATCCACGACATGGATCAAGGCGCCGTCGAGGTTGAGGTCTTCGACGTTCCCGGTGCCTATGAGATTCCCCTGTTGGCCAAGACCCTGGCATCGAGCGGCAAATACGATGCCATCGTCGGCGCCGCCCTGGTCGTCGACGGCGGCATCTATCGCCACGACTTCGTCGCCGCCGCCGTGGTCAGCGGTATGATGCAGGCGCAGCTGGAGACGGGCGTGCCGATCTTGTCGGTTTCCCTGACCCCGCATCAATTCCACGAATCCGTGGAACACCAAGAGTTCTTCTATGAGCACTTCAAGGTGAAGGGCAAAGAAGCGGCGGAGGCCTGCGCGGCTGTCCTGTCACAAAGGCGGAAGTTGGCGGCAGCCGCCTGATACGTACTCCGGCACATGGGGAGCGATGCCCGTGACGCGCGCGAAGGCTACCGTAAGTGCAGTCCTGATCTCATGGGTGTTGATCGTGCCCAGTGCAATAGCTGACCTCATTGTTCTGGCCGCGCCGGGCACCGGTGATGCCTATTACGCTGATGTGGCGGACGCGATCTTCGGTTTCCATGTGGAATTCGCCAACCGCATCGGCGGCGATGACCGGGTTCTGGTGCTGACGGATGAGGGCGCCTTCGGCCGCTATGCCGACGCGCTTGGCGCCGACAAGGTGGCGCGGGCGGCGATGGCGGATATCTGGGTGCGGGATTTCGGCGCTGCCGTGCCGGACGCGCCGGTGATGTTCCGTTATACGGCGGCCGGCCAGGGCCGCGGGCGGCGCGGCCAGGCGTACGCGGATGCCGTGCAGGAACAACTGGTGGCGGTGCTGGAAACGGCGGGCCTGAGGTTCGGTGAGACTGATTTGTTGAACGACGGCGGCAACGTCGTCGACGGCGGTGCCGGCCGCGCCGTGATCAGCCGAAAGTTCCTGCGCGACAACGGCCTGGGTGAAGATGCCGCCCGAGCGGCGATCCGCGAGGTGGCCGGGCTGCGTCATGTGGCCTTCATCGACGCCGACGAACAGGGCGGCCTGGAACATGCCGACGGCGTCGTCAGCTTCGTCGATGAAAACGTCCTGCTGGTCAACGCCTATCCCGGCGATCCGGCCTATGCCCGGCAACTCAAGGGCGACCTGAAACGCGGACTGCCGGATGTCGATATCCATGACGTCGTCACGCCCTACGACGCCACCCAGATTTACGATGAACGGTTCGGTTCGGCCTGCGGCCTCTATACCAACGCCCTGGTGACGGCGACGCGGATTTACCTGCCCCAGTTCGGCATTCCGGAAGATCAAACGGCCTTGGCCCAGGTGCGCGCCGCGACGTCCCGCGAGGTGATCCCCGTACCCAGCGGCCAGATCTGCCACATGGGCGGCGGCGTACGCTGCATGTCGTGGCAGGTGCGGGGGGAGAACGCGGCGCGGTTGTTGAAGTATTTCAGCCGGCGGCGGTGATCCTCGGCTGTGAATTGGTGATCAGTTGCGGCTGATATGTATCATCGGTAGGTTCGGTTGCGTGTAGTAAACGTTTTTGAAGAGGATCGTAAACTGTTCGGCATTGGGTCAAAACGCCAACCAAGAATATTTCTTGGGACAATTGCCGTCTCGCCGGAAAAAGGCATCAAACGGTGGTTTGAATCCTTCGTGTTGGCCCCGGAGCGAGACCTCGATATCCACATTGAAAAACAATTATTGGATATCTTCTATTTTCCCTCTGTTTCGACGCTCGACGAAGCCCTTGAACGGGATATGCAGTTAGATATCGCCGTTCCCGCGTTCCATACTGGTGACTCGGTTTGGGCTCATAACTACCCCGTTCTATGGCTATGGCGCCCGCGGGTAACGCTCTATGCTCGGCTGACGTATCCGAAGACCAGCAAGGTGTTGAAGGTTTTGAAGGTTACCGAAAGATCGACATGGTGGGAATTTTTTTCGAGGTCACACGAATTCCGACCAATGTTGAGGATAACCGAAACTTTCCGTAGAGATGACATGGAGATGCTGGTGGCGCGGGCAAGCGTCAGGTTGCTGAATAAAATCGCCAAGATCGCGCCAAGATACGCCTGAGCACTATTTGTAGAATTGCCCGCTCAGGCTGTTTTTATACGCACTCTTGGTTCCGCCGTCACCGCGTCAACGGCTTGTACTTGATCCGGTGCGGCTGGTCGGCGTCGGCGCCGAGGCGGCGTTTTTTGTCGGCTTCGTAGTCTTCGTAGTTACCTTCGAACCAGACCACTTCGCTGTCGCCCTCGAAGGCGATGATGTGGGTCGCCAGGCGGTCCAGGAACCAGCGGTCGTGGCTGATGACGACGGCGCAGCCGGCGAAGTCGGCGAGGCTGTCTTCGAGGGCGCGCAGCGTCTCCACGTCCAGGTCGTTGGTCGGCTCATCCAAGAGCAATACGTTGGCGCCCGACTTCAGCATCTTCGCCAGATGCACCCGGTTGCGTTCGCCGCCCGAGAGCTGGCCGACCTTCTTTTGCTGGTCGCCGCCCTTGAAATTGAACTGGGCGACGTAGGCGCGGCTTGCCATGGTGCGTTTGCCGAGCTCAATTTCATCGTGGCCGCCCGAGATTTCCTCCCACACGGACTTCGTGTCATCCAGGGAATCCCTGGACTGGTCGATGTAGCCCAACTGCGCGGTCTCACCGATCCGGATGGCACCGCCGTCGGGCTCTTCGGCGCCGGTGATCATCTTGAACAGGGTCGTCTTGCCGGCCCCGTTGGGGCCGACGATGCCGACGATGCCGCCGGGCGGCAGCTTGAAGGACAGGCCGTCAATGAGCAGGTGATTGCCGAAGCCCTTGCGCAGATCGGTGGCTTCGATGACCAGATCGCCGAGCCGGGGCGCCGGCGGGATGACGATCTGCGCGGTGCCCGGCGTCATGTCGCGCGATTTCTGCAGCAGATCCTCATAGGCCGTGATCCGCGCCTTTGATTTGGCCTGGCGGGCGCGCGGCGATTGGCGGATCCAGTCCAGTTCATGGGCCAGGGTGCGCTGGCGAGCCGTCTCTTCGCTTTCCTCCTGCTTCAGGCGTTTTTGTTTCTGTTCCAGCCAGGCCGAATAGTTGCCTTCGTAGGGAATGCCGCGGGCCCGGTCCAATTCCAAAATCCAGCCGGTCACATTGTCCAGGAAATAGCGGTCGTGGGTGACCATCAGCACGGTGCCGTCGTAGTCGCGCAGGTGGCGTTCCAGCCAGGCCACGGATTCCGCGTCCAGGTGGTTGGTCGGCTCATCCAGCAACAGCACTTCCGGCTTTTGCAAAAGCAACCGGCAGAGCGCGACCCGGCGGCGCTCACCGCCCGACAATTTCTCGACGCCCGCCTCCGCCGGCGGACAGCGCAGCGCGTCCATGGCGATCTCGATGGTGCGCTCCAGTTCCCAGCCGTCGACGGCGTCGATCTGTTCCTGCAGTTCTCCCTGTTCGGCCAACAGGTTGGTCATCTCGTCGTCGTCCATGGGCTCGGCGAATTTCTCTGAGATGGCGTTGAAACGGTCCAGCAGGTCCTTGACGCCGCCCATGCCGTCGGTGACGTTTTCCTCGACCGTCTTCGCCGCGTCCAGCTGCGGCTCTTGCTCCAGATACCCGACGCGCACGCCTTCCGCGGCCCAGGCCTCGCCGTTGGACGCCTCCTCGCGCCCGGCCATCATCTTCATCAGCGTCGATTTGCCGGCGCCGTTGACCCCCAGCACGCCGATTTTGGCATCGGGCAGGAACGACAGCGTCACGCCCTTGAGGATTTCCTTGCCGCCGGGAAAGGTCTTCGACAGGTCCTTCATCACATAGGAATATTGATAGCTCGCCATTGTGCCGGCCCTTGAACTGAATGAACGGAAGACGCCGCCGTTTGCGGCGGGCAGCGTCTTTTATCGCAGTGGCGTGGAATGCGCAATCAAGCTTCGTTTGATAAATCTCAAGGCGGCGCCAACCCCTTATTGATGTGATAGGGTTGCGACCAGAGATCAAGAGTTTTCGGAATGCCCATGGATCATCTGCCTGCCATCCGCACCGCAAGCATCCGCAAGCTGGTGCGCCGCGCCTTCCTGCTGGCCCTGGTCGCCGCGCTGGCGGTGCTGGCGTTGGTTGGCTGGTGGGTCGACCGCCACGCCGGCGGCCTGCCCATCGACAGGATCGCGGCCGTCGCCGGGCTGACGCTGAGCGTCATCATGGCCCTGGTCTGGTTCGGGTTGGACCGGGTGCTGAAGGCCCGCGAATGGGATCACCGCTCGCTCCCGGCGCGGCCCGAGTTCTTCGATTTCGACAACCTGAACCAGCCCATGCACTTGGCCGAAATGGACGGCCGCCCGCTGCGTGATCTGAGCTTCGTGGTCTTCGATACGGAGACCACCGGGCTGAGGCCGTCGCAAGGCGACGAGATCATTTCCATCGCCGGCGTGCGCGTCGATCACGGCACCATGGATCGTGGCGATAGCTTCTCGCGCCTGGTCAATCCGGGCGTACCGATCCCCAAGGCGTCGATCCAATATCACGGCATCACCGACGACATGGTCGCCGGCGAACACCGGCTTGGCGACGTGCTGCCCGCTTTCAAGGCCTATGTGGGGGCCTCCATCCTGGTCGCCCACAACGCGGCCTTTGATATGAAGTTCCTGCGGCTGAAGGAGGCGAGCTTAAGTATCCGCTTCGACAACCTGGTCCTTGATACGCTTTTGTTGTCGGTGTTCCTGGAGCACGAATCGCAGAACCATTCCCTGGACGCCATCGCCGAGCGCATGGGCATCAACATTGACGGCCGCCACACGGCGCTTGGCGACAGTTTCGCCACGGCGGAGATCCTGATCCGCATGTTCGACATGCTGGAAACACGCGGCATCACGACGCTCAGTCAGGCGGTGGCCGCGTCGTCACGCATCGAGCATGTGCGGAAGATGGGGGAGCAATTATGAAGAAAGATGCAACACGCATGGCGCGAGGTCTGGGGATGGCTGTGTTGACGATTGGCGATTGATATGTTCCCGGCACTTCCGGAGTTTTAAATATGCCACATCATTACTTTCTCGGCGCCCTCATCGTGAGCGCATTATTGCTGGCGCACGGTCTCGCACGGGCCGAAACGATTACATTCGAGAGCGGCGCCAAACCGCCTAGCCCCTTTCAAGTCCGGTTGGCAAAGAAACAAGGCAAGCCGATCCCGAGAGGCGCCCCCGGGCTCACGGTGAAAGCTGAACTGGCCAGGCCCGATGGTGCCGGTCCGCATGCGGCGATTGTCATTCTTCACACCTGCGGCGGCATCATGCGCCATACCTCCGACGACTGGCCGGCGTTTTTGACGAAGCTCGGGTACGCGACGATGACGGTCGACACCTTCGGCTCCAGACGCCTTGGCCCCTGTCCCAACGGACTGAAACCCACGACCATGCTTGACGACGCCTTCGGGGCCTTGGACTTTCTGGCCGGGCAGCCGTTCATCGACGCCAAGCGCATCGCTGTCATCGGCTTTTCCATCGGCGGCATCGTCGTCAATGAAATCGCCGCCACGGAGCATCGTATCTCCGACATCCAGTTCCGGGCGGGCATGTCCTTTTACGGCAATTGCCAGACCCTCTTGGGGGTCGAACATCAGCTTCACATGCCGATCATCGAAATTTTCGGCGAGCACGATCCCGAGACCGCGGACTGCAGAAAACTCAGCCCCGGTTCAAGGCTGATGGTCACGGAATTGCCCGATGCGTATCACCGGTTTGACGTTGAAGAGAGCACGGGCCGCAAGAACGCGCTGGGCACCGTGATGCGTTACAGTGCGGAGGCGACATTTCACGCCCGCGCCATCGCCAAGGGATTTTTGGCGAGGTATTTTTGAAGACCGGCGCCGCGGGCTCGGCCTGGCGGGCCGACCACCGGGGCCGGCGATGACACGTCGTTACGGGGTCTGGCTTTGGCCAAACACCGCCCATATGGAAATCAGCAAGTATTGCCCGCTCTCGTCATCCCACCCGTCATGCCCGGGCTTGATGTTTAGCCCTGGGACATGGTTGACACCTGTTCGGAGACATAGCTGACAGTCTGAGTTTGCTGATCATTTTGGTTAAGATCAATCTCGGCGATGCGTTTTGTCGCAAAATAGATGGCGTATCGGCCGTCCGTGTTGAGTGGTCGGATGGCCAGGGTCTCGCCTTGAAACGCCCTGGGAACCAGCCACAGGCGGCCCTTGAAACTGATATAGGCCTTCGTCGTGCCGACCCGTCTTATACCAAATTGCATTAATAATGACCCATAGAGATCGTCCGTACAGCCCGCTGGGTAGGAAGGAACGTGCAGGCGATGCGG
>Ga0114932_10004574_pt1 | contig 12848 bp, 12 predicted proteins | sample 2SBtaG_2_FD_87286 | JGI IMG/M metagenome (GOLD analysis project Ga0114932, IMG submission 87286) | Deep subsurface microbial communities from Kolumbo volcano to uncover new lineages of life (NeLLi) - 2SBTROV12_ACTIVE470 metaG | ecosystem: Environmental > Aquatic > Marine > Volcanic ...
ATGTACGAACACTAGAGGAGTGGACATGCCCCCAAAAAAGTTTACTTACGACAAACATGAATATAATTTTTCTGAGATCATATCTCAACTTTTTGACGTTGAAGATTTGTCTATGGTACATGAGGAGTGGTTCTCTGCAAAAGAATACGGACTTCTTGACAATGTTAAAACTGATCAATTGACTGTATACCATAAGCACTTCTATGACAATGTAGAAAAATTTGACTGGTATGAAACATATAATAAATTTGTCAAGACAGTAATCTCAAAACTTTTCGACGAACCTATGCTCTATCAAAAAATACCAACTTTTAGAGTTCATCAACCAAACAATCTGGCTGTTGCTGGGTATCATCGCGACATGGACTACAATCACTCAGAACATGAGGTTAATTTCTTTCTTCCTCTGACAAAAGCTTTTGGGTCAAATACCATATGGGTAGAATCAGAAATGGACAAAAGAGATTTTGCACCCATGGATGCAGACAACGGTGAGTTCTATATGTGGAACGGGGCAATTCTTTTGCATGGCAATAAGGTTAATAAGACCGGAAAATCCAGAGTCAGTGTGGATTTTAGAGTGCTTCCAGAATCTAAGTATGTAGAATCGAACAAGAAAAGTGTAACGTATAATGTTAAATTTTCAATAGGCGACTATTTTGAAAGGATGTGACATGAGTCATAAAACTCTAACAGGTGCTGTTCAGGGAAAATTTTGGGGAACCACTCAGTGCTTTTTTGAGAACTGCACAAGCGAAGTGCATTACATCGAAGCTTATGAGGGGGGGTTTTGCTCTCGTCATTGCCATAAAAATAAATGGAACAGATTTATTGTGCTGGAGGGAAGCCTGAAGGTTATTATATATAAGCAGGATAGTCAAGATGAGACAATTTTGGCTGCCGGAATGTTTTCTGATGTTCCACCCGGCGTTGATCATAGGTTTGAAGCAATGAAAGACACAAAAGCTCTAGAGGTTTACTGGATAGACGGTCTTGATCCCAATGACATAGTGAGGCAGGATACCGGTGGTCTTAAATGATATCAGTATAGATAAACCCGTTTTGCTTATCGGTGCAGCCCCGAATCTGAAGCAGCATCTAAATCCGAACACCTATAAAAATTTCTTTACCCTGACTATAGGTAAGGCTTTACATGCCACGAATTATACAGATCTACTCTTCTCTATTGACTTAGTCAGAGTCGTGCATAATTTGTCTAATTTTTCAGATCGATGGGGCCACTATCTTATTCCAAATTTTATAACTCATCACTTCTGGGATTCCAAATCTTCAGGATTGTTTGAGACTGGAAGCTGGAAGATAGAGTTCAATCACCACGACGGAACAAGCAAGCCTTTCACGGATGATAGTAGGTATAGATACCCCCTAAGTCCTGAGCATAACGAAATGCTGCATCATTTTCTAGATTTCAGGAGCGTTCCAAAGTTTACTGTAGGAAAACACGATGAATCTAATCTCATAGCTGGATCATTGAAATATGAAGATGTAGATGAAATTGTAGACTTCTCTAAGTATGCCAACATTACTAAATTTATCAGAGACGACATCTGGAAGCACAACGTAGACAAGGTGGATCCGTACCATGAATTCTTAAAGCGGGATGGAAAACTTAGGAATGATTGTAACAGCACCCACTTCGCTCTGAATTGGTTGTGGCTAAAGGGAGTCAAAAAAATATATACCGTGGGGATATCTAAAGATTATCACAAGTGGGACGATACTCAAAAACTCATGAACATGTATGACATCCACTCTACAAGAGTGGAGGATGCTATTCTAGATAAAAGAACGCGGGGTCATGTGACTAGTCCACGTGGAGATTACGCAGATCTTGCCGAAAGGATGTTAGGATGAAATTTATATCTCACCGAGGCAACATGAACGGGCCTAATCCCGAAAAAGAAAACCACCCCAACTATATCGCAGAAGCTTGGGGAATAGGTTACGAAGTAGAGATCGATGTGTGGAAGATGGGGGAGAAATTGTTCCTAGGACATGACAACCCTCAGTATGAAGTTGATCTTGAATTTTTGAAAAATGAAAGGCTGCTATGTCATGCCAAAAATTTAGAGGCTCTTGATCATATGTTAACGCTTGGTGGTATCCATTGTTTTTGGCATCAGGAAGATCACTACACCGTAACTAGCAATAGCTATATCGTAAGCTATCCGGGCTATGCTATTACCCCGCGAACAATATGTATGAAACCAGAATTACAATCCTATACACGCTTATATGAAAATGCATACGCGATATGCTCTGACTATGTAGAGATGTTTAAATGAAACATAAAGACGTGACGATAGTTATGCAGGGGCCTTTGGTTAATTACTGGGGTGCTATGTCTGAAGGTCTGGGAAAGATATATGAATATCTTGAGTTGGTCGATAAAGTTATAATATCAAGCTGGGACGATTCTTTGGGTAGATTTGAGCCAAACAAACTTGAACAGGCCATGTCCCATGGTAACATAGAATTGGTCACTGATGATATTAATAAATACGATAACTATTACAATAACTCAAATGTATGCTATCAAGTAGTTAGCTCTCTCAATGGTCTAAAGAAGGTAAATACAAAATACGCTATCAAGATAAGATGCGATGAATACTATACCGATTTATCTAAATTTATAGAATTGATGAAATCTTCCCCCGACAAATTAACAACCAGTAATTTTTTGTTTACTCCAGATTCGGTTGAACAATTTCATCCATCAGATCACATGGCCGGTGGGCATACAGAAAATATTTTAGGAATGTACGAAACCGCACTTGAGTTCTGTAAGAGATTCACTGGGGACGAACCTATAGGTGCTGATCAAATCGGAGTGTCTGGCTACAGAAATATTTACAACGACGGAAAAGTTTCCCCAGAGTCATTTTTGTGCTTAGCGTTTCTAACCCACATGGGAGTGGACATAAACTGCGACCATAGTGTGGAAATTATGAAGAATCATGTACAGGTATTGTCTCTAGCCGACATGGGGGAATTTTTATGCAATGTAAAGGGGCTGGGGCATAAAGACTATCAAATATTTTTAGAAAGTGCCCATGGCAAAAATTCTATTGAGAGCATGGAGGAGCTATGAGAGCAAGTGAATTTTACAGTAAGAAGATACTAGTTACCGGTGGTGGCGGATATGTGGGAAATATCCTTTGTAGAGATTTGCTGGTCCGTGGATACCAAGTCCGCTGCGTAGATAATTTTCATAAGGGTCAATGTGATGCTCTTATGGGTTTAATGATACATTCACCATTTGAATTTATGTACGGGGATGTTACAAATGTAAAGCATGTAGAAAAAATGCTGGAAGGAGTTGACGGTGTAATCCACTTGGCTGCAATAGTGGGGTTTCCCGCGTGCCTAAAGCAGCCAGCGTTGGCCACTTCCGTGAACATAGACGGAACACAAAATTTGCTGGAACAGAGAGACCCTGATACTCCCTTTGTGTTTGCATCCACCGGTAGCGTATATGGAAAAGTGGATGGTACTTGCACGGAAGACTCCCCTTTGAACGCCGTATCTCTATACGGAGAATCAAAAAAGGTTGCCGAGAGAGAAGTCTCCAAGCACTCCAATACCGTATCTTTTAGGTTCGCTACGGGTTTCGGTGTAAGCCCTTGCATGAGGGTCAACCTCCTAGTTAACGACTTCGTGCTTAACGCTTACTCGCAAAGATGTTTGAACGTCTTTCAGGCTGATTTTAGACGGACTTTTGTACACGTCAGAGACATGTCTAGAGCCTTTATTTTTGGACTAGAGAACGCAGGGGCTTTGAATTACAAAGTCTACAACGTTGGCGACAATGATCTAAACTGGACCAAAAGAGAGCTTGCCGAGTATATTGGCGAGAAAACTGGAGCATTTATTAACTATGCAGAGACAGGTGAGGATCTGGACAAGAGAGACTACTCTGTAGATTACAGTAGATTAAATAACGAGGGATTCGAATGTAGGGTTAGTATGGAGCAGGGAATAGATGAACTAATAAAAACAGTTCCCCTTTTGCAAATAAGGCATCAATATCAATGATAGATCTATCCAAAAAGAAGGTTGTTATTACTGGCGGCGAAGGCTTCCTTGGAAGGGCGGTGCATGATGTAGTTGTTAAACGTGGTGCAATCCCAGTTATCCTGAATCATGGTTCGGTCAACTTACTGGATCTTGATTCAACAATTAGATTCTTTTCATCTGAAGCTCCTGACTATTGCATACATTGCGCTGGCTACAATGGGGGAATTGAATTCAATAGGATGTATCCAGCAGATATACTGTATTCCAATACAATCATGGCTCTAAATCTATACCACGCCTGTGAGTACTCCCAGATTAAAAAATTGGTTTCTATTATGACTTCTTGTGCATATCCCGATACGGGAATGGAAGTTTTAGAGGAAGAGAATTTCTGGGATGGTAAGCCAAACGACACAATTAGAGCACACGGAATAGCAAAGCGCACACTACAAGCAGCTACAGAAGCTTATGAAAAACAATACGGATTTAATTCTGTTACAGTTTGCGTTACTAATTTGTATGGTCCATATGATACTTTTGATTTGATAAGAACAAAAGTTGTAGGGGCCTTAATACGTAAGTTTACTGAAGCTCATACCGAATATTTAAAGGACATGGATATAGCAGCTAGGTCTAATGTTGACACCAACCTTATTGAAAAGCCCACGGTAGAATGCTGGGGAACAGGATCTCCAAGAAGAGAGTTTATGTACGTGTCAGACGCCGCAGAAGCGATTGTGCAGGCTCTAGAAAAGTATGATGATCATAAGGCACCATTGAATATTGGAACCGGAAACGATATTACCATAAAAGAATTGGTAAATTATATCGTAGAAGCATTAAGCTACGATGGTGAGATAGAATGGGACAGTGAAAAGCCTGACGGACAACTTAAGAAGTTACTAAGCACAAAAAGAATGGAGAAAATTATTGACATAAATCCCATCAGTTTAAAGGAGGGGATAGGCAAGACCGTGGAATGGTATATTAAAAATAAAACTTGGGCTGATTCTAGGAAGTAAATATGAAACTCGGTATTCTCATGGAAGATACTAGCGCAAATCAACTTTCATATTACGTTATACGTAATTTAAACTTTGCTACAAACAATCATAAAGACAAAGATTTTGTAGTGTTTTTTGAAAATGCTACACCCAGTGTAATACAGCCTGCGTTTGCCGTTATGAACAGTAGCGAAATATGGAATTTTGACGGAGTTCTGATCTCAACCACGGCAGCAAATACATTATTGTCCATAAATGCAATTGCTCCGTCAAGAAAGTTTTTTTACGTGTGGGATTTAGAGTGGGCAAGACCGCATGGAAAGGGCTTTGATTACATGATTAACGCCTATAAAAATAAAGAGGTTAACTTGATTGCCAGAAGTGAAGATCAGGCCAAAGCTATAAAAAATTACTGTAACAGGGATGTGTGCGGAATAGTTTCTAACTTTAACATCAACCAATTAATGGAAATAGTAAAATGAATAGATTTTCTCAAAAGCATAAAGAATTCCTCATCAACCAATATATTAACGAGGAAAAAAGTACATACGAAATTGCCCAAGAACTTAACACCTACCCTAATAAAGTTAGGAGGGCGCTAAAATCTCTTGGGATAACACTAAGAGATAAGAGTTCTGCACAGAGCGTAGCAATTGCTAGCGGTAGACATGAGCATCCCACCAAGGGTAAGAAGCGCACTGAATCAGAAAAGATCGCTATAAGTGACGGCATGTATTCTTATTGGAAAGAAATGGATGACGAAGAGAGAGACAGAAGATCGGAGTTATCTAAGAGACAGTGGGCCAACATGTCAGATGAGGAAAGGGAAACCCTCAGACAAATGGCGGCAGAAGCTGTTAGACGAGCCAGCAAGGAAGGCTCGAAAATTGAAAAATTTATCTACGAAAGCTTGACCATCGAGGGGTATCAGGCTATATTTCATAAGAAGGGTTTAATCGCCAGCGACAAGCTGGAGGTAGACATATTTATTCCTGAGTTGAAAACAGCAATTGAAATCGATGGACCGGCACATTTTTTACCGATTTGGGGTGAACAAAATCTTAACAGACATATCAGGGCTGATGCCGTCAAGGCCGGTTTATTGATTAACCGGGGATACGTTATTATCAGAATAAAGAATCTGATCAAAAATCTCTCAGCAAAAAACATGAGGGATGCTTTTGACAAGCTGCTAGTAGAACTGAAAAAGGTAGAAGAAGAGTTTCCCCCACTGGCTAAAAGACTAATAGAAATAGAAACATGAGCCTAAAAGATAAAACCATTTCTGAGTTGAGAAAAATTGCCAAGGACAACCAAATCCGTTTGGAGCAAGGCATAAAGAAACAGGAGATAATAAAAATTTTGGAGGTATATATGAAGGAAAGCACTACTGATAGTGTAGAGACGGTTGACGAAAACGTTTTATTCGAGCATGATTTCGGAATGGATGGGATTGGTGGAGGAGATCAGGAAGATGAGGTAGCGGAATCTGATACTCCAGATTTTGCATCTCCAGAATGGAATGAGTATGTAATGTCCCATTTTAGAAGCGATGAGCTTATAGATGGACATCCGATTACAGCGGGACTGAGACGTGTGGCGGAATTGCTTTTAGGCGACATTATAGAGTCTGGCCCCAGTGAAGTATTTCCGTCTTCTGATAGCCATGGCCCCGGAAGAGCAACCGTTGTTTACAAAGTTGTTATCGATTGGATGGATACTGGCATCACCAGAACTTTTAGTGAGGTGGCCGATGTGTGGCACGGGAACACAGACGATTTATTCTGTGCGCATCCGGTGGCTACCGCTTCAACTAGGGCAGAGGGTAGGGCCTTAAGGAAGGCTTTGAAGATTAGAGTTATAGCAGCGGAGGAGTTGGCTAAGAAGGATATCGTCAGCATAGTTAAGGAATCTGTATCTTCATCATCCCCAACGGATGGCGAGTATAATATGGATGACAGAATTAGTCCTCAACAGGTAACATTTATTGACAAAAAGTGCGGCCAGCTTAATGTCGACCTAATAAACTTTATCAACGTGGGTTCAGGGAATTATCGGAGTATTAATGATGTAAAGAGAGACAAGGCGAAACAAATGATCAAAGTTCTCAATGACTATCAAAACGGTGTTGTAGAGATTCCAGAAGAAGTTTTAGGTTATAACAAGAATTGGAGAGAATAATGAAGGTTAGATTTACTACAAACAGTGGAAGAATGACTGCGGAGTTTGATGTAGATACTCAAACTGATCTTTTTGAGCAGCTTGCCTTTTTCCAAGAAATTTTTGGAGAGGAGCAGTGTGGTAAGTGTGGCAGTGAAAATCTCAAATTTCAAGTGAGGAAGGTTGAAGACAACCTGTATTACGAACTTAGATGCGCAGACTGCGGAGCCAAGTTAGCATTTGGCACTATGAAGCAAGGAGGCAGGCTCTTCCCTAGACGCAAGGACAAGGAAGGAAACTGGCTACCAGATCGTGGATGGGTTAAGTGGAACAAAGAAACCCAGCAGGAAGAATAGAGTAGCCCTTGCGGGGAACGAAGAAAGGCCCGGAAAACCGGGCCTTTCTTTTTTTGTTGCTACCCACGCAATGGCGATTAAATTTGTCTCGGTTCTCTTAGAGATATTCTAAGCTAACATACAAGCCGTACTGAGTCTTGCTCCCAATGCTGTCAGGAGAGGCTGTGATGCCTACGTACCAGTCATGCTGCTTATATTGGCCTGTATTTGCCGATCCGTCGCCAGCATAAAAGCCGCTAGGGCCGGGAGATTTTGCTAGTGGAACTATTATGCCACTACCGCCAACGGTATTAGTACCGGAGTCTAATCTATCACTTGGATTGGGAGAGCCTTGCTGGGCGCCCTGAGCGTCTGCTCCAGCATGCGTGGCGCTTCCCCACCAGATAGAATCCCCAGAGCCTTCAATACTGTAAGAACTTTGTGGATGAAGGAATTCTGCAACTCTGGTGGTTACACCGCTTGCAGCATGATCCTTGTTCACTCTATCAAATATTCTGAATTTGACGTTTTGCGTTCTTACATCTGTAGAATTAGTGAATCTTACATTCAATGTTGCGTCTGAATTGGGAATATATTTCAGTCCAGTCGCTGGAACCACACTGGGGGTGAAAGCCAAAGTGTCTGTAGAGTACTTAATATTTTTAGCAGAACCGCCATCTGTAGTACCGTTGCCGTCTGTAATAAAAGTCGTGCCCTGCCATTGATTAAGCTCTACTGACTGCCCAAATGAGCCACCAAAAAAGCCTAGGCCAGAACCTGCGAGATTGTTTATGGACGTATTGCCAGCATAAAAATCTATGGATGCCATATTTACCTCCTTAGATTGTATAATCTATTGTATTATACACCATTACTCGAAAAAGCCTTTTGTTTTACGTCTATAGGGAATCTTGTTATTTAGCCATTCCTTCCTTCCCTCGCATCCACAATCCTTACCACTAGTCTTCGTAAACGCATCCACCACAGCCTTAATTCCAGTGGCCTTTGTTATTTTTTCTATCGTATCCCCCAATCCTCTCGATTCCTGACTCTTTTCTTCCTCTTCCCTTTCCTTTTGTATCTCTTCAGAGGTTTTTACCGTGCCAGCTTTTATTTGAGCGTTTGATCCGGGTGTTTGAAATGGTCCATTTCCCTCTTCCCATTTCTGAAAATAGTCTCTCCTATTCTTGCATAGGTTGTAATGGTGAGGAGTCTTCATTATATTATGTCTGGGGCAGAAAATTTGTGAGTCACCCTCATTAAAAATGCAATCACATCCAGTTTCCCCGTGGACATCCTCCGTAGGTTTTTCTCTACCTCTGAATACAGCGCTATTTTTTCCACAACTTCCACATCCCATAGCTTCTCCTTACTTACTGACCTTATCGGTTACGTTTGCTATAAATGCCACGCCGTTTAACTTTTCTGAACGAGCCGAACTAGGACCATACCCCGGATACCCTCGGCTCTGACAAGAACTATCCCCCACGGGAGTGTGTATATTACAACATCCCTCTGGTATTTCGATAAACTGAAAGTCTAGATCAACTCCCGTCGTGTTCGCCTGATTGCAGTCCATCCCCGGATACGGCGTCCCCTCGTGACTACCGACAACGACCCTGAATAGACCCCCATGTCTAGTCCATACTCCTTGCCACTCCCGAATTCCAGCCTTCACGTCTACATACCGATTTTCATAAAACTCCCCAAATGGGCCAGCGGGTGGACCTATTCCAACTTCATGTCCCATAGGATGCCCCGGAACGATTTTATTCCACCCATCAGCCCCCTGTTTGGTAGTAAGCGTATCAAACGATGTATGTAGTTGAGTGGGATCGTATTCTAAAGATACCGCCCCGGTTGCATCAAGAGCATCGTTAGGTTCAGCATCTATGTAATTTTCCTGATGTATTGTGAAGGTGGTATCAGTTACATTGCTTACTATCCATTCACCATTAGCTTCTGCACTGAGACAATAATCATCTCTGCCGCAGCATTTTTTCGGGCCGCATGAACCATCACCATTCCAAAACATATTATTCATTCTGCATTTGACATAGCATTTATCACAAGGGTCAGTGGCTATATCTTCAAAATCGAACTGAGTATTACCCGCAGCCGATCCAGCATCGCCGGGTTCGCCCTGATCTACACACCCCTTAACGGGAACCTCAGTGTCTACCCACGCTCCCGGTCCAGTCCATATAGGAGTCAAACCTACTCCATCTTGGTCTTTTGTAACAGCTAAACAAACGGCTTTATCCATGATGGCGTTGGTCTCTTTGCCCTTTCCATCATTTGTGATTCCAATCGTGTCATTGACTCCATCTGGATTTAATCTTATTTCCTTACCCAGTGGTCCAACTTTAGTTTTGCATATGCCAAAAAGTGGATTTTCACAATAGTCTTGATCAACACCAACAGTCATGTCTGGTGTCAATTTACGTTTCTTTATCATGCCTGAATGCCAATCACCAATCCAAGATTGCTGAATCCCCGGCACCGCGTTTCCAGCTTCGCATAGTTCTCTAGTGGGCCATACATCGGTGACATCGTCACCATTACTCATGATACACGCTTCGCATTTTTTTCTGGTGTCGTATGTTCCTGTTATGTCGTCTTCCCCATCTAAGCATACACCTTTTTCTATGCGGCAAGCTCCCTGAGTAGCCTGAATTTCATCAAGCCAAATTTTCTCACCATTTTTTAGGTCATGTTTGAATTCAGTATGGACTTCAATATGTTCTACACTTTTCTTGCCAATGATTGGAAAATCATAATCGTACTTAACCTTGTTGACTTCAATAACTCGATTCATATGCCCGCCACCAATCCCGCTAGAGGCGCCGTCTAAAGCGTCAAGAGCATCTACTAGCTCAAAAAACCCCCTGAATCTGCCATCCTCTCGGTCCCCGGCCACGGGATTTAGTAACGGTTCATCCGCTATAAAATATTCTTCGAAGGGCATAAGACCTTTTGAGGGCTTTTTACCGACCCTAAACAAATTATTCATTGGACCCGGAAAATTGGCCGATATTTCGTACACATTTTTTTGTGGAACATGAAATTCAGATTGGTGTGGCACTGGCCAAGGAGCATCTCCATAAGGCCAAGGCTCCCTTGTTCCCCTGTAAAGATGTCTGTCAAGCGCCCTGTTATGTGAGGTTAGCTTTGTTGCATCCTTTACTTTTATCTCTACCCACTGAGGATAATTCGCGGTTCCATCGTCCTTGGGTTTTCCATAGCCGGTGGAGGCGTCTACATCTTTCATAACATCGGTTGGTATAATTGAATCAACTCTTCTGCTGACTTCCATGGTGGGAATGTCACTCGTTAGGGTACGGGTTGCACCCTGTCCCTCTTCGGTTGGGTCATCAACTGTGTGAGTAAACTTGGCGCCTCCAGAAAAATCCTTTACGTGGTCCCAGTTTAGCGGGATTCTTCGGGGTTTTTCTATATCTTCTACGAGATAAGTACTCTCTGGATATGCGCTACTGGCAGACAGTCTATCGGTTGAGGTGGGAAGTATGCTGTTGGGTCCGCGCTTGTCTGCATCCGCTAGGGTGAATCCTCCAACATTGTTACTGCCAAAATATTTCCCCCCTGTCTCGGCAGCAGTCCTGTCTGCTAAGCCTATACTGACTCTGTCGGGTGGAATGGTTACAGTCGTGCCGCCACGCTGAACCTGTTTACCTGCTGTCCAGCCACACGCCCTGCCACCAATTTGTCTTGCAACCAAAATATCATGTCCTCTAGTCCCCTGCTCGTCATCCATGTCAACATAGTAAACTTCAAACACTTCAGGTTCTTTTCTGAATGTTCTCCATTCATTCCCTTTCAATTGCTGCCCCTGTAGATTCAAACAAAGGGCCGGGTCCATTCCGTACATCAGAGGAATTTCACAACTCTTGCTAAAGGAGCAACAATCTATGCATGGTGGGCGAGGACCACAAGTGAATCCCTCTATTTCACAACCACCCTTACCGGGACAGGGGCCATTATATAGTCCGGGTCCACCGGTAGGCAGGCGACAGGTGGTGATATTCATCCGCATATTTAAACCGGTTTCAAAATAGCTATCAAATGTAGGTAGTCCATGACCCCCCATTTCAATAGCAGAACCGCATCCCATTACTAATTGCATATACCATTTATCTTCTGGCGGCGTTCCAATTGAAGCGGCATACGGAATCGTATTTTCAAACTGGTCTTCATTACAAGGCCCACAGAAATTGCAGTCTCCCCCCGTGCAGAATGGCGGACCTGTTACTCCCTTTCCGTAAACTGGGGTGTCGGCAAATGTATGACACTGGGCTGTGCCTACTTTGCCCATCGGAACCCATTCAGAAATCCATTTTATTCCATCCCATTGCATATCAATGTCAAGGCCATCAGGAAAACCGGGGCATGATCTTTCACGCTCCTTGTATTGAAATTTGTCACACCCAGTAACGATTGCCCCGCTGCAATCGAAGCATTTCTTACTTGCCCCGCCGGGGATATCTATACCCACGCATCCGGCTATCGAATTATAATATGCTCCTCCTTGAGAAGGCGATAGACCTGTGCAGGTTTGCGCAGTAGAATTGGGTGCTTCATTTATACACATGAAGGTGCCTTCACATTCTAATTTTCTACTGTGGGGAAAACCTAAGCATGGAGTAAACATCGTCATCTCTCTCTGAGCCATCCATGCGCAAAGTTTACCGCCATCATTAGTTTCCGCGTGACACAACGGCTTCGTCCCTTTGCTGTAGCAGACCGAGCCATCACCAAAGGGATTAACTGGATTGGGAACGCATGAAAATATCATCTTTTTCTCGCATTCTAGCTTTCCAAGCTTTGTGGGACTGCCCGCTTCTCCACACTTCATGTTGCAAGAATTCCAGTCGTCAAGTGTGGGGTAATCCTTTTTGCATGCATCTGTCTCCTTCGAAGAGCCGGGACAACACTCACAAGAGCAGCAAATATCTCCAGCCGCATCTCCGCACTTCTTACCCAATCTGGCTTTTTTAAACCCATCGGCATTTCCAGACTTGCATATAGATGCATCCCCAGATCTAGTTCTATCAGAACATTTCCAGCATCCACATGGCATATCACGTAGGGTAACAGGATTCTTACAACCATATGCACATTCACAACAATTTCCCCCACCAATTACACCATCTCCTCCATCGGGACCAATGTGTCCGGTTTTAACTACCGGTTCTAAATCGCCCTCACAGTCAAATCCACACAAGGAATCTAGTATAAGAGTTCCGGGGTCTCTAACAGTGGCTGTTAGTTCAAGAGGCATAAAGTGATCACA
>Ga0114932_10004575_pt1 | contig 12842 bp, 6 predicted proteins | sample 2SBtaG_2_FD_87286 | JGI IMG/M metagenome (GOLD analysis project Ga0114932, IMG submission 87286) | Deep subsurface microbial communities from Kolumbo volcano to uncover new lineages of life (NeLLi) - 2SBTROV12_ACTIVE470 metaG | ecosystem: Environmental > Aquatic > Marine > Volcanic ...
ACTTTCCACCAGCTGCAATGATTCAGGCGAAAAGCAACTTTATCAAGCAAGTAAACCACGGGATAAGGCTTGTCGGGCGTTAATGGAAGTCCTGTAAACACAGGGTGTTTAGCATGATCCTTATTGATAGAAAAGCCCCAGTTATTGTTATTGTCCTGCCACTGCTTACCATACGGATCACCGAAAACATTGTTAGGTCCTTTAAATGGCGGAACAATGCCAAGCGCTTCCACCCAACGGGCTGCGAAAGTGGTCAGCAACAAGTTCCCGCCTGCTGCACGATAATTCTTCACAGCCGTTACTACTTTATTATCAAAAGCGATATCGGGCAATGTTTGAGTAGCATCTTCATGCCACCAGATCACGCTGTATTTAGACAGGTTAACTGTTCCGTTCTTGATCGCATTCAATGATACATATTCTGTTTTCGGATAGGTAGTTGCCATCCAACGGTAAGCAGCCATTTCATCTGCATTCGTGATGGCATCGCCAGTAGCGTAATTGCCCAAGAAAGCAAGTGGTTTATCTGCATTGACATCTATCGCAGTAACCATATAGTTTACACTGGCCGTTGCTGTCTTTACAGTAAACACAACCGGGTTGGTGAAATCTATGGTGGTTCCTGATGCCGGGGTAATGCTGGCACCAGCGGCAAGTTGTACTTCTACTTTGATCTGTGTCATGTCGCTGCCTGGAGGTACCACTACTTTAATGGCTCTCGCCGATTCATCTATGACGCCGGTATCTCCCTGTGCTTTGAACAAAAGGATGGCGGGTATTTCTTTGGCCGTTACAGTATAGTCTTTGTAAATATTCCCATTGATTACCCGGTACTGCAAAGGGTTGGTTAAATTTACTGATGCTCCGGAAACAGGATTGACAGTAGCACCGGCAGCAAGTGCAATATTCGGCACTACTTTAGTGAAATCTGCTCCGAAAGGCAGATTGATGCTGATGGCCCCTTTGGCAGAATCAATTTTACCCTGCGATGTGCCTACCGTGAATTGTTGGATATCTACCGATGAAGAAAGATTGAGGTCTGTGCCCCTGGATTCTTTTCTGCAACCCATGTACACAAATGACATGACTGCAAAGAGGATATATAAAGAGAACTTAAAACGATTCATATTGAATGGTATTAAATGATTGAATAATTGAAAGGGAGTTAATAACCGATGTTCTGTTGATAAACACCCCTGCTGAAATTGATCTGGTTTTGAGGAATGGGCAGGTATTCATTTTTATTCTTAGTAAAATTGGCGTTGTTCAAAAAAGGAACCCTGCTCTTTTCGACCTGGAAATATGCATTCAGTTTTTCCGCAGCAACACCCCAGCGCACCAGGTCAAAAAAGCGCTGCGCTTCCTGCCCAAGTTCGAGCCTCCGTTCAAATCGCAATGCTTTTCGTGCTATATCCTGCGTCCAGGTGATATTCACGCCGGGTCGATAAGTGCCTACATTGTATTTAGCCTGTGGGCTACCGTTGGCATCGTTCAAAAGGTTGGTACTTTGTGCAGCACGTGTACGCACCTGGTTAATGAGCGGCAATGCTTCATCCTGCCGACCCAATTCTATCAATGCCTCTGCTTTCATCAGCAACACATCTGCATAACGCAGCAGTATCTTGTTTTTACTATTGGGGAAGAAGGGGGGAGTCTGTACAAAACAATCACAATCGGGAGAGACGTTTTCTTTCATAGAAGCATAATAACCATATACCCCGGGGTTACGACTCCAGCTTTTTTTGAACACATGCTTGGTTTCGTATTTCCAGTTATGTTCAGGAATGGCCACAGTATGATCAAGGCGCGGATCAACATTGTCGTTGGCAAGATCAACATTGCGTTCATTGAAATTGTCGAGCAATGGGAGTCCGTTATTATCTGTACGGAAAGCATTCACGAAGTTCTGACTGGGCTTGTGAAAATCGCAACAACCCAGCCCCTGGGGTACGCTGAGGGCATCGCCGTAATTCAGGCGTCCATATAAAGTACCATCGTCGTGTGAAAACTGAATGGAGAACATCGCTTCAGGTCCGTTCTGGAAATTGCCCGGCAAAAAGTTATTGGCAAAATCCTGCTCCAAATGAAACGAACTGTTCAGCGCTTTATCTGCGGCATCCAGTGCAGCCTGCATTTTTCCTTTATCGATACCCGTTACATTGTACTTATCGTCTTGCGTATAAGCCTGGAATAACCTGGTCTTTGCCAGGAATCCATACGCTGCTGCCTGACTCGGACGGCCTACTTCCGCTTGTTTTACGGGCAGGTTGTCTACAGCAAACTGAAAATCTCCGGCGATCTTTTCCCATAAAGCATCACTGCTCAATGCTGTATTAGAAATAGTAGCATAATTATCCTGTGGCACGGTTTCATCTATGTAAGGAACACGGTAATACAATTCCTTCAGCAGGAAATAATAATAGCCTCTTAAAAAGCGTACCTCGCCTTGTCTTGCCTTTTTCAGCGGGTATGCTTTTTCATCGATCTTGTTCAAATAACTCAGTGCGATATTGGTCCTTGAAACGGCTACATATATCCGGTACCATAACCCATCGATTGGCCAGAAATCAGGCCGCATATTGTAGAAGGTTTCCATAAAATGGAATTCCTGTCCATCTCCTTCATCACGACCGCCTTTGTAAGCATCATCAGAACGCACATCTCCGTACTGCCATAAACTGAAGGATACATTGATGTCGCCATTACCCAATGGTGAATAAGCGGCGATCACAAACTTGTCGATGTTCTCGGGATTGGCCACCTGATCGGGACTTAATACGCCTTTAGGTGGAACTTCCAGTTGTCTTTTACAACTGCTGAATATACCCAGTGCTATTAACAGCAATGCAATGATTCTTTTCATGAAATACAATAGTTTAGTTGTAACGAATTATAAGGTAATGTTGACACCTCCGGTAACCACTACGGGATTGGGATAACCGTAACCGGGGCTTTCCGGATCAAGGCCTGTGAACGATTTGCTCTTCAGCAGCAGCAACGGATTATCACCACCAATGTATACGCGCAATCGCTGCATTTTCATTCGCGATAAAACGGAAGCAGGCAACGAATACCCGATCTGTACATTCCTTAGCTTCAGATAAGTACCTTTTTCTATATAATAGGTTGAAAACCTAGATTCAAAATTGTTGTCTGTAGCAGTCAGTGCCGGTATGGTGGAATTGGGATTCTGCGGTGTCCATGCATTGAGCAGCCTGCTGCCTTTGTTCGATCCTGTTTCAGACACGCTCCAGAAATCGCTGTTGTATTTAACCTGGTTGATGATATCCGTACCATGTACTCCCTGAAGGAAAAGAGAAAGGTCAATATTCTTATACTGTAATGTAAGGTTGTAGCCATAGATAAAATCAGGATGAGGTGACCCGATCCAGGTGCGATCTTTATTATCGATCACACCGTCGCCATTGAGGTCCTTATAACGGATGCGGCCCAGGCCTTTACCTTGCTGTGCCGGTGAATTATCCAATTCTTTTTGTGTACGGAAAAGCCCATCGGCTACATAACCATAAAATGAATTAATGGGTCTGCCCAGGATATTATCATTGAGTCCATTACCACCATAATTATTAACAACGGAAGCAGGAAGAGAAGTGATCCGATTGCGGTAGCCGCTGATATTCCCAGTCATCTGAAAATTCAGTTGCCTCCATTTTCCGTGGTAGCTGAGCGTGAGTTCCCATCCTTTGTTTTCCATCGAAGCCCCGTTCACATACTGGCCACCTCCTTCGCCCAGTACTGCCAGGTAAGGGGGAAACACGAGGATATCGCTTGTATGCTTGATATAATATTCTATACTTCCGGTAAGGCGCTGATTCAGCAAACCAAAATCAATTCCGTAATTACTCATGGTGCTTGCTTCCCATTGCAGGTTGTCATTACCCCGCTGTGTAATACGATAGCCTGAAGGAAGCGTTCCTGTATGTGCACCGGTAATATCATAGGCAGTACCATTGGTAGGTCCCCACAACGGATTGCCCCCGGCGTAGTCGGTAACATAAAGCGAATAGGCAGCTACATTATTGATCTCCTGATTACCTGTTTTTCCCCAGCCAAAACGCAGCTTCAGATCGCTGATAACAGATGGGTTCAGCAACTGGCGAAAAAATGACTCCTGGCTTATACGCCATCCTAAAGAAAAGGCCGGAAAGGTGCCATAACGATTGTTACTACCGAATCTCGAAGAACCATCGCGCCGAATAGTAAAGGAGGCGAGGTAACGGTTATCATACGTATAGTTCAGTTTCCCAAAATAAGACATCAATGCATTGGCGGCAGCGCCTCCTCCGTTGTCTTTATTACCGGTACCAGCATCCAGGTAAGTATAGTCGGGGTCCTGAATGGCAAAATTCTGCCTGCTCGCATAAAAACTCATATCATTCTGGCGATAGAATTCCGTACCGGCCACTGCATTCACCAAATGTGCGCCAAATGAACGGTTGTAATTGATGGTATTCGACCAGGTGATCTTCGAAGTGTTGGAATAGGTCATCGTGAGTTTATTCATATCATTCACCAGGTAACCAGAGCGATACTTCTTTTGGAAATTGCTTTGTACATAATTGCCGTAGTCCAGTCCAACACTGGTCCTTAGATCAAGGCCTTTCATGATGTTGAGGTTCGCATACACATTACCGAATACGCGCAGGTAGTGATAATTGTTTTGTTTGTTATCCTCCAGCAGCCGTACAGGATTCTGCCTGTCGTTCATCCCGCCAACGGGTCCGCCCCAGCCGATACCATCCACTGTATGTACAGGAACTATCGGAAGCGCCTGTAATGCGAGGTTCAACACTCCGGGATCTATTACTTCCCTGGTACGGTTGATCGTGAAATTTTCTCCGATGGTCAACCGTCCGTCTATTAATTTATAGCTCGCGTTCATGCGGGCAGAGAGACGGTTGAAACCTGTGGTCTTCACAACACCCTGGTTATCGAAGTAGCCTGCTGAAAACAAGTAATTACCTTTTTCGGTACCGTTCGAGATAGAAATATCATAGGCTTGTATCAACCCTTGTTTTGAGATAGCATCGAACCAATCTGTATTGCTGGCATGCATGGTATGTGCTGCATCTAAATACGCTGGCAACAGTATCTTATCAAGCATCGGTTTTCCGCTATTGTCTGCATGCCATTGGAAGCGATAAGCGATATTGTTCACATTGGGGTCTCTTCCGCTGTTCACTGCTGCCTGCCAGTAGGCCTGTCCGTAACCGCCTGCATTGAGCATTTGGGGACTGGTTGTATAAAACTGCGTTGCAGTGTACGCGTTAGCTGAAACCTGTACGCGGCCTGCCTTGCCCTGCTTCGTAGTAATAATAATCACACCATTGGCAGCCCTCGATCCGTAAATACTGGCAGCAGATGCATCTTTCAATACCTGCATGGATTCTATATCATTGGGATTGAGTTCATGCATACCTGCCTTGGTAGGAACACCATCAATGATGAACAGCGGGTCGTTATCGTTGAGTGTACCGATCCCGCGTATTCTGATGGTTGCCGGTGCACTAGGCGATCCGTTAGAAGAAATAAAAACGCCGGCAACCTCTCCTTGTAAGGCTTTGATAGGGTTGGCCACGGCTTGTTTCTTTAGTTCGCCTACATCTACAACAGATACAGCACCGGTCAGATCGGCTTTGCGTTGTGATTGATAACCGGTTACCACAATCTGGGTAAGGTCTGTTGATGATGGCGTGAGTACAAAAGCCATCGTTCCTGTTGCAGGAACTTTTGCAGTCGCTGGGATCATACCTACATAGGTTACCTGCAAATGCTCACCAGTTTTCGTCAGTACTTGGAAGCGTCCAAGGCTATCTGTTGCAATGGTTTGCAAAGAAGATTTCACTGTGGCTCCTGCCAGTGGTAAACCCGTTTCTTTTTGCCGGACGGTGCCGGAAACAGTTCTTTGCTGTGCTACAGCCCCAAGTGTGCACAACAGCAAAATTGATGTTAGTAGTCTTCTCATAATATCAGCATTTTTTTAGAGAAAATTGATTGGGTGGTTTTATTCGATTAATTAAGTACAAGCGTATGTTTGATCTGTTCCAGCCGCTGAGATCGTGCAGGTAAAAGGACCGTGATACCAGCCCAAGGGCAACAATCAATCCCACAGAGCCAATCATCATCAACGTTTTCCGTCCTATCTGGTCAATAAAATTCAGTGCAATGAGTGTGAAGAGAAAATTGACTACGCCGATTCCAACTGTTGAGAATAAAGAGGAGTTTCTCCCCAGTCCGGCCATTTCAAAAATGCGCGGCGCATAATAAATGAGTGCTATAACGATCAGCGTAGTTCTTCTGCCCAAACGATCGGAAGGTATGCTTCCTGCAAGTGAACCTATGACTGTTCCGATCAAAGCAACAGAAATGGTAAAGCCGTGTGCGAGAGAAGATAATTTCCAATATTGCTGGATAGCCTGTTCGGCTCCTGAAATGACAGCCGTATCAAATCCAAACAAAAATCCACCCAGAGCCACGGCAATGCTCCAGAACAGAACGTTTCCATTCTTCATATGGCAAACAATTTTCGGGCAAATTATCTGGCAAGAAGAAAAGCGCGTTTCATTTTTGTATATAAGTTCTTAAAAAGTTAATTATTTTTAGTAGTGGGGTAAATCTTTAATTATCAATAGCTTAACTTTATTTTTTAGCGCTAACCCCACGCAGGGATTAAATATTGTCCACGGTTTCTCCAAAATTGTACATAAAAGAAAACGGTCGGGTTGTGAAGGCTGAATGAAAAACTGCGCCTGCAAGTATATTGTATCGAAAATTAATAACACTCTCATTGCTGCTATATGAATAAACGAAGTACAGTTTTCGGATTATTATATGGATTGTTTACTGGACTACTCCTAATAGGATCTTCCTGTACCCCTGCACCAAAGACAAAACATTATCGCATTGGTTTTTCCCAATGTATCAGTGGTAATTGGAGAAGGGTGATGCTGGATGAAATGAAAAGAGAATTATCATTTTATCCGGACATCACATTATTATATAAAGAAGCAGATGGAAATACACAGTTGCAGATCCGGCAGGTAAAAGAACTGTTGAATCAGAAAGTCGATCTTCTGATCATTTCGCCCAACGAAGCGGAGCCCCTGACCCCCATCGTTAGCGAAGCTCATGAGAAAGGCATACCTGTGATCATTGTGGACAGAAAGATCGCATCGCCTGAGTACACAGCCTATGTAGGTGCAGATAATGAGCAGGTAGGTAAATTGGCAGGAGAGTATGCCGTTCATTTGTTAAAAGGTAAAGGAGGAGCGGCCGAAGTGATGTTACCACCTGGTTCATCTCCTGCAAAGGAACGTCATAAAGGCTTTATGGATGCCATCCACCCTTACCCGGCTATACGCCTGCATGCCCAAATCAATGGCGAGTTATTGAAACAGAATCTGGGCGACCAGGTTGCGTCTGTTTTAGTAGCTGATCCGGATATTGACCTGGTATTTGCACAAAACGATTTCCTGGCGTTGAAAATAGCCAATTTGTATGAAAGCAAGAAGCTAACTAAACCACGTATCATTGGTGTAGATGGTTTGCTGGGCAACAATGAGGGTATGCAACTGGTTGCGGATAAAACAATAACAGCTACCATTTTGTATCCTACGGGCGGGCAGGAAGCCATCCAGATTGCTCTCAGGATACTTAACAAGCAATCTTTCAGTAAGGATAACATACTGCAGACGACTATCATTGACTCCACCAATGAACGAATCATGCAACTACAGGCCGAAAAAGCTGCCAGCCAACAAAAGCAGAATGAACGGCAACAGGAATTACTGGCAGAACAAAAAAAGATTTACAATAATCAGCAGACTTTCGTGTACGTATTGATTTCTTCCCTGGTGATGTCACTGATTTTAGGGGGAATCGCTGTCTATTCATTGCGGGAAAATCGTAAAATCAATAGAAAATTATCGGGCCAAAATAAGGAGATTCTCGAGCAGAAAGAACAAATGGAGATATTGAGTGCCCGTGCACAGGAAGCCAATGAAGCGAAAGTAAATTTCTTTACCAATATTACGCACGAAGTCCGCACTCCGCTAACACTGATATTAGGGCCGCTGGAAGAATTAATGGCCAATAATAAAACCGGTTATTATAATGCACTCAATATTTCTCTCATTCATAAAAATGTGCAACGTCTGTTACGGCTGGTTAACCAATTAATGGATTTCAGGAAAGTAGACGTGGATAAAATGAAGCTACGTGCTACTGAGCAAGACCTGATTGGTTTTGTGGCACAAATCGTTCAATCCTATCAAAAGATGTCCCAGCAAAGAAAGATCAATCTACAATTCATCACACAGGAAAGCCAATTGAGGGTCTGGATAGATGAAGCTATGTTGGATAAAGTGTTGTTCAATCTTTTGTCCAATGCTTTCAAATTCACCACAGATGGTGGGTTTATTTATGTGTATGTTGAAAAAAGTCATGATGGGAAAAACGCATTGATCAAAGTAGAGGATAATGGGATCGGCATGAACAGCATCACTCAGGAGCATGCATTCGATTTGTTTTACCAGGGAGAGCATGAACATTATGATGGTGCCGGCATCGGGCTGGCACTTTCAAGGGAACTGATCCACCTTCAGAAAGGGTCCATTGAGGTAAAAAGTGAAAAAGGAAAAGGAGCTTTGTTTACAATCACACTTCCTTTTGGGCGGGAGCATTTACGGGAAGATGAGTTACTGCATGAAGCAACCAATCACATAACGGCAAAAGAACCTGCACTTCCTTATATACCAGAGCCCTATGCCTACCCAGACGAATCTGATGGCAATGCCCTTCTGAATAAGGAATACAGTATGCTGATTATTGAAGACAATAAAGACCTGCAGGATTTTCTATCTCAGAAACTGGGGCATGAGTTTGAAATACATGCAGTAGACAATGGGCAGACAGCTTTACAACTCGCTTTTGACCTGATACCCGACCTAATTATATGCGATGTGATGATACCAGGTAAAAATGGTTTGGAACTGACCCGTATCTTTAAAAATGATATCCGCACTTCGCACGTGCCAGTTATTTTGCTGACAGCGAAAACACGGATAGAACAGCAAATAGAGGGCATGTCAACGAATGCAGATGCTTACATCACTAAACCATTCAGTGTTCGTTTGCTGGAAGAAACCATTCATAGCCTGCTCACAAACAGAAGGCTATTAAAGGACCATATCCAGGGAACCCTCTCAACCGAATTCAATACGCAAGTTATTAATAAGCTAGACCGAAAATTCATACTCAACTTCAAAACCCTGGTAGAGAGCAATATTGACAATATGGATTTTGGTGTAGAAGATATCTGCAAGAACATGGGTATATCCAAAGGCTTATTATACAAGAAAATCAAGGGGCTTCTGCATACCAGTGTGAACGATTATATCCTCGACCTGCGTATCCAGAAAGCAAAATATCTCTTGCAGCACGAGGACTTAAGTATTAGCCAAGTAGCCTACAAAGTAGGTTTCTCCTCGCCCGCCTATTTTGCAACGGTGTTCAAAAACAAAATAGGTAGTACACCAACGTCATTTAAGGGTCTATAATTTTTTTCATCGGTTTGATGATCTTCCTGGCAATGTCAGCGAAGGCCTCATTAAAATTTCACCTGTTCACTCAGAAATTTTGAAATTACTTTATTGAATGCCTCGGGCTGTTCCATATTTGATATATGTCCGCAGTCAGGAATGATTGCCAGCGTTGATCCTTTGATCCTTTGGTGTATATAGGCTGATGATTCTAACGGAGTAAATTCATCCTGATCCCCTACAATGATCAATACAGGGAAGTCTATTTTTTCAAGCAAATGAGTGTAGTCCCTGCGCTCTGCCCGCCCTCTTTGAACTGCCGATGAACCTGCTGCAGGCGTTGTTTTCATCATCTTTTCTACCCTACTTACGACCTCTGGTTTATGTGTAAAAGTATTCGTGCACATAAAATGCCTGATCCTTTCATTTGTGAATTTCTCCATCCCTCCCGATAATATTCTTTTCGAAAGTTCAATCCGGTTTTGATAGCCAGCTTCGTTTTCCGCCCTTGCTTCCGTGTTGGCAAAAATGATTGCGCTAAACAGATCAGGTGCCCATGTGTACATTTCTAATGCTATTTGACCGCCCATCGAAAGGGAAATCACTACCGCCTTTTTGATAGAGAGGTGGTCCAGCAAATGCAACAAATCCAGGGCAAGTTCATCGAGTAAAATGATGTCTTTCCCCTGCCCTGTTTCACCGTATCCACGCAAGTCAGGAATAATCAGGTGGTAATTTTTGGCCAGCATTTCTTTTTGGTCATCCCACATGCTTCTGTTGAATGGTTGTCCATGTATCAGCAGGATGGCTTCTCCGGCACCAACCTCATCAAATACCATTGTTATTCCCCGTATGGATGCTTCTTTTCTCATAATGTAATCCCATTTTTTGTTAAGTGGGTTATACACGCATTGTGAGCACGTTTGAGTCTATTCTTTGATTACAATTTGGTTAGTTGAATAAACCCGAATTCCATTTGATTGCTTTTGGCATAGATGCGGATGCTATTTTTTCCCTTTGGCAACTGCTTTTTCGCTATTTCTATTGTTTGCCATTTTTGTTTTTCGTTCTCAACTGGATTGAAACTGATAGCCTGCGGCTCTTCTCCATTTACACTTATTGCCATTTTCTGATCAGGTGCAGAAGCACTCAAACGTAACCGGATATAATAGGTTACCGGTGCAGTCAGATAGAAGGTATAATTCAACCATTCCCCATCTTCCATTTTAGTAACCTTATATCCATTCGACAAAGGATCGTCGTTTACATCAATATCCACGCCATCGTTTCGGTACACCCGCCCTTTGTTCCATATCTGCCAGGAGCCTCCCGAGGAAATATGATAATCTGCTGAATCCATGTCGAGGTAAGCGCTGCCACTCCGGCCTAAATCATAATCTGTGGCATAGATGGTCAAACCTGAATTGTTTTTCTTATGATTAATAAAAGGAAGCGTTTCTGAAGAATGCACCTGACGAAACAGGGCATCGAGCACATCCCTGTGAAGCAGGCAATTTCTAAGCTTCACATTCTCGGCCAGTTGAAAAAATACTTTCTCAGCTGCTGCTTTCGTTGGCTTAGGCCCGTTACCGTTCCAATAACTTAAGACCTTTCCGTAATCGGCAGGAACTTTTACTTCCAATGGATTATTCACTCCCATCTTCTTCAATGGCCACCAGCTCCAGCCAATATTGTTCTGTTCCAGCAAAGCAACAGCTTCCCGGAACCATACATTGGAATTCTCTCCCGTTTCTCCAAGCCATACCGGCACATTGTACCGTTGGCGTGCCTCCAGTATATTTTTAATCGATTGCTGGTCGTTGTAATTCCAGTACTTGTGAAAACTCATGCACAGGTTTTTGTCCCATATAGATGGCAGTCCCGCATAATTATTGCCCCAACCATTTCCTTCAATGATCAACAAGTGGCGGGTATCTACTTTACGAACAGCTGTAGCAACTTCTTTCAGAAAATCCCATAATGGCTCATTATGCTGTTCCCATATTCCATTGCGGTCCTTGGGATCTAAAGAAAAACCCCAGTTAGGTTCATTGAGCAAATCATAGCCACCTATCCACGGTTCATTTGCATAGCGTTGGGCAATTTTCTCCCAAAGAGCGATGGTCTTTAGCTGGTTCTCCCGGCTTTCCCATAACGAGGGTTTGGAAGCATCCCGGTCAGCAATGTTCAGGTCATTCCCTTGTCCGCCCGGTGCAGCATGCAAATCCAGGATGAGATAAATATGCGCTTTTTTGCACCATGCCAATAAACTATCGACAAGTTGAAATCCTTCTTTCAGCCATGTATGTCGCCCTTTTACCGGCTCTTCATCAACAGGCAGCGTGAACAGGTTAAAATGCATGGGCAACCTGATGGCATTAAAACCCCATGCTTTCAGCGAATCTACCTCAGCCCTGCTGATGTGGTTCTTTCTCCATCGATGATAAAAAGAATCCGTTGCCTGCTTACCGATCAACTGTTCAATCTTGCTTTTGATCTTGTGTTGCATACCTTCCCCTTCCAGGCGAAGCATATAGCCTTCCTGTATCATCCATCCGCCCAAACCAATGCTCCTTAATAAAAGGTTTTCGTCTTTGTCGTTTACAATTTTCTGTCCGTCCACTTTCAGGAATCCCTGGGCTTGAGCAGTGCAACACAATAGCATGAATAAGCCAATGTAAAAGTTTCGATAAACAAATGATTTCAGTAGCATAATCGTTATTTAAAAGAGAAAAATTGCGTGGTTTCTATTTTCAGTAGACAATAGTAAAAAAAGGCCGCCAGAAGATCAACTCCTGGCGGTCATATATCTTTTTACGCTATTTTGTATGGCTTTCTGCCTGTTGCGCCATTGTCAAAGCCTGAGTAGTAGTATAATATTTCGCCAGCATATTGGGCACTTCCCATGCAGGCATGTTGTTGTTCTGCAGGTAATTTAAAAATTGTTTGAACACCATGCCGAAATGCGCTTCATGTCCTTCTTTGTATTTTTCGGGGATGACCACCTGCCAGCCGTCGTTGATCTTTTTCAATTCTACACCGGGGTGCTGCTGTTGTATTTTTTTGAACTGCTCTTGTAAAGCAGCTTCATACTCGCTGGTATTGGCCACCGGCTTGATGTATAAAGTGGGCTTGTATTGTTCGGCCTGCCCCTGATCTATCAGCAAGGTTGCTTTGGTTCCTTTCATCAGGGAATAATAGGTATCGCCTGTTCCTTCCGGCGCTTTATATTTCCATAAAGCGGTTGTTTTAACGTGTATGTTTTTCAATTTGTAATCGATC
>Ga0114932_10004576_pt1 | contig 12840 bp, 12 predicted proteins | sample 2SBtaG_2_FD_87286 | JGI IMG/M metagenome (GOLD analysis project Ga0114932, IMG submission 87286) | Deep subsurface microbial communities from Kolumbo volcano to uncover new lineages of life (NeLLi) - 2SBTROV12_ACTIVE470 metaG | ecosystem: Environmental > Aquatic > Marine > Volcanic ...
AACAGATATCGAAACCTTCGATGAAGAAAAAATTTAATTTTTAAAATTATTTTATTAAAATAAAAGCCTTGAACGGGGTACGAACCCGCGACCTAACGCTTACGAGGGCCGGTCGCCGTCGCTTCGCTCCGGCTCCCATTATGAATATCTCGCATCTTCCATGGCTGAAGCTACCAAGGCATTAGATTGGGAAGAATATCGTAAATGGTTATTTGACAACAAAAGTGAGATTCATGCAAAATACACTTTCAAATCAAGTAGAAAAAATCATCATTTTGCATTTAGTAATGAACTAGTATTCATGAAACAATCTAGGAAGAAATTAGACATACTGAAAGGAATTGCAAATCTAACCAGATTTTTAGATATAAAAAATGACACAGAATTCCATGAGGAGTTTACAAAATGGCTCAAGAAAAAAGAAATCAAATGGAGACTAAATGTTAATTCTAAAAATTATTGGATGGCAAATAATGTAAGCATAGAAAAAATTATTGGGAATTTGAAAAAGATACCTGAAAAATATCAAATTTTTGGATTATTTGTTCTAGTTTCAGGTCTAAGAACATCTGAAGCAATTGATGCATTTAACAATCATAACAAAATTTGTCGAGATGGAATATTAGAAATATTTACCGACAGAAATACGAAGAAAACTAATGCAGTATATTGTCATCCAGTATTACATGATAAAATCAGATTCAAAGTAAGCAATACAGGAGTTTACAGGAATCTAAATTCAAAATATCTAGGATGTGAGATCAGATATCTCAGGAAATTGAACTATACTGTAATAGCTACAAAAATTGATCCATTATTAGCAGAATTTATGCAAGGAAGGCGAGGAAATGTCAGTCAGAGACATTATTTCTTACCTATGATGAATGAAAATAGAAAAAAATGGAATAAGATCTGGATAGAAAAACTTCAAAAAAATGGGTTTTAAGACATCTTTATGTTATGGTCAATTCATAACGTCATATTGTCAGATTCAAAAATTAGTTTTGATGAACTGAAACAACATCTATTCAAAGCAGCAGATATTTTACGAAAACGACTAGATGCGAGTGAAAATAGAAAGCCTGTTCTAACATTATTATTTTTAAAAAGACTCAATGATATTTTTGAAGAAAATGTTGAGGATTTGATGAAAACTCAAGGATTAACAAAAAAAGAAGCAGAACATAAACGACGACATCCAATTTTTTATCTGCCAGAAGATACTCGTTGGTCAGCAGTTCAAGATGCTTCTGAAGATGTAGGTGGAACTATTATTCAAATTTGTAAAAAAATTGAAGATGCAAATCCAAAAAAACTAGGTGGCACTATGACTTACGCCGAATTCAATATTAAAGAAAAGTATCCAGACACATCGCTCATTAAATTAATTGATCATTTTAGTGAAACAGAAGAAGGGCCATTTAGATTGAGAGATTCTGATTTAGAAAATGAAGATGTTTTTGGAGATGCATATGAATATCTTCTAGAAATGTTTGCCAGTGAAACAAAGAAAAAAGGAGGACAGTTTTACACACCAAGACAAGTTGTTCGTTTACTAGTTGAATTAACAGAACCAAAATATGATTTTAGAATAAATGATCCAACATGTGGATCCGGTGGAATGTTAATTCATTCAAGGAGTTTTGTAGAAAACACATTGCAGAAAGAAGGTAAATCTAAAGACAAAATTGATGATTTGATGAAAAATATGACTCTTCATGGTCAAGACAGTAACATCGACACTGTGAATATGTGTAAAATGAATATGGTTATTCATGGTGTTCCATCATTTAAAATTGAATGGGAAGATGTTCTTGAAACACCAAAATTTGTTGAAAATGGTGAATTAATAAAATATGATAGAGTACTAGCAAATTTTCCATTTGGAGAAGACTGGGAAGATGATGGTAAAGAAAATGATCCATATCAACGATTCAAGTATGGGATTCCACCTGGAAGTGACCGAGCAGACTTCGCATTCGTACAACACATGCTATCTAGTCTAAAGGATGATGGGCAGGCAGCAATTGTTTGCTCTCAAGGGATTTTGTTTAGAGGAGGAAATGAAAAAGAAATTCGAAAAAATATGATTTTAGGTAAAGATGGATTACAAGGAGATGTAATAGAAGCAGTAATTGCTCTTCCGCCAGCATTATTCTTTGGAACACCAATTCCAGGATGTATTTTAGTTTTAAATAAAAATAAACCAGAAAAGAGAAAAAATAAAATAATTTTCATTTATGCAGCACATGAAGGAGAATTTCAAGAAGGGAAAGTTAGAAATCAATTACGTGATAAAGATATTAAAAAAATTGCAAAACAGTTTAAAGAATTTAAAAATGTGGATAGGTATTGCTATGTTGCAAATTTAGAAGATCTTGAAGAAAATGAATACAGTCTCAATGTACCAAGATATGTAGATGTTTTTGAACCAGAAGAAAAAATCAACATAAAAGAAACAATGAAAAAAATTACAAAAAATTATGATGAACAAGAAAAACTCAAAAAAATAATAGAAACAGATCTTAAGGAATTGAATTTAAAATTTGAGTAATATCTTAAAAGCTAAAAAAGGTTACAAGTTAGTAAAGGATCTATTTGGAAAAGAAATCGAGATCCCATTAGAATGGAATCAAGTGAATCTTGATGAAATAGTTAAAGATGGAAAATTTTCAATTGTGGATGGACCATTTGGGACACAGTTACATTCAAGCGAGTATGTGGATAAAGGAATTCCAGTAATCAGAGTGTTTGATATCAAAAAGAATGGAAGTTTTTCCTCAGATGATTTGGTATACATTACTGAGAAGAAATTTTCAGATCTAATAAGAAGTGCAATTTATCCAGGCGATATTTTATTAGCAAAAACAGGAGCAACGATAGGTAAAGTTTGTATTTTCCCAAAAGATATTGAAAAAGGGCTTTTAGCATCTAGTGTTGCAAAAATTTCTCTTGATTTAAAAAAATGTGATAATAAATTTGGATTTTATTATTTATACTCTGAAAGAGGTCAAAAACAAATTCTACGTAATGCCACAGGGAGTACTAGACTCTCAATAAATCTAACCCCAATAGGGAAAGTGAAAATAATTTTGCCAACATTCAAAGAACAACAGAAAATATCATCAATACTATCAAATTTAGATAATATGATTTCTAATAATCAAGAAATTATTGAACATACAATTAAATTCAAAAAAGGATTGATACAAAGTCTCTTAACTAAAGGGATAAACCACACAAAATTCAAAAAAATAAAATGGATTTTTGGTAAAGAAATTGAAATTCCTGAAACATGGAAATATGAAATTGTAAAAAAAGGATGTGAAAAACTTTCAGTAGGTTTTGTAGGAACATGTGATCCATTTTACACAAATGATAATGGAATTCCTATGTTAAGAACTACCAACATTAAAGAAGGAAAAATAGACTTATCTAATCTAAAATACGTTACCAAAGAATTTCATGAAAAAAATAAAAAATCACAAGTAAAAGAAAATGATTTACTCATTTCCAGACATGGTGAAAACGGTGAGGCCTGTTTAGCAAAGGGATTAGATGAAGCAAACTGCTTGAATATTGTAATATTAAAACCAAAACCAAAAGAATTCATCCCAGAGTTTTTTGAGATTGCATTTAATTCAGCAATTGTTAGAAATCAAATTCGTAGAACTACTGCAGGGGCAGTACAAGGAGTTGTAAATACTTCAGAAATAGGAAAAGTGAAAATCGTCATACCTCCATTAAAAGAACAGCGGAAAATATCATCAATCATTTTAAATGTTGAAACCCAAATTCAAAAGGAAATTGAACATAAATCATATCTTGAAAATCTAAAAAAAGGTTTAATGCAAAATCTTCTTACAGGAAAGATACGTGTGAAAGTATGAAATTTAAAATTGACGATACACCCGAAGGAAAACAAGTTGAATTACCTGCATTAAGATTAATTCATGCTTTAGGTTATGACTATATTCCAAATTATGAACTAAATATGCCTGAAGAAAGGCCGGATCATAGACAGGTAATACTATACCCTAGACTCAAAAAAGCCATCAAAAGACTAAATGGTTTTGATGATGATGGAGTAGAACAAGCTATTGCACAAATTCATGAAGACAAGTATCATCTAGGTACACCAATTCTAGATGCCAATGAGAAAATCAGGATTAAGTTAATTGGTCGTTCAACAGAAAATGCTATTGCACAACCTATTACAATTAAACAGTATGGTAAAAATGGATTAGAATATCCTACTGTAAAATTTTTTGATTTTGATCCTAAAAGAATTGGAACAAAGGAAGACAAAAATGAATACATTGTAACAAATCAATTCAAACATGATGGAAATAGGACTCCAATAGAATGTGACATAATTTGTTTTGTAAATGGAATTCCATTAGTGGAAATAGAATGTAAAAAACCAGGGACATTAGATTTAATGAAAACAGTTTGGAAAGAAAATCTTGAAAAATATCAAAGAGAAGGATTAGGACATGAAAAATTATTCTTTTACAATCATATCATTATGGCTATAAGCAATATTCAAGCTAGATATGGTACAGCTCTATCTCCACCTAACAAATATGCAAAATGGACTAGTTTATCAAATATGAGTATGAAGGAATTGACAAAAATTGCTGGAAGAGAGCCAACACCACAAGACATAATGCTTGCAGGAATGCTAAAGAAAGAAACATTACTAGACATGCTCAAAAACTTTGTTTTGTACGAAGTAGAAGATCATAAAAAAATTAAGAAGATTGCTAAACATCAGCAATATAGAGTTGTTACAAAAGCGGTAAAAAGAGTAAGTTCACAGAAAAAAACTGAAAATAAAGGAGGTGTTGTATGGCATACTCAAGGTTCAGGTAAATCACTTTCTATGGTATGGTTTGCCACTCAACTCTATTACAAATTTGGAAGGCCAACAATCATGATAATTACAGACAGAAGACAGCTAAACAAACAAATTTTTGATACGTTTAGAAATTGTGGATTCCCTGATCCTCAAAAACCAAGTAATAGAAAACAACTCTCAAAAATTCTGCAACAATCTAAAGGTAAAACCATCATGGTGAATCTCCAAAAATTTGATAAGCCAGAAAAATTTGTTTCAACCAAAGAAAAAATCTATGTTCTAGTAGATGAAGCACATCGTTCACAATACAAATGGACTGCTGGATACATGCGTAAAGCCATGCCTAATGCAGTATTTTTTGCATTTACTGGTACTCCTTTAGACAAGGACAAACGTAATACCTATAGAAAATTTGGTCCGCTAATTGACAAATATTCATTTACTGAATCGAAGAATGATGGAGCTACTGTAAAAGTAGAGCATACGGGTTTAATGCCAGAATTAGAAGTGGAAGGTGGTCAATCATTAAATGAAATATTCAGTAATCTATTTGGACATTTACCAAAAGCACAACAAGCAGAGATAAGAAAAAAATATGCAACAAAAAAGAAAATTGCTGGATCACCTGCAAGAATCAGAGAAATTTGTAAAAAAATTGTAAAACATTACACAACCAAAATTCTACCTAATGGATACAAAGCAATGATTGTAGCACCTACAAGAGCAGCCGCAGTTACTTACAAGAGAGAATTAGAGAAATTAACTAAACTTGAATCAAGAATAATTATGGATTCTAAAAAAGATGAAATAGGTCCTGATGGATTTAGTTGGTCAAAATATTATCTTCCTCAAAAAGAAGCACTTGATAAAGCTGAAGAATTTACTAGCCAGGATGATCCAACAAAATTTTTGATTGTTGTAGATATGTTACTTGTTGGGTATGATGCACCAATAGTACAAGTAATGTATTTGGATAAACCATTAAAAGAACATTCATTATTACAGGCAATTGCAAGAGTAAATAGAATTTATGATGCAAAAAAAGACAGGGGATTTATTATTGATTTCTGGGGAGTTACTAGAGATTTACAAAAATCACTTCAGATGTTTGAAGAACAAGATATTGAAGGAGCGTTAGATAAAATTGATGATGATTTGTTAGAACTAGATGTAAGACATAAAGAATTCATGCAAATAATTAAAGGAGTTGACTCTGAGGATGATAAACAAATTGCAAAAAAATATGAAGATGAAGATGAACAAGAAGAATTTGAATATGCATTCAAGCAATTTGCTAGAACATTAGAGGCAGTTTTACCAGATAAAGAAGCAGTTCCATACGAAAAAGATTTCAGGAAAGGATGTGAAATAAGAGCAAAAATTCGTGCCTGGTATTATGGGGATAGACCTGATTTGAGTGAATATGGGAAAAAGGTTCAACAAATTATTGATGATCACATTAGGGCCACAGGAATAAGGGAATTAATGGAACCCAGAGAAATTACTTATGAAAATTTTCTAGGATTTGTAAAAAAATTCAAAGGAGATAACAAAGCTAAAGCAGCCCTAGTAAAGAAGAAAGCAATACAAGTAATTAGAGAATTAAGTCCAGATAATCCTGCATTTTATCAAAGATTAAGAGAAAGATTAGAAGAATTAATTTTAGATGAAAAGGAAAGACGAATTGATGATGCTGAATACTTTAAAGGTTTAAGTGAAATCTATGATGAATCACTTACAGGTCTAGAAAAAATACAAAAACAAACAGGAATCAAAGATAAATTTGAACTTGCAATTTTTATGTTACTAGAGGAAAAACATTTGGATAAAAAACAAAATAAAAAATATTCAAAAACAATTTTTGAGAAAGTGAAGAAAGCAACATCAATTAAAGATTGGAGAGGTAAGGATCCTCAAGAAGATGAAATATATCTTGCGGTATATGATTCATTAGATAAGAAAAATTTCAAAGAAAAAATTAGAGATGAATTATCTAATGAAGTGATCAAAATGGCAGTGAAAAATAATGATTGGTAAAATACAATATGGAAAATCTACGATACAATATTCTGTAGTGAGAAGTAAAAGAAGAAAAACATCAGAAATTCAAATTGATCAAAAAGGAATTGAATTAAGAGTTCCTATTTCAAAAACAAATCTACAAATCAAAAACATTCTTGAAGGAAAAAAACAATGGATTTTCAAAAAACAACTAGAATTCAAATCAGAGAAAAAAGAACAAAAAAGAAACATCTACAAGACTTTTCTTCCTTATCTTGGAAAAAATTATGCTCTCAGAGTAAGGGTTAGACAGAAAGAAAATTCACTCAAGTATACAAATTCAAAATTCATCATCAATCTAAAGGGTCAAAGACCACTCAAAAGAAACATCAAGAAAATCTTTGATGAGTGGCTCACTATCAAGGCTGAAAAATATCTTGAGGCTAGAACCATCAAATTAGGCACAAAAACAGGCCTAAAACCCTCAAAAATCATGATAAAAAGTCTCAAAGGAAAGTGGGGAAGTGCTTTGAGAGGAACAATCACCCTCAACTCTAATTTAATGAAATGCTCCAAAGATACAATTGATTATATCATAATTCATGAATTGTGTCATCTCAAGATTAATGATCATTCTCACAAATACTGGAGTTTAGTTAGAAAGTTCTATCCAAAATATGAAGAGAAAATTAAAGAATTAGAAGTTCTTTCACGAATAGTTCTATAGTCAAATGTATTGATTTAAAATTTAATGACTAGTTCCATAGTCAAACCGAAAAATGGTAAATTAAAAAAAGTTTTTTCGTTCTTTAGTTCTTTTACTCTTGAAAAGTTTTTTCGTTTTACAAAAGTATTTAGCTAGGTAACACACCAATATGGTTTATGACACAAAAAATCTTTGTAAGAACTAACATCTACATAACAAAAGAACAACATGATTATCTAAAATCTAGCCCATACAACATGAGTGCTCTTGCAAGAATCACAATAAAAAATATCATGGAGAATGAAAAATGAGTTTAAGGATTGATTCTGAAATTCGTCAAGATGAAAAGATGACTCATTCACAATATGCTGAATTGATAATGAATAATACACCATTTAGAACTCTGCCAGACACTAAAGAAACTCTAGTGAAAATAAATGGAGTTTATGTTTCAAGAGGAGAAATAGAAATTGAAAGACAATGCCAAGTATTAATTCCTAATTGCTCTACATACATGGTTCAACAAGTAATCAAAACAATTCAACGAAGTACATACACTGACAGAGAACGCTTTGACAGATTTCCACATCTGATCAATTTACAAAATGGTGTGTTTGATATTAGGACTTGGGAATTAAGAGAACAAAGATCAAGTGATCTCTTTAGAATCCAATTTCCAATAACATATGATCCATTTGCAGGTCCAGAAAAATTTATGAAATTTCTTATGGATTGTCTTCCTGATTATAAAGACAGAATTACAGTTTTAGAAGAAATGGCATCGCTATTTCTTAGAGGCCTCAAACTAGAGAAAATCTACATGCATGTTGGAGATGGAGAGAATGGGAAAAGTACCATTTTTTCAGTAATTGAAGCTATTTCAGGCAAGAAAAACATGGCTCACATCTCAATTCATGATCTGATTAACCACCGTTTTGCAAGAGCAGGCCTTGATGGAAAAATTGTCAATACCTATGCTGAGATTTCAAATCAAGAACTCAAGCAATTAGGAGTGGTAAAAGCACTAGTCAGTGGAGATCCTATCGATGTTGAAAAGAAAGGAAAAGATGCGTTTACTATGGAAAATTCTGCGAGAATGTTTTATGCTGCAAATGATCTGCCAGAAATTGCAAATTTCAAACATGCAGAACTAAGAAGATTCCTTGTCACAAAATGGAGTGAGCAATTTAAAGCAAATCCAACACAAGAAGAATTGAATCAAGGAATAAAGAAACGAGATATTAATCTCAAAAAAGAACTTTGTAAAAAAGAAGAACTTTCAGGAATTTTGAATTTATTACTATTTCATGCAAAAAAACTCTTGGAAAATGAAAAATTTACTTATGAACAACAAACCAAACAATTACAAAAAGAATGGCAGGAAAAAACAGATCACATTCAAGAATTTGTTGAAAATTGCTTGATCAGAGAAGAAGGATCATCTGCAAAATCTTCAGTTTATCAAGCATACAAGAATTGGTGTATTGAAAATAAATTAATTTCAAAGAGTGAACGAGAATTAAATTCTAAGATCAAGAAGAGTTTCGATGATACAAGAGTAAAAATTGGTGGTAAGACAACTGTTGTTTGGACTAACATGTCATTAGGTTACCCAGTTACTCAAGTTACTCTATCTACAGTTCCAAAAACAAAAGAAAATAATTTAGTTAGTAGTAAGAATGTCCAGTAACTCAGTAACCACAGTAACTTATGATCTAAAAGACATTAACGATATCATATATCATACCCCAGACTATGTAAATTTTCAAAGACTAGATGTTATTCTCTTTGCAACAAAAAATATTTCTAAAATGAATCGTTGTTTGCCATTAACAACAAGACCATATCAACTAGTAATTTATTTGATAAATTATTTTCAAAATTTTCCAATAGAGGAAGGTGAAGAACTTGAAAAGTATCGATTTGATTCTGGTATCGCCAATTTTTTAGAGGATTTGAGTGAATTTACAAGTGATTCAAGAGTAAGAAAATTATTGCAAATTTCAAATATCAAAAAAATGTCTCAGATCCAAAATTAAGTTAGTGTATTTCTCAAACTAGGCACAGAAATTAGTTAGAGGTAACATCATTCTTCATTGTAATAATTTTCATCATAATATTTTGAGGTATGATCAAAGGTTTCAGTGTCTTTCTTCTCATCAACATCCTTTTTCTTTTTTTGTTTCATCACCTTCGGTGTACAAAAGATTCTAAATTAAGACTAGGTAATATTACGATCAAACAGTCAAAGTTCTTAGATCATTTACAAAATTTTCAATTTCAATTCTTGCATCAAATGCATCAAATAGATCATCAGCAATATGACTGCGAAAATACATTCCAAAAACTCTTTTTCCAGAATCTTTTACAGCATTTACAACTTCTAAAAAGTCACTATCACCTGCAATCAAAATTGCAAAATCATATTGTTCATTATGTGCTTTTGTAATCATATCAACTGCAAGTAAAACATCAACTCCTTTTTGTTTTAATGGTCCAGTTCCATCTTTTCCAGTAGGAACAACTTTTCCTAATCGAACATCGTATCCATTATTACCTTTAATTTTATTGAAGAAATCATTTTGTTGATCATATTTAGGATTTAATCGGTCAACAATTGCATCATAAAAATAAACACGAACTAAATCTCCATCATATTTTCCATTACAATTTGCATTAAAATTTTGAACAATTTTATTTTTCAATGCCTGATAATTGATTTCTTCATCAAATTTGTTAGAACACTGTTCTCGAATATACCCACCATCAACAAAAGCCATGAGTTTAGCTATTGGCGGTTTACTTGTTCTAATCATTAGATAAAATATTACAACATACTAGATAAATCAGATCTATAACTCTCACTAGAACGTTATTTTACAATAATAGTGGCTTCTGAACATTTATGAGATTTGCAATAATAATGATAAACACCTTCTTTTTCAAATTTAAATTTAAAATTATGATGAGGTAAAATTACGGCATCAAAAAGTCCATCATGCTTTCCATCTTCTACATCATTATCTTTAGAAACAATTTGCCTTCTACCACTAGTTATCGAGTGTTCTTCATCATCGTTATTTTGCCATACAACTGTATCTTGTACAGATATGGTGTGTTCATTAGGCACAACATAAGGACTGTCAATACGTTTTGCTGCTAATGGGGGAATTTCTATATCATAAGATTTCTTTGGAGAAACAGATTCCATCTTTGAATGAGAATTATTTTTAGAAATTGAATTCTTATTTCTATCATAGAGATAAACCACAAGTGCAATAATACCTAGCCCTACACCAAATCCATCTCTCACATTAACTGCATATTCTGGTGGAGTGACAGAAGTTGCAATTATGTATAAAATAAAACCAACTATTCCAATAGTAATATATTTCAATTTTGGATTATCTTTGAAAAATGTAATGATTTTATTTGGAGTTTTAATTGAATATTGAATTTCAAGAGTAGAACTAACAGGAATTGGAAACAAATTCTTTAACGAATCATAAAACTCACTAAAATCATTCAAAGTAGGATCTTTTTCAAAAGATTTTACAGCAATTCCATAAAGTGCTTCTTTTAGAAGTTGAATTTTTTCATCATTATCTTGTTCAATCATAGAAACAGAAGAATTAAGATAATTGAAAAGAGATTCAGGGCCTTCTTTAATTGTAATAGGGGTTGCTTTTGTAAACCATTTTAAAACAAATCTAGATAATTTCTGAATACCAAAAATTGCAATTTTTTTACTATTAAAATTTTTTTTATTAATATGGTTATCAAGTACATCTGCCGTACTATAAAATGCAAAAAATAATCGTTGTTGAGGAATGAGTTCTAATAATTTTGCTTTATTACGGATTTTATTTCCAATAAACATTATTACAAATCCAGAAACAGTTGGAACAATGTATTCTAATTCATAAACATGAGATTCATTATACAATCCAATGAAAAGAACAGTAAATGAAATGAAAAGTATGAAATATGAAAGACTTTCTAGTTTTCTTCGTTTTTCTCTTTGTTCAATTAATAATCTATATTCTTTTTCAATATTCTTAGTAGGTTTTGGTGTTGACACAAATTTTGTTGTAAATACTCTCTTAAATTTTGATTGAAAATAAGTAAACTCTTAATTTCATAACAATTCATTTAGGAATAATGACATTTCATGAAATTTGGTCAATCATTATTCCTTCAGTAGTAGGAATTTTAGGAATTTTAGGAGGTATTTGGGTCGGACAACATCTTTCAGATAGAAAAGAAAATCAAAAAGAAAAGGATGAATTAAAGAAATTACAATATCTTCTAAATGCAGATTTTACTTTAGTTAATAGGATGAATGAACAATCACTTGAAAATATCTCAAAATTAGAAAATACTGTGAAGGGTTTTACAAATATTATGCCTGAAATTCCAGACAATGATAAATTTGTTGAATTTTTTGCAAGTTTTAGATTTAGTGTTCATGAATTCACATATTGGGATTCAATCATGGCACAAGGAATTCTTTTCAAATTATCAGAACATGATTTAAGATTCATCACCACTGCTAACAAAGCAATTTCACATACAATTAAAATTCAATCAGAAGGATTTGCGGAATTAGCAAAAGGATTATTCAATTTAGCGTATGGAAATAATAATTCAGAAATGATTAAAACAAATCAAATTAAAATAATTTTAAATGCACATTTAGATTCAATGAAGAGAGGTAATAATTCAATTAAAGAAACAATTACAGATATAAAAAATAACATTCAATGGATCGATTTGTCAGTTGAACCTATTCAAAATTACAAGACATCAGAACCAAAAATGAAAATTGACAGTAAGGGAACATATACTCTTGAATAAAAAAGATCAAGATCTAAATAGTATCTAGAATAAAATAAATCGTGTTAAGTAAAACCGAAAAAGAATATCTTTCTGGAGAATATCATCCGAGTGAATCACATAAAAGATTCCTTAATCATAAAATTAAAAAGAAAATCAAAGAATTTTATCAAATTGAACTTCCATTAATTCAAAATTCAAGTGTTAGTGATTTTTATAACATCGTTAGTGAATTTACTAACAACAAAATAATTTGCGAAGCAACGCGCAGCCCAAATTCCGAAGGAATGCGAAGCCTTGGGCGTGGTTCGATCACGCGACCTAACGCTTACGAGGCGTTCGCTCTACCAGGCTGAGCTACCAAGGCATGTTTGGACAAATCCATCAGAGTTAATAAAAAGTCTCTCAGAGTGGGATTAATTGAAAAAGACAATAT
>Ga0114932_10004578_pt1 | contig 12839 bp, 12 predicted proteins | sample 2SBtaG_2_FD_87286 | JGI IMG/M metagenome (GOLD analysis project Ga0114932, IMG submission 87286) | Deep subsurface microbial communities from Kolumbo volcano to uncover new lineages of life (NeLLi) - 2SBTROV12_ACTIVE470 metaG | ecosystem: Environmental > Aquatic > Marine > Volcanic ...
GTAATATCTACAAAAGATGTTTCAATATTAAATCTTGGTGCGAAATTTTTTAAAAAAGCGTAAGTGCCTCCATAAATTGTTCTACTCGAAACAATATGATTTCCAGCTTCACATAGTTGCAACAATACTGGAGTAATTGCTCCCATTCCAGAGGCTGAAACATTAGCCGTTTCAGTACCTTCCATTGCAGCAAGTGCCTCGCCTAAGTATAAGTTTGATGGTGTTGTGTGGCGAGAGTATAAATAGCATCCATCTGCATTACCTTCAAAAGTATCAAACATAGTTTTTGCTGACAGGAATGTATAGGTAGATGAATCAGAAATTGAAGGATTCACTCCTCCATATTCACCAAAGTACTGTAAATCTTGAATTTTATTAGCAGGTTTAAATGACATAATAAATTTGTTTAGAAAACAATTAGTTATAACAAAAGTCATAAAAATTAGATTAATAATCAATACATGTTTATATATTTAGAAAATAAATCTATTTTATACTAGATTTATTGATTAAAAATAACTAATTTTAAAATTGAATTCACGATTACTGAAAATTTATCAATTATGGCATTTGACACAATAGACAGAAATTTACTAGAATTATTACAGAAGGATAGTAAGCAAACAAACAAAGAATTATCAAACAAGTTACTTTTATCTGTAACTGCAATTTATGAACGAATTAAAAAATTGGAGAAGTTGGGTGTTATTGAAAAATACGTGGCCTTAGTAAATAAGGAAAAGATAGACAAATCTTTTGTAGCGTTTTGCAATATTAAGCTTGTTCAGCATACACACGATTATGTTATGAAATTTGAAAGGGACGTCGCTAATTTAAATGAAGTAGTTGAGTGTTATCATATTAGTGGCGATTACGATTATTTATTAAAAGTCTTGGTAACCGACATGAAAGCCTTTAGAGAATTTATGGTAGAAAAATTAACCACTATTAGCCATATTGGTAGTACTCATAGTACATTTATGATTAATGAGGTAAAGTATACAACAGCTGTTAATATTTGATTTTTATGTGGTCTACTAAATATAAATTAACTGAATTTTTAGTCCTATTTATTATTCTTCCATTATCATTTACTCAAAAATTCCCTATTAGGATGAAGCTTATAATTGGTGTTATTGGTTTTATTTATATCATTTTTATTCTATTCAAAATTGAAAAGATTAAATTTAAAATTGCACCAAATATTAATTGGAACCCTTTTTGGAAACAGACTTCTATTAAATTCGCAATAATTGCTTTAATAACTACTGCATTAGTTTGGTTTACTAATAAAGATGCCTTGTTTAATGTGATTATCAATAAACCAAAATTGTGGATAATAATCTTGTTTGTCTATAGTTTTTTATCTGTTTATCCCCAAGAATTAATTTATAGGACATTCTTTTTTCAACGGTACGATTCATTTTTTAAAAACCCTAATTTATTATTGTTTGTTAACGCCATTGTATTTTCACTTGGTCATATATTTTTTAGAAATACCTTGGTTTTAATACTTACTTTTTTCGGAGGTTTACTTTTTGCATTTACATTTATTAAAACAAAATCTACTCTTTTAGTATCCATAGAGCACGCTATTTATGGATGTTGGTTGTTTACTGTTGGGATGGGAAGTATGCTTGGGTTTCCTTCGTAATATTAAGGAAATACATGTAGCGAAGTATTAATACCAGCGTTTTTTATTCTTTTTTGAAGCGGCCGATTTTCTTCCTTTTCTATGTTTACTACCTTTCTTTTTATGTACTTCAGGTTTTGCTTTAGGATCTAAAGGATATGGATGATTTTCTTCAACAGGAATGGTAGTATGTATTAATTTCTGAATGCTTAATACATAGCTTTTTTCATCAGCTGAACAGAACGAATAGGAAATTCCAGTATTTCCAGCTCTTCCAGTTCTTCCAATACGATGTACATAGGTTTCAGCTACATTTGGCATATCGAAATTAATAACAGCATCTAGATTGTCAATATCAAGACCACGAGCGGCAACATCTGTTGCTATTAAAATATTAACTTCTTTATTTTTAAATTTATTAAAAGCAGTTTGTCTTGCGCTTTGTGTTTTATCACCATGAATACTATCTACATTATAATTGTTTTTGAGTAGTGTTTTTTCTAATTTATCTACTCCAAATTTTGTACGTCTAAAAATAATAATGTTTCCTTTTATTTTATTTCTAAGTAAATGCAGGCACAGTTCAATTTTCTTTGGTTTTGGCACAAAGTATAACCACTGATTAATGCTTTTTGTAACTGAAGAGGTAGGGGAAATTTGTACTTTTTCAGGTGTCTTTAAGATAGTCTTAGCTAATTGCTCAACCTTGAAAGGCATAGTAGCCGAAAACAATAATGTTTGCTTAGTTTTTGGGCACAAACGCTCTATTTTTTTAACATCATCAATAAAACCCATGTCTAGCATTAAATCGGCTTCATCTAATACTAAAATTTCGATATAATCTAGATTAATGATGTCTTGTTTGTGTAAATCAAGTAGTCTCCCAGGAGTTGCTACTAAAATATCAATACCCTTTTTAAGAATATCCTTTTGAGGTTCAATAGATGTACCTCCAAAAACTACAGATGTTCTTAAATTGGTGTATTTTCCGTATACTTTGAAGTCGTTTTCAATTTGTCCAGCAAGCTCACGCGTTGGACTAATAATTAGAGACCTAATTTTTTTATCTTTTTTGGGCGCGTCTTGTTTGTTTATTAATAATTCTAAAATTGGCAATGCAAAGGCAGCAGTTTTTCCAGTGCCAGTTTGTGCCGAGGCAATGACATCATTTTTATCTAATACTAATGGAATAGTATTTTCCTGAACAGATGTAGGAATACTATAATTTTTCTCAGAAAGGGCTTTTAATAAAGAACTACTTAACTGAAGCGATTTAAAGGACATACTTAGAGTATTATTTAGATTGTTAATCTAAAATAGTTTTAACACGACCAACTTCACCAGATTCTAATTGTACTTTAATACCATGAGGATGATTTGGCGACTTAGTAAGTAACCGCTTAACTATACCATGAGTTAGACTATCCGAACGCTGATTATGCTTTTCAACAATTGCAACGTGTTTACCAATTTGGATGTCTTTTCTAAGTTTACCATCCAATTGAGTAGTCTCCATTAGTATATTTTATAGCGTTTTGTTAAGATACTTTATTTAAGGCTTTACCGTTTTTGTATTCGCCTAAAACAATAACATCCTTACTTTTTTCGTATTCTTTTATAGCAAATTCCATTTGCTTTTTATTATCTCTCCTTATTTTTATTCCTGTTCTAGATCCTCTATTTCTTATTTCAATATAAAATCCGTCTCTTAAATCTAAAGGTCTTGTTGGAGGTCTTCCCATAATTTTCTATAACTTTTTGTTGTGAATATATTGAAAATTTATTTAAAAATAGAATTTAGATAAAAAATCAATCTGGCAAAGATACAATAAGTTTGGATTAAATTCCTACTCTATAATAGATTATAGTTATGGTAACATAAAGCACTCTACTACAATTTTTTAATTGCGGCTTCAGCACAACGTTCTCCATCCATGGCTGCTGACACAATTCCTCCAGCATAGCCACCACCTTCACCACAAGGAAATAAACCTTGAACATCTGGATGTTCTAACTGGTCGTTTCTAGGTATTTTTACAGGAGACGATGTTCGTGATTCTACACCAACAACATTGGCTTGATATGTGTAGTAGCCTTTCATTTTTTGACCAAATGCAGTAATGCCTTTACGTAATTTACTTCCAATTATTTTTGGCAATAAGGAATGTAGTGGTGCCGATTTTAGTCCAGGCTGATACGAGGTGTCATTTAATGAATTAGATAATTTGCCATCAACAAAATCGGTTAAACGTTGTGCTGGAGCTGTTTGGCTTCGACCACCAGAAGTATATGCCAATCGTTCTAAATCTTTTTGATATTCTAAGCCTTTCAAAACTCCATAATGATTGTATTTTGGAATGTCTTGTTCCACATTAATTTCAACAACAATTCCAGAATTAGCGAATGTATTATTTCGTTTAGAAGGTGACATTCCATTTACTACCACTTCACCATTTGTTGTCGCTGCAGGTACTATAAAACCACCTGGACACATACAAAACGAATATACACCTCTATCATTTACTTGATGCACTAAACTATAAGAAGCTGCTGGTAATAATGCGTCTCGTTGTTCTTTGCAATGGTATTGAATACTGTCAATAATGTGCTGAGGATGCTCAACACGAACTCCCATAGCAAACGATTTTGCTTCTAAAGCTATATTTTGCTTGTGCAACAAATAATAAATATCTCTTGCAGAATGTCCAGTAGATAAAATAACTGCTTTTGTATCCAATACATTCCCATTTTGTAGTTGTATGGCTTTTAAAGTGTTGTCTTTTACAATAAAATCGGTAACTCTACTTTCAAAGTGTATTTCGCCGCCATATTTTAAAATGGTCTCACGAATATTTTGAACCACTTTGGGTAATTTATTTGTGCCAATATGTGGGTGTGCATCAATAAGAATTTGCCCTGAAGCACCATGAAACACTAGATTTTCAAATATTCTACGAACGTCACCACGTTTTAGGCTTCTAGTATATAGTTTTCCGTCGGAATAGGTTCCTGCACCACCTTCGCCAAAACAATAGTTGGAATCTTCATTAACATCATGAAACTGGTTTATAGCGCGAAGGTCACGTCGTCTTTCTTGCACATTTTTCCCACGTTCTAAAACAATGGGTTTATAACCCAATTCGATGCATCTTAATGCGGCAAACATACCTGCTGGCCCAAAACCAATAATATGTATTTCTTTGGCTTTAGAAACATCTTTATAGGTAAAAAGATACTCAGATGTTTCAGGTGGTTGTTCATTAATATATACAGCTATTTTGTAGTTAAATATGATGATAGATTTTCGAGCATCAATCGATTTTCTTAAGATTTTTATGGCTGTAATTTCTTCAAGATTAACATTTACAATTCGTGCAGCTTTTTGCTTTAAAGTGCCTTCTTTTTTTTCATCTTGCAACTTAATTCTAATCTGAATTTCTTTTACCATAAACGCAAAGCTAATTAAATAAAATGAAGCTGTACTCTAATTATATTTTGTAGTAGATATTAATTGAATATATGTTTGTATTTTTGCACTTCAAAATTTAATTTATACTTATGAATTCATACGAAGTTGCCATTATTGGTTCTGGTCCTGGAGGCTATGTAGCAGCCATTCGTTGCGCTCAATTAGGCATGAAAACGGCTATCATTGAAAAATATGCAACCCTTGGTGGAACCTGTTTAAATGTTGGTTGTATTCCAAGCAAAGCCCTTTTAGATTCATCTCACCATTATGAAGATGCTGTAAAACATTTTGAGGAGCATGGTATTGATATTCCTAGAGATATCAAGGTGAATCTTGAAAAAATGATTGCACGTAAACAATCTGTAGTAGACCAAACCACAGGAGGTATCGATTTTTTAATGAAAAAAAATAAAATTGATGTGTATCAAGGTTTAGGAAGCTTTAAAGATGCGACTCATATTAGTATTTCAGGAAGTGAAACTACTGAAATTGAAGCTAAAAACACCATTATAGCTACAGGAAGTAAACCTTCTAATTTACCTTTTATCAAATTAGATAAAGAACGTATCATCACATCTACAGAAGCCTTAAAGCTTAAAGAAATACCGAAACATTTAATTGTTATAGGGGGTGGTGTTATTGGTTTAGAACTTGGGCAAGTCTATAAACGTTTGGGTGCAGAAGTTACAGTAGTAGAATTTATGGATCGTATTATTCCGACGATGGATGCCGGATTATCTAAGGAATTAAATAAAGTATTAAAGAAACAAAAATTTAAAATTAATGCCTCTCATAAAGTAACATTTGTAAAGCGTGTTGGTGATGAAGTTATTGTAAAAGCGGACAATAAAAAAGGAGAAGAAGTTGAGTTTAGAGGTGATTATTGCTTGGTATCAGTAGGACGACGTCCTTATACAGTTGGTTTAAACGCTGAAGCAGCAGGTGTAAAATTAAATGATAGAGAACAAGTTGAAGTGAATGACCATCTACAAACATCTGCTTCAAATATTTATGCTATTGGCGATGTTATTAAAGGTGTAATGTTAGCTCATAAAGCTGAGGAGGAAGGTGTTTTTGTAGCCGAAACTTTAGCTGGTCAAAAACCACATATTGATTATAATTTAATTCCAGGCGTAGTATATACTTGGCCAGAAGTGGCGTCTGTTGGAAAATCTGAAGAGCAACTTAAAGAGACTGGAATTGACTATAAAGTTGGTCAATTTCCAATGCGTGCTTTAGGACGTAGCAGAGCAAGTATGGATATTGATGGTTTTGTAAAAATTCTTGCAGATAAAAGGACTGATGAAATTTTAGGAGTCCACATGATTGGTGCTCGCGCAGCCGATATGATAGCCGAAGCTGTTGTTGCTATGGAATATAGAGCTTCTGCTGAAGATATTTCTAGAATGTCTCACGCACATCCAACATTTACTGAGGCGATTAAAGAAGCTGCATTGGCAGCTACTGAGAATAGAGCTTTGCATATTTAATCTATTGTTTAGCGGTTTTTTGTTTATAACTTTACAAACGCGTTTACTTTAAACTTTAAAAGCCTGACATCGCTCATCGTCTGTTGACATACATTTGATATAAAAATTTTATTCATGAAAAAAATAATCATTTGCTTAATATTTACTTCTTTATTCAGCAATTGTGGACAAAAGCAAAAAAAATCTTTTTTTGAGCAAGGAGTAAAAGAAATAAACGATACAAAACTTTATTACAAAATTATAGGCAACGGAGAACCTATTCTTATTGTTCATGGAGGTCCAGGTTTAAGTCATGATTATTTTTTACCTAGCCTTAAGAGTTTAAGTGATAAACATAAACTTATTTTTTATGACCAACGAGCAAGTGGGAAATCTGATCTGAATATTAACCCTAAATCAATAACGCTCGATAATTTCATAAAAGATATTGATGAATTAAGAAAAATATTTGGCATTGAAAAGCTAAACTTAATGGCTCATTCATGGGGAGGAATACTGGCAATGAAGTATGCAATAATGTATCCTGATAATATTAAATCTTTAATTTTAGTTAATTCTGTTGGCGCTAGCTCAGAAATTACCACTTTGAGCAACTTGGAATTAGCAAAACGTTTTACTCAAAAAGACAGTATTCGAAGGGTCGAAATTTTTAATTCCGAAGAATTTCAAAAGAGAAGTATTAATTCTATAGAATCATTAATGAAAATTGGAATTAAACATCAATTTTATAATAAAACCTATTTAGATAGCCTTAATCTCTCACTTAATGAAAATTATATGACTACCAGTCAACTACTTCAAAATTTAGCAAAAGATTTAAGTGATTTTGATTTTCACTCTGACCTTAAAACTATTCGATGTCCAACACTATTAATCTATGGAAATTATGACCCATTAACATCGTTGGCTGGAGTAAAAATTCATGAATTGATTGATAATTCTGAATTGATAGTACTAGATGAATGTGGACATTTTCCATTTATAGAGAAACAAAATGAGTTTAATGAGGTTTTAACTAACTTTTTAGAAGCATATAAATAAAACATTTGCCAACAAAGAACTGTGGTAAAAAACAAATGAATTTTCATTAATTTTTAGCTAAAGTACTTCTATAAGTTTCATCATAAATTAGTCCTGATTTTGCAACAGCAAAAGCTTGTTTCAAGAGTTTATTTAAAAAAAAATCTCGTTAAACTAAAAAAACGAATATTTAATAACACAACAAACCATATTGTAATCCGACATGCGTCATTTAAATTTATGTTTTATTTTTAGCCTTGAATCCATGAACACAAAATCAGCAACCACCCAACTTTTTGCAATTAATGTATATTAAAGTTTTTAAAACAAATCATTCAATACTTTGGCTAATCTAATTCCGGCAATTTGTAATTGAGAGCGTACCGTTTTAAAATGATTGTATGAATAGCGATATCTTAAATTTTCATTTGGTTTCGCTGACTTATATATTTTCTTAGTTATTTCGTGGGTTTCGTTTACCCAATCAATAATAGTTCCTTCTTGAATAGCTTTTACTTGCTTTTTTGATAAAACATCAGCGTTTTCTGCTAATTCATCATAACCCATTCCGTATGAATTAATCATTTCGGTATCCCAAACACGATGTAAATTAGAATCTTTATAAAACCATTGTAACTTAACATCATTACCGCCTTTGTCTTTTTCTTTTCCGATGTGCATAGGTTGATGTAAGTCGCCTACTAAATGAATGAGTAGCTTTAAATAAAATGCTTTATCTTCAATTGACGCATTTTCGTCTGTAATAACTTTTTTACAGTAAGCGATACCTGTTACCAAATCGCCTTTAGGATTCTTTTTTGAAGTTTCGTAAGTGGCATCCAAAGGCATATTAATATAATGCCAAGTGTAAAATTCATTATATCTTTTATCCGATTTTATCTCATCGGCATAGGTAGATACAAATGCTAACGATTTTCTGTGAAGTAATTTCTGAATCTTACGTTTACTACTAGCTTTTAAATAATTATCTGCGATTTTCCCAACAACACGGTGTCCGGTTTTACCCCATTTTACTTCTGAAGGATTAAAAGAGGAACATAAAAATAATAGGAGTAAAGCGTGAGTAAGTTTGGATTTCATTTCAATTTATTGTTTTGGCTAATTTATGAATAAAGGCATAAAATATAAAAGCATAACAAAAACATTTTTATTTCCTCTTATTCCGCTTATAATAATTTTTATCGCCACGCGTTTTTGGTTTCTTATATTTTGCAGCAATTTTAAATTTATAAGAGCCTCCTAAATTTTCCTTTTTATTCTTTTCAAATTTTTCATGAAAAGCTTCTCCTGGTGTATGTTCTTCTGTTTTGCGTTTATGAGGATTGTAGTGCTCTTTTAGTTGTGGACGCTCTTCTTCAATAAGCTCCGTTGAAATTTCAACAGCCTGAGGAATTTCTATAATAGGAATTTCCATTTGCATTAATGTCTCGATGGCTTCAATTGAATCCTCTTCTTTTTCAGTAGATAACACAATAGAATGTCCTTCTTTTTCAGCACGACCTGTTCTTCCAATTCTGTGCATATAATTTTCAGGATAATCAGGTGTGTCAAAATTAATAACATGCGAAATATTTTCAATATCCAAGCCACGTGCCATCACATCAGTAGCAATTAGTATTCTGTTCTCTCCCTTTTCAAACTGAGCAATACTTCGTAATCTATAGTTTTGTGTTTTGTTAGAATGAATCACACAAATTTCATTGTTAAACAGTTCTTCTAATTGTTCAAACAGCCGATCTGCCATACGTTTGTAAGCCACAAAAATCAATACTTTATTAAAGGTTTCTGTGTCTTGAAGTAAGTGATTTACTAAATTTACTTTGGTATAAAAATTTGGAACTTTATAGCGTTCCTGAGAGATATTGTCTAAAGGTGTTCCAGAAATCGCAATAGAAATACGCTGAGGATTTATAAAATAAGTGGTAATTAATACATCGACATCTTTGGTCATGGTTGCCGAAAACATAATGTTTTGTCTACGTTGCGGCAATAAATCAAAAATATTCAATAATTGATGTTTAAACCCAAGATCTAACATCACATCAACTTCATCGATTACCAATTTTTTAATTGATTTTAGTTGCAAAACTCTACTTAAAGCCAAGTCATACAAACGTCCTGGAGTTGCCACCAAAATGTCTAGGCCTTGAGCAATAGCCTGCTTTTGTGTATTGATATTTGTACCTCCATACACACCCAAAACTCTTACATTGGTATATTTTGCAATTTTTTCAAATTCTTCAACCACTTGGACCACAAGTTCTCTAGTAGGAACTAAAACCAAAACTCTTGGGTTTTCTTGCTGCGAATATGGCAAGTTTTTAAGTATAGGAAGTGCATAGGCGAATGTTTTCCCAGTTCCTGTTTGAGCTATACCAACGACATCTTTTCCAGATCCAATAACATTAAACGATTGTTCTTGTATTGGTGTAGCATTTACAAACCCCAAATCGTCTAAAGCATTACGTAAAGGTGTCGTTAATTTTAATTCTTGAAATGTCACATTAAAAATTTAAGGCACAAAGGTAAGCTTTTATGGAATAAAGTATCTGTTTATTGTTTTTTAAGTATGTAACTTTGGCAACTTAAAAATTTTGATATTTCATTGCGAACAAAAAAGAATATAATACTTAAGCATTCTGAATTATTTGTTGAGAATCTTCTTAATTGGGCTCAACAATTTGATGATGTCGCTTGGTTAGATTCTAACAATTATAATCAAGAGTATACCAGCTATGATGCTATTTTGGCTGTAGATGCGTTAACAAGTATTCAAACAGATTATGAAAATACTTTCGATAAATTAAAAGAATACCAATCCATTACTAACGATTGGATTTTTGGATACCTCACTTACGATTTAAAAAATGATGTAGAAGAGTTACAGTCCAATAATTTTGATGGTTTACATTTTCCAGATCTTTATTTTTTTCAACCCAAGAAATTGTTTTTATTTAAAGGAAATACAGTTGAGATTCAATACTTAAATTATGTTGCTAATGAGATTGATGACGATATCAAAGCTATATCTAATGAAACAAAATGTCACCTTGAGTGCAGTCGAAAGGTCTCAAAGGATATCAAAATTAAGTTGAGAATTCACAAAGACGACTATTTTAAAAAAATAGATACAATATTGCAGCATATTCATCGAGGAAACATTTACGAAGCCAATTTTTGTCAAGAATTTTATGCAGAAAACACGAGTGTAAACCCTTTAGAAACTTATAAAAAGCTTAACACTATTTCAAATCCACCCTTTGCTACGTTTTTGAAATGTAATGACAAATATTTGCTTTCGGCTTCTCCGGAACGCTATTTAAAAAAGAGAGGAGATACTATTGTTTCTCAACCTATTAAAGGTACATCAAAACGTTCTAAGATTAAATCAGAAGATGGAAAATTGAAAGAAGATTTAGAGAATGACCAAAAGGAACGTAGTGAAAATATTATGATAGTAGATTTGGTGCGACATGATTTGTCTAAAACTGCAATAAAAGGTACAGTAACAGTAAAAGAATTGTGCAAAGTATATAGTTTTGAGCAAGTGCATCATATGGTATCAACTGTAATTTCTAAAGTTGATGATTCTGTACATCCTGTAGATGTTATTAAATCTACATTCCCAATGGGTAGCATGACAGGAGCACCAAAAATTTCAGCAATGAAAATCATTGAAGAATTGGAAGGAAGCAAGCGTGGTTTATATTCAGGAGCTGTTGGGTATTTTAAACCCAATGGGGATTTTGATTTTAATGTTGTAATTAGAAGTATCTTGTACAACGAAACAGACAAGTATGTATCCTATTCTGTTGGAGGAGCAATTACAGCAAAAAGTGACCCTTTAAAAGAATATGAAGAATGCTTAATTAAAGCAAAGGCAATGCGAACCGTTCTAGAAAATTAAATATGCAAAACACGTTTAAATTTAACTTATATAATACCGAATTGTTTGGTCAATATTGGAAACCTGAATCAGTTAAAGCAGTCATTGTTTTGGTGCATGGTATGGGAGAACATTCATCACGATATGAAGAATCTGTGGTTCCATATTTAGTAAAAAACGGGTTTGCAGTTGTTGCGTTCGATCTATTTGGTCATGGAAAAACAAAAGGCAAACGCGGTCATTGTCCTAGTTATAAAGCGTTACTAGGAACTATAGACGATGTTATAAAAAAGGCAAAAACACTATTCCCTGAGAAAGCAATTTACCTTTATGGACACAGCTTAGGTGGTAATCTTGTTATTAATTATGCATTAACAAAAAAACATGTACTTAAAGGCGTAATTGCTACAAGTCCATTTTTACGATTAGCATTTAATCCGCCAAAATGGAAAGTTGTTTTTGGTAAATTATTACTCAAAGTTTTACCATCATTAACAATGCCTAGTGAAATAGAAGTAGAAGCTATATCAAGAGATGAAGCTGAAGTTAAAAAATATTGTGATGATGCTTTGGTCCATGATAAAGTGAGCCCAATGTATATATTTCCTGTTAATGATGCTGGGGAATGGGCAATACAAAATGCCAATAAATTACAAACACAAATGCTTATTTTACATGGTACTGGCGATCGCATTATTGACTATAAAGGGTCTGAAGAATTTTGTAAAAACACAGATAATGCTGAATTGACTTTATTTGAAAACGGATACCATGAGTTGCATCACGATTTATGCAAAGAAGAATTTATGCAAACTATTTTTAAATGGTTGGACAAAATGTAAATTAGCATAATGTTTAAAAGCTTTCAAAACCATATCAATCAAAATCTGCCTTTCTTAACCGAGAGTAAGCTCCTCTTGGCCATTTCTGGAGGTGTTGATAGTGTTGTATTGACACATTTATGCCATAAATCAAAATTGGATTTTGCCTTAGTACATTGTAATTTTAATTTACGTGGAAAAGAAAGTGATAAAGATGAATGTTTTGTGTTACAGTTAGCTGAAGATTTAAACCTTGAAGTATTTATTGAAAGTTTTGATACAGAAATTTATGGAAAACAAAACAAGCTGTCCACTCAAATGGCAGCTCGAGAGCTGCGCTATAATTGGTTTAAAGAATTAGCTGAACAATTAGATTTTGATTATATTTTAACGGCACATCATGCCGATGATAATTTAGAAACATTCCTCATCAATTTATCTCATTGTACAGGATTAGACGGTTTAACAGGGATTCCAAAAATTAATGAGAATATTGTAA
>Ga0114932_10004579_pt1 | contig 12832 bp, 10 predicted proteins | sample 2SBtaG_2_FD_87286 | JGI IMG/M metagenome (GOLD analysis project Ga0114932, IMG submission 87286) | Deep subsurface microbial communities from Kolumbo volcano to uncover new lineages of life (NeLLi) - 2SBTROV12_ACTIVE470 metaG | ecosystem: Environmental > Aquatic > Marine > Volcanic ...
ATTTTTTTTAATTTTGATTCTTATTGTTTTGACTGAGGGGTAACCCAATTTTTTATTTAAAATCGTTAGTATTTTAGGAATATTATAACGAAGGCGAGTTGCCCATGATGAAGAATCAACTACAATGGTTGCGACATCATCGTTAATGGCAGAAAGTTGAAACTGACTGGTCGGAGTTATATTTAGATGTTCTTTTAATTTTTGGTCAATTTTATGAAAAGATTTTGCTTTTTTATACAGTGATGAGATGGATGACTTTTCATCGAGTAATACGGAAATAACATGTGGCGATTTATTCACTAATACTATGTTTCTTTAAAATTTAAAGATTTGATTATATATGCAATTATTCTTAATAACAAAATTTAGAAATAAGAGTAGAACACTTACTGTTGGGGCACTCGGTATTTTTTCGTGCTTATTTTTGTTTATTTTTGTATCTATTTTTATTTTTCAAGCTGGCAGCGAGCATACAATGAATTTGACTCGGGGCTCTTTTAAAACCTTGTATGATCAAACAGCTCCTACATGGAGCAGAGAAATAGAAGCTCAACAACAAAGAATTAGCGCATTAAAAGAGAAGGCAGAAAATGGTCTTGATGCCCTAGCTACAAAGCTTAGTAATTTGCAGGCTAGAATTATGCGCTTAGATGCGCTTGGATCTCGTTTAGCTAAATTTGTGGATTTTGACGATATAGTATTTGATGTATCTACGAATCCAGGAATTGGCGGTAGAGAACCATCAGATTTACTCAGTTCAATGGATGTAAACGATTTTATAGCTGAGCTGGAAGAATTAGACGATAGGATTCAAGATCGTGCAGAGAAATTAGCGGCAATGGAGTCAATGCTGATTGAGAGGACTATTCATAATCAAATTCCATCAGGCTCACCAACAAAAAATGGTTGGATATCCTCAGCATATGGTAAAAGACTTGATCCAATATCAGGTAAAATTCAATTTCACTACGGAGTAGATTTTGCTGGCAGAGCAGGGTCAGCAATAAATTCAGTAGCTTCAGGATTAGTTACATGGTCTGGCTTTCGTTATGGTTATGGAAATATGGTGGAAGTTAATCACGGGAATGGCTATCAAACTCGTTACGCGCATCATGAAAAAAATCTCGTTGTTGTGGGCCAGAAGGTTGAGAAAGGCCAAGTTATCGCACTTATGGGGGAATCAGGTAGAACAACTGGCCCGCATGTGCATTTTGAAGTGCTGAAAGACGGAACTCCTTTAAATCCAATAAAATATACTTCATCAAAATAATTACTTCCGCATTTACTTACCAATTTTAATTTATTGAGCGTAGAATTACGCACGATTTTTTATGTAATAACTAAAGAACAGATTAAAAATGATTATAAATTTCTTAAAAAAAATATTCGGAAGTCGCAATGAAAGAGTTATAAAGCGATTAGGGAAAACTGTAAAAAAAATAAATGCATTTGAAGATGATTTTATATCGATAAATGAAGTTGATTTCCCAGATAAAACGAACGAATTTAGAAAAAGAGTTGCTGATGGGGAGAGTTTAGATAGCATATTACCTGAGGCATTTGCATTAGTTAGAGAGGCTGGTAAACGTGTATTAAATATGCGTCACTTTGATGTTCAGCTCATAGGCGGCATGGTATTACATAACGGTAATATTGCTGAAATGAGAACAGGTGAGGGAAAAACATTAGTAGCAACATTAGCAGCATATTTGAATTCGTTATCAGGCGAAGGTGTTCACATAATTACTGTCAATGATTATTTAGCAAAACGTGATGCTGAATGGATGGGGCAGCTATATAATTTTCTTGGTTTAAGTACAGGCGTTATTATATCCGGCCTGTCAATGGACCAAAGAAAGTCTGCATATTCGTGTGATATAACATATGGGACAAATAATGAATTTGGTTTTGATTACTTACGTGACAACATGTCATTTAGTACTGAAGGGAAAGTCCAAAGAAAATTAAATTTTGCGATTGTTGATGAAGTTGATTCAATTTTGATAGATGAAGCGAGAACGCCATTAATTATTTCAGGCGCAGTTGATGATAAAACAGAATTGTATTTGAAAATAAATGAATTAATTCCCTCATTAGTCTTACAAGAAAAAGAGGATGGGCCGGGTGATTTTACTTTAGATGAAAAATCAAAACAGGCTTATTTCACAGAGGCTGGTCATGATAATATTGAACGTCTTTTAAGAGAAAAAAATATAATAAAAGAAGGGCAGGGTTTATATGATCCTGTAAATATGGGTGTTTTTCATCATTTGAATGCTGGTTTAAGAGCGCATCATTTATTCAGTAATGACGTTGACTATCTAGTTCAAGATAATCAGGTAGTTATTGTAGATGAATTTACAGGACGCTCAATGCCTGGTCGCAGATGGTCAGATGGTCTACATCAAGCAATCGAAGCGAAGGAGAATGTACCTATACAAAGCGAAAATCAGACACTCGCGTCGATAACATATCAGAACTACTTTCGTTTATATTCTAAATTGTCAGGTATGACAGGGACAGCCGATACAGAAGCTTTTGAGTTTCAAACAATATATGCTCTTGAGGTTATTGTCGCACCTACACATATGGAAATGATTCGCGATGATCAAAGTGATGTTATATTTTTAACTGCAAAAGAAAAATTTGTTGCAATAGTTGAAGATATAAAAAGATGTCAAGATAGAGAACAGCCTGTTTTAGTTGGAACAGCATCAATAGAAGTATCTGAATATTTATCAAATCTACTTAATAAGAATAAAATTCAACATCAAGTTTTGAATGCAAAATTTCATGAGAAAGAAGCTGATATTATAGCTCAAGCTGGAAGATTATCGGCAGTTACTATAGCAACTAATATGGCTGGCCGCGGGACAGATATCGTTTTGGGTGGAAACTACGATGCAGAGGTCAAAGCAATTAATCAAGCATCTTCTGAAAAAATAAATAAACATAAAATGGATTGGGAGCAACGCCATAAAAAAGTTATCAATAGCGGTGGTTTACATATAATAGGGACCGAAAGACACGAGTCAAGACGTATTGACAATCAGCTTCGTGGGCGTTCTGGTCGGCAAGGTGACCCAGGTTCAAGTAGGTTTTATCTCTCGTTAGAAGATAATTTAATGCGGATATTTGCAAATGACTGGGTATCCTCGACGATGGAAAAGTTAGGTATGGGAGAAGGTGAGGCAATAGAATCAAGACTTGTAACTCGCGCAATTGAAAATGCACAAAGGAAGGTTGAGGCGCACAACTTTGATATAAGAAAGCATTTACTTGATTTTGACGATGTCGCGAATGATCAAAGAAAAGTCATATATCAACAACGTGATGAGCTACTAAATAGCGAATCTGTTGTTGATGAAGTTGAGTCAATGCGTTTTGATGTTTTCGAATCTATTTTAGATGTACATATTCCTCACGAGAGCATGTATGAGATGTGGGATATTAATGGCCTAGAAGAAGTATTACAGAATGAATTTGGGATTAGTATCGACATACAATTATGGCTTTCTAATGATCAATCATTAGATGATGAAAGTTTACGTAATAAAATTCATGAAGAAGTTAAAAAAGTCTATCTTGTTAAAGAAAAAGATATCACTTCTGAGTTGATGAGAAGAATAGAAAAGCAAGTAATGCTGGATGTTTTAGATAGGCATTGGAAAGAAAATCTAGTCAATATGGATCATCTAAGACAAGGCATAGGCCTCAGAAGTTTTGCAGCAAAAAATCCAAAACAAGAATACAAACGAGAATCTTTTGATTTATTTCTTCAGATGCTTGAAAACGTTAAACGTGATGTAGTTGTTTTTTTATATAGAGTTAGTATACGAAATGAGGAAGATATTGCATTAGCAGAAAATAGAAAAAATAATCAAAAGATGAATTATAGACATCCTAATGCTGTCGATAGTTTAAATGAAGGCGCTCAAGAAAAAGAGTCATCAAGCAAACCATATGTAAGAAATAAACCTAAAATAAGGCGCAATGAGCCGTGTCCATGTGGTTCAGGAAAAAAATATAAGCAATGTCACGGAAGATTAGCTTAACTGGTATAATTCTATTAATAATCTTTAATTAAGAGGAAATTTAGAGATGTCAGTAGGATTAGAGCAACCTAAATCCCTAATAAAAGTAGAAGGCATCCGTCTTTCAGCTTGTTCAGCTGGGATTTACAATAAAAAACGTGATGATTTAGCATTGATAGAAATAGCTAAGGACAGTGTCATAGCTGCGGCTTTTACTAAAAATAATTTTTGTGCAGCACCCGTTGAAATTTCAAAAAGTAATTTACAAAAAGCTAACCCACAATATTGTTTAATTAACGCAGGTAATGCAAATGCTGGAACAGGGAGGGTCGGTGTATTAAATTCTAAAGCGATATGTAAAGAATTAGCAAAAAAAATCAATTGTATCGAAGAAGAAGTGCTCCCATTTTCAACAGGTGTTATTGGGGAAGATCTACCAGTCAAAAAAATAAACCAAGCAATACCAACATTAATAAAAAATCTTTCTGAGAATTCATGGCTAGATGTTTCAAAAGCGATCATGACAACTGACACGATGCCAAAAGCAATTTCAAGTCAGATTAAGATCGACGATTCAATGATAAACATTACTGGAATTACAAAAGGGTCTGGTATGATAAAGCCCAATATGGCAACAATGCTTTCATTTATAGCTACCGATGCCAATGTGACAAAAGAAATTTTAGATAAGATAAAACAAAATTCTTTATTTAAGAGTTTTAATAGAATAACAGTTGATGGTGATACATCAACTAATGATTCGTTTATTTTGATTGCAACATGCAAATCTAAGCTACCATTAATAGATAATGAAGATAGTAAAGCATTCACAATATTAGAAAATGAAATTACAGAGGTTTGCAAAAAATTAGCACAGACTATTGTTAGGGATGGAGAAGGGGCTACGAAATTTATTTCCATTCAAGTTGATGGAGGAAATAAAATATCTGAATGTCTCTCAATTGCATATAAAGTTGCTGAATCCCCTCTCGTAAAAACTGCATTCACAGCATCGGACCCAAATTGGGGAAGAATAATTGCAGCAATAGGTAATGCTGAAATATCTGATCTTGATACAAGCAAAATCAATATTTATATTAATGACGTATGTATTGTCGGTAATGGTGAGAGATCTGATACATATACTGAAGAAAAAGGGAAGAAAGTAATGATATGCGATGAAATCGTACTGAAGATAGAACTTAATAGGGGAAATTATAGCGAGCAGATATGGACAACAGATTTATCTCATGAATATATAAAAATAAATGCTGAGTATCGAAATTAAAATATGAATTCAAGGCTGCACGTAGTCGTTGGTATTCTTTTCAATTCAAATAAAGATAAGATTCTAATCAGTAAAAGAACAGAAAAAAGTGAATTATCAGATTTTTGGGAGTTTCCCGGTGGTAAAGTTGAAAGTAATGAGGTGCCATTTTCGGCATTGAATCGTGAATTTACCGAAGAATTAGGGGTAGATATAAAGAAAGCAGTAAGATTAGTCGAAGTTAATCATGATTACGTTGAAACAAAAGTTCTTCTAGATGTTTGGATTATCAACGAATATGAAGGGGAGCCAACTGCTCTAGAAGGACAAGAAATAGAGTGGTCAAGAATAGATAATTTGAGTAATTATAGATTTTTGGAAGCAAATAAACATATTATGCAAACTCTTTTTTTGCCAGAGATCTACGGCATAAGCAATCAATCTTACAGTAACCTATCAAAATTATATTCTGATGCTAAAAATTATTTTAGTCGAGGTTTAAAAATATTTCAGTTAAGATTAAAGTTAGAGAAAGATAATGAATTAATTAAAGAAGTAAAGAAGTTAAGTATCGAAGCAAAAAAACATGGTGCAAAATTGATCTTGAATGGGAACGCTTCTGATGTTGAATGTTTTTCCGTTGATGGCATACACCTCAAATCAAGAGAAATTTTTAATTATACAAGTAGACCCATAAGCAGTGATTATATTCTAGGTGCTTCATGCCATGACGAATCTGAAATTCACCATGCAATTAAACTAAATGTTAATTATATATTTATATCTCCCGTATTAAATACTAATAGTCACCCTAAGGATAGGGCATTAGGTTGGGATAAGTTCAAAGAGCTAACAGTACACGCAAATATTCCTGTATATGCTCTAGGCGGCCTGTTACATAGTGACTTAAAGCTAGCTAAAGAGAATGGCGCTTATGGTATTGCAATGATAACAGCACTCAATGATTTATATTGTTAGATTAGAAGGTGCAACAATGAAGTTCAAAATCTATATTGCCCTTTGTTTGAACTTGTTTAGAAGTTAAAGTATCAACTTCCATAAACCTTACTGTAAACCTGTTTTTAATACCACTTATGTCTGGATAAAAAGGACTTTCTGAATGAATTTTTATTCTAATTAGTTGACAAGATGCATTAGATTCTATTTGTTGGTGATAAAAACCTGATGCTGCATTTTGATTGATAGGGCTACTAGATTTTCTGATATTATCTAACAGTATATAAGTAGCATGATTTATAGGATTTAGATCAGATGACCAATTACGTATTTCTTCTTTTTTCTTTTGCTCAGATTCATTCAGCCAGTGGTGTAGTCTTGGTAAATCAAAATTACATGTTCCAGCTGGGATATTCATTCTTTGACTAAATATTTTTATAAATTCATTATTTTTAAAAACATCAGCAGGTTGATATAATGGATTCTGAATATGTGAGAGTTGCTCATTAATTAAATTCTTTGCCATACTTAATCTATCTTCATCTATCTCCTCACTGTTTTTTAAAGTATTCAATACATCGGACTGCCTCTTAAGTTCCTTTATAATCTCATTTTTAATATCTGATCGTAATAGTAATTCACTAATTTCAAGAAGTGTTGCTAACACAGTAATATAGTCAGAATCACCATTATTTTTTAGATGGTAACGAATAATGGCATATAAATGTTCTAAACGCAGCAGACCTCTAATACGCTCATTCATTGGGTGCTCATATATTATTTCATTATCCATTTGATTATTAAGAATAATATAATTACCCAAATTTTTGATTGCTAATTGCTAGATATTTTTGATGTAGTGCTTTCACAGTTTTATTTAGACTTTTAATTTCTTCATTATTTTCAATTATATCATCTGCGTATTTTAAACGCTCAGTTCTATTTATTTGTGTTTCCATGATATTACTTAATAATTTTTTCGATATTTTATCTCTTTTTAGGACTCTTTCGATCTGTTTATTTTCATCCGAATCAATGACAAGAACTCTATCAAAGTAACTCATAGTTTTCGTTTCAATAAGAAGCGGAATAACAACCAAGCAATAGGGATAATTAATAAGAAGTATTTTAGCGTTAATTTTTTTAAAAACCTCTGGATGTATAATCTTTTCAAGTTTAATTCTTTTAGAATTATCATTGAATATGGTATTACTCAATTTAGACCGATTAATTTCTCCTTTGTTTGTCAGAATATCGCTCCCAAATTCTTCTATAATTTTTTTAAAACAGGGCATATTTGGTGAGGTTATTTCTTGTGAAATCATATCAGCATCAATTACAGGAGCACCAAGTTGCTCAAAGATTGACGAAACGGAAGATTTGCCAGAACCAATCCCACCAGTTAAAGCTATACTTAACGTCAGCGACATGATTTAAGCTACAAGATTAAGATAGGAAGATATCAAATACGGACTCAATATCATTGATATCCAACCAGAAAATGCTAGATAAGGGCCAAATGGGATCCCTTTATTTTTATCATAGGATTTATTAATAATTAGTGTAAGCGCAACAATGATCCCGATTACCGCAGAAAATATCATAATAGGCGCTAAATTTTGCCATCCAAACCATGCGCCAAAAACAGCAAGTAACTTAAAGTCACCATGGCCCATAGCTATTTTTCCAGTCGCTAATTTAAAAACGAAATAAACAGACCATAAAATTCCATATCCAAATATTGCTCCAAAAACACTGGAATTTATATCGCTAAATATATTAAAAGTATTTATTAAAATACCAAGCCATAGTAAAGGTAGGGTTATGTCATCTGGCAAATACCATTTTTCAAAATCAATAGCACTTAAAGCAATAAGCGCCCATGTTAAAACTATTGCAAAAAAAGCTTGTATTGAAACTCCAAATATAAAGGCTATAAAACATACTGACAAAGCACTAATAATTTCGATTATAGGGTACCGGATCGATATATTTTTTTTACAATTTTTACATTTCCCTTTTAACAAAAAATAACTTAGTAAAGGAATATTTTCAGAAATTTTAATTTTATAGCCACAGAAAGGACAATGTGAAGGGGGATACACTAAGTTGAAGGTGCGTTCTTCATTAGCCTCATTTTTATCTATTTTCAGAAGTTCACAGCATTCTTTTTTCCAGCCTCTTTCGAGCATTAGTGGCAATCTAGTGATTACTACATTGAGAAAACTTCCGACTACAAGACCAATTAAGAAAACTAATAATAAATAATAACTAAAATTATTTTGCAGAAAGTCAACGAATATATGCACGGATAATTTTTATAATTTAGTTTTTAGAAAATTAAATAATAATTTTTTATCTTTATACAACAGCGCCCATTTTAAATATTGGTAAATACATGCCAACGACAATACCACCGATAACAACTCCCAAAAAGGCCATAATCATTGGCTCTAGCAGACTAGTTAATGCTTCAACTGCATCGTCAACTTCTTGTTCGTACCAATCGGCAACTTTTCCTAGCATTGTGTCAATTGCGCCCGATTCTTCACCAATTGCAACCATTTGAACGACCATATTAGGAAATAAGCCAGTCTCACGCATTGACGCTTGTAGTTGAGTACCTGTCGAAATCTCATCTTTCATTTTCATAGTTGCATCATAATAAACAATATTACCAGTTGCTCCAGCAACTGAACTCATTGCTTCAACTAATGGTGTGCCAGCAGCGAACATTGTTTCTAGTGTCCGTGCAAATCTGGCTATAGCAGATTTTTCCAGTAAATCACCAATAACAGGTACTTTAAGTATCGCACGATCGAGAAAATGTTGTACTGGTACCGAACGTTTTTTTAATTCAAGTAAGCCATATATAGTGATTCCTAATAACCCAAATAATTTCCACCAGTGGCTAACAAAGAAATCTGATGCATCTATTAAAAATTGTGTCAAACCCGGTAAGTCAGCACCAAAACTTCCAAATAATTCAGAAAATTGAGGTATTACAAATATCATCAGAATTGTTACCACAATAATTGCTGCGACAATAACTGCCATTGGATAAAATAAAGCCGATTTTATTTTTGATTTCAGAGCTTCTGTCTTTTCTAAGTATGTTGCTAATTTGTGTAAAATTGCCTCTAAAATACCGGCGTGTTCACCAGCTTCAATTAAATTGCAATAAAGCGAGTTAAAATGTAATGGATGTTTTCTAAGGGCATCAACCAAACTATTTCCAGATTCAACATCAGCCTTGATGGCTAAAATTAGGCTCTGCATTCCTGGGTTGTCATGGCCACGACCTGTGATTTCAAATGATTGGACCAAAGGTACTCCAGAAGACATCATAGTTGCTAATTGGCGACTCCAAACGCAAATATCTTTTGGTACTACTTTTGATTTACCAGCTCCAAAAAGTGGTTTTGGTTTTTTCTTAACTTTTGTGGGATTAATCTTTTGTCTTCTTAATATTGCTCTAACCAGTGCTTCACTATGCCCACTAATTTCCCCCTTTACTCTTTTTCCCGAGGCATCCTTACCCTCCCATATGAACATTACACTTTTTTGCTTTAATTCTGCCATCATATTTTCTCTAATCTAATGTTACGCGGTTAACTTCAGCAAGACTGGTAATTCCGTCGGCTGCTTTTTGTAATCCAGATCTTCTAATATTCCATGTCCCTTCTTTATCCGCCTGATCAGCTAATTGTACTGCATTAGCGCCCTCTATAATTAATCGTTTTAGGTCTTCGGATATTGGCATTACCTGATAGATACCAGCTCTTCCCTTGTAACCAGGATTTTCCTCGCTCTCCTCACCAGGCCCGTATAGTTGAATCCCCTTTTCTATCATATCCTCTGGGAAGTCTTCTTTTCTAAGCGCATCTTCCGGCATCGTAATTTCTACTCGATTTTCAGGGTTAAGTCGCCGAAGCAATCGTTGTGCTGTAATCAGATTTATACTGGTTGCAACTGCAAAGGCTTGAATGCCCATGTCTTGTAGGCGGGTAAGTGTCTGAGGTCCATCATTAGTATGCAATGTCGACATTACCATATGACCTGTTTGAGCTGCTTTTACTGCTATACCACCCGTTGTTATATCTCTAATTTCACCAACTAGTATGATATCTGGATCTTGTCTTAGAAAAGCTTTAAGAGCTTTTGGAAAATCCATTCCGGTTTTTTCATCGATCTGCACTTGATTAACACCTGGTAAATTAATTTCCACAGGGTCTTCTGCTGTTGAAATATTTATATCAGCCTTATTTAAAATATTGATTCCGGTATATAATGAAACAGTTTTTCCTGAACCTGTAGGACCTGTTACTAAAAACATTCCATATGGTTTTTGAAGATTTGTTAGAAATAATTCTTTTTGATGTTCCTCATAGCCAAGCTGATCTATTTGTAAAGCCGCGGCATCAGAATCCAATATACGCAAACAAGCTTTTTCTCCAAATAAAGTAGGACAAGTACTAACACGAAAATCAATAGACTTTGATTTAGATATTTTTAATTTAATTCTTCCGTCTTGAGGCACCCTTCGTTCCGATACATCTAAACGTGACATCACTTTTATTCTCGCGGCAATTTTTCCAGATAAGCTGGTTGGGGGCTTTGCAACCTCTGTCAAGACACCATCAATACGATAACGTACTCTATATGTTTTTTCGTAAGGTTCGAAGTGGAGATCAGAAGCGCCTTTTTTAATAGCATCTAATAAGCATTTATTAACGAATCGAACAACAGGAGCATCATCGACATCAGAATCATCCTGCTCTTGAGGACCATCTTCAGCAACTTCAAGTTCATCAAGATTATCTAGATCATCGTCTCCCATATCGCCGAGTCCACCATCAGCATCATCCAGAATTTTCTCAATTCTATTTGACAATTTATCAACTTCAACAACGACAGCATGCGCATTAAGACCTGTAGCGAATTTAATTTCATCTAATGCTTGAATATTTGTTGGATCGGCAACGGCTACTGCAAGTCTTTTGCCGCGCTTAAAGATCGGCAGTGCGTTATGTTTTTTTATCAATTCGGGATTTACTAGTTTGACGAGTTCCGGATCTATATCAACCAAATCTATTGCTGTTATACACATACCAAATTCTTGCGCAGCGGCAGATGCAACTGTTTTACTAGATACTAATTTATCTTCAACAACTTGATTCACAAAAGCAGTTTTCTTTTTTTGTGACTCCGCAAAGACTCTTTCGGCACTTTGCTGATCAATATGACCACCTCGCACTAATGTACGGGCAAGTCCACTAAGAGTTATAGATTTTTCTTGTGTTGCCATAGGAAAACTTCTTCAACATATTTATTAGATTATTGGTATAAATATAGATTATATGGTCAAAATAACCAACTTTAAATTGTATGGAAATTAGAAAAAATAGCTTAAAAACAGCAAGATTTTGCAATTTTTAAAGCACTATAGGGTTTTTTATGCCTGTATTACGTAAATTATTAGTTGTGCGCACCTTATCATTGAAATCCTATTTCTTTGTCGAATAAGCAGCAATTTCGCAATTTGGCAAATTTTCGACGATATAATTAGATTGGGCTAGATTAATTTATCCAAATCATCGTAGCTATTCTTCCAGTTTCTCCATCACGGCGGTACGAAAAGAATTCATTGTGCATTTGATATGTGCATAGGCCGCTTTCATAAATTTGATTAATACCAAGATTAATTAATGTAATTTTGACAGCGTCACTCAAACTGCAGTGCCAGTGGTCATCGTCTTTTTTGAATGCACTTTCAAGCAATTTAGAATGTTCTAGAAAGGCATAATAAACATCTTTACTTACCTGATAGTGTTCTTGACTTATGCATGGTCCTATCCAAACGATTAATGATTTCGTGGAAGAAAAAATTTTTATAGTATCTTCAATAATCCCTTTACAAATACCTCTCCATCCAGCATGTATAGCAGCAACTTTATTCTTCTTTGTATCACAAAGTAAAATCGGGACACAATCTGCTGTAGTCACCACACAAACCCTATTTTTTTGTGTTGTATAACTAGCATCAGCTTTGAGATTCTTTGGTATATCATCAATAGATAGAATTTTTCTATCATGCGTTTGCTCAAGCCAAATTGGATCATTAGGTAGATTCAAGTGAGTTAAAAGAGCATCTCGATTTTTTTTAACATTATTTACATTATCACCAACATTCAATGATAAATTCAATTCATTATAGGGATGTTTGCTGTACCCGCCCATTCTCATTGAGACACCAGCTTTTATATTTTTTGGGGCTGGCCATTTTGCATCCATCCATAATTTCTTTTTATTACAAATCATTTTTATTTAATATTTCAATCAAATTTTTCATATCATTAGGAAGCTCAGCGGTGTAGCCAATAACTTTTTTCGATCTTGGATGTTCTAATTCGAGACTATATGCGTGTAAAGCCTGACGTTTAAATTTTTTTAAAAAATTACGCAAGGTTAAATCAATATCTTTTTTCAGTGAAAGATTTTTTCCATATAGTTGATCTCCAATAATTGGATGGTTTATGTTACTCATATGTACTCTAATCTGATGTGTTCTTCC
>Ga0114932_10004581_pt1 | contig 12831 bp, 13 predicted proteins | sample 2SBtaG_2_FD_87286 | JGI IMG/M metagenome (GOLD analysis project Ga0114932, IMG submission 87286) | Deep subsurface microbial communities from Kolumbo volcano to uncover new lineages of life (NeLLi) - 2SBTROV12_ACTIVE470 metaG | ecosystem: Environmental > Aquatic > Marine > Volcanic ...
CCTGCTACCGATGCACAGATCATTTTTTTAGTAGAGCCTACATCCATCACTACCTGGCGGTCTGCCATATCCAGTACTTGCGGCAATAAAGTTTCTGCCGCATTGATGGGCGTGGCCAGTATCACCAAATCTGATTGCGTTACGGCTTCCTGCAACGGCAATACTGCATCTACCAACCCCAGTGCCAATGCCTTTTCTGCATGCACGGCATGCTTATCCACCCCAATGATATGCTTCGCAAAGCCTTTCTCTTTCAGGGCAATGGCCATGGAGCCACCTATCAATCCCGTACCAATGATCGTTACTCTCATATACCTGCGTTGCTGATCCTGTTAATGGCTTCTGTGAACCGTTCTACCGATCCGCACAAGCTGACCCTGATATAAGGTTCTCCGGCTTTACCGAATATGCCTCCCGGTGTGATGAATACATTTGCATTGTATAATACTGCATCGCTCAGGGCAAAACCGTTTGCATGCGAAGCGGGGATCTTTGCCCACACAAACATGCCCGCCTGTTTTGTATCGAATGCACAACGGAGCAGGGTCAATAATTCAAATACTTTTTCTCTTCTTTCTTTATAGATCGCGTTCACTTCATCGTACCAGTCTTTGCCGAGGCTCAGCGCTTTGGCCGCCGCCAGTTGCACGGGCAGGAACATACCGCTGTCCATATTGCTTTTGAAACGCAATATTTCATCGATCCGCTCTTTCGCACCCGACAACATCCCCACGCGCCATCCGGCCATATTGGAACTTTTGCTCAACGAGTTCAGCTCAACGGCTGTTTCTTTCGCCCCTTCCACACTCAGCAAACTCAGTGGCGCATCATTCAAAATGAAACTGTAAGGGTTATCGTGACAGATCAGTATATGGTGTTTCTTTCCGAATGCGATCAGTTTGTTGAACAGGTCTTTCTGCGGCAAGCGGCCCGTTGGCATATGCGGGTAATTCACCCACATGAGTTTCACCTTGCTGAGATCTGTTTTTTCCAGTTGCGCAAAATCGGGTTCCCAGTTGCTGGCTTCCGATAATTCATACACTACGGGGGTACCGCCCGATAAGCAAACAGCACTGCTGTACGTGGGATAGCCGGGATCGGGGATCAATGCCTGGTCACCTTCGTTGAGGTAGGTCATGCAAATATGCATGATGCCTTCCTTGCTGCCGATCAGCGGGAGTATCTCTGTTTCCGGGTTCAGCGTTACGCCATACCATTTCGCATACCAGTCGGCGATCGCTTTTCGCAACACCGGCGATCCTTTGTAATTCTGGTAAGCATGCACGTTGGGTTTGGCCGCTTCGTCCTGCAATACTTTGATCACATCGGGATGCGGGGGCAGATCGGGGCTACCGATACCCAGGTTGATGATCTGCCTGCCCTGTTTGTTCAGCTCCTCTATTTCGCGCAGTTTTTGCGAAAAATAATATTCACCGATGCCTTCCAGCCTTTTAGCAGTGTTTACCTGTATCATCCTTTCACCAGTTTTCCCTGTTTATAAATACCGAATGTTTTAACCATATTGGTCAGTGGCTGCATGGCTTTCAGCACTTCGTTCAACTGTGTCATGCCGTCGAATTCCATATCGGCATAGAAACCATATTTGAAATCGCTGCCCGGTATGGGCATGCTTTGCAATTTGCTCAGGTTGATGCCGGCGCTGGCAATATGTGTGAGCACACGGGCCAGTGATCCTTTGGAATGATCGGTCTGGAAATAAACCGATGCTTTGTCGGCATCAGGCACCGGCTCCGCATCATTTTCTTTTTGCAGCACCAGGAACCGGGTCACATTGTTTTTAAGTGTATGGATATTGGGAGCCAGGATCTCCAGTCCGAATAATTCGGCTGCGAGTCTGCTGGCAATGGCGGCAGAGTGTTGGCGGCGATGCTGGTGCAGCAGTTTGGCGCTTAACGCGGTATCTTCTGTTTCTACCAGTTTCCAGTTGTGTTTTTCGAGGTAGTCGAGACATTGCAGGATGGCCATCGGGTGACTGTGCACTTCGCGGATGTCTTCGAACCGTACACCGGGATTGACCATCAGGTTCTGGCTGACGGAGAGGTATACTTCGCCCGTTACTTTCAATTTGCTTTTTTGCAGGAGATTGTAATTGGGCAGGATGCTGCCGGCGATGGAGTTTTCGATGGCCATCACGGCGCCGTCGGACTGTTTTTTGTCTTCCGTTATTTTGATGAGTTCTCTAAAAGTATCACAGGGAATTACGTCAATGTTCTTACCGAATATGTGCACGGCGGCTACCTGGTGGAAGCTGCCTTCGTAACCTTGAATAGCGATTCTTTTGTTCATAGTGGGGGGTGGTTGGGGGTATAAAAAATCCCGGCCTTTGAGCCGGGATCGTATTTTGATTCATTTATCTTTTAAGCTTTCGCAAATACTACCCGGCTCCTTTGTGTAAAGAAGAAAAAGTAATAAAAGAAAAAGAAAGTATTTGTTGTTTTCATTCTGTGTCAAAAATAGCTACTGATTTGATACCAACCATCAATTCATCAAAAAAAATTAAGCTAACAAATAATAGTTAGGGTGCCCGGCAGAAAATTATGCAGATATCGCTGGAGCACAGTTTCTAACAACTGTTGGACGGAATCTGCCAGCTGCGGGAAGGTTCTATTCACTCAGAAAAAGAAAAAAGCCCCTCCGTGGAAACGGAGCGGCCTCTAACGATTGCTTGCCATATGAAAAAATCTTTGATAAGCTACCAGGGGCAGGCAAGCACGCCTCCGTTCGTTTTATATTCGGCAGCCTAAAATAAATTACTTCTTCTTAGCTGAAGTGTCAACAGCAGCTTTAGCAGCTGTATCTGCTTTCTTAGTGGTGTCAGCAGCAGCTTTAGCAGCTGAATCAGCAGCAGGGGCTACAGTTGCAGTAGAATCTTTAGCAGCATCTTTGTTGGCACCAGAACCGCAGGCAGCAAGAGCGCCGATAGCTAAAACGAATAACAGCTTTTTCATTTGTTGTGTTTTTTGTGTGAGTGAATTTCCTGTTAATACCGGCAAAAGATAAAAGGTAACCTCGCGACCGGAATATTTTTCAAAAAAACATTTTAGGACTATTTTGGGTTACTTTTACCCTCCTCACAGTATTAAATGGTGCATAGTGAAAGCTGACAGCAACGAACAGGTGTTATTGAAAGGGTTGGCCAACAATGACTCGAAGGCCATTGATGCCATTTATAAGGAAAATTTCGCATCCATTCAGTCTTTCATTCTGAACAACAATGGCTCTTACGATGATGCAAGGGATGTTTTTCAGGAAGCGATGATTGCCCTCTATGAAAAAGCACAGAGTGAATCATTTGTCTTAACCTGTCAAATTAAAACTTATGTTTATTCAATATGTAGGAGACTTTGGCTCAAACGGCTACAACAACTGGGTCGTTTTACACGGCAAGTTGACCCGCTTGATGAAACAGTGGCGGTGGAAGAAGACCTGGAGATCCATGAGAAGCGGAATGCCGAGTTTGCGATAATGGACCGGGCCCTGAACAGCCTGGGGGAGCCCTGCAAGGGATTGTTGGAAGGATTTTACCTGAAGAAAATGGACATGCAGGAATTGGCGCAGGAATTCGGTTATACCAATGCCGATAACGCCAAGAACCAGAAATACAAATGTTTAATGCGTTTAAAGAAACTCTTCTTTGCGCAATATAATATCGGGGAGTAAGCACTATGATGGACGATATCTTATTACTGGAAGCTATTGAAAGGTACCTCAGCGGCGATATGGACGCCGCCGAACGGGCTTATTTTGAAGAGCTCCGGAAAAATACGCCTGAAATTGACCAGATGGTGGTAGAGCACGGTATGTTCCTGCACCAGATGGATTTTTATGCAGCCCACCGTACCCTGAAACACAGCATACATGAATCCCATGCCCGGTTACTGGCCCGGGGCGACATCAATGAAGGCACCGCACCTTCTGCTAAAGGGCGCGTTATCCAGCTCTGGAACAAATACAAAAAAGTGACTGCCATCGCCGCTTCAGTGGGTGGTATCATAGCATTGGTCATCAGTGGCCTCACCGTTTACCTCTCCCCCGCTGTAAACGGCAACCAGTTGCAACAACTGAGCAAAGACATTGAAGTGATCAAAAGGAACCAGCAATACCAGGGTTCATTGATCAACGAAGTAAAAAGCAAGATACCCGAGAATGCCCGGCTCATCAGCGGCGGCACAGGGTTTCTCATCGATACCAAAGGTTATATCATGACCAATGCCCATGTACTCAAAGGGTCGGGCGCTATTGTCGTGAATAACCAGGGGCAGGAATTCAGCGCTACCATCGTGCATATCGACCAGGACAAAGACCTGGCCATTCTTAAGATCAATGACAAAGATTACGAGCCATTGCACTCCCTTCCCTATAGTATCCGTAAAAACAATACCGATCTCGGCGAAGAGATCTTCACCCTGGGATATCCCCGGAACGACATTGTGTACGGAATGGGATACCTGAGCGCCAAAACGGGCTACAACGGAGATTCACTCTCCTACCAGGTGCAGATCAGCGCCAATCCCGGCAACTCAGGCGGACCCGTATTCAATACCAACGGAGAAGTGGTAGGTGTATTGAGCACCCGCCAGGCACAGGCAGAAGGGGTAGCATTTGCAGTTAAATCCAGGAACATTTTCAGCATGGTGGAAGAACTCAAGAAAAGCGACAGTTCCATGGTAAAAATCAAACTGCCGGCACGCAGCAGCCTCAAAGGCGTGCAACGCAAACAACAAATTGCCGAACTGGAACCCTGCGTATTCTATGTAAAAGCATACAGCAAATAAAAATATCCAATCAGATCATCATCAAAAAACTTTGCCTTTTGCCCCGGACTTAAGTCCGGGGCAAAAGGCAAAGTTCAATCAGGCCCAGAGATTATTGGGGTATTCTCCGGCAGCTACCAGTTTATCGATGCTGGCCTGTACCACCGGGGCATCTTCCTTATAAGTAACGCCAAACCATTTTGAAGAAGTGGGTATCACTTTTACTACACCTTTCCCGGAAGAAACGAATTGTCCCGCTACAACAGGAATGAAAAACTCCGACTTGAGGTTGTTGATATTCTTATCCAGGAACTCGCCGAAAAAGCTTTCGCAAACATCAATAAAGCCCGGAGCAAAACAGAGATAGTTCATACTCACCATCGCATTTTCGGGTAATACATGATAGGTGCCGGCCTCGTCTTCAAAAACAATATGACCATTGGCCTGGCGTGAAATTTTTGTGCGTTCGTTGATATCGATCAGGTTATTATCAGCATCCACTTCACAAACACCCCTGCTCACACTGCCGTTATCGCTCAACGTTTTATTCAGCTCATATCCGATAATGCAATATGTTTTTTCATTGCATTTGGTAACGAGAAAATCATAAGCCTTGATGAAGGCATCGCGTCCATAATAATCATCGGCATTGATCACTGCAAAAGGTTCGTGTATCTTGCCTTTACAGCACAATACTGCGTGCGCCGTACCCCAGGGTTTGGTTCTGTCGGCAGGTATTACCCTGTTGCCGGTAAAAGATTTGAGGTCCTGGTACACATAATCAATCTCGATCCGTCCCTTGAGCTTGGGTTCAAAAATGGCTTTGAACTGGTCGGCAAAATCTTCGCGGATAATGAAAACGATCTTTCCAAATCCGGCCTGGATGGCATCATAAATGGAATAGTCCATGATGGTTTCACCGGATGGACCGAATGATTCTATTTGTTTCATACTTCCATAGCGGCTGGCCATGCCCGCTGCAAGGATCACAAGGGTGGGTTTCATTGATTGGTTTGTTTTGATACTTTCGAGTGGCGAAGCTAAATCATTCGATTTGAGTAACAAACAGCACAAATGCGCTATAATTCACAAAATATCAATATTCAATCGCTCAGCAGTTGGATCAACGGCGACTATACAACGGTCGATGTGCTGCGGCTCGACCGCATACACCCGGTTATAAGCGGTAATAAATGGTTCAAACTAAAGTACTACCTCGAAGCTGCCGAACGCACCGGCAAAAACACAATTGCCAGTTTCGGCGGAGCCTATTCTAACCATATTGCGGCGCTGGCCTATGCAGGCAGGGAGCATGGATTGAAAAACATCGGTTTTATTCGTGGTGAAGCCCATTCTCCGCTCTCACATACACTGACGGCTGCACAAGCCTGCGGCATGGAACTGGTATTTATCAACCGCTCCGATTACCGTTTTAAAGATGCTATCATCCAAACCCATGCCGACCCTGGTTGGTATTGGATACCTGAAGGCGGGTACGGACCGGAAGGCGCCAGGGGCGCTTCGGAAATACTCAAACTGGTTGATGTTTCGGGGTATTCGCATATACTCTGCGCAGTAGGTACAGGCACCATGATGGCGGGATTGGTACGGACAGCATCTGCCAACCAGGAAGTTATTGGCATCAGCGTTATGAAAGGCAATGAAGCGCTGCAAAAAGCCGTTGACAATTTACTGGATGCCGGTGATCAACAGAAACAACATCGCATCTTACACGATTATCATTTCGGAGGATATGGCAAGCACCCTTCAAATCTGGTACGGTTCATGCAGGGCTTATGGGAAAATGAACAATTGCCCACCGATATCGTGTACACATCGAAGCTATTATTCGCCGTGAAAGATTGTATTGAGAAAAAATATTTCCATAAAAACAGCCGCCTCCTGGTAATCCACAGTGGCGGCCTGCAGGGGAACAATTCACTACCACCACATACATTACCTTTTTGATAACCCAACAGCTTTTATCTTTGTACAAGATGAAATCACTACGCTTAATTTTTCCGGCCTGGCTGGCTATGTTTGTTGTATGGAACAGTGCACAGGCCCAAACCGCCCTGCCCGGTTTTACCGTTAAAGAACTTACCAAAGGAAAGACCCAGATCAGTTGGATCAACCCTTACCCTTCCTGCATCCAATTGGCAGTGCAGCGATCTTACGACAGCATCACCAATTTCAGGACCATCTTCTCCTCCCAATCGCCCGAATTGCTCTCCAATGGTTTTGTAGACGCACAGGCAATGCCGGGTTATAAAGTATATTACCGCATTTTTTATGTGCTGAGGGGCGGCCAGTATTTCTTTAGCAATGTGAAAAGAGTGGGCGATAACAGTCCGGATACCCGCGTGCAACCATTACCCAATGCTGCTGCCATGGTAGCCGATGCCATCATACGCATTTACAAACGGGGTGAACTGGCGCTCAAATTACCCTACAAAGACTTCCTGCATTTTCGTGATTCTATCATCAACAGAACCAGCGATTCCCTGTACACCGTTGATGCAGATTCAATCGACTGGCGGCCCTTTGTTGCCAAGGCATTATCCTGGATCCCTTCTCCTTATGTATTCACGAACGACAAAGGTTACCTCACCGTGCGCCTGCCCGATTATAAGCAACACCGTTACCGAATTGTTTTCTTCGAAGAAAACGGACAGGAAATTTTCCAGATCAAAGCAGTGAAAGAAAACGAAGTAGTGCTGGACAAAGCCAGCTTCATACATTCTGGCTGGTTCCAGTTTGAATTGTATGAAGATGAAAAACTGAAAGAGAAGAATAAATTCTTCCTGGACAAAAACTAGACAAGCGAGGCGTTGAATACTTTTTCAAAATTCTTTCGCACTTCCGTTTTTATTTCATCCATCGGTATTTCGCGGCCCAGTTCTTTTTGCAGGGAGGTCACCTGCTTGTTCTCTATCCCGCAGGGAACAATGTATTGAAAATAATCCAGGTTGGCATTGACATTGAAAGCAAAGCCGTGCATGGTGATCCACCGGCTGCACTTGATGCCCATGGCGCATATTTTCCGTTCGCGTCCTTTTACATCAGGCTCTATCCACACGCCGGTTTCACCCGGACTCCGTTCTCCTTTCAACCCATAAGTTGCCATGGTAAGAATGATCACTTCTTCGAGACTGCGTAAATACCATCCCAGGTCGGTACGGAATTTTTCCAGGTCCAATATCGGGTAACCCACCAACTGGCCGGGGCCATGGAAAGTGATGTCCCCTCCCCTGTTGATATGAAAATAATCGATGCCCCTGGCCAAGCGTTCCGCTTCATCGATGAGCACATGCGCTTCTTTTCCGTTTTTGCCCAGGGTATATACGGGCGGATGTTCTACAAACAAAAGATGGTGCAGTGTGGGCCATTCTGTAACGGGCGACAATTCCTGGTTACGGTATTGTGCCTTGACCGTTGTATTTTCCTGCAATAGCATTTCCTGGTAATCCCACACTTCCTTGTAATTTCTCAGACCCAGGTCCTGAAACTGAACTGTTTGCATACAACAAAGGTATGCCATTGCGCAATTACAACTATTTTTGCCGGATGCACGAAGCAAACGATCATTTACCCGAAGAGGGCTCCGAAGAGCTTTATGAACGCAAGACCTTTTCGGTAGACAAGGGCCAGGAACCTTTCCGGATAGACAAATGGGTGCAGATGCATATCGAAGGAGCCACACGTAATAAAGTACAGCGCGGCATTGACGCGGGCTTCCTTACCGTGAACGGGAAAGTGGTCAAGAGTAATTACAAAGTGAAGCCGGGCGATGAGATCGTGATGATGAGCCTCATCAATCCCGATCATACTGAACTCAAAGCCGAGAACATTCCCCTGAACATCGTATATGAAGATGATGCCGTGATGGTGCTCAACAAACCGGCCAACATGGTAGTGCATCCCGGTGTGGGCAATTTCAGTGGTACTTTGCTCAATGGAGTAGCTTATCACCTCCAACAACAGAACCCCCAGATCGATGAAGAGGCTTTGCCGCGATTCGGATTAGTACATCGCATCGATAAAAATACCACCGGCCTCATTGTGCTGGCCAAGACCGCAGATGCGGCAGCACATTTGGCCAAACAATTTTTCAATCACACCGTTCAACGCAAATATGTTGCCCTGGTATGGGGCGATGTACAGGAAGAAGCAGGAACCATCGAAGCGCATATTGCACGCCACAGGCAATACCGTAAAATGTTCGATGCCTATCCCGATGGTGAAACGGGTAAACATGCCATCACACATTATAAAGTGCTGGAACGCTTCAACTATGTAACACTGGTGGAATGCGTGCTCGAAACAGGAAGGACCCACCAGATACGTGTGCACATGAAACATATCGGCCACACGTTATTCAATGACTGGGAATATGGCGGCGATAAAATTTTAAAAGGTACCATCTATACCAAGTACAAACAGTTTGTAGACAACTGTTTCGCGCTTTGTCCGCGTTGCGCCCTGCACGCACGAACGCTGGGCTTTATCCATCCCGTTACGCAAAAAGAAATGTTCTTCGAATCACCACTCCCCGATGACATGGCACAGGTTATTGAAAAATGGCGGAACTATATGCTGCACCGGAAAGAGAATGGATAGAGCATGATAAATGATTGTAATTATCTTTGTCAAATCAGACACTATTGAAACTTATGCAAACCGAAATACGTACCAACTGGACCTTAGAAGAAGTTAAGTCGATATACGATACCCCGCTGCTGGAGCTGGTCTTCAACGCTGCCACGCTGCACAGGAAATACAACGATACAGCAGAAGTGCAGGTTTGCACCCTGCTCAGTATCAAAACCGGTGGCTGCAGTGAAGACTGCGCTTATTGTCCGCAAGCCGCCCGCTACAATACCGGTGTAAACGTGCAGGTCTTGATGAAAAAAGAGGAAGTGTTGTCTTACGCACAAAAAGCCAAAGACGCAGGCTCTACGCGTTTCTGTATGGGAGCGGCCTGGCGTGAAGTGAGAGACAACCGCGATTTCGACCGTGTGCTGGAAATGGTGAAGGGCGTGAATGAAATGGGTATGGAAGTATGTTGCACCCTGGGTATGCTCACCGAAGAGCAAGCAAAAAAACTGGCCGATGCAGGATTGTATGCATACAATCACAACCTCGATACCAGCAAAGAGCATTACGGAGAGATCATTACCACACGTACTTATGAAGATCGTTTGGAAACACTCGATCATGTGCGCAAGGCGGGTGTAACGGTTTGTTGCGGCGGTATCATTGGACTGGGAGAAACACATGAAGACCGGATCAATATGCTGCATACATTAGCAACACTGCCCGAACATCCCGAGAGTGTTCCCATCAACGCACTCGTTCCTATTGCCGGCACCCCGCTGGAACACAATCACAAAGTAGATGTATGGGATATGGTGCGGATGATCGCTACTGCCCGCGTACTGATGCCCGCCACCATGGTGCGCCTGAGTGCAGGCAGAACGGATATGAGTACGGCAGAGCAGGCGCTGTGTTTCATGGCAGGGGCCAATTCTATCTTTGCAGGCGATAAACTGCTCACAACACCCAATCCTTCTTTTGAAGAAGACAATGCGATGTTCTCTTTACTCGGACTCAAACCCCGCGAAGCATTCAAAGCAGAGAAGCAATATTTGAGTGAGATGGTCAATGGCTGATGTCATCAATTATTGGTAATTTAGGGGTACACCATCAGCTCTGATATGCGTTTTTATTTCATTTTGTTGCTCTTACCGCTGGTGTACCAGCCGGCAGCCGGTCAGTGCAAGACTTATAAGCTGACTTCCAGGGGAGATACCATCAATTGCACCGATCTCAAAGGACTCAAGCAGGGTAAGTGGAAAATACATGCAGACCCCTTGCGTGGAGAACCCGGTTATGAAGATGAAGGTGGTTTTGTGAACAGCCAGCGCGAAGGTGTGTGGCGCCGCTTCAATCTTATGGGCGATCTGCTGGCTATTGAAAACTATCGCTGGGGTTACAAGAACGGTGTATGCAGGTATTTTACCATGGCAGGATTGGAACACGAAGAAAGCTGGCTGGCCGTAAATCCTGCCAAAGCTTATGATACCGTTGATGTACAGGACCTTCAAAATCCGGACGTATATAAGAAGGTGGTAGTAAAAATAGAGGGGCACTCCCTCCGGCATGGGATTTGGAGGTATTATTTTCCACCAAGCGGGCAAATATTACGAACCGAAAGATATATGCTGGATCAGCCTTATAGTCCGGAAATGGATCGAATGAAGGAAGATAGTACAGCTAGTTCCACAGCCAAACCGGCAACCGATTCCCTCAAAAACAACGCTGCCGGAAAAACCAAACCCAAACCCAAGGAAGTATTGGAATTTGAAAAGAAAAATGCCGGTAAGAAAATAAAGGTCCGCGACGGTCGTACGGGGTAGGCAACCTTCCTCCACCTAAATACGTACCTGGATTTAAAGTCGTAAATTTAAGAGAGGATATCGCATTAAAGCGTTCGTCATTAGCAATTGGAGCGGAATAATACCACAATAACGGCTCTCATCAGCGGTTGCTGTAAAAACGACCGCCATTGTCAGCGTGACTTGTATCATGCCATGCATGGGTATGCCATGAAAATTTGCTATCGGTATGTTAATAAACTGGAAGAGGCGGAAGAGCTCGTCAATGAATCCTTCATCAAGCTTTTCAGGAATATCGGGCAGTTCGATGACGGACGCCAGGCAGATACCGAAGCCTTGCTGAAAGGATGGTTCAAGAAAATCGTTGTGAACACCTGTATTGATTACTTGCGCAAATCGCACCTGAAACTGGTAAGCCGGGAAACAGTACCCGAGGTTGAATCATTTTCCGATATACAGGAAAATGGCCTGGACAGGCTTTCTTACCGCGAAATCATTGAAGCCATTCGCAAACTGACGCCAGTATACCGCACCGTCTTTAATCTTTTTGTAATTGAAGGGTTGACCCATGAAGAAATAGCTGAACAGCTGGGCATCAGCGTGGGCGCTTCCAAATCCAATCTCTCAAAAGCTAGGCATAACCTCCGAAAAATCATTATGCAGCAAACCGATTATACAATATATGTACCATCCTGATGACGATAATGAGCTGGACCGCCTGAGCAGGGATGCTGCCGAACACGCAGCATCGCCTGGCAACGCCTCCTGGTCACGAATGGCACAGGAGCTGGACAAAGTCATGCCCGAGGAGAAGAAAAGAAGGCTTGTATTATTATGGTGGCTCCTGCCCTGTTTATTGGCAACCGGCTTATCGTTTTATTTCTGGAATCAATACCATGAGCGTCCGCAGGCAAAATTAAAATCGCCTGTCGCTTTGCCTGTGCATCAAGACAGTGAACCTCCTGTTACCAGTTTACCTGAAAATACCATTCTCAAAACGCATCCGCCTGCACCTGTAACAGAAGAAGCATCTCCGCTATTAGCTCAACTCAACCATACTTCTATTGATTCAAAAAATACACTCCGTTCTAATGATTCACCCGCATCTTCTTTGTCACAACAGTTAGGCGCTTCTGTTTTACCTCCTCCTGCTTACGATGAAATCAGAAGCCAGCAGCCTGCTACAAAAGAAGTTGCCGGTAACAACACTCCTATGCATAACGGGCTGGATCATCCGCTGGCAGCAGGTGTTGGCAATGATACACATCATAAGGATACAACCATTTTGCAACAGCAAAATCATCATCCGGTAGATACATCATTGATTGCTCACCAGGAACCCAACACTTCTTCTCTGTATAGCAAATTCAGTATGGGAGTAATAGCGGGTACAGATCTCAGCAACGTGAAATTCAGGTATACCGAGACTCCCGGCTATAATATAGGATTGATGGCGGGTTATCATTTGAACAAGCACTGGTCATTGCATACCGGGGCTATTTACACGAAGAAGAATTATAAAATGGATGGAGCAGACTTTACGGCTCCCAAGGGTAGTCCCGCCAGTTACTGGAACCTCACGAATGTAGAAGGAGATTGCTCCATGTGGGATATCCCCCTCCTGGTGCGCTTCCACCCGGGTAAAAAATCGACCAGCC
>Ga0114932_10004582_pt1 | contig 12831 bp, 8 predicted proteins | sample 2SBtaG_2_FD_87286 | JGI IMG/M metagenome (GOLD analysis project Ga0114932, IMG submission 87286) | Deep subsurface microbial communities from Kolumbo volcano to uncover new lineages of life (NeLLi) - 2SBTROV12_ACTIVE470 metaG | ecosystem: Environmental > Aquatic > Marine > Volcanic ...
GTCCCAATACTTACCCCAAGACCAACGGCTCCGATCATTCCAATCCATTCAAGAACAAGATGGGCAATACACCGTTTCCTTTTCATTGGACACCAATACCGTATTCCCCATGATCCGGCAGGCAGTTTCTAAATATGATACTGGTCAGCCTATTAATTATTTATTTGATCGAAATGGTGTGCTGCCATTATTCACAACAATAAAACCAACCGTACCACTCCAACTTCCATCCGAAAATCTGTCTGTACCCACTCGCGCTTCTAGGCTTCCCAATGCGCCTCGAGCTTATCGGTCAGGTGTTCATCGCGGTATTGACTTTTTTTCCAATTGGGGGACGCCGGTTCGTTCTGTGGCAGATGGTATCATTATACGATCTGATTTGGGCTATGAAGAATATGGTGCTGATTTTCGCGTTGAAATGCTGAGTCGGGCTGCCCAATTAGATCGTACGCCTTCTGATATATTTAATGAGTTATTATTGGGTCAGGCTGTGATTATTGACCATGGGTTTAATTTGTTTCTCGGATTTAGAGCAATCACAATTTATGCCCATCTATCCCATATTAACCCCAAAATAAAACCGGGATATGCCGTTAAAGCGGGAGAAGTTTTTGGCAAGTCAGGAAATTCTGGGACCAAGCCCAGTACCGTTGGCACGCAGGCAGAATCCCACCTCCACTGGGAATTAATATTACAAGATAATCAGGGTGAGTACTATTTTGGTCAAAATCTAGAATATGAAGAACTTTACTCGGCTTTAAGACGATTATTCACCCAATAGGTTCGGGTCCGTTCTAAATTTTGGGTAATGCTTTTCTTGTTCGGTAAAACAGTGCATGCCAATTCATAACAAATAATGGCCCAGGGCCGATTTCCTGATAAAAAAATACGGTACCAAAATATTCGAACTTTAATCCCGGGTCTCTTTATCCTCCAAATCCTGAAAATAGCATCCAGCTGGCCATAATGAGCATAATACTATTTTCAATAAGCGTGGCCTTTGTCATGGGTAATTGTAATGCGGTGCCCAAGCAGGCACATTGAACTTGGGATTTACTGGATAATGCGCGAACCACACCTACGGTAGTGGCCCCCAAAATGATTAAGGTGGCAATCAGAGCTGAGTATATTGCTATTCGAAAAAGGATGGCGAGTCCTAGCCCTGTTTCAATGAATGGATAAATCCACCCATAAGCCGGTATTGCTTTCGCAATAGGGTCATACATGGCAAATGTTTGTGGAAAGTTTTTATAATCTAGAAATTTGAAAAAACTGAATATAATATAAAATAACCCCATAAAGTCATACATCAGTCCGGGGATAGAAAATTCAGGTTGATTCATGAGCAAGGTCGCCATGGTGATATAAAAGAAAATGAGAAAAAGTGGATATAATTGCTTTAAGTCAGAAGGTGGCGATTCCTTTGAATGCTGATGGGAGGATTCCTCTGAATATTTTATAACAGCTTTATATCCTGTTTTTGACACCGCATCAATAAGTAATTCAGCACTTACATCTCCTCCTACCGCTGCCGATTTATCTGAAAGGTTTACTTTTACTGATCTCACCCCTGAGACTTGGGTTAGTGCACGCTCAATCGTTGTGACACATCCCGCACAGTGCATCTCTTTTATGGATAATATAATCATAGTTTATCTGAGGAGAGCAAAAGGGTAATTTGTTTAATTCATCACCTTAGTATGTTCTTCAACAATCAGTTTTACATAAGTATAGTTTAAATAACTTTCTTTTTTTTCACCTTCAAGCTTGTTGACTGTCTTCTGTACATCTTCATACGCATGCTCTAGAAAAGATTTATCCCCTAACAATTGATAAAGGTAAAACTTAGAATCCATTCTTAGATCTTCCAGTTTTTTGTCTTTTAGAAGATCGCGGATGACCTGCAAATCAAAGTCTTTTCCCAATTCTATATAAATTAAATATTGAATGGTAATTAGATCTAACATACCCCCATCCCCTTCAATTTGATATTCTTTTCTTAAATCAAATATACGATCCACGAATTCATTTGCTTTTTCAAATTCTCCTTTTAAAAAATGTATGGTTGACATCCCAGCCCAATCCCAACTTTTTTCTTGCTGTTGCTCTTTGCTTCGAAGTTCTATTGTTTTTTCAAACGTTTCATATGCTTCATTATAGTTACCCATATAAAGGAGTGACCAGCCTAAGAAGGATTGACTGTTCACTGCCCAATCCTTTTGACCAAGTCTTTGTCTGAGAGCTATATGCTGTTTAAAATAGGGAATCGCTGATTCGATATCTCCTGAGGATTGATAATTCCATCCTATATTATTTAGATTTAAAGCTTCCGCATTTGCGTTACCAAGCTCTCGAGATAAGCTCAAGGCTTTCTGAAGGAAATCGATTGCTTTCGTATAATCTTCCCGGTCTCCATGTATTAGAGCAATATTATTAAAACTTGACATGATACGCATTTTATCATCTATTTTTTGACCAATATCTAAAGAGCGAGTATAATAATCTAACGCTGCATCATTCTTCTTGACCGCTGAGTTAAGATTTCCCATAGCATTCAATCCTTTTGCGATACCTAGCTGATCACCTAACTTTTCAAACATTTTTATAGATTGTTCAAATAGCTCCGTTGCTTTATCATACTCTTTGTCATCATAGTGGTAATACCCGACCATGACTAAACCTTCCGCAGTTTCTTTTGTATCTCCGATGTTTTTTGCTTGTTCTAGGGCTTGCTTATGAATTTCTCTAGCCTTCTTACTGTTTTCTTTACCACCCTGCCTCCAATAAATATCTGCTATTAATCGCTTAGCAGCTATGAGATTTTCATCAATTTCTGTAGCCTTTTTAAGCAACCCTTTGGCAATTTCGAAATCATCAAAAGATTGAACCTTGGCCACTTTGTATTTACCTTTTAAGTAAAACTCATACGCTTCAGGATTAATTGTAATCTTATTCGTTTGAGTTTGGTTGACTGCAATTTTCAATGTCTCGAGAATATTTGAAGATAGATTATCTTTAATGGTTGCAAGCTTTTCCCATTGTGTTTGCCATCGTTTAGTGAATATCACTTTTGCTGTTTGAGTGTCGAATATTTCAAGAGACAATTGAAACATTGAACCTAGCTTCCAAAGAGTACCTTGAGCTACATAGCGGACAAGCAACGTTTTAGACATTTCATCATAGCTCATATTTGAATAGTCAATTTTTTCTACATCTTTGAGGCCAGCAACACGGATAAGTCCCGCACCAGTGACATCGGCTATTAGATCGGCAACAATTCCGTATGCATAAAAAGCATCTTCTTCTGCACCTTTATTTTCAAAAGGAAGGATAGCAATAGATGGGGCAACCTCTTTTTCTTTTAAGTCAAGGAGCTTTGTTGCAGACTCTTTTATTTCCTTTGTCATAAGGTCCATAATATCACCCATGTGATCATGGCTTATGGATTTGATGATCTCTGCAGATTGTACATTTAAAAGACGCGCATTTATACTAAAGAGCGTTCCGACTTTTGATATAGAACCAGTTACTATATACTCTGCGCCAAGCGCTTCACCCATTTTTACAGCATTTTCTGATGAAACAACACCTGTATTTTGAAACCCTTGTTCTTTTAAAACTTGTCCCATGCGGTTTCTTTCAACAAGAGTATAAACACCTTTTGATAAGGTCATGAATTCTGAACCAAAGCGTCCCGATAGTGCTTTCGCTTCATTTTCAGATATGCCAATGCCTTCAAAATCAAGTACAGCCACTGTTTTTTGTGCACTTAATAAAGTACCAATTAATAGGATTAGAAATTTTAAGTATTGTTTCATACGAAACTTATTTTTGCGCAACTTCCTCTACAGCTGACCAAACACGCCAAATATTCTTGTAACATATTTTTTCAATATCTTCTTCTGAATAACCGCGTTTTAAAAGATGATATATGAGATTAGGATAAGACGCAACATCTTTCAAACCATATGGTAAAGTGTCTCCAACTCCATCGTAATCTGAGCCGATAGCAACATGATCAATTCCTGCTAACTCTACCACACGATCAAAATGATCAATCACTTCTGTGACATCTGCATACATTGGGTTTTCTTCATTCACTTTTTTGGCATAAGCCTCTAAGGATTCATCATCAGCAGATAAACCATTTTCCTCTGCGTATACTTTTATTTTTTCTGCATTGGCAGCTCTTTTATCTTGTGAGGCTTGTGTAACAAATGATGATCCATAATTTATTTGAATAACCCCACCATTATCTTTGAGTCTACGAATTTCATCATCTCCCATATTTCTTTCCCAGCCAGGAGTAAAGTATCGGCAAGATGAATGAGAAGCAATCACAGGTACGTCTGTCATATCAAGTACTTGATTAATAACTTCATCAGTGACGTGAGATATATCTACCATAATGCCTACACGATTCATCTCTTTTACGACCTCACGACCAAAAGGGCTAAGACCGCCCCAAGTACGAGTGGTGTCATACGATGAATCACAGATCAGATTATCTTTACCATGGGTAAGAGTGATATACCGAATTCCTCTATCATAAAAATATTGTACGTTGCTTATGTCATCTAGAAGAGGCGCTCCATTTTCCATTCCCATAGGAAGAGCAATTTTACCATCAGCAAAAATGCGGTTCACATCATTAACGCTAGTGGCGATTTCAAATTTATCTGGATGGTCATCAGCTATTCGGTTTACTAGATCAATTAGAGAATCTGCTTTTTCCTTAGCCCCACCAGTTTCTTGGTATGAAGAAGGGACATATACTGACATGAAAGGCGCGTCAAGTCCGCCTTCTTTTGCGCGCACATAATCAAAATCACCACTTTCTGTTCTAACGGAAAGGTCTTCATATCCATCATTTAATCTCCATGGGACATCTATATGCCCATCGGTAATAATAAATTCATGAGCTAATTCGTATGCTCGTTTTTTCAAGGCCGCATCATTACTACAGCCCGAGAGCATGATTAAAATTGAGACTAATGATATCTGCTTCATTTTTTTCATAATTATTCCTTTACATATTTGGTAGCAGCATTACCGCGTTTTGAACCATTCTTGATGGTCCCACCCAAAACATACGGTACTGCGTATTGTCAACCAGATAAACAATTTTCCCGCTGCCCATAGGTTGAACAGCAGCAAATGTTTTTCCAGCCAATAGTTTTCGATTTTCAACAGATGCATAACCAGACACTTTTAATTTCATTGGATCTTTATGGTAGTACCCAACTGTTTGAAGAGAAGGGTTTGGCATGAGGGCTGATACACTCTGCTTTAATGTATAAAGGCGATCAGGAACTCCGAAAGCCAATGGATGAGAATTATCAATAATACCATAAAAAGCAGTTCCAGGAATTCGTTTGAGCCCCAATGAGTCTGAACGGTCTTCATACCGAGTATATGCACTGGGAGGAATACCTTCCATTTTTGGTTTAGGTGCCTCAACTACTTTAACCTTATTCATCCCAGATTTTTTTGTTAGAAACTGGGCACTTCCTTCTGTGGCTATTAAAGTACCTCCATTTAAAACCCATGTCTTTAATTTATTTACTAATGACGAATCAACAGTTCCTCTAACACCAGGAAACAAAAGCACATCATACTTATTCAAATTGAGACTTTTCAATCTGGACATCCTAAGTTTTGAGATACCCAGCTCTGTTTCTTTATCCAGTAAATACCAGAGCTGTCCAGCTGTATAAGAATTAAAGGGTGTATCTACCATGAGTCCAACTTTTGGGTTTTTTAGTGGTACCATATTACTAGAACCGAAGTCAATTCCATCTTGCATTCTACCTGTTGCAAATGCCTCAATCATAACACCAGCCTTCTCAGCAACCTCATCCATATCATTACGCACTGATTCTGTCTTATCTGTATTCCGACCCATCAGTACTACAAGTGTTCCTCGAGGATAGGTTCTAGAGCCATTGTTAAATTCTTTTCGTGCTGAGCGAACTTTATATTTTTTGGCCCAAAGGTGTGCTAATGCTTTGGGAGCGTTACGTTGTTTCCAGTCAATCACATAAGCATAAGCATCACGATCCCTACCAACGCCAGCATTATGAACCATATTTTCTTTAACTAACTCACTTTTTACCCTAGGTTTGATTTCAGACCAATAAGCATCCAAGTTATAAGCTAGCGGAGCGGACCAAGTTGACATATCATACATAATAGAATCTTCAATTGACATTTCTCTTTGGAATACAGTATTTATAAATAGGTGTCGAGGCTGATCTGTATATATTAAAAAATCACCTTTTTTGAATAATCCACGATCTGCTTCCCCATCTTCATAATTGAAAGCTTTATTAACTGTAAAATTTGCCTTGGCTCTGTGTACCTCAATACCATGTATACGAAGCATGTTTAAAACATCGTAAAGGTGATTGCTGGAATTATCGGGCAAGATGTATGCAGCTGATTTACCAGTATTGGTTTTTTGTTGAAAAGTATCGTGAAAATATTGATTTAAAGTTTGGCGATTTCTAACCGCAGCTGATAAAGTGGCAAAGGATGTCTCGTAATGGTCAAAAATTCGTTGCCGGAGTGTAAGAAAATACCCATCATCCGTTTTAACTGCTCGACCACCACGGGAGTGACCTCCTTGTTCAACTAACATTCCGATAGATCCCATAACACTAGGATAAGAAGAGCCATATCCAGGATAGAAAAAATCAAATCCCTCCCGGGTATAATACATGACCTTATGTTTATCAAAAGCAGCTATGTTTGCTAACCCAAAAGTGTCAGAAAGAGCTTCATAGGGTTCTGGGAGCATCAGATTTCGAGGTGTTGTCCCAGGCATCGTAAAATAATTTCTATTAAAACCCATTTCATGATAATCTACATGGATTTGAGGCAGCCATTCTTGATACGCTTTAATTCGCCCTTTTGATTCTGGATGAACCATCCAGACCCAATCTCGATTCAAATCAAACCAATAGTGATTCGTTCTACCACCAGGCCATGGTTCATCATGTTCATAGTCAAATTGATCTGTATTTGTAACATAGTTTTGAGCAGACTTATACCAATATACATAACGATCGCGGCCATCAGGATTTAGACAGGGAAAAAGAATTACAACAGAATTATCCAAAATAGCTTGGGTCTCTCTATCTTGACCGGCAGCTAAACGATAGGCCACTTGCATAACGGCTTCAGTACTGGAAGCTTCATTACCATGGACGTTGTAGCTCAACCAATAAATTCCAGGGTTTTCCTTTATAATTTTTTTTGCAATGTTAGCATTAATGTTACGAGGGTCTGCTAATCGCAGGTTATTTTTTTGGATCTCCTTAAGACGCTTACGATTTTTGTCGCCTGTAATTATAAGGTATTCTAAAACTCTTCCTTCATGAGTTTTCCCATAAGGATGAATGGATACTCGCTCAGATTGTTCCCCTAAATTTCTAAAATAATTTAGCACATCAGCATAAATGGTGTACTCTGTACCCAATTCATAACCAAGATAATCTTTTGGTGATGTGATGAGTTGATTATAACGAATGCCTGGAGTGAATTCAAATCTTGGGTTTAATAAATTAACTTGGCTAAACAAGCTAGATGGTCCTATTATAAATATGATAATAAGAGCACTGATCATTTTCCCTTTAAACTTCTGTATCTTTTTATTTATTTGTATTAATTCCACAAAAACCTCCTCAGAGCTAATTTTATTAGTACGTTTGAACAGATAAATAATTTGTAGTTCCTTTTATTCCCATAGGTACGCCACCAGTAATTACAAATTTATCACCAGTTTTAGTATTTCCCAATTCCTTCAATACTTTTGTACAGAGTTCGGGTATGATTTCAACGGAATCATAATTATCAACTTTTATTGGAATCACACCCCAAATTAATTGAAGCTGACGTACAATTTCATTAAATGGAGTTAAAGCAAAAATTGTTGCCTTTGGCCTATACTTTGAAATCATCCTTGCTGTACTACCACTGTGTGTCATTGTCATTATAATACTTATATTAAGATTAGTAGCGATTTCACAGACGGCATGACTTATGGCATCAGAGGTTTTATTTAATTTTTCAGAAAGTAAATGGTCAGAAAATTTTGTAGCAGCTTCGGTCTCAAAAATTACTTGTTTGAGTATTTTGATTACATCTACTGGATATTTACCAATAGCTGTTTCACCTGTAACTAAAAGAGCATCTACCCCATCAAAAATTGCATTAGCAATATCACTCACTTCAGCTCGAGTAGGGGTTTTGCTATCAATCATAGATTCAAGTAACTGTGTAGCAATAACAACTGGTTTGCCCATGGTGCTGGCCAAATCAACAATCTTTTTTTGAGCTAAAGGGACTTTTGATGCAGGTGTTTCGACTCCTAAGTCACCACGAGCAACCATAATACCATCAAAAGCATTAGTAATTTCTTCAAGGTTTTCTAATGATTCCCATTTTTCAATTTTTGCCATTACAGGCATACGTTTGCCATGTTCATCCATAACTTTATGAACAGCTCGCACATCATCCGCGCAACGAACAAAGGATAGTGCAATCCAGTCGGCTCCTTGATCTAAAGCCATTTTTAAATCAATGATATCTTCTTCAGTTAAAGATGGGGTTTCGAGCGTTATTCCTGGAAAGTTCACACCTTTTCTATTACTTATTTCGCCCCCGATTACCGTTTTACATTTTAATGTATGTTTAGAAATAACTTCAGAAACCTCTAGTTTAATACGTCCATCATCAATCAGAACTTCTGCTCCACTTAACATATTGGAAAAATGGATACCACCAGTCACTTTTAGATGATCTTCTTTAAAATGGGGCTCATTAGATACTATAATAGATTCATTTTCATTTATTACTAACTCTTCTTTAAGTCCAACAATTCTGATCTTGGGACCTGCTAGATCTGTTAAAATTGCGGGTCTTTTACCAGTTTTTGTTTTAAGAGATTTTATTAAATCATATAATTTTCTTTTTGATTTTTCATCCCCATGCGACATATTTAATCGAAATGTATTAACTCCTGAATCAATCATCGATTGTAATACTTCTTTATTATCACAAGAAGGTCCAACCGTAGCAATGATTTTTGTATTTGTATTCATAATTAAATAATCAGTTTACTGAATAAGGTATGGTTAGTCGAAAAGGTTTAATGATGGCATTGAACTTCTTACCATTTTCACAGATCATCTCAAAGTGCCCATGCATAACACCAAATTCAGTAGGTAAAGGGCAAAAACTTGTGTATTCAAATCTTTCCCCATTTTTTAAATATGGTTGATTCCCCACTACTCCAGGTCCACGAATTTCTTCAACATTCCCATTCCCATCGGTTATATGCCAATAGCGACTTTTTAACTGGACTGTTTCAGTACCTGTATTTTTAATTTTTATTTTATAAGAGAACATATATATAGGCTTAGTTGGGTCAGACCTTTCTGAAAGATAAGCTGGCTCTACTATAATTTGAATATTATCTGTTTTTACTTTTTTCATTATTAACTAATCGGTAATTAGTAGTAGGTGTAAAATTACAATTCATTTAGTTCCAGATTCATATGGATTATTAGTAATTTTCTAGCGATGTCAAAGGGGGAAAGTTCAAAATGAAATTTTTTATAAAAATATTTTTTAGTGCTTCATTAATTATTAGTTGTAATCAAGTATCATCTAAATATGTTGATCAGATAAATAATCCAGAAATTCTTTTAAACGAAATAAGCGAACATATCAAATATTTGTCTGCAGATGAAAGAGAAGGGCGATTCCCAGGAACAAAAGGATCTCAGGAGGCAATAAATTATATTGTTGATGAATTAAAAGGTTCAGGAGTTTCCCCAGCAGTGGATGATGAATATTTGCAGTATTTTAATTTTACAAAGGATATTAAACCATCTGGTTTAAATGAAATAAGATTTAACAATAAAAAATATGACATTAATACTGACTTTATGCCATTGGAGTTTTCATCAAATGCAAGCTTTACGGCCGATGTAGCATTTATAGGTTATGGATTTTCAATAAAAGATTCAGTTGAGTGGGATGATTACAAATACATAGATGTGAAAGATAGGTGGGTGGCAATACTAATGGGCTCTCCGGATGGAGACCACCCACATTCAAAATATGCTGATCATATTCCTATTCGAAAAAAAGCTATATTAGCTAAAGATAATGATGCAAAAGGAGTTTTGTTCATTAATCAATCTGATTCAGATGAATTTATTCCCTTAAGATATGATCCTAATTCAAACAATATGGACATTCCAGTTGTACAAATATCAAGAAAATTTGCAAATGATCTATTGAATGATTCTCTTCAATTTTTTCAAGATGAAATTAACAGCGATCTTTTATCAAGATCATTTTTGTTAAATAAAAGTATAGATTCAAAAATCTCTTTGAAAAAAGAGACAATTCAAATTCCCAATATAATAGGAATGATTCATGGGAATCATGATAATCATAAAAATGAATATATAGTTATAGGTGCCCACTTTGATCATTTGGGATATGGTGGCCAGAGTTCAGGATCTTTAGCCCCTGATGAACGATCTATACACAATGGAGCAGATGACAACGCTTCAGGTATAGCGGGCGTTTTAGAGATTGCTGAGAAGCTCAAGGCAAATCAATTCGAACTTAATCGTTCCATATTATTTATGGGCTATAACGCAGAAGAACAAGGCTTGTTAGGATCAAAGCATTATGTAAATAATCCTACTGTTCCGCTAAAAAATATTATAACTATGATCAATATGGATATGATTGGGCGTATGTCAAATAATAAAATTACAGTAGGAGGAACTGGTACATCTTCAGCGTTTGATTCAATACTTAATACTGTTGAAAAAAATCACGACTTATTAACTACTAAAAGTCCAGAAGGATTTGGTCCAAGTGATCACTCTAGTTTTTACATCAATGATATACCAGTCCTCTTCTTTTTTACTGGCGCTCATAACGATTATCACAAGCCTTCAGATGATTGGGCTCAAATTAATGTTGAAGGTGAAAAAAAAATATTAGATATGATCTATGATATTGTTATTCAAATTGATCAATTAGAGACTAGACCAGTATTTACTGAAGCTGGTCCAAAAGGGCCAAGTCAAAGTAGAACAAGTTTCAAAGTAACTTTTGGTATTATTCCATCATATAGTAGTAATGCAATTGGCTTAGAAATTGATGGTGCAAGAAAAGGTGGTCCAGCAGAACAAGCAGGGATGAAAAAAGGCGATATTATTATTGAGATTGAAGGAAAAAGTATATCTAATATATATGATTATATGTATCGATTAGCAGAGCTTAAAACCGGACAATCAGTAGAGGTCACTGTCCAACGAGGAGACAAAGAATTAAAATTAATTCTTAATCTATAATAATTTTTTTATTTAACTCTTCTCGAAGTTCTAATATAGCTTTAACATAATTATCAGCATGATTATATGCGTATACTGATTTATACACTTTTTTAGCATCAGACTGGTCGTGAACAGGATATCCATTTTTTACTAAGTAATTTGCAATGCTAGCAAAAACATCTGCCCAAACAAAGGGTTGTCTTATACCATCTCCATTACCGTCTATAGCGTAGTTTTTAAAACTTGTTGGTATAAATTGTCCATAGCCAAATGCTCCAGCATAAGACCCAACTATTGAGTGTGGAGGTATATTATCTGTATAACAATATGATAAATATGCGACTAATTCTTTTTGAGCCCACTTAGAGCGACGGGGCATTTTTGAGATTTGTGTATATAGTGCGTTAAAAACAGTAAACTTTCCTTTATGCCTTCCAAAATTACTTTCAACCCCAATAATACTTAGAATTAAAAAAGGATCTACTTTTAGTTCTTTTGATATTTCAGTCAAAACATTACCATGAGATTTGAAGAATTTTGTGCCCTCATTGATTCTGTTTTTTGTAACAAATAATTTTCGATATTCATCCCATGTCTTTTTCTCATAAGGTCTAGCAAATCGGTCCAGAATTGAATCATGAATTTCTATCTTTGAATGTGAAAAGGCTTCATTTAGATATGTTTCGGGTATCCCTATTTTCATAGCATCAGAGCGAATGATTGATAATACAGGATCGTCACTGATCCTAAACAAACTAAAAAATAATATTATTCCTAATCTACCCATTCAGCAATAAAGACGTTTGTGTCTCCCTGTTTAGCTTGATTCCTATTTGAAGCAAACACGATATATTTCCCGTTTGGGCTGAACATTGGGAAACCATCGAATCCCTGAAAAAATGTAATTCTTTCTAAATTAGTACCATCTGTATTAACTGCCCATAAATCAAAATCTCTACCATTAGGATCTGCCATATTTGAAGAAAAAATAATTCGTTTATCATTTGGATAAAAATAAGGTGCAAAATTTGCACCATCATTAAAAGTAATTTGTTTTTTATCACTACCATCAGAATTCATAATTCGAATTTGTAGATTCATCGGTCTAATCATACTTTGAGCAATAAGACCTTTATAATCGGCTATTTCTTTCAATGATTCAGGATAGTAAGCTCGCCAAACTATCTTTTCCCCATTGTGACTAAAAAACGGTCCGCCATCATAACCTAATTGATTTGTAAGCATTCTTTTATTGCTTCCGTCCATATTCATTGTCCAAACTTCAAGATCACCAGAAACTATTGATGTATAAGTAATACGATTCCCATCTTGAGAAACTGTTGCCTCAGCATCATAGCCTATTTCATTGGTTAATTGCTCAAGAGAAGAGCCATCAGTATTGGCACGAAAAATATCATATCCTTCATATAATTTCCATACATATCCACGGCTAAAATCTGGGGGA
>Ga0114932_10004585_pt1 | contig 12825 bp, 11 predicted proteins | sample 2SBtaG_2_FD_87286 | JGI IMG/M metagenome (GOLD analysis project Ga0114932, IMG submission 87286) | Deep subsurface microbial communities from Kolumbo volcano to uncover new lineages of life (NeLLi) - 2SBTROV12_ACTIVE470 metaG | ecosystem: Environmental > Aquatic > Marine > Volcanic ...
CATGAATGGCCGCAAACCAGAGGGAACCTTGCGCCGGGGCTGGACCACCGGCGCCTGCGCCGCGGCGGCCGCGGCGGCGGCCCTGGAAGCCTTGCTGAGCGGCGATTTTCCAGACCGGGTCACGATCCGGTTACCGCGCGGCCAAGCCCCGGCATTTGCCCTGTCGCGGGCGGAAGAATCAGATGGCGGCGCCATTGCCGGCGTCATCAAGGATGCCGGAGACGACCCGGACGTCACCCACGGCGCCGAAGTGATCGCCGAGGTGCGGCCAGGTCCCGCCGGTTCGGGCGTCGTCTTCCGGGCCGGCGCCGGCGTCGGCACGGTGACCCTGCCGGGCCTGCCCCTGGCCGTCGGCGAGCCGGCCATCAACCCGGCGCCCCGGCGCATCATCACGGACAATCTGCAGGCCGTGGCGGAACGTTTGGGCGGGGCGGCCGATGTCATCGTCACGGTGTCCATTCCCGGCGGCGAAGAGCTGGCCAAGAAGACCATGAACGGGCGCCTGGGCATCCGTGGCGGGCTGTCGGTGCTGGGCACCACCGGTGTCGTCATTCCCTATTCCTGCGCGTCGTGGATCCATTCCATCCACCGCGGCATCGATGTCGCCCGGGCCACCGGCATCACCCATATCGCCGCCGCCACCGGGTCGACATCGGAGGCCGCGGTGCGAAAAATCTATGATTTGCCCGAGGAGGCGCTGATCGACATGGGCGATTTCGCCGGCGGCATGCTGAAGTATCTGCGCGGCCATCCGGTTGATCGCCTGACCATCGGCGGCGGGTTCGCCAAACTGACGAAGCTGGCGCAAGGCCACATGGACCTGCATTCGTCGCGGTCTTCCGTTGATTTCGAGAAGCTTGCCGATCTCACCTCGGAACTGGGTGCCGGCAAAACCGCCGCCGCACAGGTCCGCGCTGCCAATACGGCCATGGAAGCCCTGGAGATTGGCACCGCCGCCGGCGTGGCGCTCGCTGACCGCATCGCCGCCGGCGCCCGCGAAGCGGCCTTGGCGGCGCTGTCCGGTGGCACGGCGCTTGAGGTCATGGTCTTCGATCGGGCCGGCGCAAGGATCGGCCATGCCGGTTAACCCGCGCAAGGTGCTGATTTTGGGCGGCACCGCCGAGGCGCGGCGCCTCGCCCAGGCGGCCGTTGCCCAGCTTCCCGCCGATGTCGAAATCATCAGTTCCTACGCCGGCCGCACGGAACGCCCGGCGGAACCGCCGGGCACCATCCGCGAGGGCGGTTTCGGCGGCATCAAGGGGCTCACGGATTACCTGAAGACGGAAGCCATCTGGCTGGTCATCGACGCCACCCATCCGTTTGCCGCGACCATGTCGGCGCACGCCGAGGCCGCCTGCCGGGCCGCCGGGTGCCCCCGCATGATGGTCGTCCGGCCGGCCTGGCAAATGCCGGCGGAAGCCATCTGCACGGAGGTCGATACCATGCAGACCGCCGCCGCGCGTGTCGCCAAGACCGCCCGGCGGGTCTTCCTGTCGACCGGATCACGGGACATGGCCGCCTTCGGCGATATGCCCGACATCTGGTTTCTGATCCGCCTGATCGCGCCGCCGGCACAGCCCTTGGCGCTGGCCAACTATCAGGTGACGACGGGCCGGCCGCCCTATGCCCTGGACAATGAGCGGGCCCTTTTGGAGACCCACGCCATTGACACCCTGGTCTCCAAACACTCGGGCGGGCCCCTGCCGGCGAAGATCACCGCGGCCGCCGCGCTGGGCCTGCCGATCGTCCTCATTGAACGGCCGGCGGCGCCGCCCGGCAAGCACACCGAGACCATTGAGGCCGCCCTGGCCTGGATCCAATCGCGGCTGTAGAGCATGGATACCATTTAAAATGGATACGGCGCTCGTCCTCACGGCTCTCGCCTCGGCCTTCTGTTTCGCCCTGGCCCTGGTGTTGACCCAATTCGGGCTGCGCACCGCACAACCCATGACCGGCGCCGCCATCGCCGTGCCGACCACGGCGGTGTTGTTCGTGTTGCTGTCGCCCGTGACGGTCCAATGGGCAGATTGGCACACCCCCAGCGCGCTGAAGTTCGCCGCCGCCGGCATCTTTTTTCCCGTCGCCGTGACGCTGCTGACCTTTTCCGCGAACCGCCACATCGGGCCCAATCTGACCGGCACCCTGGGCAATCTGACGCCGCTGTTTGCCGTCGCCCTGGCGGTGCTCTTGCTGGGTGAAATTCCCAGCGGCCCGCAGCTTGCCGGCATTGCCGCCATTTGCGCCGGCGTGGCGATGCTGTTCATGGGCCGCTCCCGTACGCCGACGGCCCCGTGGCTGCTGGCATTGCCCCTGGCGGCGGCCCTGGTCCGTGGTGTCGTGCAGCCGGTGGTGAAATTGGGTTTGCTCGACTGGCCCAATCCCTTCGCCGCGGCAACCGTCGGCTACGTCGTATCGGCGCTGGTCATGGGCGGCGTGATGGCCGCGCGGCGCGGCAATTGGCAGACGCCGCCGCGCCACGGCCTGGCCTGGTTCGTCGCCGTCGGCGTCACCAACGGCGCCGCGGTGGTGCTGCTGTACATGGCCCTGGCCCGGGGCCCGGTGACCATCGTCGCGCCCCTGGTGGCCAGCTATCCGTTGCTCACCCTGGCGCTGAATAGGTGTTTGCTGGGCCAGAGCGAACTGTCGAAATTCGCCCTCGCCGGTATTCTGATCACCGTTGCCGGCGTCGGCTTGCTGCTCAGGTCTTGAGCGGCCTGAGCACGTGGTGGTGGTCCGGTGCGTAAAGCCGGCTGTCATCGAAGGCCGCGGGGTCGAGCACCCGGCCGACCATGATCAGGGCCGTGCGGGTAAACCCGGCGGCCTTCACCTTGGCGCGGATATCGTCGAGCGTCCCCTCGACGATCTCCTGGTCCGGCCAGCCGACCCGGTAGCAGACGGCGACGGGGCAATCGGCGCCGTAATGCGGCGTCAGCTCGCGGACCACCTTGGCCAGGTTGTTGACGGACAGATGGATCGCCAGGGTGGCGCCGCTTTTGCCCAGGGTCTCCAGGTCTTCGCCGGCCGGCATGCTTGAGCTGCGCACCGCCGTGCGGGTCAGGATCACCGTCTGGCCGACCCCGGCCAGGGTCAGCTCGCGTTTCATGGCGGCGGCGGCGGCGGCATAGGCGGAGACGCCCGGCGTCACGTCGTAGGGAATGCCCGTCGCGTCGAGACGCCGCATCTGTTCGCCGATGGCACCGTAAATGGACGGATCGCCCGAATGCACCCGGGCGACGTCCTTGCCGGCCGCATGGGCGTCCTCCATCTCAACCAGAATTTCGTCCAGGTTCATGGGTGCCGTGTCCAGCACCCGGGCGTCTTCCGCGGCTTCAGCGATCACCGCTTCCGGCACCAAGGAGCCGGCGTAGAGGATCACCGGACAGGCGCGGATCAGGTTCAAGCCACGTACGGTGATCAAGTCGGGGGCCCCGGGCCCGGCACCGATGAAATGGACGGTCATGGGTTTATGCGGTCCTCGGCCTACTTGGTCGCGCCGGTTACAACGTCATAGAGAATATCAAGAACCACATTGGTCGCCTGATCAACCAACACCACATCGGCGCCGGCGACGACCCGTTCCGTGCCGGGTTTTGGCGGCGGCAGTTTGTGTTGCAGATCGGCCGGCAGATCGCGCTTCGCCAATCCCGGCGGCAAAGAGCCGTGCTTGGCCAGGCGCTTTTGCAGCCCCGGCGGCAGTTCCTTTTTCTTCGCCAAACCGGGCGGCATGCCCTTGTTCTTGCCTCTGCCTTTGCCTTTACCGTGACCCTTGCCCTTGTTTTTGTTCTCTTTCTTCCAGCCTTTGTCGTCGTCATCGTCGCTGTCGACGTCCCGGCTTTCTTCCGTTGACGCCTGGGCTGTCCCGGTGGACCCGGTTCCCATGACGGCATCCTTGGCGGCATCAATGAGGATTTGTTCGGTCGGCGTCGCGGAGCGGCCGAAAAACTCTTCGATGGCGGCTTTCTCAACGGCGCTGAAAACAGCCCGGCCGATACTTTGCACGGTCGCGCCGCCGGTTGACGACGACGGCAGTGGCGGCGGCGTGTTTTGCGCCAGGGCGGGCGACCCGGTCAACAGGCCGAGCGCCAGGAGTGTCAGGAAGCGCATATGGTTTCCTCCGTGGGGTTGGGTGGCGTCCCGGCCATCTTAGCCGCGTAGCCGCGCGGCGTGTAGACCCAACGCCCTTCGCCGCGCTCAATGAAACGAGTCTGAGAATTCCCGATTAAAACCAACGTCAGCATGTCGGCGTGGTCGGGCGTCAGTTCGGCCAAGGTGATGACGTCGATGGTTTCGCCGTCGCGGCCCAGGTTGCGGGCCAGGACGACGGGCGTTTTCGGCGGCCGGGCGGCGGCCAGGATTTGCTGCGCTTCGGCCAACTGGGTGCGGCGGCGCTTGGAGACGGGGTTATAAAGCGCGACGACGAAATCGCCGGCCGCCGCCGCTTCCAGGCGCTTGCGGATTTCCGCCCAGGGCGTCAGCAGGTCGGACAGCGAGATGGTACAGAAATCATGCCCGATGGGCGCACCGATGCGGGCCGCCGCGGCCTGGATGGCGGAGACCCCGGGCTCGACGCGAATATCCGACCGGTTCCAATCGGCCCGGTCTTCGCGGTCCAGCAACTCAAACGCCAAGGTCGCCAGGGCGTAAATGCCGGCGTCGCCGGAACAGACCAGGGCGACATGCTTGCCGTCGGCGGCCAGGTCCAGCGCGATGCGGACCCGGGCTTCTTCCTCGGACAAGGCGGAATCATGACGCGGCTTGCCGGCGATCAATGTATCGACCAGATCCAGATACAACCGGTAGCCGACCACTTCATCGGCGCCGGAAATGGCCCGGGTCACCGCCGGGGTGCGCCAGGCCTCGCTGCCGGGCCCGATGCCGACGACCGTCAGGCGGCCCTGCTTCACCCCGACCGCCCGGCCGTCGAAAGGCTTCGGCGCGCGGGCAAGGGCGCAGGTGGTGCGGGCGGACTTCCGTTTTGTGACGATGAGTTCGCCGTCGGCGCCCGCCGCCGCCAGGGCCGCACCTTCCGAGACACCGTGGCAGCCGACTTCCGCGAACACCACGTCGGAGGGGTTGGCCAAGCGCGGTGTTTCCGCCTCCAGGCGATCGGCGGGGAAAAATCGTGCCGGCACATTCATGTGCGCCGCGACGGCATGCACGGCGGCCTCGTTCGCCTTCACATCCAAGGACACGACGCAGGCCACGGCGCCCGGCGCAAGGCCGGCGCTGGCCAAGGTCTCGTCGACCAAGGCCGTGAGCTCGGCCGGATCAGCACCGCGCTCACAGCCGACGCCGACGGCCAGCACGGGCGGATGGTAGACAAGATCGGTTTCGTCTTCTGCGGCGTCGCGGTCCGTGACCCGAATACCCGGCGGTCCCTCGGCGAACGGCAGTCCCGCCTGCTCCAGCCAGTCGGCATCGCCGGCTTCAACGCTCAGGGAAACGGGATCACCCGCCAGCAAGGCCGCCGCCACGTCCTTGGCGCGGCCCACATTGGCGATTGTCCAGCCCGGCGGCGGGTTGTCCAGGGCGATGCCCAAACCAATGTCGCCGGCCGTGGTGATCGCCGCCTTGCCGCCCGTTTCCTTGGCAATGGCGCGGGCCAGATCATTGGCGCCGTGGTGACCACCGAGCAGCGGCACGGTGGCGCTGCCGTCCTCGGCCAGCGCCACGACGGCCGGCTCCGATTGCTTGTCGCCCAGCACCGGCGCCAGAATGCGGATCAGGATGCCGGCGGCACAGATCCCGACAATGGGGCGCCCGGCGGCGAACAACTGGCACAGGTGCGCCGCCGTATCCGCAAACGTGACATCCACACCATCAACGCGGCTTGCCAACCCATGCACCTCGGCGCCGGGAAATCCTTTGGCCAAGGCCTGCGCCAACTCGCCGCCCCGGGCGGTCAGCGCCACGAGAACGATGTTCTGAGGAACACTCATATGCCCGCCTCCGCCTCGCCGTGGCGGACCAGGACCATGGAAAAATACGGCGCGCCGTCGCCGTTGACCTCATTCAAGGGCAGCACCCGCTGCTCGGCCATGGTGGCGTGTTCCACATATTGGGCATTATCTGAAAGACCCAGCTTGGCCAGGACACGGCGTATCTTTTCCAGATGCCGGCCGACCTTCATGATGGCGACGGCGGCGGAGCCTTGAATGCGGTCCTCCAACTCATCCTCGTCAAGTGGGCCCGGCAGGACGGTCAGCACCTGATTGCGCGAGACCAGCGGCACGCCGGCGGCGGCAGCGCAGGCGCCCAGCGATGAGACTCCGGGCACGACTTCGGCTGCATAATCTTCCGACAGGCGCGAAAACAGATACATGAATGAGCCGTAGAGAAACGGGTCGCCCTCACACAGCACGGCGACGTCGCGCCCGGCGCTCAGATGGGCGTCAATCTCCTTGGCGTAGTGGTCATAGACATCGTGGGCCGGAAACTTCCCCGGCACCATGGGTGTGCGGATGACGATTTCGGTCCGGTCCGCCGGGATATGCGGCGCGGCGATGGACCGCGCCAGACTGTCGCCGGTCTCCGGGGCCGGATAGGCGATCACCGGCGCGCGCTCCAGAATTTTCAGCGCCTTCAGGGTGATCAGGTCCGGATCGCCGGGACCGACGCCCAAACCATACAAGGTGCCCATGGGAGAACTCGTCATGATTTGTGTGCTCTCAATTGCCAGACTTCCATCATTGGTTTCAAGGCGGCACGGGGCCCGACCGGTGCTTCCCGGCTGATCGCGATCTGCACCAGCTCGCCGCCGCCGGCCTCGCGCTGCGCCATCAAGGCGGCGCGGCCTTCCAGGGTGACGGCGTTGGCGACCAGCCGCCCGCCGCTCTTCAGCCGGTGCCAACAGGCCGCCAGCAATTCGGCATTCAGGCCGCCGCCGGCGAAAACGGCGTCGGGGTCGTCGTCGAGGTCATCGAAGGCCGCGGGGGCCGAGGCGTCGACGACCTTCAGGCGCGGCACGCCCAGTTCCAGAGCGTTGAAGCGCGCGTTGTCGGCCCGGGCCGGGGTCTTTTCGATGGCGATGGCCTTGGCCGACGGTTCCAGGCGCAGCCATTCGATGGCGACACTGCCGTTGCCGGCACCGACATCCCACAGCACCTCGCCGGGCAGCGGCGCCAGGGCGGCAATGGTGACGGCCCGCACCTCGCGCTTGGTGATCATGTTGTCGTGCCTATAGGCCTCTTCCGGGAGGCCGGCGGCCCGCGACCAGACCGCGGCATCCGAGCCTGCAACCAATTCGACGGCGATGGTGTTCAGCGCCGCGGTCTCCGTGACCGTCCATGCGGTCGCCGTCTCGGCAATCGTGTTCTCAACATCGCCGCCCATATGTTCGAGCACCATCAAGTTGCTGTCGCCGTATCCCTTGGCGGTGAGCAGGGCCGCCAGCTTGGCCGCTGTGGTGCCGTCCCAACTGAGGACCAGCAACCGGCCGCCGGGACGCAGGTATAGGTTCACCGTCTCAAGGGATCGGCCGTGCACGGTCAGACACGTGACGTCGGGAATTGACCAGCCCAGCCGCGCCGCCGCCAGGCTGAAGGCGCCCGGCGCCGGGATAATTTCAAGCGCCTCGATGCCGAAGCGCCGCGAAAGGGTGGCGCCGACACCGAAATGCAGGGGATCGCCCGAGGCCAGGACGACGACGCGCTTTCCCCGGTGCTTGCGGATCGCCGCGACACCATGATCGAAATCCTTGCCCCAGGAGACCCGTTCGGCGTCCCTGTCGGCGACGAACTCGAGATGGCGGTCGCCGCCGACGAAAACCTCGGCACCGGCAATCACGTCGCGGGCACGTTTGCCCAGCCCATCCAGGCCGTCCTCGCCGATGCCGACAATGGTGATCCAGCGGCTCATCTTGCGAGCCCCGAAATGGCATTCAGCGCGCCGGACGCCATGGCGCTGCCGCCGCGCCGGCCGCGCACGGTGGCGTAGGGGATATCGCCGGCGTGTTCGATCAGGGCTTCCTTGGATTCCGCCGCACCGATGAAGCCGACAGGGAAGCCCAGGATCACCGCCGGTTTGGGCGCCCCTTCGGCCAACAGTTCCAGCAACCGGAACAAGGCCGTCGGCGCATTGCCGATGACCACCCCGGCGCCCGCGAGATAGGGTCCCCACTGCTCGACGGCGGCGGCGGAGCGGGTGGTTTGTTTTTCCTGCGAGACCTCGAAGGCGACCGGCGAATGGGTGGTGCAGATCAGCGTGTTGTCGGCGGGCAGGCGGGACTTGATGATGCCCGAGCGGACCATTTCGGCATCGGTCAGGACGGATGCCCCGGCGATCAGCGCATCGCGCCCGGCCGCCGCCGGATTGCCGCCGTAGGCGAAGTCAGCCAACACGTCCGGCATGCCGCAGGCGTGGATCAGGCGTTCCGCCAACACTTCGACGCCGGCGGGCAGGCCGCTCAGGTCGGCCTCGGCGCGCAGCGTTTCGAAGGACCGTCGGTAAATCTCGTCGGGGTCTCGGATGTAGTCGAACATGGGCATCACCTGCGAAAACCTACACCGTCATCACCGGGCTTGACCCGGTGATCCACGACTTGGACGCACGTCATGGCGTAAGACGTGGATACCCGGGTCAAGCCCGGGCATGATGGCAATTGTTGCCGAGCCCAGGAACCCGTGTCGGTCATTTTTTGTCCAAACCGTCGCCGTGATGGTGCCCGTGCCCATGATCATGCCCATGATGATGATGCCCATGATGCACCCCGTGATCATCGGCGCCGTGGCCGTCCGTGCCGATGCCCATCACATGATGGTGGTGGCCGACCTGGGCGGCACCCTGATCACCCTCATAGCCGATGATCTGTTCGCGGTACTTACACAGCTGGCAGTTCATGTTGTTGGTGCCGTTGAGCGCCTCATCGACCCGGTCGACGAAGCAATCCAACAGTTGTTCGTGGTCGTTGAGGTAACTGGCGTTGACCACCTGCACGTCCGGGTTGGCGGCGGCGGCCTCGTCGGCCCAGGCGTAAATCCTTCTCACCAGAATGCCGGTGAACAGGAAATAAGGAAACACGATGATCCGCTTGTAACCCAGCTTGACGGCGTTCTTCATGCCGGCGTCGACCAGCGGATAGGCGACGCCGGAATAGCTGACCTCGGCCCAGCCGAAACCCATGCCTTCCCACAGCATGCGGGCGACCTTGCAGACGTTGGAATTGGCATCCGAATCATTGGTGCCGCGGCCGACCACCATGAGCAGGGTGTCGTCGCGGGCGATGGTTGCGCCGGCGTCCGTGTTGGCCTGGGCTTCGGCTTCCTCAATGCGGTCGCGCGCGGCGGCCAGCAGTTTCGCATCGATCGCCAGTTCGCGGCCGAAGACCACGTCCAGCCCGTCGTGTTGGCGGGCGAAGCCGTTGATCTCCGAGGGCAGGTCGTTCTTCACATGCCCGGCGGCGAACAGCATGCCCGGCAGGCAGACAATCTTCTCGGCGCCGCGATCCACCAGTTTGTCCAGGCCGGAGCGGATCACCGGCGTGGCGAATTCCAAAAAGCCGCTCTCCACGTCGTATTGTGGGAGGCGCTTTCTCATGTGAACGGCCAGGGTGTTGAATTCTTCGACAGCGGCGTCGTCGCGGCTGCCGTGGCCGCAAATCATTACGGCGATCTTTTCCGTCATGCGCTTGGTCCTTGCCTTCGAGCGTTCTTGGGAAGGGCGGCTGTGGTGTCCGTCCTTGCCGGTTTTCCCTGGTCATGGCCTCCGGGGATCGCCGACCGGGGGACTATACAGCAAACACCCGACGGGGAAAGCGTCGCGGCAGACAGTTATGATATGGCGTCATGCGCGGCGGCATGCTTCGACAAACGCCTCATGGGAAATGTCGGCGCGGCAATGACTGAGAGGCGCGGGATGGCCGTCCCAGCCATCCCCATCCCGCTTGAGGATGCCGCGCAGGATTCTTCTATTAAGCCGCGTCAGTCCTGGCCGGCGGCAGGACATTGGCGCGCTTTTCGAAGGGCTCGGCTTCATCGTCACGGCCAAGCGCCCGCAGCACGGCGGCGTAATTCTTCAGCCCCGTGACCAGGCTGGGGTGGCCCGGGTCGAAATTCTTTTCCTTGATCTCCAGGGACCGCTTGAGCAACGGCTCGGCGGCTTCCAGGTTGCCGGTCTTCTTGTACAAAAGCGCCAGGTTGTTCAAATCCGTGGCGACACCGGGATGGTCATCGCCCAGGACCTGTTCATCGATGGCCAGGGAGCGTTGATAGAGCGGTTCCGCCTGTTCGTATTGACCGCGCGAATAATGCAAAAGTGCCAGGTTGTTGAGCGCCGCGGCAACGTCCGGGTGATTGCGGCCCAGCGTCTGTTGCAACAGTTCCAGGGATTTCTCGAAAGCCTGAATGGCGGTGCCGTGTTCGCCGGCCTGATAGGCCGCCGTGCCGTGTTTGTTGAGCACCTCGGCCAGCAGTTCGTCGTTGCCATGCGGCAGGGCTTCGGCGGCCTGTTCGTATTGCGCCGCCGCCAGGCCGTAATCCATGTGCGCCATATGCAGATCGCCGGCGACGGTCTTCGCCGTGGCCGCCGCCATCAGGGATTTCAGCGACGCGATACGGGCCGCCGAGCCATCGCTGAATTCCGCGTCGCCAATCTCACGCAACAGATGGATGGCGTCGAGAAACTTGCCTTCCTCCAGGGATTCGCGGGCCAATTCCGCCGAGCCGTCCAGGCCGGGGTCGCCGGGGATCAAATCGCGCAGCCCGAGGCGCATGTCCTTGAAGGCCTGGCCGAACTCACGCAGCCGCGTATCCATGTCATTGGCCGAAACATCGCGGTTTTCCAGAAATTCCCGGTAGGCCGTCATGGCGGGGTTTTCCGGGGCCGGCAGGGCCTGGCGGACCGGCGCCGGCGGTGCCGTCCTGGGCGCCGGCGCCGCACCGCCACGGCGGCTGATCAGCATGCCGACGACGACACCGATACCGACGGCGAAGACAATCACCAGGACGATCAACATCCAGGCCGGCACCGCGTCCATCAATTGACCGAAGGCCATGGCGAACTCGCCGAAGGCCTCGCCCATGTCCGGCCCGCCGGCGGCGGGTTCCGCCGCCGCCGGCGCGGCTTCAACTTTCGGCGCCGGCGCGGCCATCTTCGGCGCCATCGCCTCGGCCGCCTTCTGGACCACCGGCTGGGCGGTCTGTTCGACCTTCGGCGCCGCCTCGGCCGCCTTCTTCACGGTTTTTTCGACGGCCTCGACGACCGGCTGGACGACCGGCTCAACGGCCGGTTCCGCGTCCAAGTCGGTAAGCTTCTCGGCGTCGGCGTCGGGCAGTTTCTCGGCATCCGCATCGAGCAGGCTGTCGGCATCGGAATCCGGCAGCGTCTCGTCGTCGGCGTCGAGCAGCTTCCCGGAATCTTCATCGAGGAGCCGGTCGTCGTCCAGATCGGGATCCTTGAGTTCCTTATCCATGGACTCTTCTTAACCCAGAGTGGCCAAAGTTTAAATGGAATCGTCTGAGATCGGATTTGCGATTTTCCGGTTAGGAGAGGATGCGAAAGCGATGCGGTGCCATCGGTGAGCATACGCGACGACGCTGGAAAACCGCAAATTCGACCCTTCGGGCGCCTACTCCGGCCCCCTGGACGGCGTCGCGCTGCGCTTGAGATGTCCCGCATCGCTGCGCGAACCGCTCCTAGCCAGGGTACCGGAGTAGGCGTCTCAGGCGTTTCCATTTAAACTTTGGCCACTCTTAAACCCGTTGATAATACAGTAACTTTTATTGACAGAGTATTGACGCGCCGGTTGACGAATAGCCCCCGGCGTCGGCATCTTGAGCCATGTTCACCTTCGGCATGGCGGAAAGCATATCCGGGCTCGACCCGCTGGTCCTGTTGTTGCTGGCGCTGGTCCTGGATGCCTACCTGGGCGAAGCGCGCTTTCTGTTCAAGCTGAGCGGCCATCCGGTGCAATGGATCGGCCGCCTGATCGGCTTCCTGGACGCCAAACTGAACCGGGAAAAGCGCGGTGAGGTGGACCGCATGGTCCGCGGCGCCCTGGTCGTCGTGGTCATCGTCGCGGCCGCCGGCGGTGCCGGCTACGCCGTCGCCACGGTCAGCCTGACCAACCCCTGGGGCTGGTTCATCGAACTGATCATGATCTTTTCCCTGCTCGCCGGGCGCAGCCTCTATGACCACGTCAAGGCCGTCGCCACGGGCCTGGACGACAGCACGGAAGCCGGGCGGCGCGCCGTCGCGCACATTGTCGGCCGCGATCCGTCAACGCTGGATGACCACGGGGTCGCCCGCGCGGCGATCGAATCGGCGGCCGAAAACTTCTCCGACGGCGTCGTCGCGCCGGTGTTCTGGTACGTTTTGTTCGGCCTGCCGGGCTTGTGCATCTACAAGGCCGTCAACACCATGGATTCGATGATCGGCTACAAGAACAAACGCTACGCGGCCTTTGGCTTCACGGCGGCGAAGCTGGACGACGCCCTGAACATTCTGCCGTCCCGCCTGGCCGGCCTGTTCATCGTCTGCGCCGCCCTGTTCGCGCCGACCGCCAGCCCGCGCGGCGCCTGGACGGCCATGTGGCGCGACGCCCGGAAGCACGGCTCGCCAAGCGCCGGCTGGTCGGAAGCGCCGATGGCCGGGGCGCTCAATCTCGCCCTGGCGGGGCCGCGCAAATACGCCGAAAAGGTCGTCGCCGGCGCCTGGATGGGCGACGGCACGGCCAGGGCCACGGCCAAGGACATCCGCCGGGCGCTCAATCTTTACATGATCGCCAACCTGATCACGGCGGGAGTTGTGGCGGGGCTGACGATTGTGCGGATGGGGGGGGCGGACTAACCTGCGTCGGGCGACATATAAAAAAACCGCAGTTCGCCGCAA